>Ga0209141_1000138_pt1 | contig 65596 bp, 53 predicted proteins | sample SaaInlLV_10m_DNA_2_FD_184676 | JGI IMG/M metagenome (GOLD analysis project Ga0209141, IMG submission 184676) | Marine microbial communities from expanding oxygen minimum zones in the Saanich Inlet - Saanich Inlet SI074_LV_150m_DNA (SPAdes) (version 2) | ecosystem: Environmental > Aquatic >... | reverse complement strand
TCATCATGTTCTACAACACATTGCAGCCGCTGATACCGTTGAAAAACTGGAAGCTTTGTTACCCTGGAATATTAAGAAAGTGCCTGTGACTCAATAGGGTTAAATAGGCTGAAATTTTGGCGCTTACCTTTAAAGGTCGATAGCATGATGCTCTATATTAAAAATTAATAGATGTGTTTCGCCGGTCGCTTACTTTTATCCCTGTTAGAGGAGAAATAATAACGATAGAGAATAGTCCAATAATGTTCCCAATTTTAATGGTCTCTTTTGCTTTAATAACAATGTTACCCTATTGGCAAGGCGGCTATGGTCTATATCAAAAAAAATTTTACGAATCAAATCAACCAAGGCAGCTAACAAATCAATCAACGCCCACCAGCAAGCTGACTCGGACCTCTACTGGGACGCTCCTAGGCTTAGCGTTAAAGGTCCGGATGGGGGGTCGTGAAGAGCCTGTTTCAATGCTGGCAGGTACGGTCGGTTTGTCCATTTCAGCGACTAATCAAAAAATAAGGTGATTTTGCAGAACTAGTCAAAACCGATAACTCCCCCTCCCCCTACACCAGATTTGGCACTTCATGGTTAATAGCATCAACAATCAATTAACTCAGATTTTTCCTGACTAACATCGACTTCTATTCTAAGCTGCATGTCATTTATCTAACCAATGGTGAATGCGTACAAAGTGCCAGAAGCTGTCTATACTTAATGGGTAAATTTTTCACAAATAATAAGTGGAAAGAAAAATAACAACACATTAAATTCAATAGCTTAGGATATAGTCACTTCATGACTTTAAGTGGATGTCCATGATTTATATGGACGACCACTTACAAGTATTAAACTATCAAACCAGTGTATCTTCTAACCCCCTATCTATGACATACAAGCCACCAGATATTAAAAAGTTTATAAATTACTTAAATTTCATTGTAAAAAGGTTCATGCTTATGAAACGTATTAAACAAACATAGAATCTATATATTTATTAAACTTTTTCAGAACATGTCAAAGCGATCAATGAAAATTATCCGATTTATCTCAATACTCCTGATTTCAATTTCCCTTCCCGTTATTCTTTTGACGTATGACAGGACTGGTTTTTGGCAATTTTCAAAGAAGCCTGAACCACATCCACAAACAAAATCCAGCGAGTTAGATAAAAATTCAAAAGAACTCAATGAGGGGTTTAAAGCTTTTCAGGAAGCTTATGATGAAGAATTTGCCGTATATGCAAACGATATTTTAAAACAGTGGGGAGAGTTTAAGGACGTGCCACCATCAGTTTGGGTGAGTTACGAAAAATCAGACAACATTCGTCGTACTGTCAATTATAAAACAGGTGAAGTTCAGGTTGAGATGATCATAGACAAAGACACAAGCATTAACCAGGTAAGAGGAAAACTTGATAAAGCGGTATACCGTTTAATGAACTCAACAGAAAAAGAAGCTTATAAAACCGATGTTGTAGCCAATCGGGTTGAGCAGAGATTATCCAGATTTGAAAATATTTTGCAAAAAGGTGAAATGACTAATGAACGACTTTTTTCAATGAAGGATTTGCTCACATTAAAGATAAATCATGACGGTTATATCAAAGTTTGGTCAAAGTCAGGAAATGATGCCGTAACAAACATAATTGCATCGGCAAAACAGGATAAAGAAATTGTTCGTGTATCATTTAAAATCCCTCACTCGATACACAAGAAAGCAGTGAAATATGCACAAGTTGTAAAAGCTGCTGCAGAAAGAGAAAAAATAAATGATGAATTAATCTATGCCATCATGGAAACTGAAAGTAGTTTCAATCCTATGGCAAAATCACATGTTCCAGCTTATGGTTTAATGCAAATTGTGCCTCGCACTGCAGGTAAAGACGCAACCAACTACTTATATGGAAAAGCTAAAGTCTTAGCACCCTCTTATCTTTATAAACCAGAAAATAACATAACTATTGGCGCTGCCTATTTACACGTGTTGCACTATAAATATATGCGTAGAGTTAAAAATAAAGAGAGTCGGGTATATTGTGCTATAGCCGCTTACAACACAGGCGCATCAAATGTTGCAAAAGCCTTTATTAATCAGGCAAGTTTTAATAAGGCTATACCGGAAATTAACAAACTTTCACCCCGAGAAGTTTATGATCGATTAAAAAACTTTCTTCCTCGAAAGGAAACTCGGACTTATATTGAGAAAGTGTCTAAACGGATGGAAAAGTATCTGTAAATATGCTGATTCTAATCTAAGTTCCAAAACAGGAGTCAGGATTATTAATGATTTTTTATAACATGCTTCTGGCTGTAAGGTGAAATAAATAGCTCCCTACCCTATTTGTACAGGTAGGGATAATCTTGAAAATATAATGCGAACCAGCTAGTCAGATGCGAAGCAATAGAACCTTGCATCTCCCCCTGTTTTCTTCAGAGCACTGATGCTGCAACCTCGAGATGCATGAGCCGAGTTCCAGGAAGTATTGCCGCCACCATGACGGTCATGGTGTCCCAACTGTGCAGAACCAGTATCGCTACTGGTCCAGTTATTACAGGTATGATCAGCATCATCAGGAAAATAGGCGGTACCGTCATCTCTCGTACCCGTTAACATGTCATGCTGATTGGGTTTATCACCACGTCCATTCACCAGATCACCATTTTCATCAAGCGCAGTTTGTTTGATGATGGTTTTATTGAACAAATGCAATTCAGTAGTATTTTCTGCAATGAGAACACCTTTTGAATTAAACCATGGGCCTTTACCAATTCGATCACGCGCACTGACTCCACGCTTTCCTTTTACTCTTTCAGAGCTTAAGTAGGCACGCCACTTGCGATTGCCGGCACCAGCAACCGTAGCCAGTTTCTGACAATGTTGGTCTGCTCCTGCCAGTCCTCCCAAGTTTCCACCCTTACCCATATTTTCACTGGTGACAAAAAAACTCATTGATTTATCTTGTGCATTAACAATTGGAAGTATCAATGTAGCCATAATGAATACTGTAAAAATAAGATTGTGTTTCATATACATACCCTCACTTTGGTTTGAGATATCAATGATTATTGGTTTGGTGAGCTATTAATCAACTATCCTGCAGTAAAAATTAGTGGATTATTATCAACTTATCTCCCAAATCAATATTGTTTAATACTAATGACCTAAATCTATATCTATACCTGCAGACAATAATTCCTCAGTACGCTTTTCAGAATAACTACCGTAGTCTTCTGTTTTATAATGACCTCCTGATACGTAGCGGAATCCCTCTTTAAAATGATAACTGAATAGTAAACTATCATATCGCCGAACAAGCTTCCCCTGATCAAACAGCAATACGCCAGGACGATAAGTCATATCATATTTTTGCGCTAGAGATTTTGCTGTCGCCCTATTCCCCTCTAAATCAGTAATAATACTTCCAGAACCCACATGTAATCGAATAACGGTAAAAGCGTTTAATTCTTTCTGTACTTCAGGTTTGCTCAGAATTTTTTCGTGTAGTTCATTACAGTCAAAGCAACTCCCATCTTCAAATATTAGTGCAAGAGGTCCTTTAACGGTGGAAAGATCAGTTTCCTTTTTAAATAACTTACTATCTCTAAGTTTATAAATATTTTTTGCTAATTTCTTATCAAAATAATCAGCAAGAGTTCCTTGTTCATAACCCTTAGAACTGACATATTCCAAAACCTGTCTAAAACGTTCAGGTGCACGATATCCATTCACACGAACAACCGTTTTATTATCGCTATTCAAAAAAAGTATTGCCGGAGTCGCTCTAACTTTTAATATCTCAGATAATTCTTTCTCTGTAACACTTATCTCTTCATTAAAGGCAATATCACGATCTCCTTTCACATTAATGGCTATGGTATCAAAATTCTGTTTAATATAGCCAGTAAGTGGTTCTGTTTCAAAAGATTCATGAAGCATTCGATCACAATAGGGACAACCATTTAGTTGAAAAAATAGTAGTACATGTTTGTTCGCTTCCGTTGCCTCATCTACATCGTCCTGAACCTCCAGAAAACTTTCTTTAAACCACTCTGGAGCTTCGTGTACGGCCCCACCTTTTATTTGACCTGGTTTATTCGCTTCTGCACTTATTGCCGAACTGGTAAATAAGACACCAATAATAAATAAACTGGTGAAAATAAGGTGAAGTAAGTTTTTCATAAAATATCCTGGATATATTTAATATTTATTCAAATTCTATATGCGAGAAGAAAGACTGAGCACTTCGTCTTGCCATTCGTTCATAGACTTTCAAGTATTTAAACCTTGATTGGTCAATATTGATAGCATCCTGTATGTCACTATTTTGATCGAGAATTTCAGATACTTCTGCTCGCATGTATTTAATATTATTGTAGGTATCTGCCCAGGCTCTTTCGCTACTACCTGAATGCCCATGCTCGGGTATCACTATATCAGGATTGTAACTCATCATCATTTCAAAAACACGCATCCAACTTGCCGAGTCCTGAGCAGATCCAGGTCCCAGCATACGTTCAGTAAAAACTAATATCACCACTGAACATAATCTTATGGTCAGGCATCCAGACACAGAATACCAATAAAAATAGGCGTACGAGGATCATAAATCATAGTCTCCGGCATAGGGTTTTTCGCCTTCAACCGTCGGTAGGGTTAAACGATTACCCCAGTGCGACCAACCGCCATCATATAAACGAATATCTTTATAACCCAGACTTTTTAATTGCACATAAGCCAGACTCATACGGAACCCATCATGACAATATAGATACACAGTTTTATCCTTCCCAATAGATTGATACATTTCACCTAAGCTTTCTTCACTAATCCATTTTTGTGACTCTGTTCCATCAAGACTTACGATGTTAATTGCACCAGGAATATGCCCAGCTAGAATGGAATGTTTGATGACCTTGCCGGTATACATGTCATGTGGACGAGCATCCAGTAAAACAACAGAAGGATCGCGGCGTGAAACTACGTCGTCATAAACATTTGTCCATTCAATAACTTTGCTGTCATCTCTTTCTTTCAACGTAACATGACCTACTTTGTGCTGAGTTGCTTCTTTAGTCATTTCTTCAAATGCCGACCACTCAATTGTACCGCCGCCAAGAATTTTGACCTGATCCATGTTAAAACCAAATAAATCCAGTAGAAAATAGGCTCGTGAAGCTAATGCCGTACTTGAATCATCATAAATAACAACTGTTGAGTTATCATTAACCCCCCAGTTTCTTAAGCGCATCTGAAAATTTTCTTTGGAAGGAATCTTCATGATGGGGTTACCATTATTGGCACCCAGATCTTTAAAGCGCTGAACTTGCACAGCTCCTGGAATATGTCCAATGGTGTAATATCGATGTGGATGATACCTAACTTCCAGTATCACTAGATTATCATCTTCTATGTGTTCAACCAGCCAGTCAGCATCGACCAAAAAATCACGATTTGCCTGAACAGGTCCTGCTATAAAACTTAACAATAATGCAAAACTCAAAACTATTTTTTTCATACTCTTTCTCTTAAATATTAAGTGATATCAGGCTTATTTAAATGAAATCGAATGAAGCATTAAAATGATGCTTCATTCGATAACTATTAGTTTTTAGAAGCTACAAATACCAGCTCATCAGTGTTTTTCACCAGCAATTCACGCATACGTACCGACAAAAATTTTCTCGCAGCTACAAAGGTAAACACCAGTATTGAAATCATGGCCAGAGAATACACCGCTGCCCAGGTAACTTCGGTACCACCCAATTTGTCAGCTGCCCATTCTGCAACAGTAATGTAGTCTGTTAAGCCTTCTCCAAATGCAATATTATCAACAGTATCTTTATACAAAGTATAAGGCAGATACCCAAGGTAAAACCCAGGCAAAGCAGCCAGGGCAGTTGAGTAACCTAATCCAAGACGTGCATAGGTACGTACTTCACACCCAATCATCAACACAGCTCCCATGGCTAACAGGGGCCCACCTAAAAAGTGTCCCCAGTAAAGTCCAGCCTCACCGGAGGCATTTGGAATAGATCCATCTCCCCACATCCATGAGGCCATGATGAACAGATTGAGGGTAACGATCGCAACCATTAGTCCCTGCAAAGGCAACATCCCGCGAAACATTTTATAGGTACAGTCAGGAACGCCATTACGACGATAAAAGTCCTGACTGGTAAAAGCTGATTCTGGAGCCATCACTGAACACTCTGTGCCTAAACCTGTTTTTGCGATACCGACTCCTAATAGCACACCAGGAACTGCTAACCATATGATTTCACTCCAACCAATTTGTGAAAATGAACCTGCAATATCAGTCGTTAAACCGTAATACAGTGGCACCAGAAGAAAAGCCAAAAGAAATAGTGACAAAGCAATGTGAACCGGATTTTTCCAGGGTTTATAACCTTTCTTATAACCCGGGTTGTAGTTATAGTTAGCACCTTCCTGTTCGCAGGAAACACAGTGAGTTTCCTGGTGACGTAAATATCCGCCCTTACCTAAAACGGTAACCACTTTAAAAGCTAAAAATGCAAAAGGTACACCGGTTATTAAAACAACCCATGAGGCTATGCTCATCGAAGGGATACCTCCGAGAAAATGGTGCGTGGTGCATCCACCGGCAAGCCTTGTACCAAATGAAAACAAAAAACCACCAATAAAGGCAAGGGTGAGCATACCTCCGTCATAATGAACCCAGTCTCTGGAATCTTTTTCAGCAACCCCGGCTAAACGAGCACCTACGATAGCAAAAATAATAAACCAGTAAATACCCGGCTCATAAATTCTGGCCACCCAATCGACACCAAATAGATTGACCTCAGTGACAGCAAACATTTGTGCCAGCCCTGTGGTCACAACAATAAACATGTCGTAGTGATAATAAAAAACAATTTCAGCCAGCCCTACGAATAGACCACCCAACCAGAAAGGCCATTGTTTTCTGTGTAATGTACTAACGAAATATTTCATACCTGAACTCACTAAATTAAGTAGCCTGGAACCATTACCAGGCTACTCATGAAATAAAAAAGAGCCCCTCTTGAGGATAAAAAAAGGAGGAGTAGCACAAGGGGCTCAAAGAGAGGTTAAATTGAGTTTGTAGGCTTTTTATACCTGGTCCATTCATGCATTGAACCATCGTATTGCTTAGCATTTTTATTACCCAGTAACTCATGCAAAATAAACCATTGCCCTGTGCTTAAATGACCAGAATCACAGTAAGTGACGGTCGATGCGGTCGGGTCTATACCCTTCGCTTTCATCAGTGCCTGTAATTTATTTAATGGTAGAAATGTTGCAGCTGTTTTACCTTTAACAATGAGTTCATGAGGAAAAACTTTTGCATTTGGAATATGCCCTGCTCCATATACATAATCTTTTTGAGATGTTCCCAGATAAAAATCTTCTGTCCTGGCATCAATAATTTGAGTCCCATCAGAAACTGATTTTTCAACCTGAGAAGTAGTTGCGGATATAGATGTATTAGGACCTTTAGCACTCCAGTTTCCCGTTGCAGGTTTCGACTTATCACGACTCACTGCATGGCCTGAAGCAGCCCATGCTGCTGTACCTCCATCGAGCACAGCGACATTCTCATGACCCCAGTATTTCATTTGCCAATAAAGGCGAGTCGCAAAGGTAACATCTTTAGATTTAGTCCCTTTCATGGCAATCACGACTGCAGAGCTTTTATTCACACCATGACTTTGCATTAACGCTTCCATTTCATTTTTAGTAGGAACAAGTTTAATAAGGTCTACACCATCAACTTTACGTTTCGCACGTACCTTCTTCCATGACACCAGGTTTGCACCCGGTATATGTCCTGCAACATGAATACCAGAACCTTTTTTGGCTCCACACCCTTGCATTCCGGCAATGGCTCTTTTCTTTTTGGGTTTGGCTGTAAAGCTTTTGGTATCTTTACGTACATCCAGAATCAATACTTCATTTTTATGTTTGCTTAGCCAGTCTACATCCACTAATGGACCGGGCACCTGTAATGCCTTTGCTGGAGTTACTGTCATCGCTAGCACAATGCCAGCACCACTTAACCAATGTATGGGTTTCATATTTAATCCTCCAAAAGATAGTTATATAAAAAAACATGGACGATCTAAGTCGTTTCACATTCTTAGGTATCTACAGAGCATTTTTTATGCCAGCAATAATTGGCGCTAAGTCTTTGATTTATTGACTTTGGGGAGTGGTAAATTACCAGTGTATGGTAATTTGCAATGGTTTTGCCATTTTATTCGAGATGATGTTGCCTGAATAAGATTCTCTTAAAATCCAATCCAGAATCAAATCCAGATTAATTTCCAATAGGCGTTTGTCGGACTATTATCTAGCGTCACGCAATTTACGATGTAACGTAGAAACATCAATACCCAGCCTTCTAGCTGCTTCACTTTTATTACCCTCACAGCGTAAAAGCATATGTGAAATCCACAGTGACTCAACTTCGGTAAGACTTGCATCGGGTCCCCAGATTACGCTATCCATAGCATAATTATTACCCGCCAGTTCCTCAGGCAAGTGCTGCCTTTCAATAATTGGGCCATCGGCTAACACAACGGCTCGATGCATGAAATTCTCCAGCTGCCTGACATTACCTGGCCAGTTATAGCTGAGTAATGACTTCTCTACATCATCACTTAACTGTTTTGCTGGTCGCTTAAAATCATTAGATATTTTAAAGACAAAACTCTCTGCCAGTGGAATTATGTCATCACGCCGTTCACGTAAAGCAGGTATTAGTATTGGAAAAACATTAAGTCGATACCATAGATCCTCACGAAAGGTTCCTTCTTTGACGAGTTGTTCCAGGTTCTGGTTACTGGCAATAATGAGTCGCACATCAACTTCAATGGATTGTTCTCCCCCTACTCGCCTTAAAGTATGCTGCTGAGTAAAATCAAGTAAACGGGTTTGTATTGCAGGACTGGCACTGTTAATTTCATCCAGAAATAGAGTTCCTCCATGAGCTAGTTCTAAAACCCCTCGTTTACGAGTATTGGCACCCGTAAAAGCTCCACGCTCATGCCCAAAAAGCTCACTCTCAGCTACAGAATCTGACAAGGATCCACAATTGACGCTAAACCATGGACCATCATGGCGATGACTTGCAGCATGAATTGATCTGGCTAACACACCTTTACCCGTACCCGTTTCACCATTTAATAAAACGGGCGTATTCAGATCTGCTACTTTATCAACCAGGTCAATCGTTTTTTGCATAGCACGGCTATTGATGACAGGCATAATATGCCCCGTTTCAAGCCTTGAAAGGCGTAACGAAAGTGCTTCAATACGCCGTTCACGATCCAGTTGCCTGGCAAATCGAGTAAGTACTGCACGCACGTCCTGGTTATCAAAAGGTTTGGTGATTAAATCGATAGCTCCAGATCGAAAGGCACGTACAACATCTGGGACTGTTGCGTAGCCCGTGATAATAGCTGATGGCATGCCCGGACATATTGTCGATACAGCCTCAATTAACTCCAGGCCATTCATGCCCGGCATTTGTATATCTGCGAGAAGGGCATCGGGAGGATCACTCGCAATAGCATCATAAGCCAGCTTCCCATCTGAAAATTTTTGCACCGAAAAACCAGCTTCCTGTGCAAGGTCAGTGAGAAGTCCAGACATGACCGAGTCATCTTCTGCTATCAATAGGCGATTACTCATTGATCAGTCTCATTTAAATTGGAAATATTATTAAAGCGCAACTCAAAGCAGGCTCCTCTTTTTAAAAGCTTATCTGATAAACGTAGACTCGCACCCATACCAGATGCTAATTTTTGGCTCATATATAAACCCAGGCCAGTCCCTTCCCCGGGAGGCTTATCAGTGACAAAAGGATCAAACATGCTAGTTTTCATGCTGGATTTAATGCCAGGCCCATTATCTTCAACCGTAAGCATCCAGCCTTCATTTATTTCTCTATAGATATTAACTTCAACAACGGTTGCCCCAGCTTGTGCAGCATTGGTTAACAGGTTAAACAGAATTTGTTCGACAGCTCCCGGGTCACCCAGGGCTACGCAACACTCCCCTTTTGGGATGACAGGATCAACCACCTTTGTCAGTTGATCTCGCAGTAATGGGCGCATTAACTCAATAGCACCTAAAACCTGCTGATAAAGATCAAACTCAATTTGTTCGACTTCAGGCATTCTAACTGCCGTTAGCAGGTTACGTACGGTGCTTGCACATACCTCAGCCTGTTCAACTATGAGTGTTGCCTGCTGTTGCTGTTGTTTATTGTCTATTCTTTCTGATAATAATTGTGCATAACCTTTAATAGAACCTAGCGGCGTATTCAGGTTATGTGCCAGTCCAGCCGCTACCTGCCCAACTGTTGCCAGCCTTTGATCACGCGTAAGACGTTCCGTAGCATCACGCACCATTTGCTCTGCGTTTTCTCGTTCAGATAAATGTGTTTTTATATCACTGCATAACCTGCGAAACGTTTGAGCAAGACGCTCAAGCTCCTGTGGCAATTCTCTAGGTTCAGGGCAATGACTTGTATTGAGTGGATTGGCAGCTTTAGCGAGCTGCTGTACAGGTTGAATCAAACCTTGATCAATAAACTTTCGTAGTACCCAGAACAGGGTAATTATTAGTAACACTAAGACCATTAAACCCGCAATAGCAAGATTTTTCAGAGCAGATTCCATTCCCTGTCGATCTATGGAAATCTTTACAATGCCAATATCTGAATTTCCAATACTAAGTGCTTGCTCAACTTTAATAATAGATAGTTGAGATGTTAACTGCTGCTCACCTGCCAGCGCTAAAACTTCACCATCATTACGCAATATAGAGACTGAAATAATACCCGGTTCATCAGCTAATGCTCTCGCATAACGCTCCAGAGTAGCGTAGTCATACACCAGAATTGCATCGGCTGAAAATAATGCTAATTGCCTGGCCTGGGATTCTGCACTCTCCTTTAAATTGTTTTCAAATAAACTGGATAATGCGGCATATCCTGACAAGCCTAAAATCAAACCAAGAATCAATAATGCCAGACCTATACCTACAGCCAGCCTATCCGCAAGAGACCAGACGCGAGTTACCATGATACCAGGGCTGCAGGTGTTGATTCGACAGCAGCAATTATTCGTCGAGCAAGCTCAAATGGTTTCATTCTGGCTTTAGTAAAACGAGTACCAGAACCCAGATTTTCAATTGCAGACTGGTATTTGTCGCCTTGCTCATCAGAATTTAGAAGAGCTGTTTTTAAAAGATTAAGCTGCTTTAAAGGTAATTCTGGACGAGCAACAATCAAGTGAGGTGCCAATGGAGGTGAAGTTGATAATATTCGTAAACCGGGTGACCTGTCTTTATAACGCTGGGCAACTTCCCGGTTTAAACCACCGGCATCAAAATCACCATGCAATACTGCCAGTGCGACCCTTTCATGACGGCCCAGAAAAGCAAAATCTCTCAAGTCTTTAAACGCTAGCCCCGCATTTCCTATTATTACTCGAGGTACATAATGACTACTAAAAGAATGTGGAGCGCCTAATGCCAGGGTTCGTCCATTCAAATCATCAACTTTTGTAATATCTGATGTGTTTCTAACAACGATGACACTGTGATAACTGGCCTCTCCTCCTTTAACTTCTGCAGCAATAGGAATTAATTTATTCTTTTTATCAGCCAGATAATGATCCTGAGCACGAAGAAAAGGTGTAGGCCCCATATAGGCAATATCGGCCTGCCCTTTTGATATACGTTGAATTTGATCGACATAAGAACGAGCGATAACTAACTCAACGGGTTGTCCAAGTTTTGAACCTAAATACTGACAAAGTGGGGTAAATCGTTCAACCAGGCGACTTGGATTATCATACGGATGTACGATTAGTGTTAATGAAGAATCGCCATTCGATATTGATTCTTTTTTTATTACCTGACTATTTTCCTGATGACACCCTGCAGTAATTAAAGCAAGCAGAACTGCTTTCAATAAAAGCTGCATAAGCCTACAGGCATTCACGTTTCACCCCTGTTTCACAACGTAGTTGCAGCAGCCGATAGCTTGATTTCGAGGCCGCATCCATAGCTTCTTCAATTTGATTTATTGCTGTATCGGGTGCAGATTCTTCACTCATAGCTTCAAGAATAGCAGGATAAACACGATCATAGTAGTCAGCATCTGGATCAACCCAGACTTCGATATACCCTGAGTTATTTATTGTAAGAGTGGTGATTATGTTTCTTATTTCATCAGGCATCAGGCGAGTATCAAATAATTCTGACCAGCCTGTTTCAGATTTCCAGTCCATTTTTCTTTGTATCACCGTCATTACCTGGTGATTACCATCATCTCCTATCCATATTATTCGTAAACGAGGTGTTATATAAGTAGGTAATGCATGACCAGCACCTTGATTTGTGAGTGTGATGGTTAAGGTTGAATTAGTTCGTATCGCTTCAACGGATAAACTTGTACGCACAAAATCAGGATCATGAACACCTTTAAAAGTATGTGCCTTATCAGGCATATGACAAGCCTGGCAGGTTTTCTTTTCAGCCGCATAACGGCTCGTTTTCCATTCCTCCAGTGTGTTTTCCAACGGCTTCCCGTTGACTAAAATTGCATCCTCTCCAAACTGGTGACAACTTCCACAAAATAATGACTCTTTAAACAAAGGTTCTTCAGTTAACTTACCGTGAGGTGTTATTTGTATGGGTCTGGGACCATAACTTTGTTGATGACGAATATGACAACTTGCACAGTCAACACCATGTTGAGGGGTTGTTTTACCGGATAACAAAGATTTCTGCTGCTCAATTCTTGGAGCATGGCAATTAAGGCAATCAATGCTAGTTTGCTGATCAAAGAGAGGCAACTGCCCCAGGACTCCAGAACCAGCGGCATGGGCATGCAATGATGTTTTCCATTGCTCAAACTGAGGAATATGGCATAGGCCACATGACTCAGGTAGTAAGGAATCTATCAGTAGATTACTATCTAATTTATCAGCTGTGTTTGATACGATGGGAACCGACCAGTAATCACTTTCTGCCTGAACAACTGAGACTATACATAACAGACTGTATATTTTTAAAATAGCAATGGATTGTCCAAAAAGTTTTTTAGCCTCCTGTTTGAACCATTTAGTTATTAAAAAATTCACCTTATTAAAATTTCATTAAAGCCTGATTTTTTAAATATGTCCTATTTTAAAAATCTCTACAAGAAATAACTGGTAATTATTCAATCCTTCTCCTTTCACCTTTATGCCTCTTAAGACAAATTTTGGTGTTTAAATTAATTCGTACACGATTCTTTCAGTGTTACTCTTTACAACTTGTATAAAAACTAATCACTAAAGCTATATACTGCATATTCAATGAATTACAGTGAATACTTAATAATTAATTGAACTGTTATATTGCGTGATTTAATCCATTAAAATAACATTATTACGGATATATGCCTGTTTTTACCTTAGGCCGCGTCCTGCATTATTTTAGTAAGAGTTCTTAGCTATAGAGATAACGGGGTTGAAGTAATATCAACCATTAACTCATTTTCCAGTTCTTCTAAAAGTGTACACAGCTCATCAATATTACGATCTTCTTCCAGGCAAATAGTAATATTAGATTTAAATAGCTTTTCACCTGACATCGAGGCTTCAATTACTTCACTTTCAAAGGCATCTACCGTGGCACCATTATTCACTATTACCGATGAAACCCGATGCACAATTCCTGGCCTGTCCTGCCCAATGAGTTCAAATTTAAAGCATTTACCTCTCACATTCTCATAAGCATCATTTACTTCTTCAACCTGTAAATTAATACCGTCTATGGGGTTAAGTTTTAAATGAGAAACAGCCCTGTCTACTTCTTTGTAAGGAAAGTTAATTCGCAGAATCCCAGTGAATCTTCCTGATAAATTAGCCATCCTGCTATCAACCCATTCACCCTTATACTGGGTAATAATGCTTGAAATAGATTCAACTATACCGGGCCGGTCTTCACCAATTAATGTTATTACTATGGATTTGGACATTTCTATTTCCTTTGTCAAAAACTCATTAAATACATCATTGAATTTAAATCAGTAATATATCAGTCAAGAATTTTTGCCATCTCGGGTAAAACATCAAATAAATCAGCGACAAGTCCATAATCGGCTACCTGAAATATGGGAGCTTCACTATCAGTATTTATTGCCACAATTACTTTGCTATCTTTCATACCGGCAAGATGTTGTATTGCACCTGAAATGCCCACAGCGATATATAAATCAGGAGCTACAACTTTTCCAGTTTGTCCAACTTGATATTCATTAGGCACATACCCTGCATCGACGGCAGCTCTTGAGGCCCCAACGGCTGCTGATAATTTGTCGGCAACGGCATATAGCAATTCAAAGTTTTTCCCATCCTTTAAACCCCTTCCGCCAGATAATATAATTTTAGCTGAAGTTAATTCGGGTCTTTCCGATTCTGATATTTGCTGTTTAACAAATGTAGAAAGTCCACTATCTGTAACGGCATCTATAACCTCAATAGTGGCAGTGCCCTCCCCGCTTTCGGCTGATTCAAATGCTGTCGTACGCACTGTGATCATTTTTATATCATCACTGGACTGTAATTTGACCAGGGCATTTCCAGCATAAATTGGGCGTATAAATGTATCACTGGAGACAACTGCTTTTATTTCAGATATCTGTGCCATATCCAGCAATGCAGAAGCGCGGGGCATGAAGTTTTTACCAAAGGTTGTTGCTGGTGCTAAAACATGGCTGTAACCAGTCGCCAGAGCAACAACCTGATTTGCCATATTTTCGGCTAAGTGATCTTTTAGTGAATCACAGTTTGCCGATAAAACTCTGGCAATTCCATTAATTTTACTACAGCTTTGCACCACATCATTACAGTCATTGCCTGCGACTAAAATGTCAATACCACAATCGACATGCTGAGCTAGTTGCAGTGCAGCCGATATGCAATTCAGAGAAGCTGGTGCCAGAGTTTTGTTATTATGCTCTGCTATTACTAGAATAGTCATGGTTAAATCACTCCTGCTTCATTTTTCAATTTATCAACTAACTCAGCAACATCATTAACGATCACCCCTGCACTTCGAGCTTCAGATTCCATGGTTTCTAAAATAGTCAAACGGGTAGAAATATCCAGCGCTAAATCTTCCAGCTTAATTTTTTCCATTGGTTTTTTCCTGGCTTTCATTACATTTGGGAGAGTGGCATAACGTGGTTCATTCAAACGTAAATCAACTGTAATAACGGCTGGCATTTTTATAGTAATTGTTTCCAGCCCACCATCAATCTCCCGCGTGGTAGTAGCAAAATCTGTGTCCAACTCGAGTTTCGAAGTAAAGGTGCTTTGTGACCAGCCTAATAAAGCAGACAGCATTTGCCCGGTTTGATTTGAATCATCATCTATCGCCTGTTTACCGACTAACACCAGGCCGGGGCTCTCTTTTTCAACCTGAGTTTTTAGAATTTTAGCAATAGCTAATGGTTCAAGTTCATCATCTGTGATTATATGAATTGAGCGATCGACACCCATCGCCAGTGACTGGCGCAGGCTTTCCTGGGCTTTTTCCGGGCCAATAGAAACGCTAACTATTTCATCCACTAATCCGGCTTCTTTTAACCGTAATGCTTCTTCAACCGCATTTTCATCGAAGGGATTCATCGACATTTTTGCATTCGTCAAATCCATACCAGAGCCGTCTGCTTTTACTCTGGCTTTTACCTGAGGATCAAGAACTCGTTTAACACCAACTAATACTTTCATCTAACAATCTCTATTTTGTTAATTATCATGGCTCAGTGGAAAATCACGAACGTAAACATTCATTGCCGGGATCAAAGGGTGATTCTTCAATCACCGTCGTTTTATACAGTTCACCCAGAATTTCTATCTCAAGCTCAGTTCCAATCTCGGCATATTTGTTCTCAACTAAACCTAGTGCCAGAGACTTTTTAGTGCGCCAGCCATAACCACCAGAAGTTGCCCGCCCAACCAACTGTCCTGCACAGTAAATGGCTTCCGATCCACGAGCATCGGCATCAGTAACACCATGAACTTCTAACGTAACAAATGTATTTATAAAACCACGCTGCTGCCACTCAGTGAGAGCTTTTTTACCGATAAAGTCACACTCTTTATCAAGTCGCACGAACCGCTTTAAACCAGACTCTAATGCAGAGTATTCGATTGACATCTCGCGTGAAATTAAGCGGTAGGACTTCTCCAGTCGCATTGAATCCATGGCACGAATACCAAAGGGTTTAATATCAAATTCCTCTCCTGCCTGCATAATTTGATCAAAAATATAATTCTGCATTTCAATCGGATGATGTAGTTCCCAACCCTGTTCACCGACAAAATTCACTCGTAAAGCATGAGCCTGTGCATATCCTACATTGATAAACTGGCCGGTAAGCCATGGGAATGCAGTATTGGAAAGATCCGTGTCTGTTAACTTCTGTAACAGCTCTCTTGATCTGGGGCCAGCTACCACTAACACGCCTTGTTGAGTGGTTATTTTCTGTAACTCTACACTGCCATCGGTGGGTTTCAATTTGGACAGATAATCAAAATCGTGGGTTTCAAAAGCTCCTGCAAAAACCAGGAAATAGGACTGCGGTCCAGTTTTGTAGACAGTGAATTCAGCTCTAACTCCACCATGTAAGGACAGCATATGACACAGACCTATGCGACCAATTTTCTTCGGTATGCGGTTAGCTAAAATATATTCCAGCCAGGCTTCTGCACCTGGGCCGTTCACAATACACTTGGCGAAAGCAGACATATCCAGCACACCCACCTTGCTGGTAACATGCAAACATTCCTGACCTACAAAATCAAAATAATTTGAGCGCCGGAAAGAATTCTTTTCAACTACCCGTCCATCGTCCAGTGCTTTTGAATGGTTATCATTGAGCAGTACATCTGCCTGGGCCAACTCGGCTTCATTCAACTGATAATCCTTCGGGGCAAACCAGTTAGGACGTTCCCAACCATAAACTGTTCCAAATACCGCACCCAGTGCTTTCATACGGTCGTAACAGGGTGCTGTTTTTAAAGGTCGAGCTGCCGGGCGTTCTTCATCGGGATAATGCGTGGTAAAAACGTTAGCATAAGTCTCTTCGTTTTTAGTACGCAAATAACCACGAGATGCATAAGGTCCAAAACGTCGTGGATCTGCACCCATCATATCGACTGTTGGCTCACCATCAATAATCCACTCGGCAAGCTGCCAACCAGCACCACCAGACGCAGTGATTCCAAAACTATGACCTTCATTCAACCAGAAGTTTTTCAGCCCCGGCGCAGGCCCTACTATAGGGTTACCATCAGGGGTGTAGGCTATGGCACCGTTATAAACTGTTTTCACACCCACTTCGCCAAATGCAGGCACGCGATTAATACAGGCTTCGATATGCGGCATTAAGCGATCCAGGTCCTCATTAAAAAGCTCATATTCACAATCATCTGAGGGGCCATCCACATAGCAGCAGGGAGCTCCCTTTTCATAGGGACCCAGCAATAAACCACCTGCTTCCTCTCGCATGTAATAACCAGCATCTGATTCACGCAGCACGCCCATCTCGGGGTCACCACGTTCATGTCGAGCCTGAATCTCAGGATGTGGTTCGGTCACTATAAACTGATGTTCAACGGGAATAACCGGGATATCCAGTCCTACCATTTCACCCGTTTTACGCGCGTAATTACCAGTACATGAAACAACGTGCTCACAGTGAATATCACCTTTGTCAGTCTTAACCACCCAGCTATCATCTGGTTGTTGTTCTAACGCTGTAACCGTGGTGTAACGATAAATCTCAGAACCAAGATCTCTGGCTCCTTTAGCCATTGCCTGAGTCAAATCGGCAGATTGTATATAACCATCCTGAGGATGCTGGATTGCACCAACCAGGCCTTCGGTGTTACATAACGGCCAGATTTCCTTAACATCATCCGGGGTTAAAAATTTAACATCAACACCCACTGTTTTGGCAACACCGCTATAGAATTTATATTCATCCATACGATAATCGCAGTTAGCCAGACGGATATTACTGACCTTGCTAAAACCGACACTTTGTCCCGTTTCCTGTTCCAGTTCCTGATAAAACTTTACCGAGTATTGATGCAACTTTCCCACCGAGTAACTCATGTTAAACAGCGGTAATAAACCTGCAGCATGCCAGGTTGAACCAGAGGTCAACTCTTTACGTTCAACCAAAACGACATCAGTCCAGCCCTTTTTAGCCAAATGATATAAAGTACCTGCACCAACAACTCCACCACCAATAACGACAACTTTTGCAGTAGTTTTCATAATTATTCAGTACTCCAGAGGGGCTTATAAATCAAGGGCTTACACTGCATATTAAAGATCCAGTCAATAGAGGGATAACAGGTTTCAGTATATCCTGCAATAAAACCCCAACCCATCCCTTTGCGACTGCAAACTATCCATTTGCGTCACACTGTATTCTTCCATTTATGGCGTTTTGAAATACTTAAAAGTCGCTCATAGATCAGCCACAGAGGAACCTGCCCAGCATACTCAAAAAAGTTAATTTCAACTCTATTAACCCTGTGACATAAGTAATAAACTTTATTAGTGAGTATAAATAATGAGCGGATTAGAAGAACCCGTACGTAAAAGACAAAGTCGCAGAGGAAGGAGCGGTAGAAAAACAGCGGCTGAAAATACGCCCACCATTTCCGCACCTTACATTACTAGAAATATTCCTTATTACGAGGTACTGGATGAGGAAGGTCTGGAGCTTATAGAAAGTAATGCCGAAACAATTTTAAGTGAAATTGGCATTGAGTTTCGAGATGATAGCGAAGCGTTGCAAATATGGAAAGATGCTGGAGCTGATGTTAAAGGAGAGAGAGTGCGTTTCCCCAGAGGCATGTGCCGCTCAATCATCCAGGCATCTGCACCACGAGAATATACCCAACACTCTCGAAACCCGGCGCGTAATATTCGTATTGGTGGGAAAAATACTGTTTTTGCACCTGCTTACGGTAGCCCATTTGTTTACGATAGAGATAAAGGCCGTCGCTATGCAACTATTGAAGACTTTCAGAATTTTGTAAAGCTGGCGTACTCATCTCCAGGCTTACATTTATCAGGTGGCACCATTTGTGAACCGGTTGATCTACCGGTTAATAAACGTCATTTCGATATGCTTTACAGTCATATTAAATATTCAGACAAATGTTTCATGGGATCGGTAACAACACCGGAACGTGCCGAAGATACCGTAGCAATGTCAAAAATAATGATGGGTGAAAACTATATAGATACAGAAACCGGCAAACCTAAAACAATAACAACCAGTCTGATCAATGCAAACTCTCCTTTAACCTTTGACAGCACCATGCTTGGGGCAGCCAAGATCTATGCCCGTAATAATCAGGCCTGTATCATTACTCCCTTTATTCTGGCGGGTGCAATGTCCCCTGTCACCATTGCAGGCACTGCCGCTCAATCTCTGGCAGAAGCTTTAGCCGGAATGGCTTTTGTACAGTTAGTTAACCCGGGTGCTCCTGTTATTTTCGGAAGTTTCGCCAGTTCAATCTCGATGCAATCAGGTGCCCCGACTTTTGGAACGCCAGAACCCGCATTAGTACTATATGTGATGGCATCCCTGGCTCGACGACTTGGAGTACCCTTCCGCTCAGGAGGCAGCTTATGTGGATCAAAAGTTGTGGATGCTCAGGCTGCCAGTGAATCGGCCAATACACTCATTCCAACCGCGATGGCTGGAGTAAACTTTGTGCTACATACTGCTGGTTGGCTGGAAGGTGGTCTTAGCATGGGTTATGAAAAATTTATGATCGATGCTGACCAGGCCAGCATGATGGGAACTCTATTGAAAGGCATTGACCTAAGTGAAAATGGTCAGGCGCTGGATGCGATTAGAGAAGTCGGTCCCGGCAATCACTTCCTCGGCTGCGCCCATACTCAGGTTAATTTCAAAACAGCCTTTTATCGTTCTCCATTGGCAGACAATAACAGTTTTGAGCAATGGTCATCTGAAGGCAGTTTAGACCAGTCACAGCGAGCTAATATAAAATGGAAAAAAACCCTGGATGAATATCAGCCTCCTCTACTAGACCCTGCTATAGATGAAGCTTTGTTAAGTTATATGGAAAAACGTAAAGCATCATTTGCTGATTCCAATATATAAAAAATTATGTATCGACTCAGCAAGTTTTAATATTAGATCGCTTTAAAGAATTTTTCACCACGAACCAGGGCAGGATGCCCGTAGGTAGAACAATGCAGGAGCAATTGTCGAGGCACGAAGTACACGAAGGTTTATCATTGAAAGGCAATATGTTTTTTCAAAATGGTTAAAATAATCAATTTACCCGGTTATCTTTTACAATATTTGTTTCTCTTCGTGGACTTCGTGCCTTCATGGTGAATATCTTTTGACTTTTTTGATTACACTGAATCGTTACAAAATTATTACCAATAAACATATAATCAAAATATACACCTGACGACTAAATCTATGCTTTTACTAACTAATCAGGCAGATGAGCTGATCTAATAACCTTTTAACATGTATTGATTTAATTATTATCTACTGCGAAGATGCAATTCCTATAGTGTCACTAATATTTGCGATGTACTGACATGATAATAAATATGCATCCACAGGAAAGACCCTTTCATTTTACTTTCCTACTAGTACCGAATTACTCCATGATAGCGGTAACCACGGCCATTGAACCGTTACGCATGGCTAATCAGGTTAGCAACAAAAAGCTTTATGAATGGTCAGTCGTTACCCTCGATGGTGATGCTGTAACCGCCAGTAATGGTCTCATAATCCAGCCTGAAGACTCTCTGTATAATTTACCCTCTACTGATGCCTTATTTGTTTGCTCTGGTTTAAATGTATCGCAGGCTTTTTCAAAACCATTGAAAAAAGCGCTGTGTAAACTAACAAAGCAACAAACTATTCTGGGCAGTCTGTGCACAGGTGCCTACTTGTTAGCACGCTGCGGATTACTGGAAAATTACCGTTGCACTTTACACTGGGAAAATATAGCCGGCATGCGTGAAGAGTTTCCTCAAATTCAGATAACAGATGAACTTTTTGAAATGGACAGAGACCGCTATACCTGCGCAGGTGGAAGTGCTCCACTGGATATGATGTTGTGGTTAATTAGAAAGAACCACTCCATAAAGTTATCCACTGAAATCTCTGAACAGTTTATGTGCGACCGTATACGAGACCATAACGATCGCCAGAGAATACCCCTGCATCTTCAACTGGGCACAAACCAGACCAAGTTGACTGAAGCTGTAACCCTGATGGAAGCCAATATAGAAGAACCTATTAGTCTTGAAGAACTTTCTCAGTACGTCGGTATATCCCGACGTCAACTGGAACGATTATTCCGTAAACATTTAAATTGTGTGCCAACTCGTTATTACATGAATATCAGGCTTAAACGTGCTCGTTTACTATTACTGCAAACCAGTAAGCCTATTATCGATATAGCGCTTGCCTGTGGATTTGTTTCAGCTCCTCATTTTAGTAAATGCTACCGTAATTTCTTTGAAATTTCACCTCGTGAAGAACGCTGTAAACCACAGGATATACCAAGGGTCTTTGATGTACCTGTCTGGAATTAGACTGAAATATTAGTACATAAATTCTAAACTGGAATCCAGCAACCACAAACCCAGGTAATCAGCAAAGCTTCGCCGAATGATGATTTCAAATTCCTCAGGCGTATCAACAGCACTTAGTAAAACCGATGCTTTCGACAGATGAGTCTGAGCGCAATCACCCTTTTTAAATTGCCTGGGATGGAGGTCAATGGTACAGCCCTTTTCAATCAATGATCGAGCATTTGTTCCCGAGATTTTTAAAATAGTTTGCCCGCTACTGATATCGGTTACAGAGGAAAAAACATCCTGTAAAGCCTGCTCTAGCTTATTTTTCAATTCTACTTGCTGATCAGCCAGAGTGATAATCAGCCACTCATCTGGCCCTAGCCAGTAAACTTTCAAATCTCCAGACAAAACAAAGGTATTTGCTTTTAACGATCCCAGCTCAACTCCGATGACATCAGAAATTACCTTACAAAATGCTTTATCATTCAACCGTCCTCGTAAGTTTAAATGTCCCTGAAATGCCAGCTCTTTTAACTCGACTCCCTTTACATTTTCAAACTGGCTGAAATCTATTTGTACCAGTGGACTTTCAGCATTTTGCAAATCAGGCATTTTGTTTTTCTCCATCAGCATCATAAAAAATAGAACTACTGATTTTTGCCGCTATAACGTTTCCATCAGGTAATGGTATATGTACCGTTTCACCCATTCGAGACAAACCACCTTTCACCAGAGCCAGAGCAATGGAATAGCCCAGGTTCGCACTGTAATAACTGGAAGTTACATGACCAATCATAGGGATGGGTATTGACAAGTTTGGATCTTCTACTATTTGCCCGCCTTCCGGTAAAACATCTGAACCATTCAAGGTTAGTAACCCCACCAGTTGTTTGCGCCCTTCACGTACACAATCTTCCCGAAAAAGAGAACGTTTACCAATAAAGTCTTTCAGTTTTGAAACAACCCAGTCCATACCCAGGTCAATGGGCGTTACCGAACCATCGGTATCCTGACCCACAATCACATAACCTTTTTCTGCTCGCAGTACGTGCATCGTTTCAGTACCGTAAGGCGTAATATCATATTGTTCACCGGCAGCGATCAGGGATTCCCACATCTGCAGACCATAGTTGGCTGGCACATTCACTTCATAAGCCAGTTCACCAGAAAAACTAATACGATTAACACGAGCTTCAACACCATTAACCAAACCTTCGCGCGAAGACATAAAGGGAAAAGCCTGGGCATCAAAATCTATACCTTCACAAACAGCACTCACCACTTTTCGGCTATTGGGGCCAACCACCGCAGCCGTCGCCCAGTGATCGGTAACCGAAGTCAAAAATACTTCCAGTTCGGGCCACTCAGTTTGTAACCAGCGCTCCATCCAGCTAAATACCGGAGCCGCTCCACCGGTCGTGGTATGCATGAAGTATTTATTTTCTTCCAGTCGGATAGTGACTCCATCATCCATCACCATGCCATCTTCACCCAGCATAAAGCCATAACGTGCTTTATTAATGCCCAGTTTTATCCAGGCATTGGTATACAACCTGTTTAAAAACTCTCCCGAATCTTTACCTTCAATAATAATTTTTCCTAGCGTAGACGCATCGATAATGCCAACACTCTTGCGAGTAGCCAGGCATTCACGATTAACTGCATCTAACATAGATTCACCTGCCAGAGGATAATACCAGGGACGCTTCCACTGCCCGACATTTTCAAACTCTGCTCCTTGCTGCTGATGCCAGCCATGCATCGCAGTTTTACGGACCGGCTCAAAAAGTTTACTCCCAAGATTCATACCTGCTATGGAACCTATAGTGACAGGAGTATAATTGGGTCGAAAGGTAGTGGTACCGGTTTCAGCAATATTTTGCTGCAAACTCTGAGCCAAAATAGCCATACCATTTATATTACCAATTTTCCCTTGATCGGTTCCAAAACCCAAGGCTGTATAGCGTTTTACATGTTCAACTGAGTGATAACCTTCACGCGCCGCGAGCATGATATCTGACGCCGCAACATCATTTTGCATATCAACAAACTGTTTGGGGCCTCGCCCAGCTTTAAACATAGATGGAACCAGCCAAAGGGGTTTTATTGGATTTATGTTAGCTTCGTTAACAGCAGGAAGCTCAACTGAATTATCCACTTCAAATCCGCTTTGTTTTGCTGCTTCAATACCAGCAACCAGTCCCTCAGACAGACAACTCTTCAAATCAAAATAGCCATTGGCTGCCCCTGCAGATCGTTCCTGTTGCACTCGTAAACCCGGTAAAAAGCATGCTTTTTCATCATCCCAACAGGCTTTTGCTCCTGACTGCGAGCTCAAATGTATGACAGGACTCCAACCACCAGACATTGCCAGTAAATCGCAGGGTATGGTTCGCACAGAACCCGTCACTTTTTCAAGCCCCTGTTGCAATGACATCACCTGTACCGCATTGATTCGTTTAGAGCCTTTAACATCCACCACTACTGACTGATCTATAATTTCCACTCCTTCTGAGCGCAATCGATCAACCACAGAACCACCGGGATTTATCCTGTTATCAATAATCGCGAGTACCTTTATTTCTGCTTTAAGTAGCGCCAAAGCAGTTTCATAAGCACTGTCATTATTGGTGAATAATACGATTTCCTGACCCACTTCAACGGCATAACGATTAACATACTGCATAACGGCTGAGGAAAGCATCACGCCAGGTCTATCATTATTGGCAAACACCAGAGGCCTCTCTAGTGCACCTGTAGCTAAAACCACCTGTTTAGCTCTTACTTTCCATAAACGTTCCCTGGCCCTGCTTTTCTGATCTGCCGGAAGATGGTCGGTTAATCGCTGATTTACAGTTAAAAAATTACCATCGTGATAACCATAGGCACTGCTTCTGGGCAGCAATCTCACTTCTTGCATAGATGCTAGCTCTTTGCAGACAGAGCTGACCCAGTCCTGTGCTGACTGCCCATCGATACTTTCATTACTATGCAGCAATGAACCACCAAATTCATTTTGCTCATCAATCAGCATGACTCTGGCACCCATTTTTCCAGCTGCTAATGCTGCCATCAATCCTGCAGGGCCGGCCCCGATGATCAAAACATCACAATGGGCATAGGTTTTTTCATAACGATCAGGGTCGGGTAACTCAGGCGAAACACCTAACCCCGAGGCTTTACGAATAACATGCTCATAACTCATCCACAGTTTTTTAGGCCACATAAAAGTCTTGTAGTAAAAACCCGCAGGCATCATTCGACTAAACAAACTATTGATGGATAGAAGATCAAATTCCAGGCTCGGCCAGCAGTTAACACTGTTCGCTTCTAGCCCTTCATACAGTTCAACCTGAGTGGCTCGTGCATTGGGTACTGTTAATGCGCCTTTTTCCAGTTGAACAATTGCGTTCGGTTCTTCTGCTCCAGAGCCCAGGATGCCTCTAGGACGATGGTACTTCCAGCTTCGACCAACCAGATGAACATCATTTGCAAGCAGGGCTGAAGCCAATGTATCTCCCTCAAAGCCCTGATAACTTTTACCATTGAAAGTGAAATTCAGCAGATGCTTACGGTTTATACGACCCACTCGTTGTAATCGATTATTTATCATTGAGCATCTCCTGTGGAGGCAAATCGCCAACTTTATAAGATGCACTTATCTTGTAACTGACCGTATCTCTTTGAACATTGAACCAACGTCGGCATCCCTGTGCATGTTGCCATTGCTCAAGAAAAGCACCGCGCGTATTTTTGCGCATGAACAGGTAGTCTGCCCACTCATCATCACTCAGTTCTTCTGAATTTATTGGTCTGGTTATGTGTGCTTCACCACCATAAGAGAATTCACTTTCATCTCGAATGCCACACCAGGGACAGGGTATCTGTAACATCTATCTATTCTCCTAATGCGCTACGCCAGCTGCACCGTGTTCATCAATTAGACTCCCCGTGCTAAACCTTTGTAATGAAAAGGCCTGATTTAATTCATGTGGCTGACCTTTAGCCAGCGTATGGGCAAATACATAACCAGAGCCAGGGGTCGCCTTGAAACCACCTGTTCCCCATCCACAATTTATGTATACACCTTTGACGGGGGATTGCCCGATAATTGGACAGGCATCCGGTGTGGTATCCACGATCCCTCCCCATTGCCGGTTCATTCGCACCCGACTGAATACCGGAAATAATTCTTTTATCGCAGCCAGAGCATTCTCGATCACTGTATAACTACCCCGCTGACCATAACCGTTGTAACTATCGATGCCTGCACCTACCACCAGGTCTCCTTTATCAGACTGACTGATGTAACCATGTACCGCATTGGACATAACCACCGTATCCAGAACAGGTTTAATGGGCTCAGACACTAAAGCCTGCAATGGATGACTGGTCACAGGAAGTCGAAAACCGGCCATATCAGCCAATACACTGGAATTACCAGCAACAACAATACCAACTTTACCTGCACCAATATTACCCCGATTAGTTTCAACGCCAACTATCTGATCATTTTCACGTATGAACCCACTAACCTCACATTGCTGAATAATATCCACACCAAAACTGTCTGCACCACGAGCAAAACCCCAGGCAACAGCATCATGTCTGGCAGTACCTGCACGCGGTTGAAATGAGGCACCCAGAACAGGGTAGCGACTTTGACTGGATGTATTCAAAATGGGAATACGTCGTTTCAACTCATCGGCTTCCACTATCTCTCCATCAATGCCATTTAACCTGTTAGCATTAACCCGGCGCTGAATATCGCGCATGTCCTGTAAACTGTGCCCCAGATTGTAGACACCCCGTTGACTAAACATGACATTAAAATTCAAATCCTGACTCAGATTTTCCCATAATTTAAGTGATTTTTCATATAGATGGGCCGACTCATCCCAAAGGTAATTGGAGCGTACTATCGTCGTATTACGACCCGTATTTCCACCACCAATGTAACCCTTTTCTAACACAGCAACATTGGTAATACCGTGATTTTTAGCCAGATAATAAGCCGTGGCCAGGCCATGCCCACCACCTCCAATGATTATCACATCATAATGTTTTTTAGGTTCTGGGTTTCTCCACACCTTTTCCCAGCCTTCATGATAGTTAATGGCTTGTTTTGCAAGAGAAAAAATTGAGTATTTACTCATATTTATTAATCAACCTTTTAGCTGTAACAGGTACTTTATATTTTAAGAAATACTGGGCTAAAGCTAACAATGATAACAACAACAGTGCGACTCAATAGAGTCAATTAACGACATGGTCTGACCTTTACCTTTTCACTCAAAATCTTTTAAGTTATTTTTGAAATTATTAATGCCTATCACAACAGGTCATGGCCTCATATTTCACTTAATATAAAGCTGATAAAAAATTCATAAACGACATAAATTAGTCACAAAGCGCCCCCCATCTACCGCTTTAAAGAAGTTTAATTTATATTTAACCTGAATCCGTAAATTCAGTTCGAGCGAAAGGGTCTAAGGTACTGAAGATAGGTGAGATTTCGGTGAAAATAATATGATTCCGTAGTCACTCTTACGGTGAATATTATTTTTGCCTAAATCTCGACTAAATTCAGTGCATTAGGCTCTTGCAGCCGGATTGAAGTTACGGATTCAGGTTTTACAAAATCTGATATAGAGACATCTTAATGGCAGCCATGAACTCTAAAAGGCGTAGGCGCAGAAATACTGCTCAAACCAGCCAACCTCCCGGTTTCCAGCTGCCACGACAACAACTGGTTAACCCCTATCCACCCATGACTTTGTTGTCGGACGACCAGATTGAATCGATTCATCAGGCATCTTTAACTATATTGAGTGAAATAGGTATTGATTTTCTGTTACCGGAAGCACGCGATATGCTGAAAAAAGCAGGTGCTATAACAGAAACAGATAGTGAAAGAGTACGCTTTGATCCAGATATGGTTGAACAATCTATTGGTCTGGCACCCACTGTCATTGACATGCATGCTCGCAATCCACAGCATTCATTTAAACTGGGGGCCAACTACCTCAGTTTCGGCAATGTCTCTTCTGCTCCTAATGCGAGCGATATAATAAAAGGTCGCCGTACCGGTAACCAGCAGGATTTCAGGGATTTTCTAAAACTGACCCAGTACTACAATATAATAAATTTCTCAGGCGGATATCCGGTCGAACCTGCAGATGTGCACCCATCTATTCGACACCTTCAGTGCACCAGAGATTTCATTCAATATACAGACAAAGTCTTCCACGCTTATTCTCTGGGAGCTCAGCGTAACCGTGACGTTATTGAAATGACACGTATTGCCCGAGGATTAAGTCAGGCACAGTTTGACAGTGAAACCAGCTTGATGACGGTCATCAATTCCAGTTCACCACTGCGTTTCGATAAGGTCATGCTGGAAGGTATCATTGAAATGAGTTCTCGGAATCAGCTTGTTATATTAACCCCTTTTACCCTGTCCGGAGCCATGGCACCGGTCACGCTGGCAGGTGCTGTAGCACAACAAAATGCTGAAGCTTTGGCCGGTCTGGTATTTACACAACTGGTGAAACCCGGAGCACCTTTCATGTACGGTGGCTTTACTTCCAATGTCGATATGCGCTCCGGTTCGCCAGCTTTTGGTACACCGGAATTCATGAAAACAGCCATTGTCGGTGGCCAACTGGCACGCCGTTATGGCTTGCCCTATCGCTCATCAAATGTCAGCACTGCCAACTCGGTCGACGCTCAGGCAGCCTACGAATCCGTATTTTCACTGTGGGGTGCAGTCATGGGAGGCTGTAATCTGGTTAAACATGCTGCTGGATGGATGGAGGGAGGTCTCTGTGCTTCTTTTGAGAAATTCGTCATAGATATTGATCTACTACAAATGGTGGCAGAATTTTTAAAACCTTTCGAAGTCAATGAAGATGAGCTGGCACTTGATGCTATCCGTGAGGCTGGTCCGGGTGGACATTTCTTTGGTACTGCACATACCCAGGCGCGTTATCGAGATGCATTCTATGCACCCATAATTTCAGACTGGCGCAACTTCGAAAGCTGGCAGGAAGCAGGTTCTCCACAGGCAGTGGATAAAGCCAACAAGGTATACCGTCAGGTTCTGGAAGATTATCAACCTCCTCCACTGGATGAAGCCATCAAGGAAGAACTCGATGAATTTGTCGATAAAAGAATAGCCGAAGGTGGTGTTAAAACCGATTTTTAAGAGATAAAAAATGCAATTAATAAATACAGATTACGACATAATTATCTTAGGAGCAGGCATTATTGGAGCCGCTATCTCACTGGCTCTGGCACGTAAAAATAAAACAGTACTGTGCATCGATAAATTTGCCGTGTCAGGTTATGGGTCAACGTCAGGTTCCTGTGCCATTATACGCCCCTACTATTCAACACTTGATGGTACTGCTATTGCTTATGAGAGCCATTATTACTGGAAAAACTGGCACGACTTTTTAGCTGCCGATGATGAAAGCGGGCTGATAAATTATAACGATTGTGGGTGCATCGTTATGAAAACCGAGCAAAACGGATATCTGACAAATATCCTTGCAATCATGGATCAACTGGGTGCACCGTACCAGCACCTTAATCCAGCTGAAGTGATTCAGCATCTTCCCTTTGTGAGCATGAATTCATTTGCTCCGGCAAAATTGTCAGACGACCCTGATTTTGGTGAACCCAATAGCGAACCATTATCCGGCGCAGTGCTATTTCCTACTGGCGGATATGTTTCTGACCCTCAACTCGCAACTCATAATCTACAACGTGCTGCAGAAGCCAGTGGTGCTGAGTTTCTTTTTAATGCAGAAGTCGTTTCCGTTGAACAACTTAACGGTCGCATCAGTGGAATAAGCCTTGCAAACGGTGAACAACTCAACGCTTCAATTGTTATAAATGCAGCTGGTCCACATTCCTACAAAATAAACCAGCTAGCGGGTGTTGAAGAAAAAATGAACATCAAAACACGTGCATTACGACACGAAGTATCACATGTGCCGAGTCCTGTTGACTTTAATACTGAAAACAGAGGATATGTATTTTCTGATAGCGATGTAGCAACTTATTTTCGCCCGGAACAGAATAATCATCTACTACTCGGTAGCGAAGACCCGGAATGTGACAGCCGTCAATGGGTAGATCCTGATAACTTTAATCATGACTTCACCGCGCAATGGCAAACACAGGTAATGCGTATGGCGCAACGCATACCTGAACTGGGCATTCCCAATCAGGCGAAAGGCGTAGTCGAGCTTTATGATGTCAGCGATGACTGGATACCTATCTATGACAAATCTGAACTACCGGGATATTACATGGCTATTGGAACAAGCGGTAACCAGTTCAAGAACGCACCGATTGTTGGAGAATTGATGGCTGAACTGATAGAAGCCTGTGAAGCTGGCCAGGATCATGATACTGACCCGGTCACCTTTAAACTGAAAAATATAAATCATGATATCAGTATCGGCTTTTACTCTCGTTTACGAGAGGTCAATAAGAATAGTAGTTTTTCAGTATTAGGGTAATACGGAGCAAAACAATGAAATCACAGGCAAGAGTAGTTGTTATAGGGGGCGGAGTTGTCGGATGTTCTGTTTTATACCATTTAGCGCGCGCTGGCTGGACAGATGTTATGTTAATCGAACGCTCCGAATTAACGTCAGGTTCAACCTGGCATGCAGCAGGTGGCTTCCATACTTTAAATGGCGACCCCAATGTGGCCAGGCTGCAAGCCTATACCATTTCCCTGTACAAGGAGCTGGAGGAACTATCCGGCCAGTCATGCAGTTTACACATGACCGGAGGTGTGATGATGGCTGATACACCAGATCGTATGGATTTTCTACGTCAGGCTAAAGCTACGGGTCGCTATCTGGGAATGGATACAGAGCTGATTACTCCTTCAGAAGCAAAGTCCATGTTCCCGTTAATGGATGAAAAACATTTTGTCGGCGCATTGTGGGACCCTGTAGAAGGCCACCTGGATCCGTCTGGCACAACACAGGCTTATGCAAAAGCTGCGCGTAAACTGGGTGCAGAAATTATACTGAGAAATCGGGTAACTGATATAACACAGGAAACAGACGGTAGCTGGAATGTAATCACCGAACAGGGCAATGTAAAAGCTGAACACATCGTCAATGCCGGCGGATTATGGGCACGCGAGGTAGGACGAATGGTTGGCCTGGAATTACCCCTACTGGCCATGGAACATATGTATCTAATAACTGATGACATACCCGAAGTCACTGAGTTTAATCAGCAAACCGGACGAGAATTAATTGGTGTCATTGATTTCAAGGGTGAAATTTATACGCGCCAGGAAGGTAAGGGAATTTTACTGGGTACTTATGAAAAGCAAAATAAACCCTGGTCTCCAAAGCAGACACCCTGGGATTTTGGTCACGAATTACTTGAACCCGATCTGGATCGAATTTCTGATTCACTACTGACCGGGTTCAATCATTTTCCGGTACTTGAGAATGCGGGTATCAAACAAGTTATTAACGGCCCTTTTACATTTGCACCGGATGGAAATCCGCTGGTTGGACCGGTCAAAGGCTTGACCAACTTCTGGTCCGCCTGTGCCATTATGGCTGGCTTTTCTCAGGGTGGTGGTGTCGGTCTGGCACTGGCCAACTGGATGGTCGATGGTGATCCGGGCTTTGACGTCTGGGGCATGGATGTAGCCCGTTACGGCGAATACACGACTTTACGTTATACCAATGCCAAGGTGCGAGAGAATTATTCCCGCCGTTTCTCAATCAGTTTTCCAAATGAAGAGCTTCCTGCAGGGCGACCTCACATGACCACCCCACTCTACGATAGGATGCTAGCTCAAAATGCGGTCATGGGTGACTCCTGGGGACTGGAAACACCTTTATGGTTTGCACCCTCTAAGGAGGAAGCCTTTGACAAGGTTTCTTTCCATCGCTCAAATGATTTTGAGCATATCGGTCGTGAAGTACAGGCAGTACGTGACAGTGTGGGAGTGACAGAAATTGCCAACTTCGCCAAATACCGGGTCAGCGGAACCGGAGCAGAGAACTTTCTATCTGAACTAATGTGCAACCGGCTACCGAAATTAGGCCGCATAATACTAACCCCGATGCTGAATGAAAAAGGAAAACTGATTGGGGACTTTACCATTGCAAAAACAGATGCTGACAACTTTATGATCTGGGGCTCTCAGCAGGCTCAGATATATCATATGCGCTGGTTTGAGCAACATTTGCCCTCCGATGGATCCGTATCGATACATTGCTTCGACCAACTGCTGGTTGGACTTTCTATAGCTGGACCTAATTCAACAGCTGTACTTCAACATTTATGTGATGATGATGTATCAACAGAAAAGTTCCGCTTTATGGATCACCGCAAGATGGATGTAGCAGCTTCACCTTGCCAGGTTAACCGCTTAAGTTTCAGCGGTGATCTGGGCTACGAAATCTGGATGGAGCCTGCTTATCAGATCAGGGTTTATGATGCCATCATGCAAACTGGAAAAAAATATAACATCGTTAATTTTGGCATGCGTGCTCTGCTGTCGATGCGACTGGAGAAAAACTTTCCTACCTGGTTCGCAGAGCTCAGGTCCATCTATGGCCCTTTTGAAGCCGGCATGGATTTTTTCATCAAACTCGATAAAGAATCTTTTATCGGTAAACAAGCTGCTATTCAGGAGTTTGAAAATGGTCCGACACTCAAAAGAGTATCCCTGATCATAGAAGCTGATGATGCCGATGTAATAGCTGATGAACCTATATGGGCCAGAGTTGGTGATAAAGAGTTTAAACACATCAACAAACCACATGGTCTTGGCCCAACACGTTTTGATGCTGATGGTAAGGCTCAGCAAAAACAAACAGAAAAACAAACCCGGGATGGCGACTGGAGCGTTGTCGGCTGGGTTACCTCAGGTGGTTATGCTCACACCGTAAAGCTATCAATGGCACAGGGATATTTACCTGCTGAACTGGCCAGTGATGAAAGTGAAGGATTTTTTGAGATAGAAATTTTAGGTAAACGCCATCCAGCCAGAATTTCAATAGATGCTCCTTTTGACCCTACCGGTTCACGAATGAGAAGTTAGAAAAATATGTCTAGTAATATTAGAAATACAACATCTCTTTTCCTTGGTGTTGGCTTGTTATTTCTTAGTTCCGGAATGCTTTTTACCCTCGTTGTGGTACGGGCTAAAGATGCAGGATTTTCTACTCAGGCCATTGCAGTTTTACAATCAAGTTATCAGTTTGGCTGGTTACTTGCTGCAATATTTATATCCAGCTTAATACATAGAGTCGGGCACATTCGTGTTTTTGCAGCCTTAACCGCATTAGCTTCATCAGTAATATTACTTCAAATATTATATATCCAGGAATATGCATGGATTTTGGACAGGATTGTAATGGGTATTTGTGTAGCAGGATTGATGGTTGTAGCTGAAAGCTGGCTAAACGAAATGTCTACAAATTCAGATCGTGGACGAAATTTAGCCATTTATACTATCGTAAGTTGGGGTGCGCCTGTTATTGGAGTCTGGTTGTTACGCTTTGGGGAAACTTCAAGTAATACACTTTTTTTACTCGCTTCTGTGCTTATTTCATTGGCAGCAATACCGCTGTTACTTTCAGTGACCAAAACACCCCAGTTAATAGAAGTTGAGTTTTTTGGGTTAAAGAGACTCTATAACATAACGCCATTAGGATTTATTGGTACGTTAATTTCAGGCATGTGCCACGGTGCTTTTTTTGGTCTTATCTCACTTTATGGTGTAGAAATTAACTTAAGAATTGATCAGCTTTCAAATCTTATCGCTTTGGGACTTTTGTCAGGTGTTCTGCTTCAGTGGCCTATAGCACTTATATCAGATAAATTTGACCGGCGTTTAGTACTTATAGCAACAGCAAGCCTTGCTGCACTACCAGCCATTTACTTTTCATTTATAGATAACATCAGCATCACTCAGCTGTATATTTCAATATCATTGATGGGCGCATTCACTATTAGCCTTTATAGCCAATGTATTGCCCATGTAAATGACCTTCTAAAACCAGCTCAAATAGTTTCTGCAACAGGCCTGTTAGTGTTGATTTATGGCGCTGGCTTTGCTATGTCACCATTAATTATTGGTCAGTTAATTGCTATATCAGCTCATTTTTTCTTTATTACCAATGGCTTACTTTCAGCTTCATTAGCACTGTACACATTGTATCGTACGATTCGAAGCAAACCTGTTGAAGATCAGGGAGAGTTGATTAATATTCCTGCTGCCTCGCCTTATTCTGCTGTGGTATTAGCTGCAGAGGAATGGGCAGAAGAGTCAGACGTGGAATATATGGAGGAATCAAAAAACCCGGTTTAATTAGAATTTTTTCATGAGGCATTAGATCATTATGAGCAAAAAAATAGCACGACAACACGGCGCAATGGAGTTTTCAGAGGCACCTGTCGATCTTGACAAGGTAAGATTGTATCGGTTAGGCAGAGTGAGAGAGCAGTTAAAGCGTCTCGATTACGCTGGTATATTATTGTTTGATCAGGTTAATACACGATATGCCTGTGATGCTACTAATATGCAAATATGGTGTTCTCACTACGAAACCCGTTGCCTGTTTATAGCAACTGAAGGACCGGTGGTACTTTTTGATTATGGTCACTATCCACATCTTGCAGAAGACCTTCCGACCATTGATGAATACCGAGTTCACCATTCGTTTTACTATTTCGCTGCAGCAGACCGAATCGAAGAGAAAACGGGGCTTTTTGCAAAAGAAATTGCTGACCTGATAGAAACTTATGGCGGCGGCAACAAACGAATAGCTATCGACAGATTATCCTATGCGGGCTGTCAGGCACTGGTTGGCCACGGGCTGACTATTCACGAAGGTGATGAAGTGATGGAACTGGCTCGTGTTATTAAGTCCGATGATGAACTGGTTCTGATGCAAAAATCGATTGATGTTTGCGAAATGGGTATGGCTGCGATGCAACAGAAGATGCAATCTGGCATTACTGAAAACGAGCTGTGGTCCACGCTACATCAAGTCAATATCAGTCAGGGTGGTGAATGGATTGAAACCCGGTTGCTATCATCAGGCGAACGTACTTTTCCGTGGTTTCGAGAGTGTTCAATGCGAACTATCGAAGAAGGTGAACTGGTCAGTTTCGATACCGACCTGATTGGACCCTATGGATACTGCGCTGACATTTCCAGGTCATGGTTATGTGGGGATGTAAAACCAACAGATATACAAAAACAGATCTATAGTCTGGCCTATGAACAAATTAATACCAACATGGCATTACTCAAGCCAGGCATCAGCTTTAAAGAGTTATCTTTGAGTGCCTGGCAAATTCCCGAACAATACCAACCCTATCGCTATTCCGTGGTTATGCATGGAATTGGATTGGCAGATGAATACCCTGTCATCAAACACCGACAGGATTATAAGGAATCAGGGTATGATGGTTATATCGAGCAGGGCATGACCCTGTGTGTCGAATCCTATATTGGATCAGAAAAAAGCGGTGAAGGAGTAAAGCTGGAAGAACAGGTGTTGATTACTGAGGATGGGGTTCGACGACTATCAAGTTATCCGTTTCAACTGGACTGGATTGATTAAATTTAGCCAGACTACCTTACCACTATAAAAAATCAAGATGATTAATACTGCTTATAACACTAACATCTTCGTTCAGAATAGTGACTGAACACATAAGTAATCCCAGGCTGGGAATTAGCTGTATATTGGTTGGTATGATAGCCATGTCATTGATGGATGCTCTTATCAAGCTCTTGTCCGACCAGTACCCATTACATGAAATAGTAATGGTAAGATCTGTAATCTCAATTACCTTGACACTATTTATAGTTCATCTTGAAGGTGGTCTATCCTTACTGCGAACATCAACACCTTTTTTTCATCTTGCTCGAGGTTTGCTGATTGTAATCGCTAATATGACTTTCTATTTGGCTCTTCCGATCATGCCATTAGCAAGTGTCATAGCCATATTTTTTATTTCTCCGGTCATCATCACTGCACTGTCCGTAGTTTTTCTTGATGAAAAGGTAGGTTGGCATCGCTGGCTCGCTGTTTTAATCGGATTTTCTGGTATTGCTATCATGATGCGTCTGGGAACAGATGCATTCAAATTTAGTTCGTTATTACCTGTAGTTGCCGCTTTTGCTTATTCATTTGCCCAGATAATAACCCGTTATATTGGCATCACTGAAAAGGCATCTGTCATGTCTTTTTACATATCAACTATCTTTGTAGTTGTTTCAGCATTTTTTTGGGCTATTGCTGGAGATGGTTCATTTGCAGGGCAGTACCATTCCAGCCTGGATTTTCTGCTAAGAGCCTGGTCATGGCCAAACATGGAAGATGCTTCAATAATGCTCGCTGTCGGAGTATTAATCACTATCGTAGGTTATATGCTGTCTCAGGCCTATCGGGTAGCTGAATTAAATATTGTTGCTCCATTTGAGTATTTATCTATACCAATGGGTGTTATCTGGGGGTATGTGTTCTGGTGTGAAATACCCGACTGGTATACTTTTATGGGAATTTTACTGGTAGCTGGTAGCGGACTGTATGTTTTTTTTCGAGAACAACGTGTCTCTACCCCTGTGGATCAAACCTATGGTATTGATCACCAGGATCCAGGTCATAAATCTTAGTAGTTACAGCTCTTAAGCAATAGCTAAATCAAAAAGCACATTTGAAGAATTTTTAACGAATAATCATATTTCCTGTTTAGCCTCATCTATTCATGGCTGCCGGGACAAGTTTTTTTAACTCATCTTTAGCAACTTTTAACAGTTCTGGCGAAGCTGGTTTTATAGGCGAAACCATATAGGTTTGATGGGTAAATACTGGAGCTTTTTTAACCCGGTAAAGCTTCCCCTGTTGAATCAACGGGTTAACCATACTTTCCAGGAAGTAACCGGATCCTCCAGATTTTAATATATAGTTCAAACCTACTAATCCCAGACCCACTGATAAATGCGGAACGGGTGCCTGAGGAAAAAGAAGTGCATGTTGAGCTCGAAACTCACCATTCCAGTCAACAAATACATAACCCTGCCCCCTTATTTTATTCATTTCATTTTCATGAGTAGAAACCAGAATAATAGGCTCCTCTATAAATTTTTCTATCTCAAGATTCGGATGCTGTTGAGGTGTACAGAGAATGGCCAAATCAAGTAGCCCATTTCTTAATTTCCTCATCAACTGCTCAGAATAATCAGAAATAATTGCAGGAGCAATCAGCGGCGCTTCTTTTTGCATCCATTCAAGCCAAACGGGTGTGATCACATCCCAGTAATTAAGTTGAACACCCAGACTAAATACCCCGGTCAACTCATCGGGTAAAGAAATATCCTGACGAGCCCGCTCCCAGGCACTTACCGCTGTTTGTGCATGTGGATACAGATGATGCCCGGCCCGGGTTAATTCAGCACCGTTTGGATTACGTATAAAAAGGATTCTGTCTAATCGATCCTCGAGTGATTTGATACGTGCACTGGCCGTAGACTGTGTAATAAACATTTTTTCTGCCGCCAATTGAAAGCTGCCAGTAGACGCCACCTCAAGGAAAGCACGAAGGTGCTCAATATTCATCTTGTCCCCTAGTGTAATGATGAAATGATACTAACCTTTTACCTGATATTAGCTATCGATTTACTCAATACTCCTCAGTGAATTATTTTGATTGTTTACGGAGTATTGATGAATTATAAATCAATTTTCCATGCACAATCTCAAATGAATACGGTTTCAATTTCGATAGCAAATTTCACTCCATCTTTTCACGGTGATGGCTATGTCATGTCTTATGTAACGCAGACCGTTTTACTCTCTCGTATCATACAAATTGTTGATGGAAATGGAAACATTGGTGTGGGTGAAATCATCAATGATCCAGGATTAAATATCAAACAACTTCAGACCGTTGAAAACAGGGTTTTAGAGGATATTGATCAAATAACACTGCAAGATATTCCCATGTTGATTCAGCAGTTTCGTAGCAAAAAGCTGAAACTGAATGGACTTGCTTTCGGTCTTGAAACTGCTTATCTAGATCTAATATCAAGAACAAATGAAGTGCCGCTTTTTGCGCTGCTGGGAGGGTGTTTATGTAATGACATGCCCGACTATCTGTCAATCTCCTGCTCTGAACCGGAAGTCATGAAAGACAGGATTAGAATCGATGGTATAAACAGAGACGTTATCCAGATTAAAATGAACGGAGTAAACATAGATGCCGATTTAAATCGCATCGATGCATCACTCTCTGCACTTGGTAAACACCAAACCTTGCTGGTTGATTTTAACGGGGCCCTTAATCCCCATGATGCAAATATTTTTATAGATAACTTTTCTGATCAAAGAATATTATGGGAAGAACCCTGCAAAACTTATGAAGATAACCGAAACCTGGCAGAAAAAAGTGGAGCTAGTCTGTTATTTGATCAGTGTTTAAAGTCACTTAATATCATCACCCGGGCTTGCTCAGAAGGCGTGATGGCTGGAGCCTGTATTAAAGCCGATGGATTGGGAGGACTGGGTATCGCCAGAACTGCAAGAGACATCTGCATAGATAGCGGAGTCCCTATCCGTGTTGACGGGTTATGGTGTGGACCTATCGCAGCAGCTGCAACCTTGCATCTTGCTACAGGAACGCCAACTGATCTATTAATTTCAGCCTGTGATCTGTGTGAACCCTTAGTTATAACCGAGGACTGGGGAGCAGGTATAGTTCAACTTGTAAAAGGAAGAATAGCAGCCAATAATCTGCCGGGTCATGGTGTCACACCACCTGACACTCTGAAGTATTCATCTATATAATATTTGGAGAAGACAGCTTTATGATTTCTGTTCCTTTTGCTCTGTATAATGCTTTTTCAGATGTTACCTTCGGAGGAAGTCAGGCGGCAATCGTGTCTAACGTCAATTGGTTAGATGCCGATACCCGGCAAAAAATAGCCACTGAAATTGGTGTGCCAGCAACCGGTTTTATTACAGCTTGTGATGGAAAGTCAGTCAGTGTCCATTTTCATTCAACCCTGACGGAATATCCCATGTGCGGACATGGCACCATTTGTCTGATGAGCCGTCTGGTTGAACAAGACATTTTAAAGTGGCATGGGCAAAACAGGATTGATGTAAATCTTTGTATGCCTACTAGCGTAGCTACGGTAGAAATTTACAACCATAATGAAGGCCACCCTAAGGTTTTTCTGGATATCAAACCTCCTTCTTTTCACCAGGACTCGCTCGACCTCGAGCATTTAATGAATCTGCTTGGCCTGGAAAAAAATGATTGTAGCGATGAGTGGCCGGTTGAAACAGCCAGCGGTGATTTTGTACATCTTATAGTACCTTTAAAAAACCTGGAAGTCATGCGACGTATTGAACCGAACTTCACCGGACTCACTCAGTTTTGGCATGAGTTCGGCATTCAAACCGTAGCTGTATTTTGCATTGAAACCGAACACCCGGATTCAACCCTTCATGTACGGGATTTCTGTCCGGCTGTTGGTGTTGCTGAGTCTGCAGCAGCAGGTACCACCAACAGCGCTCTGACAAGCTATCTGGTTCGCTTTGGTATTGTTAAACCTGATGTTGATGGTCTGATCAAGGTTAAAGCCGAACAAGGCTGTGAAATAGGTAGGACAAGTTCTATTCACTCAATTGTATCTATGCTGGGCGAAAAGATATCTCGATTACAGGTTGGAGGTGTCGCCACCAAAGTAATTGATGGTTCGCTTCACTTACCCTCTCCCTTTAAAAAATAAAATCAGTAGGCCATCAATATGATTGATTCCACTAAATCTATAGCGACCTGTAAAGACACTCTGGTATGGGATGCCCATGCTGGCGTATTTCCTGACTCAAATATAAATTTAAACCTGCTTGATCACTGGCACGACCACGGGGTTAATTACGTGAGCATCAATGTCGGTTTTGATGTAATGGACTGGGATCAGACCCTTAAAACATTGGCTGCCTATCGTAACTGGTTACTTGCGAACAGTAATAAATTTATAGTGGCTGGCTCGGTTAAGGAAATAGCAGATGCTAAAGCCAATGGAAAACTTGCTGTCTCGTTCGATATTGAAGGCATGAATGCATTGAATGGTGATATCAACATGATCGGCCTTTACCATGGGCTTGGGGTAAGACAGATGCTATTTGCTTACAATCTCAACAATAAAACTGCGGGTGGTTGCCATGATAAAGACATCGGTTTAACACCATTTGGTTTCGACGTTGTTCATGAAATGAATCGAGTCGGTTTAATTGTAGATTGTTCGCATGCATCCTATAGCACCACTATGGATATTATGCATGTCTCCGATAAACCTGTTGTTTTTTCACACTCAAACCCAGATACTATCTGGCCGCATGAACGAAATATTTCTGATGACCAAATTAAAGCCTGTGCTAAAACCGATGGCGTCATCGGTATTAATGGAATGGGGATTTTTCTTGGTAACAACAATAGCAGTAATAACACCCTACTTCGACACATAGACTATCTTGCTGAGCTGGTAGAAACCAGGCACATAGGTCTGGGCTTTGATTATTCGCCAAAGGTTGACATTGATATTGGAGAAATCCTTAAAAGCAGACCCGATTTCTGGCCTGCCGGAAACGGCTACGATACGCCTGATATTCAGCATGCTGCGCCATCACAGCTTATGGATCTGTCAACTACATTGCAGAAACACGGCTACTCAGATAAAGATATCCAGGGAATAATGGGTGAAAATTTCAAACGTGTAGCAACCGCATGCTGGGGTAGTTAAGGAAAACCTGGCTATTATGGCCTTTGCCCTACATAACGTCCGGAACCTTCAGGCGATGACATTTCAGAATGGGCTTTGGCATAAAAGTTTAATTTTTCAGCAACCGCTGCAGAAGGCAGGCTAGTACAACGTGCTTTCAAATCCATATGCAACTGTAGAGTTTCGCAGGTTGCAACCATGTCACCATTAGTTGCAAATATTCGATGAAACAATTTCATTTTTTTACCTTCACCTGTCAGGACTTGAGTGGTAATTGAAATGTTCTCGCCTGCTTTCACTTCAGCAAGATATCGTATATGAGTTTCTGCAGTAAAATAACTATAACCTGAAGCTATGTAGTTTGCATCTGCACCGATTAATTCCATAAAAGCATCGGTTGCCTGTGAACTGGCTTCCAGATAGTTAGTTTCATTCATATGACCATTATAATCAGTCCAGCTTTGTGGCACCTGACGTGAAACAGTAATGGGAAGTTGTTTTTCCTCTACTGGCATCCGCAGAGTGGTTTCATGACAATTAATGATACCACCTGCCCCGCTACCGGATTTTTTCAACGCACGCATCATTCCAACCAAATTATCATCACGTAATTGTTCCAGCTCACGAATTGAAAGGTGACCTGATTGTGCATCAGACTGCTCGGCAATTTCATTAATCAATGAATCTGTTAAATCTGGCACATCCGTCAATTTACTCCATGGCCATTCGAGGCATGGACCAAACTGACTGATAAAATGTTTCATTCCTGCTTCACCACCAGCGATACGATAGGTTTCAAATAAACCCATCTGAGCCCAGCGAAGACCAAAACCAAAACGAATAGCATCATCAATTTCTTCAGTAGTCGCAATCTCATCTTTGATCAGCCATAAACCTTCTCTCCACACTGCCTCCAGTAAACGATCTGCAATATGAGCATCAATTTCTTTACGGATATGCAACGGTTTCATACCGATAGAGATTAGAATCTCTTTAGCCCGATCCACAACGGTCACGGGTGTAACCACCGATGGAACAAGCTCAACCAGAGGTAACAGGTAAACCGGATTGAACGGATGAGTTACAATAATTTGCTGTGGATTGAGTGCATTCTTCTGTAATTCGGAAGGTTTAAACCCGGAAGTCGATGATCCTAGTACAGAATCTTCATTAGCATATTGCTGTATCTGTTTGATTATCTTGTGTTTTAACTCAAGTCTCTCAGGAACACTTTCCTGAATCCAGTTAGCATTAACAACGGCATCAGCGATATTTTCATGTAATTTTAGTTCTCCCTCTGTGGGCAACACCTTGTCATAAAGTGAAGGTAGGCTACGTCGAGCATTTTCCAGAACCTCATTAATTTTTCGCTCAGCCTCAGGATCAGGATCATAAACAGAAACATCCCATCCATTGAGTAAAAATCGTGCTACCCATCCTCCACCAATAACACCACCACCCACTATGCATGCTTTATTATTCACAACGCTAAAGTCTCCGTATTACCATCAACAGAAAGTATCTGACCCGAAATTTTAGCCCCGGCATCAGATGCCAGAAATAATGCTGAGGCAGCTATATCCTGTGCACTCACCCAGGTTTTCATTGATACGCCTGTCACATAAGATGCACGAACTTCATCTTCACTTATACCACGTGCTTTTGCTTCATTAGCTAGAACACGATCCATACGATCACCTTCTACAGCACCAGGGCAAATTGCATTTACACGGATACCAGCACTTCCTAATTCCATAGCCAGTGTTTTACATATTCCGACTATGGCCCATTTTGCGGCAGCATAAGGGCTACGAAAAGGATATCCCATAATTCCGGCTGTTGAAGAGGTTAGAATGATTAATCCTTTACCACGTTTACGCATTACTCTAGCCGCCCACCGGCAGGTGAGAAAACTGCCATGAACATTAGTAGCAATACAATGCTGCCATTGCTGATAATCTAAATCTTCGATTAAACCAGCCGGACCACCGGTTCCTGCATTTGCACAGACAACATCTGCATATCCCCATTGTCTTTCTACTTCACCCAAAAATTGATTCATTTCATTTTCAAGAGTCACATCTGCAATCTGGGCAATAGCTTCAGGATGTAGTTGATGAAATTTAGCTACCGCTTCAGGGTCTGCATCACAAATTGCTACAAGTGCATTTTCAGCAAGAAAGGTTTCTGCCATAGCGAGTCCTATGCCCGCAGCACCCCCAGTAATGACAACTATTTTCTGTGGATTACTCATTTTGGAGCTCGCTTGATTAAACCTAACTTTTCACGTACAGCTTTCGGACCTATAACCTGACCACCCATACCTTCAATCACAGTAACTGCTTTTTCAACCAACTGTGCATTTGTTGCAAGCACACCTCTTTCAAGAAAAAGGTTATCTTCAAGACCAACACGCACATTTCCTCCAGCCAGTGCAGCGGCAGCTACGTAAGGCAGTTCATCTCTTCCGAGGGAGAAAGCGGACCAGGTCCAGTCAGATGGAATATTGTTCACCATAGCCATGAAAGTATTCATATCATTGGGTGCTCCCCAGGGAATCCCCATGCATAACTGAACCATAGCAGGTGACTTTAAAATGCCCTCATTCACCAGCTGTTTAGCAAACCACAGATGCCCCGTATCAAATGCTTCAATTTCAGGACGCACATCCAGGTCGGTCATAATTTTACCCATTGCACGCAGCACTCCCGGTGTATTGGTCATCACATAATCTGCTTCTGCAAAGTTCATTGTTCCACAGTCCAGTGTACAAATCTCCGGCAGGCACTCCACTACATGAGCCATACGCTCGCTTGCACCGACCATATCCGTTGCTGCTTCATTTAATGGAAATGGGTTTTCAACATCTCCAAAGACTATATCTCCCCCCATTCCAGCAGTCAGGTTTAACACAACATCAGTTTCAGAATCACGTATGCGATCAGTTAATTCACGATACAGTTCCAGCGCTCTTGATGGGACACCGGTTTCTGGATCTCGTACATGACAATGTACTATTGCCGCACCTGCTTTAGCAGCATCAATGGCACTATTAGCTATTTGTTCTGGCGAGCGAGGGACATGATGTGATTTGTCCTGGGTTGCACCAGAACCATTTACTGCTGCTGTTATAAATACTTCACGGTTCATTGCTAATGGCATAAGAGAATCCTGATATTTTTACTGTAAGTTTTTTTACCTATCTTTAAGCCATATCGTCTGGCTATGATAAGTAAAGTTGTTACAAGGTAGCATGTAAAAAATTATAATCATTGACGTAAAGCGCTGCAGTTTTTACACTTTGCGAAATGAAACTCTTTCAGCCATCAACTAAATCACTGGATGTCACCCTGCTGATTTTATCAGGATCATCATTGATGACTGTTGCATCGGTTCTGGACACAATGCGTGCAAGTAACCGAATAGCCAAACAGAAGCTTTTTGACTGGAAACTCATCAGTATTGATGGTAAAGCTATTCGCTTAAGCTGTGGATTAAACTTATCAGCAGATGCCAGCCTTGAAGAAATAAATGGTGGTGGCCTTTTAATGATCATAGCCGGATTAAATCAGGATCCCAGAATTTCATCGAGAACTTACAAACGCATTAATTTTTTATACCGACACTATCAGTCCATTGCGGGAGTAGAAGCAGGAAGTTGGTTGCTAGCACGTGCAGGTTTACTGAAAGATAAAAAGGCAACAACACATTGGGAAGATTTCGAAGAATTTTGTACAAAATTTCCTGATATTGAAATGCGTACGGACAGGTTTGTAGTCGATGGAAAAATTATTACTACAGGTGGTGCATCACCGAGTTTTGATTTTATGCTGTATCTGATTCGAAAGCGATACGGTTACCCACTGTCACTGGATGTAGCCAGTATTTTCATATATGACGGTACACATAAGCCTGATGATGCCCAGCCCAGTATATCGCTGGGAATGCTTGAAACCTATGAACAGCGTGTCGCTACTGTGATTAGACTAATGGAGCAACACCTGGATGAACCATTGAGCATAATCCAGTTAGCAAATGAAATTGGGCTTTCAATACGCAGGCTAGAGCATTTGTTTTCACAAACACTGAACACTTCACCCTGCCATTATTATTTACACCTGCGGTTACAAGCTGCTCGACGTCTGGTGGTCGATACCCGCCTGTCGATACAGGAAATTGCAGTTCGTACTGGCTTTACTTCACTGTCTTCTTTTTCGCGTCGTTTTAAGCAACATTTTGGCAAGACAGCCAGTGCTTTTCGATCTTAATCACAATCAGCTTAATTATCATCCACACCACGCTCTTCGAGTAAGGTAGTCAACCAGTCAGGGTCCATTTCTGGAACAGATGATAGTAATAAATCTGTGTATTCATGATGCGGTGGTGTAAACATAACATCTTTAGGACCTTGTTCAATAACTTTTCCATTTTGCATAACCACAACTTCATCTGCAATGGATCGAACTGTGGCCAGGTCATGCGTGATAAACATATAGGCAAGGTTCAATTCATCCTGAAGTTTATCCAACAGCCTTAGGATACCCTCCGCTACAAGTTGATCCAGTGCACTGGTGATTTCATCACAAATAATAAACGTGGGCTCAGCAGCAAGCGCTCTCGCGATACCGATACGTTGCTTCTGACCTCCTGAAAGCTCAGTGGGATAACGGTTATAATAATTTGCAGGATCCAACTCGATCAGATCGAGTAATTCATCAACTCGGGTCTTCAGTTTTGCTCCATGCAAACCGCCATAAAACTGTGCAGGTCGCCCAATAATTTCTTTGATCTTCACTTTCGGGTTTAATGCCGTATCTGCCATTTGATATATCATTTGTGCCTGGCGTAATTGATCTTTGGTTCGATCTTGAAACCTGGGAGGCATTTCTTCACCTTTAAACAGGATATGACCACTACTAGGTGGCAATAACCCCGTGATACAGCGTGCAGTCGTCGATTTTCCTGAACCAGATTCACCAACAACAGCTACCGTCATACCGGCAAAGATATCAAACGAAACGTCTTCTAAAACTTTGACTGTTCCATAGGCGGCATCAATATTTTCAACTGAATAAAGTGGCAAAGTATCGGCTGGACGTACTTTTTGTTCACTTTTAAAATCCCGAACAGCCCACAAGGACTTGGTATACTCTTCCTTAGGGTTCTCCAGCATTGTGCGGGTATCAGCTTCTTCAACCTCATTACCTTTTAACAAAACTTTAATAACATCAGCCATTTGTGCGACTACAGCCAGATCGTGGGTAATATAGATCGCGGCCGTATTAAACTCATCAACTATATCCCGAATAGCCGATAACACTTCAATTTGAGTGGTCACATCCAGTGCGGTCGTGGGTTCATCAAAAATAATCAGATCAGGTCGACAGGACATGGCCATTGCCGTCATAGCACGTTGTAACTGGCCTCCAGACACTTGATGCGGGTAACGGAAACCAATTTCCTGAGGATTAGGAAGGCGTAACCGATTATATAACTCCATCGCATCTTCCTGGCTTTCAAGGCGTTTCTTTATGCGATACTGGACCGGTGCTTCGGTGTGTTGATCGATTAATCTATGTGCAGGATTGAATGATGCCGCCGCCGATTGAGCTACATAGGCAATTCGAGCACCGCGTAATGAGCGTAAATCAACCTTAGGCGTAGTGGTCAACTCCATGCCATCAAAATCGACAGAACCTTCTGATATTCTTGTTCCATCACGAGTAAAACCCATGGCCGCGAGACCAATAGTCGATTTACCAGCTCCCGACTCACCAATTAAGCCCATGACCTCACCACGATGTAATGTCAAATCTACACCATGCACAATTTCAACCCAGTGTTCATCTGAATAACCTTCGATATGAAGATTTTTAATGTCCAGCAGAACCTCACGTTTTTTATCTTTAGTCATGTCTTCACTCCTTCAGCCCGGATGAACGATACAGCATCCAGTCGACAACAAAGTTAACCGCAACTGTGAGCAGTGCGATAGCGCCAGCGGGTATTAATGGTGTCAACTCTCCAAATGAAATTAGCGTTGCATTTTCACGCACCATAGAACCCCAGTCTGCGGTCGGAGGTTGAATACCAAGACCCAGGAAGGATAAACCAGCCACTAACAGAAATACAAAACAGAATTCAAGGCCAAATTCTGCGATCAATGGTGCAGTAGCATTTGGCAAAACTTCTTTACGAATAAGATACCAGGTGCCTTCTCCACGTAACTTGGCGGCCTCGATATAATCCATCACAACGATATTACCCGCTACGGACCTCGCCAACCTAAATACACGGGGCGCATAGATAATTGCAATGACTATAATCAGGGTCACAACATTAGTACCAAAAATACTCAGTAGTAACAATGCGAAGATTAAAGAGGGAATCGACATCACCACATCAATAACACGGCTCATAAACTGGTCAAACTTACCGCCTTTTGTAGCGGCCAGTAATCCTCCAATAGCACCCATAAAGAATGCTAATAAAGTTGCAAGCAGTGCCAGACCGACCGAATTACGTGCTCCATAAACAATACGGCTGAACATATCCCGTCCAAGTTGATCAGCACCTAGCAGCATTTTTTCATTGGCCGGCTCAAAGGCCTGTGAAATAATTTCGGATTCTCCGTAAGGCGCAATGACTGGAGCAAATACACCGGTAATCGTATAGGTAAAGATGATAAACAAACCAAAAGCAGCCGTCAGGGGTGCAGTTCGTATAATCTTGGCTGACTCTTTGGGCAAGATAATGACCAGAAACTCTCTGAATGAATAGGAAACACCCGCAGAAAAAGCAATTATTCCAGCCATGATCGTGACTGACCATAAAGCAGATTCTCCGCCCACTATGCCCATTACAAAGGACACAAGGGTGAGAGAAAACAACAACAGAAAAATTGTTCGTTTCTGATAGAAAGCAGCCAGACTGGAGCCGCCGATTAACAGTGCGTAAAAACCAATAATAAAATAATTCATGATTTATACCTCACTTTGGATGACGCAGGCGTGGATTGGTCAAAATCGATCCAATATCAGCAGCCAGATTTAATAATATAAATGTACCCGCAAAAATCAGACAGCAAGCCTGAACCACAGGGAAATCACGTTTGGTTACACTGTCCACCAGCATTTGTCCAATGCCCGGATAGACGAACACAACTTCGACCAGAACCACACCGGTTATCAGGTAAGCGAGATTCAAGGCAACTACATTGATGATCGGTGCCCAGGCATTTGGCAAGGTATGTTTAACGATTACTTTCCATGCAGGAACGCCCTTTAATCGAGCCATTTCAACATAGGGAGAAGCCAGCAAATTTATAATAGAAGCACGTGTCATACGCATCATGTGCGCCACAACCACCAGCACCATGGTCAAGGCTGGTAGAAAAGTTCGTTCCAGTTTATCGAGTAAACTCATGTCATCGTCAATATTGGATATGGCCGGAAACATGCCCCATTTGACTGCGAAAAACAGGATCAGCACGTAACCCAGAAAAAATTCAGGTGCTGATATTGAGGTAAGGGTTAACACATTAGCGACACGATCAAAAACCGTATTTCGATATAGAGCTACCAATATTCCCAGGAATATGGCGACCGGTACGGCTATAACAGCCGCATAAACAGCCAGAAACAGGGTATTGGCAAACCTTGAGCCAATGGCTTCAGAAACCGGTTTTTGTGATACCAGAGAATTACCAAAATCTCCAGTCACCGCTCCGCCCAGCCATTCAAAATATCGTATCGGTGCTGCTCGATCCAGGCCAAGTTGTTCTCGCATTGCAGCAACGTTTTCCTTGGTAGCCCCCTGGCCCAAAACCGCCTCGGCAATATCTCCTGGCAACAATTCAACCGCACCGAAAATGATGACTGAAATGACCAGTAGCGTTAATAGGCCCAGCCCCAGTCTTTTTAAAACAATATTTAATATATCGCCCATAGCCTCCTCCAGCTAATATAACTTTATTATTGGAATATATTTCAACCAGGAAAAATCAGTTAAGTGCGTAAAAGATGTTCAAGTTATTGGTTTGGCTAGCGTAATGAAAAAATGCGATGTTTTCGCCATGAATGGCGAGTATGCAGGAATTGCAGGAGCAAATTCCTGTCACCTTATTGGAGATCAGCACTTTTTCATATAGCTTGACGAATCAAAAACTTGTTCAGACTTTCGTAATTCAACTCATTTATCCAGGTTCAAGGGTTTGACTATTTTAGATATAGTCATACCCTTGCTCATCCCGGTACAGATTCAAGGATTAGATCAGGCAAACCACCAACGATGGTATGCTCTCGCTCCATCCAGTTCCCAGCTGGATGCAATGCTTGGACCATGTTGAACTTTTTTATTTCTTGCTCCAACAAAGTTGACAAAGATTGGAATTATTGTACCACCGTCATCATGTGACAACTGACACATCTCACGATACATCTCAGTACGGCGCTGTTCATCCAGCTCGGCCTTGGCCTGTAGTAACAATTCGTTAAAACGAGCATTTTGCCAATGTGATTCATTCCAGGCTGCATCATCCTTGTACGCGAGTGTTAACATATTATCAGGCGTTGGACGAGCTCCCCATTTTACAAATGTAAATGGTTTTTTCATCCAGACATCTGACCAGTAACCATCATTGGGTTCACGTTTTACGTTAATTTTTATACCGGCTGCTTTAGCTTGTTCACTGTAAAGGACGCACATATCTACTGCACCGGGTAATACACTATCAGCCGCAGACAGACTTACTTCCAAAGAACTATGCCCAGCGCGTTTCATGTGAAATCGGGCTTTATCAGGATCATAGGCCCGTTGTTTGATATCAGGCCAGTAAGGCATATTCGGTGACACATGGAAATCGTTTCCAGGACTACCTGCACCAAACAGAATTTTCTGAACAATTTCCTCTCTGTTAATTGCGTACTTAAGCGCCAGTCGGGTATCCACATTGTCGAAAGGAGCCTGATCACAAAACATAGGAAGAGTGATTGCTGATCCACTAGGAACATTATCAATCTGAATATTTCGATTTCGTTTGAGTAAATTAAGAGTTTTCAAATCGACAGAAGTGATGGCATCAACATCACCGGTTATTAAAGCCGTTTGACGAGCATTAGGATCGTTAAGGTAAATCATTTCTATTTTATCGAAATAAGCCCCTTCGCGATGCCATCCGTCATGCCTTTCTAAACTGGTTGTGACACCGGGTTTATGGTTGACAATTTTATACGGGCCGGCACCTGTGCCACTTTCCCAGTCAATAGTACCATCGGCATTTGCGGGCAGCATAACCAGATGATAGTCAGTTAGAGTCCATGGCAAGTCGGCAAACCCCTGGGATAGTTCAAAAATAATTGTATAATCACCATCGGCCTTGATATCGGTAATTGCCGCCAACAAAGGTTTAGCTACAGAAGTAGTTTTTTCTCCGCGATGGTAATTCAGTGAAGCTATGGCATCTTTTGAAGTAAATTTCTTACCATTATGAAAGCTGGCATTTTTATTCAGTTTAAATGTCCATTGCTTAGCGTCAGCAGAAGCACTCCATGAAGTTGCCATATCTGGGCCGAGGCCATTTTCAGAAGTAATTTCAGTCAAATAACTGCGATGTGCATGAGCAAGTTGAATTTCTCCAATAGCAGCAAACTTACCGGGATCAAGAGTATCTGTTGTATTTCCGTCATGAACACCAACGCGGAATGTGCCACCTTTTTTTGGAGCAGCGGCTACATTTGAACTCCATAAGAGAGAACCAGTGGAAGCTGTCATGCCTGCCGCAATGGCATAACTCATAAACTCGCGTCGATTGATACGACCACTTTTTGCATCTGTCGCCATCTTATCAATGAGTTTGGAATTCTTTTTCTGCGTCATGTTATCTCCTCGGTTTTTCACCTGTTGTTTTATATTGCACCACCCTAACAAGGCTAACCTTAAAATTCAAATGGATACATAGAAATATTTAATTCATAAAAAGTTAAAAATTATTTTTAGAGGTTAACAATATACTCATTTATTAAGACAATTTTTCTGAAATATATTTTGTAAAGGTGCCGAGAACACAGAGAGTTAACATTAAGCTGTTTTCCTCCATCGTTCTTAGTGTCTTTTCGAGTCAAATTTAAATTCTGAGTTAAATCGCTATTCTCTTTTTATAATTCTCTCTATTAGCATCGGTAATCTAGTTTCAATAAGTTATACAAAAAGCGACGCATGGTTGTGATAATACGACACTGTTAGATTATATGATGGACATCTATTAAATAAGGCATACGTTTTAACATTACCTTAAATTCTGCCACATATTGAAAATTACTTTGGAAGATAGCCCTCAACGAAGTTTATTCACCCTCCTTTAATCGGAGGAAATATTATTATTTCATCACCTGACTTTGGAGTAATATTGACATATTCCTGTTCCTGCATCAGTGAACCATTTAGTAAAAGAATGAAATCCAGATCATCAGGCACCTTTAACTGACTTAGTATCTTCTGCAGAGTCAATCCGGTTGGAATATTCAGTTTAGATTGATTAAATTCCCCGTTTGCAGGCAAATACTGATGCAACTCTCCCAACAGTTTAATACTGATTTGCATATTTAAGACCAAGCCGCTTCAATGTCTCCTCTGAGGGTCTACCGTCCTCTTCCCAACCACGTAATCGATAGTACTCAGGTAGCATTTCACCCAGCTTATTGACCAACCCCTTACCCACACCAGATTTGGCAGGTTCTTCAAGAATACGTCTGGGCAGAGTGTCATGCTTTTTGCCTAAACCTGCCTGTAAATTAAACTGGCGTTCAAGGTTCCAGATTCTCTCACCTGTTTCAATCACACGTTGCTCATTCCAGACACCTTCACATACAGTATTAATCAGCTCACAGTAATCACTAAGTGACCAACCCGAACCTCCCGTGAATAGACATAAGCCGGTGGAATCTATAAAAGCGACCTCATCCTGTGAGATCTTGACAACTTCTGCTTTACCCTGGATATCGGTAGATTTAAAGTCATGGCCATAGGGGGCGGCGCGTAAATGACATGCGCCCCGATTACTGGTCGCATAGGCTAGTCCCATTCCCTGCATGGAACGACCATCGTAAGCGGCAAACTCCTGACCTTTAACCGACATGGATAATTCCGGGCAATCGTATTTTTTGGTCAACAGCTTTGAGCCCATGGCAATTTGCTGACCAAACCCTTCTCCTTTAGCAGTAAGTTCTGTAATTTCACAAAGGGCTTCTGCTGAACCAAACTCCAGTTTGATGCCACCCGTATCTGTATCGCTGAGAATACCTGTTTCGAACATTTCCATGGCGGCAGCAATAGTACCCCCCAGTGAAATTGGATCCATACCATATTCATTACACAAAAAACCGGCATAGGTGGACGCATCAATATCCGCCACACCACATGCGGCCCCTAATGCATAGGCGGTTTCATATTCCAGGCCTCCGGATGCCCCATGGTATTGCGGTTTATCTTTAATTGAAAAATGGGCTGGATCTATCTTACAGATGCGACCGCAACCGATGGTACAGGCAAAACAGGCTGCATTAGTAACCAGGTTGGTATGACCATTTCTATTGGGTGTTTGCATGGCTTCAGCATTAATCTTTGCAGCCTGCTCAAACTGGACTTGCTGATTATTACGTGTGGGCAGACTACCAAAACTATTGGTGATATCCATCATGGCCAGAGTTCCATTTCGACGATAACCCTGTTGGTTAGTCAGTCGGTTATTGATTGACTGAAAAATCTCTTTACATGCATGACTGTTGTCATCACACAACATGCCCCTGGTTCCCCTGACCGCAATAGCCTTTAATTTTTTTGCCCCCATCACCGCACCTACACCTGAACGCCCGGCAGCACGATGGCGATCATTAACGACACAGGCAAAACGACACAGATTTTCTCCTGCTGGACCTATCGAAGCGATTTTAAGGAGAGAATCATCCGCTGAAAGAAGGATTTCGGTATCCCACACGGTCTTTCCCCATACATGCGAGGCATCACGTAATTCGACTATTTCATTCTCAATAGAAAGGTAAACCGGTCGAGTGGATTGACCTTCAATAATCAGCAAGTCAAAGCCGGCAAGCTTCAATTCAGCACCAAACTTACCGCCGGAATTAGAGCAGGCTATGGCACCGGTTAAAGCCCCTTTGGTAATTACAGAGTAACGCCCTCCTGTAGAAGCCATGGTGCCAGTTAAAGGCCCGGTTGCAAAAATCAGTTTATTTTCAGCAGAAAGAGCACCTGCAGCAGGATCCATTTCTTCAAATAAATATTTACTTCCGAGTCCGCGCTGCCCAAGATATTGCTGAGCCCAATCCATATTCAGGGATTCAATATGGCATTTTTGAGTTGTTAAATTAACCCGTAAAATTAAACGTTGCCAGCTCAAAATTTTTCTCTCCAAGAGATTTAACAGGGAATGTAGTACGCAATTAACTATTCCAACACGGCATTTTAAAATCACAGTTTTTAAGCCGTAAAATAAATTATTGAAATACTGATTTCTACTACTTGATCATATCCTATAACTAAAAATTATATTTATCAGCTATATTAAGTATGACAATATTCAACTAATCCACAGTAATATTTATCGCACAGAAAGAAAATTCGGAGCACATGGGTGTTTAATACAGATCACCTCAGCATGAGAAACCTTGAGCAATTAACCTTGTCCAATGTGCGTGGAGAACTTTCTATGTCTATAGTTTTGTTTGCAATTTGCCTGCTAGGTCTAAATAAGGAACAGGCACTATTCGGAGTCGTTTCGCTGTTAATATCCTTATTCCTGCTGAAACTGGGTATTGATGATTATTACCTGCTGCAATGCCGTCACAGTTTCTTAAAGAAAAAAAATACGGTGGGAGTAGAACCTCCCTGTTCCAGAAAATAAAAAAATTTAAAATTCTTTCCCTGCACGCCATTCTTTTAATCGCATATAACCGTTAGCTCCAAGCCACATCATTGGTATCGGCCATAGTTTCTGTGGAGCCGGTTCAGCCTGGTAATCTTTAATCAATGATGATTCTACCTCAGTCGCTGTAGCTTGCTCTGCGGCAATTATTCCAGCGATAGTGCCTTTCGCAGTACCCAAACCGTTCTGGCAGCAGGCAGAATAAACACCTTCTTCCACTTCACCCAACGCAAAGACATTATTCAGACTCAAGCATAATCGGCCACCCCAACAGTACTCCATTTCCACTCGATTCAGAATTGGAAAGCGTGCATGAAAAGCTTCAATATGGGTTTCTGCAACAGATGAAAGGCAAGAACCTGAGACTTCCATACTCGGATCATATGTAAAGCGATTGCGCACGATAAGTCGATCTCCACCGATACCTGAGATACGACGAACGGTACTTCCCATCGGGTCCGCCGGAGTAAAAGCCCAGTTAGCTTCTCCTCCCAGGGCTTTACATTCAAATGGGGACAGAGCACGCGTCATAGAGGCATAGGTAAACACATGCATCAGGCGTTTCTGAAAATATCCAAACCTTTCCACCAGACCATTGACTGCCAAAATAACTTTACCTGCAAGCACCGAGCCTTTTGGAGTGGATGCCAGCCATTTATGACCCTTTTGTTTTAGCCTTATTACAGGAGATGATTCAAACAGTTCCAGCGACTCTTTTTTTTGTAATCCTGATGCCAGTTCACGAATATACAAAGCAGGTTGTAACATGGCAGTACCGGGTGTCCATAGACCCCCCTGATAATAGTTGATACCGGTTTTCTCTCTCATATCTTTTGCATCCAGCAATTGATAGGGTTCATCTAACAGGTCAAGATGCCTGGCATAGTCGGCATTATGATTCAACCCTTTTGCTGTTGCCGCAGCATTGGTTTTACCACAGGGATTAAATGCTTCAGAGGGCATATTGTATTCTTCAGCTGTTTGTCGGGCGAAGTCGATAGCAGCCCGGTTCATCGCAGTCTGTCGACGATCATTATCAGCTGATCCTGCATAATCATCTGAAGCGAGATCATGCGGCAGGTCTATCATAAATCCGGTATTTCGCCCTGCCGGGCCTTCGGCTACTTTCTTTCCTTCCAGAACAACTATCTGAGCATCAGGTTGTAGCTGAACTAAACGACGTGCAGCAGAAAGACCCGCAAAACCGGCTCCTATTACCAGGTAATCAGCTTCAATATCCTGTGTTAATTCTGCAAAGGGCTTTCGTGAAGGAAGTATAGCCTCCCACCCTGCCGGTCCAGGATCAACGGGAATTTTAATATTAGTCAACTGCTTCTTCCGCTGCACGGTCGGACAGATCGATCCAGATCGTTTTGATTTCAGTGTATTGATCATGCGCATGTAGAGAGTTATCACGCCCTCCAAAACCGGATTGTTTGTATCCACCAAACGGGGTGCTGATATCACCCTCACCATAACAATTGATAGTGACTGTACCGGCTCGAATTGCGCGTGCTGCACGAATGGCTTTTTTTCCGTTGGCTGAAAACACACTAGCTGTCAGCCCATACTCCGAATTATTGGCAACGGCTATAGCTTCATCCAGGGTCTTTACTGTAATCACGGAAAGTACCGGCCCAAAAATTTCTTCCTGAGCATGTTTACTATCAGTACTCACCTGATCGATTATAGTGGGTAACACGTATAGCCCATCTACTCCAGTTTCAGCACCACCGATTAAAATATGATCAGCATCCAGATAGCTACAGACCTTATCAAAATGGTTACGATCAATTAAAGCACCAAGCTGATTTCTTGGATTTAACGGGTCACCCGTTTTCCAGTCACGCAGGTGAGCCATCATCTTTTCCAGTAATTCTTTTTTTATTCCCTGTTGTACTATCAGACGTGAACTGGCAGAACAGTTTTCACCCATATTCCAGAAAGCGCCATTAACAATATGCTGCGCCACCAGATCAAGGTCTTCAGCATCATCAAGAACTATAGCCGGGTTCTTACCACCACATTCGAGTACGATTTTTTTAAGATTAGAGTCGGCCGAATAATGCAGAAAACGTCGCCCAGTTTTTGTAGACCCAGTAAAAGAAATCATATCGACATCCGGGTGCAGGCCCAATGGTTCTCCCACATCCGGTCCTAAACCGGTTATCACATTGAGAACCCCACGAGGTAAGCCTGCATCCATGGCGAGCTCTGCAATTCGTAATGCGGTTAAACTGGTCTGTTCTGCCGGTTTTACAATCACCGAATTTCCAGCTGCCAGGGCCGGGGCTATCTTCCAGGCCAGCATCAGCAAGGGGAAGTTCCATGGCAATACGCAACCCACCACACCCACGGGTTCACGCACAATCATGGCAATGGCATCATCACCAGTCGGTGCTGTCTGGTCGTAGATCTTGTCGATAGCTTCAGCATGCCAGATCAGACATTGAATGGTTTCAGGAATATCCACGGTGGCACAATCACTCACGGGTTTACCGGAATCCAGACTTTCCAGAACTGCCAGTTCATGCTGGTTGCGCTTGATCAGTTTAGCCAGTCGTATCAGGGTTTGTTTCCGATCAGCAGGGTGAAGTTTACTCCAACACCCCTGATCAAAGGCTTCTCTCGCTTTAGAAACCGCTAAATCAATATCATCACCATTGCAGGCTGCAAGCTTTGCCAGAGTTTCTCCTGTAGCAGGATTAATAGTGTCAAAAGTTTTACCCGATTTAGCAGACTGGAATCGTCCGTCTATAAAAGCATTGGTGGGATAATCCAGTGAAGATGCGATTGCCTGGTATTCATCGAAAGTGAGGACTTCGGACATTACGCTTGCTCCTGTAAAATATGAAACATAGTTTGATCAAGAACTCGAATAACCTGTTCCAGCTCCCGTTTATCATGCTTGTTGAGTGGTTGTAATGGTTTTCTTGGCGGCCCTGCAGGTAGCCCACGAATACTCGCGCCATATTTTATACACTGGATAAATTTACCACCCTGCTCCAGTACACGCATTAAAGGTAGCATAGCGGTCATGATTCGCCTTCCTTTATTAAAATTACCTTCTATACAACATGCTTTATAGAGCTCAATATGCGCTTCAGGCGCAAAGTTTGAACCCGCACAAACCCAGAATGGTGCACCCCAGGCAAAAAATTCAAGCGCCTGGTCATCCATTCCACAGCCAAGTTGCATATGAGGGTAATCACGTGCCAGTAAATGCAACCGGTTGATATCTCCTGAGCTTTCCTTGATAGCCTGAAAGTTCACTGAGCGACCTACCCTGTCCAGGTATTCTTCTCCCATGCCGACACCCATACGCCCCGGGTAGTTATAGAGCATTACAGGTAAATTCGCTGCACGATCAATGGCTAGTGCGTGCAGTGCATTTTCACGTTCGGTCGGCACTGCATAGGGTGGTGTGGCAACCAGAATAGCATCGGCACAAGCTTTGGCAGCTGACTCGGCATACTCGATAGATTCTTCTGTACGAATTGCTCCGGTACCTATAATCAATGGTACACGATCATTGATTATATCTTTGAAAATTGACATTAACTGTAGTCGCTCCTGTTTTTCCTGAGCGTAGTATTCGCCGGTGGTTCCAGCCAGTATCAGGCCATGAACACCGGCCTTTATTAATGACTCAATAACGGTTTCGAGTCCTTTATAGTCGATACTGAAATCATCATTATAAGGAGTAATTACCGGAGTATAGACACCTTCAAATTTCATATTTATTACTCTCTTCAGTTCTTTTCAGTTTCCAGGCTCAACATATCCAGAGGCAGCGGGTCGGGGCGAACATACATCTCTATGTGTTCTTTTGACAACTTCCAGTGCTCACAGATCAGTTCAACCATCTCTTCACTATTACCACTTTTGATACATTTGATCATGGCATCATGATGTTCAACCGCCTCATTCAAATCATGTTCCATTGCATCACTCCGCGGGCGATAAAAGGTTTGGCTAATACGGCCATGATCAATCAACAGGCGTTCATAACTGGGTTTCAGATAAGGGTTATCCGCCATCTGTCCCATCAGATTGTGATACCGGTCATTCCAGAACACCATACCTTCCGTATCCAGGCTGGTGACTGCCTGTCGAAACTTATCTTGAGCCTGACACATTTCATCTATCTGTATCGAAGAAGCATTTTCAGCCGCCAGTCGACCTATAGCTGCATACAGCATTGGTGCGGTTAAAAAGAAGTTTCGCAGCGTCTTGTGATTCATGGAAGACACCATTGCACCACGATTATTGATAATCTCCAGATACCCCTCACCCGCCAATCGACGGAATACATCACGCAATGGTGTTCTTGAGATTGCGTACTGTTCACTCAGTCGGGTTTCATCCAGGCTTGAACCAGGCTCCAGTTCCATGGTTAAAATCTGTCGTTTCAGATCGTTATACAGGTCTTCTTTTTTCATCAGAATTCATCATTCAGTGCATCAGCGGTGGGTATGGTTTGTTCCCGCTGATTAATATAATCAAGTAAGGCTTCGTCAGTTGCCTCATCCATGGCTGGCTGCTGATATTCAATCAATAACTTACGTGCATATTCCAGAGACCGCTGAGTGGTATCTTTTCCACCATCAGCCTGCCATTGTTCTATATTGTTATTGTCGAACAATTCCGGCATAAAATAAGCCCGTTGAAAATTTTCTATGGTATGCGGGTGGCCCAGATAATGTCCGCCCGGCCCGATATCAGAAATTGCTGCTATGCCTTCATCAAAATCATCCCAGCGAACACCTTCTGCCATACGATAAGCCATTGCACATTGTTCAGAATCCACCATAAACTTAGCCACAGAACAGTGCATACCAGCTTCATTCCAACCTGCCGAATGCCAGATATAATTTGCACCAGCCATCATGACCGCCATTAAGGTTGTTGCACTTTCATAACCTGCCTGTGCATCAAATAATTTTGAGCCGCCAAGTGTGTTGGATGTACGCCAGGGAATTTTATAAAAGCGGGCCATTTGTCCAATCATAAAATTCATCAATGAAATTTCTGGCGTACCGGCCATTGGAGAGCCTGATTTCATTGATACCGTACTTAAATAATGACCGTAAAGTGCAGGAGCACCCTTACGTACCACCTGGGTATAAGCTAATCCAGACAATGCTTCAGCATTCAGTTGTGCAACAGAAGGTGCCACACTGGCTGGCGTATTGGCACCACCTAATACGAAAGGAGAACAAAGCACGGGCTGGTTGTGGCTTGAAAAAACACGCAGCGAAGAAAGCATGGTTTTATCCCACACCAACGGACTATTAGCATTGATGTTGCCGGTGACAACCGGATGAGAGTCGATATATCTTTCCCCAAAAAGTATTTTACACATCGCTATCACATCTTGCGCATTTTTACCAGATGTGGTCATACCCATAAAGGTCTTATCCGAATATTTCATCGACGAATAGGTAATTCTCAAGTGACGATGAGAAACGGCATGATCCATCGGTTCAACAATATGGTGTGCCGTTGAATGCATGGAAGGCGACATGTGCGCCAGTTTGTGAAACATAGCAAGATCATCAAGTGTTGGTAAGCGCCTGTTATTTTCCAGGTCTCGTATAAAGGGTGCGCCTGTCATCGGGACAAAAATGGAATTTTTACCACCCAGCTTTACACTTTTTTCTGGATTACGAGCATGCAGGGTTATGTTTTCAGGGATGCTACTGATTAACTGACGGATCAGGTCACGATCAAATCGAACACGCTCACCTTCAACTTTAGCGCCTACCTGTTTCCATTGTTCCAGCGCGACAGGGTCTCGAAATTCAATGCCTACCTCTTCGAGTATGGACATTGAAGCTTCATCAATTCGATGCACCTGCTCTTCATCCATAGGTTCAGTGAGCGGCAAATTCCGCACAAGCCCTGGCAACATATCAAAATTTTGAGTTAGACGTGCAGCCCGGCGTGACTCCCGGGTGCGGCGTTTACGAGCAACAGTCATCAGTCACTTACCTTGTTTGTACACAATATGTATACAATATTACAAGTTGGTAAATTTACCTAATTAAATTGTAATGTGTCTGATTTACCAGCTGATATGAATATTTCTACTGCAGCAGGCTTTCTTCAAATGGAAATTTAGACAGTAGTTCAGTACCGTTTTCAGTAACCAGTAATTGTTCCTCAAGTTTGACTCCATCAGGGCCGTTCTGTTTACCAATATAACTTTCTACACAGAGCGTCATTCCCGGCAAAATAACTCCGTCATATCCAGCTTCTGAAAAATCTGCCCGATGATAAAGATAAGGGTACTCGCCAGTCATGCCGACACCATGAGCTGACAGGTAATAACGGTTAGCCAGATATTGCTCTGGAATATCCCAGGCTTTTTCTGAATATTCCCTAAACTCCATACCCGGTTTAATAATCGATATATTATTTTGAACCTGCTGGTATGCAATTTGATATAACGTGCGTTGTGAATCTGTAGGCTGATCTGGTCCGGAATGAAAGGTCCTTGAGAAATCAGAGTAGTAACCATGACAACCCACGACATCCGTGTCTAATGCAATCAGTTCATTGTCTCCAATAACCTTACTGGCCGTCTCCTGAAACCAGGGGTTAGTTCTCTGCCCTGAACTGAGCAATCGTGTTTCACAATAATCAGCATTTTGAGAGATAACTGACTGATGCAGAACGGACCATAACTCATTTTCCGTGATACCAGGTTGAATGGCATCACGTAACTTGCCAACCGCAACTTCTGTTGCTCGTAATGAAGCAATAACACATTTCAGTTCTTCATCTGATTTAATGCATCGAGCCATCTCCACTGCTTCCTGTGCATCAACCAGATTAACACCCAGTTTCGACAGTGAAATTGCCGCGCCTGCATTCATTCTCTCAATTCCTACTATGGCTCCTTTACCTACAAGACCTTCAATCGTATTCAGCATATCTAAAGCCCAGTTTTGTTCCTGTTGTGTTATGCCCTGCCCTGCGGCAACAAAGCTGGCGGTCATTGCAGCTCTTACTTCAGTGATCGTTTCAAAATTATCAGCCAGGTGAAAACAACCCGTAAACTCATACAATATTGAATCATGTTCTGTCAGTAACAGGTAACGTGAAGCAGCATTCCTGGCAGTAAACACCTGCATATTACGAGTACCGGTAGCATAGCGAATATTGACCGGATCTGATAAAATCAGTGCACCGATATTACGCTTTTGCATTTCACTACGAACTCGTGCCAGGCGATACAATCTTACGGCTTTAAGGTCAATACCCAGACTCTCTGGAGCACTATCCAGTAGCGTTACACCTGAACGATCATTGTGCCAGTCAAAGTTTGCCATCATTTAAATCTCAATTGCTAAACCTGGTAAAGAATACAAAGATTAGTCAATAAAATCTATGATAATTGAATCTATTAACAGACATTTTAAACTCAATAACTATGGACCTTTAGTTCATCATTGTTAAATTCATTATATGAAATGGAATTGTCCAGAATTAGGCTCTTATCAGTAATTACATCCCACTCAAAAAATTTGAAAAAACTAAAAAGCTGACATTGAAATTAAGCCGATTTATCGATGGACTTAGAAATATTTTTTACCCCTACCCCTGGATTATATCTGTTTTGTCTCAGTTGTAGCGATACCGATCGTTGCTTTAAATACTATAATCACCTGCAATCAAAATTAAAGACCGAGCCCGTCAGTATATTAGCCCTGACCGCTGCTACTGGTTTATAGAGTTTTGTACCAAGTTCCAACTTAATCTAGCATTATTTTTCTGCTATAATTTAATACAGTTAAACACTTTTTCGGCTGCTATTTTGTGTTTATTTAATCGAACATACTTTTCATGGTAGATTTTATCTAATAGTTTCGAGGTTTTCATTTTTTTGATATTAATATCAATTGAGTAGAAAGATATTATGATTAAATTATGCTTAAATATTAATTTCATATTAATATTTCTTATATCCTTTAGCCATAAAATCTATGCTGAAGAAACTTTGATATTTGCAGTCCACCCTTTTTTACCCTCATCTGAATTAGAAAAAAAATTTAACCCCCTGGTCAATTACCTCAGTCAGCAATCGGGACTAGATATCACACTTAAAATCGGTAGCAATTATGAAGAGCATATTGAATACATTGGCTCTGATAAGGTTGATATTGCCTTTATGGGCCCCGTATCCTATGTGAAATTAGTCAATTTATTTGGTCAAAAACCCCTGTTAGCCAAGTTGGAAATTAATGGCCAATCCTTTTTCCAGGGAAATATTATTGTCCGCAATGACAGTGGGATAAAATCATTAGCAGACTTAAAAGGAAAGCGAATAGCTTTGGGTGATATAAACTCAACGATGAGCTATATCGTACCTCATCACCTGTTGCATCGTACTGATGTTTTTTCAAAACAGAATATAAAACATCAATTACTCCCAACGCATGATGATATTGCTTTAGCCGTGTTAGCAGGTGATTTTGATGCTGGTGCAGTAAAACCAGCTGTCTTCAAACACTATGAAAAGGATGGTTTAGTAATTCTGGCAAAAACTCCAAAAATATCTGAACACTTATTTGTAACTCGCTCTAATCTTCCTAAGAAACAAATTCAGCTATTCCGACAAATTTTAATCAACATGAAAAACACCAGTGAGGGCCTGTCTATACTGCAGGGCATAAAAAAAGGCATTAGTGGGTTGGTAAGTGTAAAAGAGAGTGACTACAGCAATTTACAGAAAATAATTTTAGAAAATGAGTACTTACATAAAGACTGACATAAACGTAAAAATATAATTGTGCTAATGACAAAAATACATTTAAAGAGATATAAAACATGGGCAGCTCTGCTTGTCGTTTTACTCTTATTATTTTTGTCAGGTTTATTTATGGCAAACAATCATTTACAACATGAGCTTGAAGCTGTCTCAAAAGAATCAAAAAACTCTCTTCATTTAATATCAATTCTTGTGAAAGAGAAGCTGCAAAAAAGAAACTATAAAGAGACCCAAAATTTTATATTAAATTGGGGGGAGAAATCTCCTCAAATTGTGGAAATTATTCTATCAACAAAAAATGATTATAAACTGGCTCATTATCGACATCCCCAAAAACCAACAAAGGAATTAGTTAAGCAGGTTGACATAGCTTATTCCTATACCGGAACAGCCCGTTTAAAAATACGCAGAAGTCTTGATGATGTTTATTTAAATCAGAAGGATTATTTTATTCAATATCTCATTATTTATTTTCTTATTGTAGCTGTTTCAACATTGCTGGTTTATATCAACATTCGTACACACAATCAAAAAGAGCAGCTGACTAAAGAAAATATACAGCGTATAAAAGCGATCAAAGCGCTTGAAAAAAGCGAATCCAAATATCGCCGATTAATCGAGAACCTAAAGAAACATTACTTTTTTTATACTCATGATACTGAAGGTATCTTTACTTATATAAGTCATTCAATTACCGGAATTCTAGGTTATACACAGGATGAGTTTCTAAAGCATTATAAAACTTATTTAACCAATGATCCCATGAATAAAGAGGCTCATTTATGTACCGGGAAAAGCATTGCAGGTGAACAACAAGCTCCTTATACCTTGAGCATATATCATAAAAATTGTTCAGCTCGATATCTTGAAGTCACTGAAACCCCTCTTTTTGATGAAAAAAATGAGGTTATTGGTGTTGAGGGCATTGCCAGAGATATTACTGAAAAATATCAAACCGAGCAGGAAAAACTGGAACAGCAACAATTTCTGCAACAAATTATCGATGGTATCACTGATGCAGTAATGGTAATTAATAATGATTATAGTGTCTCAATGATGAATCCTTCGGCTAAAAAGTTAATCAATAATGACTTTATAAAAGATATCAATCGACCAAAGTGTTATGAAATTTCACATCATCAGAATTCACCGTGTACTGGAAAACATCATCCCTGTCCTTTAAAACTGACATTAGAAAATAAAACGGTAACCTCTGTCTTACATAAGCATATTACAGCTGATGGTGAAGTCAGACATGTTGAGTTAACCACAAGCCCGCTTAAAGACAAGGATGGAAATATCTATGCAATAATTGAGTCAGCCCATGATATTACCCAGTTTCTAGAAATCCAGAAAGAATTGAATGAACGCTCTTTAGAACTTGATCATTTGGCACATCATGACAATTTAACAAAACTGCCTAATCGCCTGCTTCTATCTGATAGGCTCGATCAAACGCTTAAATTTGCACACCGGCATAATAAAAAAATTGCTATTTTGTTTATTGATTTAGATAACTTTAAAAAAGTAAATGACTCATTAGGCCATAGTGTAGGTGATGTTATTCTACAAGAATCTGCCCAAAGACTAAATAATTGTATTCGTGAAACCGATACGGTAGCAAGGCTCGGTGGGGATGAATTTACTATCATTATTAATGACATTAAAGATAATGATATTGTGACTGAAATTGCAACAAAAATTATCAAGGCTCTACAGGAAAAATTCCAGATACAAGGACATGACCTTTATGTAACAACCAGTATTGGTATTAGTATTTATCCAGATGATGCAACTTCATCTGAAGAGTTGTTGAGAAATGCGGATGCCGCTATGTACAAGGCAAAAGATGGGGGACGAAATACCTATCGTTATTATACTGAAGATATGACTCAAAAAGCTTTTGAGCATATCTTAATGGAAAGCAGCTTGCGTTATGCTCTGGAACAAAACCAGTTAACGGTCTATTACCAACCTCAGGTTAGTGCCAAAAATAATCAAATTATTGGGATGGAAGCCCTGGTTCGCTGGCAACACCCCGAATTGGGGATTGTCTCACCCGCTCAATTTATACCTTTGGCAGAAAAAACAGGGTTAATTATTCAGTTAGGTGAACAGGTATTTGATATATCAACAAAGCAAATGGCCGTCTGGATGAAGGATTATCAACTGACTGGACGTATGGCGATTAACCTTTCAGGGAAACAGTTTCAACAGGCTCAACTACTCGAAGTTTTATCGGAAAAACTCAGAAATAATAATTGCAAACCCGAATGGATTGAGCTTGAAATTACAGAAAATCACGTGATGGATGACCCGGTAAAAGCCATTGATACGTTACAAAAATTACAGGATATGGGAATTGAAATTGCTATCGATGATTTTGGCACAGGATACTCATCTCTTTCCTATTTAAAACGTCTACCGATCAATAAACTTAAAATTGATCAGTCTTTTGTTCAAGATATTTTAGATGATGAGGATGATCGTATTATTATCAAATCTACCATTTCATTAGCCAAAAACATGAACCTAAATGTTATAGCTGAAGGTGTGGAATTAAAAGAGCAGAAAGACTTCTTACTGGATCATGGCTGTGATCTGATTCAAGGATATTATTATAGTAGACCTGTTCCTGGCAAAGAAATGACAGACTTATTAAAATCTACTGACTGGAGCAGTTTATAAATCTTGAGAAATTAAATTTGTGGAACTTCATTAATTAATTCTTTTAACTCTTTTTCAATTGAGTCATGAATCTCATAAAGAGCTTTTAAGTCTAATTGAGTATCAGTGCCATTTTCCTTTGCATTAAATAACTCTGACCCTTTGTTATGAATTTTTTCATGTAAATCCATAACATTATTAAAACTGGATAAAGATGAGTAATTCCTTTTTCCTGTTCCTTTAAGCCATTGGTCAAAACGACAACTAGTCGCTTTTAGTGGTGGCGGGTTATCATTTAAATCATCAATATATTGTTGAATCCCACGAACCCAACAACGGTGGTCGATAGTAGCAAAAAGTAAAGAAAAGTCCTCACTACTCATTTTATTTATATTCTTCCAGCCAGATGTAGGCTTCCAGGTTTTTACCCAGTGAAGTATGTCTGTTGAAGGCATAGGTTTAGCAATTCCAAATCCCTGTCCAAGATCACAGCCAAGCTGTAATAACAACTTCCCATGTTCCTCCGTTTCAACTCCTTCTGCAATTACCGTTCGTTGAAATGCTGATGCTAATCCAAGAATGCCTTCAAGAATTGCAAGATCATCGGAATCATCAAGCATATCAAGAAGTGGACCCAATCAGTCGGACAATAATATATAAAACTTAAGTGCTTTCTGTAAAACTAGTGTCCTAGAGACAGGAGCAGAAGATGAGAAGAAAACGTAGAAACCATTCAACAGCCTTTAAAGCT
>Ga0209141_1000098_pt1 | contig 83510 bp, 72 predicted proteins | sample SaaInlLV_10m_DNA_2_FD_184676 | JGI IMG/M metagenome (GOLD analysis project Ga0209141, IMG submission 184676) | Marine microbial communities from expanding oxygen minimum zones in the Saanich Inlet - Saanich Inlet SI074_LV_150m_DNA (SPAdes) (version 2) | ecosystem: Environmental > Aquatic >... | reverse complement strand
GACAGGGAGAACAGGGTAATTTGCTGAACATAAACTCATTTAGATCAAATTTGAATAGAATTTTCAGCTGAAAGATGGCAAATATATTAAGTTCTTACCATAAAATGGGGTTCCCGTTCTGGCACGAACTACATCCACTGCCTATATTTTCCAGGCAGAACAGCCCTACATCCACATCATCATTGAAATTACCTCCGGCAGGCACAGCCAGAGAAGCTGGTGCGCGAGTATCTATAATCGTAATATTAAATGCACTAAGTGAGGCGGTTTCCAACCCATCATCAACCGTTAAAACTATATTTAAAATGGTACCATAGTCATCATTAGAAGGAATTCCGGATAATTTTCCAGTTGCTGAATCAAAGCTCAGCCAGGCCGGTAAATTTACATCAGTACCTCCATCAAAGGTCAAACTTACACTTAGTGAGGGGCCATCACCTCCATCAGATAAAACAGGAGAAAAGACTAATTCCACATCAGGAGTTGCCGTTTTATTAGTGCTATCTCCAGTAATTGAAGGAGGCTTATTTAACGGGTTAGTGCCTGCAGCAATTTCATCAATATCCAATATCAAGTCTCCATCATCATCAGTATCTGCGTTATTACCGATTCCATCATTATCGGTATCTACAGATTCATCAGGATCTAATGAGAAGTCATCATCAACATCAAGTACCCCATCAGCATCGTCATCATCATCACAGGCATCACCATCACTATCACCACCGGTAAAACCACTATCTGTATTTACCTGATCTGCATTGCTGGTGCCAACGCAGTTATCGCTATCGTCAATAATCAGGTCTAGATCATGGTCATAACGTGCACTAATCAAAACCGTGTCAATAGAGGGCGTTAAACTAGGAGATAGAGAATTTAAGTGTGCTTTCCAATGCAGTTCATCTCCCGGTGAAGGAAAGATAAACTCTACACCTGGTAACACCCGGAAATACCGTTGGCCATCATCATTACTCAAATACCAGTCTATGGATGTATTCTTTGGTAAAGTTTTAGACAGGGTCATATTGAGTGTCGCAGCCAGAATATCAACATCAGTATCCACTTCACCTGATTCAACGATATTTGAATTAAGATCAAAGGGTTTAGCACGTAACAATTTATTTGGAAGAGAGAAATTTCCAAGAGCAATATCGATAGACCCATCTCCATCTATATCCCCTGCAGCGGCAGCTCCGGCAGAACCGGAAGTGGTTAAACTGGAAAGCGGAATGCCTACAGCATCTGAAAATGGTGTCGCAGTACCATTATTCAGGTAATATTTATTTGCACCATTGTTTATGGCTACTAAATCAAGATCCCCATCCTGATCCAAATCTTCCAACATAACATCATAAGTAGTATCTGTATCATTATTAACCCCTATGCTTATACCAGCAAAAGAAAAAGGAAAACTATCGCCATCATTGATATATAACTTGTTAACACCATCATTCCCAATAACAACATCATTCAAACCGTCACCATCAACATCACCAATAGCAATACCCGAGCTTCCATCTGCATCAGGAGTAGCTTCAGCACTACTGAGCAGGCGACGGGTATATGTTGTTCCAGATCCATTATTCAGGTAAACATAATTTTCTTTCGCATTGCCATCGTCATTGGCAATTACGATATCAATATCACCATCATTATCGATATCGGCTACTTCTATCGCTCGAGTGGTAAAAGTATTATCTCCATCAAGCGTGTCAATACGGGTGAATGCATTAAAATGCAGTAAGGGGTTGCCCGTGTTCAAATACACGTAATTTTCCTTGCTTGAAGAAAAGTTACCGGTGACAACGTCTAGAAGGCCATCATTATTCATGTCAGCAAGTCTTATATCCCAGACATTAGTCTCGCTACCTATATTCTGGGTTGCAATCCCATCAAATAAATCACCATTACCATCATTCAAATAAACTTTTGAAGAAACATTATAATTTCCTGAAACGACATCAAGCCAACCATCGTTATTTATATCCCCGATAGCTACGCCTCCCGCCTGATCTGTAATAACTCCAATATCTTGTTCAATCAGGGGATTAAAGGGGTCATCTGTTCCATTATTCAGCTGCACTTTGTTGGAAAATGATCCAGTATAATTCCCTAATACCGCATCCAAATCCCCATCATTATCCATATCGCCCAGTTTCACCGATAGCGTACTGAGTGCAGCGGATCCCATACTGCTAATTTTGACAGAGTTATAGGCTTCAAATGCAGCGTCATTTTTGTAAAGTCTGTTAACACCTTCCACTCCTACAACAATATCGTCATCTCCATCCCCGTCAAAATCGGCAAGTGCCAGGTTCCAGGCTGAATAACTGTCCTGGGAAATATCCTTCCCGGTCATATTCGCAGGATTTGAGCCAACGGTATATTCATACATTCGTAATCGTTCACCATAATTCTGACTGGTCAGAATATCGAGTTTCCCGTCATGATCGATATCCCCAATAACCATATCCGTTGTTGGAAGGTTGTCAGCACTTAAATCAAATACTATGGCAGTGTCAAACGGGTCTCCTATCCCGTCATTAAAAAAGACCCTGTTTAAAGCACCTGCTCCAAAGGAGTTACCATTAGCTAAAAGTACATCCAGAAAACCATCCCGATTCAAATCAACCAGCACTACCTTTTCAGTTTGATTGGACTGGCTCCCCAGCTGAATAGCCGTATTAAAAGGATTGCCTGTTCCATTATTAATATAATAACCCGTGGTGCATTTAGGAAATAACAATTTTTAAATTGTTCAGCTTATTGCCTTCACGTTGGTTCACCCATTGAATCAACGTGAGCGATGTTATTTTAGTTATCACTCTTCGTGCAATACCAGCAAATGATTTTGCATAATTTCTTCGAATCATGAATTGATCGCACAGCTGAGAAAATAAAGTTTCAATACGTTTTCTCGACTTCCTAAAATGCTCTGGAAACTCTTCATAATTTAACTGATTTTTACGCATCGGTGTTTTTAAATCAATCTCAGATTGTTGAAATAAATCACTTTGCCATTGCTGACTCAAATAGCCCTTATCTCCAACGAGTACACAGTGCTTTAACTCATCCTGTATATCATTCAAGTAATGTATATCATGCTTGGAAGCCTTTGATATATCAAACATTTTAATAACACCTTCCGGTGTGCAAACAGCATGAAGCTTGTATCCATAATAACTAAAATTTTGTGCGGCACAAAAACCATAATCAGGGCTGCTATTCTCAGCCTCACTACAAATTTTACTGCGTTTAGCCCGACTAAATTTACAAACTTCAAGGGGCATACTATCAACGATATAAAGATCACTGTTTGGACTTATTTGTTGTGCCATTTTTTGCCTTATTTCCTCAAGTTTAAAGCTTAATCGTCTAACCCTTCGGTTGTAAACAGAGCGTTCTATTCTACCTTCTATCTCCTCGGGTAACTGCTTAAATAAAAAGTGCTCTGAATCAATACCGAGACTTTCAGCAGCCAGGCTTAAAGCCATGAGCTCTTTATCAGACAACATCGGTAAACGAATCTGATTTAAAAAGTTATCTTCACGCTCTATTTCGTGCAATAAAACTAATATTTTGCTATAAACACTTTGTAAGTTACTCATTTTGTTACCATTTTTTGTCGAAAACTAATGATAATCTCTTTATGAGGATGAGTAACTTACATTTTTTACTTAATTCCTAAATGCACCACGGGTTATAATAATAATTTTTAGTGGTAGACGGGGAAACAGAGGTACCATTACCAACAACCAAATCCAGTAAACCATCATTATTCATATCTCCCAGCTGTAAACTATCCGTTCCATCTACAGTAGGTAATATCACCTGATTGGCATCACTAAAGGGGGCAGCAGTACCGTTATTCACTAATATCATGTCTCTGTGATAAGTGCCTATCACGACATCTTTATCACCATCATGATCAATATCTCCAACAGCAAAATCTGAGGTATAAACCTGGGTGTAAATATTACTATCGCCTCTATCAGCAGTCGCTACCACCGTCCCGGTGCCAGAAAAATAAGGATAAGTACCTGAGTTTGTAAACAGGGTTGCATTTGATATCGGGTATTGCCGGGTTCCAACCAGAATATCAACCAGACCATCACCATTAATATCTTCAAGCACAATACTATCAATTGTTGAACCCGCCGGATCTAAAACAGGAAAGGCTGGAGCATTAATATAGGACGAAAAAGGGTCATCACTTCCATCATTGAAATAGATAAGCATCTCGTCAGTCCAATTATCAGCAGCAACTAAATCGAGGTCACCATCATTATCAATATCCGCATAATCAAAAGTCCATGATTTGGAACTTTCCTGACCTATATCAGTAGCATTCAAATCAGAAAATAATTCACCTGTCGAGCCATTGATGTAAATTCGATTCAATCCCTGAATACTGACCACTGCATCAAAGTTACCGTCCAGATCATGATCCATAACATCAATACCGGTAGAATTTAAAGTATCATTTGATAGAAATATTGTAGGCGTTGAGCTGTCAAACGGGATATTTGTGCCCGAATTCAAATAAACAACATCCCTTGAGCCATAATTTGCAGTTAGCACATCAAGGTCACCATCAGAATCCAGATCTGCTAATCGTATACTTTGAGAGTCTTCGTCATCACTTCCTATTGATTGTGGTGTAGCAGCTGCATCAAACCCGGAGCCTGTATTTAAAACATACTTATTTATACCGTTCAGGCTATAAACAGCATCGATTAATCCATCATTATTAATATCACCCAAATCCAGATCTTCTCCAGCTGTATTACTAACTCCTATTGCAGTACCCAACGTAGCGGCACTAAAAGGCGCATTACAATCTCCAGAGTGAAGATATGTTTTACTCACACTCGAATTAAGAGCCACCAAATCCGGAAAAGCATCATCATTAATATAAGCCACACCAATAGAAGTCGTATCATCAGTATCAGTAGAAATCAGCGTACCCGTAACCAGGTTAGAAAATAATGTGGTGCCACCTTCACTCAGGTAAAAACGATTACCATAATAGGTATTATTTCTCCAGTCTCTACCATTTCCAGCTATTACATCCAGATAACCATCACAGTTAAGATCAACCAGCCTGATCGAGGTAGTTGGTTCATTCTGTGGAGAAATTTGCAGTGGTTCTACACCTGAAAAGGCTGTTTGAGATCCATCATTGAGATAGAGAAGACTAGGTCCTACCTGCTCAGAAGGAAAAGTACTACCGGGTAGCGCCTTCAGGGCAACCACAATATCAATATCACCATCCTGATCAACATCACCGACATCAATATCATTTACCAGTATATTATGGGATGAAGCTGTATAGTCCTCCAAGGGTATGCCCTGTGGGTAAAAACCAACTGAATCATTATTATGCATATGTATAGACACACCCAGATACCCCGGGGTAGCATTTGAGCGATGCGCCTGAATCACATCAGGATATCCGTCCCCATTTAAGTCAGCAGATTTTATATTCCAGGATAATTTATTTTCATCCGAAATATCGTATGATGAAACATCATTGGAATTCAGGCCAGATGAAACCGCATTTCGAGAATTGATTTGAGCAGTATTAGTTGCAATAGACCAATCTGCAGTGGTAGTGGCCTTTTTTAAATTTTCATCACTAAAGTCTTCCGTGAAAGGTAGTCCAGGTGTAGCTGCAAAGCCTGAATTAAAAGCCATCCCCCCTAATACTACAACGCTAAAAGTCGAAGTTATAAAAGCCTTCAATAGCTTAATTTCCTTAAACATGTTAAATACTCCTCTTTTAACAAATGGTATATATTCTTCGTAAACCAAATTTAAATATAGAAATTATCATAGATAGATCAGCTGAATTTGTGTTATTCACTATTTCAAAAACTGACCGTATATTTTAAAGTAAACAATCGTTCAGGTGCTATACCTGAAGTAGTAAACTCATCTGTTACCCAGTTAAATGCTTCATCAAATAAATTACTTACTTCAAACTCTACAAGCTGTGTTTTATTAGAGAAGTCATAACTTAAAGATAAATTAGTAACATTAATTGCTTCATCTCCTCGATTAGAATCAAAAGTAATATTTCTATGAACCTGCTTAATAGAAGCAACTAAACCACTAGTGTGCATATGACTGACACCCAGAACGGCATTTGTTTCTTCTCGGTCATAGCTGGGTAAAGCTTCACTCTCCACTTCAAAGTCAGATAACTTAAAGGCAAGTCCTGTAGTTAAACCAAGTAAACTATTGAAAGAAATTGAAAAACCCTCTTGCTTACTTTCTGCAACTTCCTTCACCAGTTTCCCACCCATGAACTCAGCTCCAGTAGTAAACCCTTCCACTCTATAAAAAGTAGTAGAAATCAGACCATTCCCCCATTCAAAATCCCAAACCAAATCGGACTCTGAAATTAAGCTTCCTTCAAACGTATTTCTAAAAATAGGGATACCCGCAATATCTGTAGGATCCAGTCTTGATGAAACAAATGGCAGCAAAGTTTCAAAAGATGCAAGTCTAAATATATGATTTTTGTTCATATTCCAGATAAGTCCCAAGCGACCGGTGGTCTCTTCTTGAGTCCATTCCGTGCCTGTTCTGGGGTTAGAATTTTCCATTTCCTCAAAATAAGCAGCAATATCCAGCTGTATTGTGGGAGTGATTTTCCAGCTATCCTGCACATACAGACTCGTGAAAGAAACATCTAAATCATAAGAACTTGAAAAAACTGTTTCACTGATAACATTATTAAAAGGATCCAGTAGTTTAAAGTTGTCGTCCAACTCAGAAACCATTTCTCCTTTTAAAGCCATAAGCCCATAAAATAACTGATGATTATTGTATCGGTATAAACCCTGTAACTGTAAATGAGAATAAGGGCGTTCAAAATAGAAATCATCAAAACCTTTACGAAGTAAAATATCCGTTCCAACAGGAATATCTTCCTCATAACCATCAATTTGGTCATAGGTTCTCTCCAAAATAGTAAAGTACGCCAGTAGATCGTGGTGGTTATTTACTTTATGGTGCAAACCTACCCCTAACTCTAGAATGCTATCTTCTACAATTGATTCTTCATCTGGTAGTGAATTTATTTCATAACGAGGGTAAACATCATCAAGCATTTCAGACTCAAAGGTCGAGATAGAAACAGTCACATTATTTTTTTGATCCGGTTGCCATTTACCTATCATTGAAAGGTTATCAAAAGTATCACCATTATTATCTCGCCAACCGTCATTACCTTCATGTTGAGCTACTAAACTCCATGCCATCTGTTTTGCAGGGTTTGCACCTGCAGTAATTAAACTTAAATTCTTTTGAGCATGGTTCCCTACACCCACAGCCAGATTAAATTCATTACCTGGCAGGTCATACAAACTGGTGTGTCCCAGATAACTGGCAAAAGAATTAATATTGGCAGGTTGCATGAGGCGGGATAACAAAGCTTCACTTTGAAGAGCAAAACCTCGGTCACTCATTTCTGCATAAGCCCCTGCATTAGATATATGCGCAGCCGAATTAGTAAAATCCAGTTTAATAGAATCCATGGCCTTTTTATGAGCCCACTCACCTAGACCAAGCTGTGTAAATAATCGAGATAAATCAACATTCTGAACCGCTAAATCCTTATCCAACAGCGACCGGGAGCGATAAACGCCTTTATTATCATTTAAATTCACAGCTGCCTGAATATTCTTTATAGCTTCGCCCGGACGGTTTAAATCTCGAAGAATAATAGCTTTGTATAGCAATGGTGTTGGGTCATTTTTATCCAGCCTGATAGCACTATCAAGTACGGTTAGTGCTTTATCATTTCGCCCAATCTGGTTCAGCATTTTGCCCCAGTAACTTAGATACATTGATCGCTGAGGATCTAACAACACTGCTGTGGCAATACTTTGCATGGCCTCTTCTACTTTCCCTTTACGCATATAAGCCAGACTCAGGCCAAAATATGTTTCGGCATTAGCGTTGCCTGTTGACTCAGCTTGTTGCCAGGTTTTTATAGCGGTTGATATTTCATTTTGAGATAGCTGAATAAAACCTTTTAAATTGGTCGCTGGCAGAAATCCCGGGCGAGCTCTTAATGATGTATGTACAAGATTCAGTGCCCTCTGCTCCTGTTCACTGCCAAAATATAAAGTCGCTAACTGAACACGGGCCAGTTGATTTTTGGTGTTTTTTTCCAGAGCCATTTCATAGGCTTTTTTAGCAGCTGGCAGGTCATAATTTGCCTGAGATAAATACCCGCTCACTACCCAGCCCATGTCTGAAAGGCTATCCTGCTTTTTCAATTGAGCAATAATCCTGTTTGCTTCTTCAAGTTTTCCGATCAAAAAAGCACTAAAGGCTTTCATTTCCAGTAAAGCGCTATCATTTGAACTCAGTTTTGAAAGCTGCTGATAGGCTGTCCGAGTTTCTCCCGCTTTAATATTTAACCATGCATTTACAATATTTAAATCGGTGTTATCAGGATTTTTGATCAACTCTTCGTTGACTAAATTTTGAGCACTGGATAGCTGAGTATCTTGATAGGCATCATAAATCTGTGCAGTAACACGTTTATCACTCACACTTCTCTTCAAGTACAAATGTAAGTCAATTAGTTCGGGTACCTGAACAGTCCATTGGACCGATTCACCCGTTTGAACAATTGTTGATTTTTGAGGTGCCTGCCCAGCCCTGGTTATGGCTTGTTCACCACTATTTATGGTGATTTGACCCTGTTCATTTTCAGCTAGAACAACACCTTCCATGATAGTAACGCTGCTAAATTCCTCATTAGCTTCGATGGAGTACTCAGTTCCACGAATTCCAATGGTGGCAGTAGTAGTAATAACTTTTGAATTGAGGCGCCTGTTATTGTTTCTACCCCAAAGCTTACCGGTTAACAGACGGTAAGTTGATTTAACACCTCTATTTAGCCCGGAAACCAGCGAAGTCGCTCTTCTCCAGAAAGAAGATATACGGACACCTTCAACCTTAAATTCCGAGGTCTGAGACAAGCGAATTAAGGACTCATCTTCCATCCTCATATTTACACCACTTAACCGGCCTGTTTTAACTGTAGAACCAATGTACAAATTCTGAGATTCAGATATTTTTCTCCAGGGGTTTTGGGGCCCAGTAGAAACCCAGACATCACCGTAAAGAGAAACAATTCTTCCTGCTACATCGCTGGCTAATACATACCCGGGCAGGAGAAAAATCAATACACTGAAAAATGCGGTTATATAAGAACTGATAACTCTATTTTTTACTTTCATTCTCTGCTATTCCGTTAAGAGGCAAATAAAAATGGTTTGATACTCACCTTACTTTCAATGATTTATAATTATAGATAAAGAAAGGGAGATACAGGCTATGATTTACCATAATACAACCTATTTCACAATTACTAACATATCCATACATAGACATGCATCAAGAACTTAAGAAAAACAGACAAAGTTCGCCTTTTATAACAGCCCTTTAAGATTGTTTTATATAAATATTCGATTGATTATAAGTAAAATACTCTAAACACTGGTTTTTAATATCATCTACTTTGATCTGACTTTCACGATCAAAACAGAGCTCATTCAAATCTAAAGCTATTTGCTTAGGAAAGCTTCCATGAAAATAGTCTGCCCACTCAGTTAGGTGTTTAAAAGATACATTATTCAGCAGTCCCTCTCTTAACTGGTTCCCAGTCGATGACTGCTGGAGCAGCATTCGAAATTTTCGCCAGTCACGTACATTTTGAGCAAATTTATCGATTCGATTAGCAACATAAAAAAAGATCAACATTAGTAAATAGATTAAACCATGTTGGGCATATTTAGGGATGTTCCAGAACCTGGGTAAGGTATGCTCAAGGAACTCCAAACGACCTGTGGCGGTATTAAAATAAGCCAGATTCACTTCATTAGCAGACCATAAATTCCAGTTGGGTATTTTAATTTCATAAAGCTGGACTACCTTTGAAGAACGATCATCTATCTGATGATCAATATTAACATCATCTGAAGCTATTCCCTTCTGCTCAAAAAAATCCTGTAACCCTTCAACCTGGGCTGGTATACGACCTTTATTCTCTATCCTCAAAAGCCAGCTAGCAGGCATATTTTTAGAATAAACAAGATCACTATTAACACTATGCCTCCCAACAGGAACAGTTGCTGGCAGATAAGCAGGTATTGGCTTGATAGAAAGTTTTAACTTTGGCAGATAAAAACGAAACCTGCTGCGTCCCCGCTGTTGAATTGAAGGCAGCTCAATTTCATAATGTCCCGGACTGGGGGTTAACAACATCCACTGTAAACGAATCACATCACCTGCTTCCGCGTTTATACGCTGTGGTTTTAATGATCGAACAACAAACCCATCAATTTCAAAGTCATTAACAACAACATTATTTCGTTTCTCATACAGAGAAACATCAACTTGTATCATTATTGCCTGATCAGCCCAGTAATCAGCCTGCAAAGGTCGAATAATTGGAGTCGAATCTATATCATTCCGGATTAAAGGTTTAACTATAAGCTGTTGAGATTTGGCTATTGCTCCCCCTAGCGCCAACGATGCCAATGAAAGGTTCCCACTGACACGTGGATAAAGGCGAACACGAGTTTCACTTTGCAGTTGCCCATCAGGTAGCTCAAACGATTCATTCCCCTGAACATCGACATAGAATTTTCCTTCCCAGTCCGATAAGTCGGGCAAGCCAGGATTTTTTTCTCCCTGATAACTGATCATGGCTACAATAAACTTACCCATTTCAGTTTCATTTTTATTCAGCTGCACGTTTAAGTCAGCCGAATTGACAGATTTACTTACGAATAGCAACAGGGTAATCAACATAAAATTTAATATAAAATGATAATTACCTCCTACCATTTTCGCTTACCCTCAACAATCCGTGGTTGTTTCACTGTACCATTAATACCCAGTTCCATTTCGAATAAACGATTGAGCATTTTTGCAGTACTCTGAGGTAATACCCTGTCAGTTTCAATCCATCTTCCAGCTGTCAACCCAGAATTACTTTCTTTGTTTAAGCCCAGTTTCTGCATGAGCTCAAACTGAATTCTTTCAATCGGAGGTTGATATAAAGATTGTTGAGAGTTTAATTCAGTATCCAATAATGAAAAATCATCATTATTAATTACAAATTCACTCAGGGAAGGAGCTCTTTTTCCGGTGGTCGCAGCTTTCCATAACGCTCTTTTGTAACTCTGTTTTATATGTTTGATATGCCTCTGAATAGCAGCCTGCATACTTTTAGCATAAGACATGTTGAGTGCAATTAACTCACTTTCTATTCCGAGTAATTCAGCATCTCGATAAAGCGTGACAGCCTGATCATAATCACCGTCAAAGAAATAACTGTTGGCCAGGTTAAAGACAGCTTTAGCACGGATATCGCTATTAGAAGTTGACCAGGCAGCTGAAGAGAAAGCCTGTTTCGAACAGCCATAATCTTTTAGTCGATAACAGGCAATGCCTTCTCCAAAATAGGATTCAACAGTGTCCAACTGACTGAACAATATTGAAGCCTGGCGATATTTTTTTTGATCAAGTGCCTGCTGGGCCAGTGCAAAATCTGCCTGATCATCAGCATAGGCTACAGGCTCAATTAAACAGTAACCAGTCAGCAAAAATAGAACCATGACAACAGGCAATACATTCGACTCTGGCCTAGATTTACCTGACTCACCAGTATTTAACAACATACTCAAAAATAACATGAATAGACCCGTACATAATGGTAGAGGAAACCATTCAAACCAGATAACCTGTTGCTGGGTATCCCGGCTAATCCTGAGTGGTGGAATATCTAAAATGGTTTCCAGATCCTGACGGCTTGCCTGCTGGTAGTGCAAATAGTTATTGGATGGTTTTTCAGCTAAAGTCTTTAGCCACTGAGCTTCAAGTCGGCTTAAAACAGGACGTCCCTGTAACTCAACCAGCCCATTTAAACCATTTGGAACTGTAACGGGCTTTGCTTCACCAATACCTATAAAACTTGTTTGAATTTTTAAATTAGCCCAGTCATCAGAAAAAACCCTAGACACTTTTTGCTGTTCAATCAATTCAATATCACCATCCGTTAATACCAGTAATCGACGATGACTTTTAGTTAAAGAAAGTGAAATTTCAGCCAGTTTGAGTGAGGCCGATAAATCATTTCCCGCAGTGGGCAAGCGAATATCTGACAGACTATTAATAAAGTGAGAAATGACTACTGTGTCGGTTGTCACTGGAAGAAGTTCAACAGCATGCCCGGCAAACAATACGATTCCGACAGCCAGTGTTTCAGTTTTTTTTAACAGCCATTTTTTTAATAACAACTGAGCGGCACTACGTCGATCTGGACGAGAATCACGAGCATTCATCGACGCTGATAAATCTACTATCACAATTAACGTAGAAGGTTCGGCCTGAAACTTTTCAGGTAAGTGCTTAATTGATCGAGGGCCTGCTGTAGCGACACATAAAAAAATCCAACAAATTAACAGACTCAACATGGGTAAACGTTTAGATCGATTATTCCCTGCAACTCTTAACCAGGGTGTTAGATTATCGTCAGCGAATAACATCAACTGTCGGCGCTGCCATAATCTGTTTATAGACAGTATTAACAGTGGCAGTAAAATCATTACCAACCATAACGGCTCACGCCAATATAAGTCAGACAGGCTCAAAACCTTGCCCTCCTACCGGGAAAACCTGTCAAAGACATTGGCAACAGCATTATCAACAATAATATAAGTGCCAGAGTTAATGGATATTGATACAGCGAAATGATCAGCTTTCTATTTTCAACAATTTTTTCAATAGCAGGGGATTCTAAATTTTCAATAACTCGATCTATGGCAGTAAGGTTCTTAACATGCTCCATATTTCCATGTCCAATTTCAGCCAGCCGACTCATCAGGTTCAGATCTACAGGCTGATAAATTAAATGTCCTTTTCCCAGTGAGAATTCAGGTTGTTTGACAGAGCCTATGGCTAAAGCGTGTAAATTAAAACCATTCTGTAATAACTGCTTTACAGCAGACTCCGGTGACAATGCCCCTAATTGCTCATAACCATCACTGGCTAACATCACTATTTTTTGTGAAGAAGTATTACCGGGACTTATTAGCGATTTAGGATTTTCAACCGAAAACTGTTTTTGTATCAATGTCAAAGTTTCAGCAATATCACTACTGCGCCCACCCAGTGTTGTTTTAATTCGTTCAATCATTTTTTTAACCAGCGAAAAATCGGTCGTTAAAGGCAACCAAATTGACGAAGGACGCCCTAAAATTACCATAGAAATGTGCTGCCCCTTAAACTCGCTAACAAGCTTCAGCAATGATAATCGGGTCATAGCCATTCGATCAAGCTGCTGCCCATCAAGCATATAATCTTTCAAGGTCATGCTAACACTGGTATTGACCACCAGGATAAGATCAACCGGATCGGGTTCCGCATCAGCAGGTAATGTCTGGCCATATTTTACCGGTTGCATTAGGCTCAATACTAACATCGTTAAAAATATAACCGGCGTAAAATTTGAGCGCGAAAAACTTGAAGAGTTATATTTATCATGAGTTTCAAAAGCTATCAATTCAAGTGCTGGATAGCGAACCTTTCCCTGACGTATCAACTTTGGTAGAACCAGTTGTTTCTTTTTGGCAAACAGCAACCATAACAAAGGTAATACCAAACCGATAATCCATAGGGGCTGTAAAAAGTGAAAATTTTCCAGCATGTTAAATATGAATTTTCCGCATAAAACTCAGAACCTGCTTCGAAGTGGGTTCCGCTTTGCCAAAACGAATTTTTTCAAGCTGTTCCTTTTGGCCCGGATCTAATTCAGTTAATTGAGCAATTTGATGAGCAGCTTGTCTGGCCGACAGTTGTTGAGCCAGTAACTGCCTGCAGAGTTTACGAGACGGTTGATTGTGATAACGAATCAACAAAATAATAGCTAATGCAGACAACAAACCTCCGAGAACCAATAAGGGTAAAAACAGTTCTACATGCGGCGAAACATTCAGCACCATTAAATCTACCATACCCTGTGAAGAGTTATCACTCATCAGAATTCACCTGCTATTTTTTCCAGATCATCATGGCTTTGCAAACGTAAAAAGTGAATGCCATTTGTTTTAAACCAGTCTTCCTGTTGTTGCATTTTCTGTTGTAATTCCTGGTTAAATTTTTTGGCTGCCTCTGGATTATCTAAACCCTGTACTACTTTCCCTTTGTAGTGTAAAGAAGTATTATTTCCTGAGGGCAAAGCCATTTCAGACTGGTCGATGATTTGTATAGCAGACAACTCATAATGATAGTTAAGCTGTTGCAATGATTTCCGTCCATTAAAGTCCAATTGAAAAAAATCAGAAACAATGATGACACGGCTTCCAGAGGGTAAGTGGTTGTTCAAACAATCACTGATGTTGCTGCAGTAAAAATCCGATTCATATTGTTCAGGGGGTAAATAAGCACGTGCAGCATATTCAATTGTTTTACGAAAATTTGCCAGGTTACTATGAGCAGGTTGCCAAAACCTGGAAGAATCCAGCACCAGACAGGCTAAAGTTTGCCCTCCACGCAGAATTCGGGTTCCCAGTGTAACGGCAACTCGAATGGCCTGAGTAATTTTAAGCCGCTTTTTAGTCCCAAAAGCCATGCTGGAACTTCGATCAATCACAATACAGGCAGCAGTGTTCACCTCGCTAAAATAATTTTTCAACAGAGTTTGCTGACTTCGAGCACTGGCTTTCCAGTCTATATAACGGGGATCATCACCCGAAACATAAACACGCCTGTCAGCAAAGTCCAGCCCACCGCCAATGACCGTTGAATCCTGGTCTCCAAACTTAGCCATCTGGTTACTGTTTAATTGCTGTACTTTCTTCGACTTACCTGCCGTCGCTATCAGTTGATTAATTTCATCTTTGGAAATTAAAGGTTTATTTACTTCAATGTTTTGCTTACCCAATAATTTACATAACCACTGCAATACACTTTTATAAACAGCATCAAGGTCAGAAGTCATGCTGGCGATATTCTCAAGGTGCATCTATAACATTCAGTAAATGTCGGATAATATCATCGGCAGAAACGCCTTCAGCTTCAGCAGATAAATCCAGTATCAATCTATGGCGCAAAACATCCACGGCTAACTCATTTATGTCTTCTGGTATCACGTAATCCCGCTTCATCAAAAGTGCACGAGACATGGCCGCTCGCAACAAAGCTATAGAACCCCGGGGTGAAGCACCGGTTTTTACCAGCCCTGCCCAGCTATCATGATAATTTTTCAGGTTTCTTGTGGCTGCAACCAGCCTCACCGCATAGCTTTCGATACCTGGCTCAACATGAACTTCATTAACAAGCCTTCGTAACGCTAATATATCGGCAGGTTTCATTTGAGCAATAACAGATGCCTCCAGATGCCCTTTGTCATCCTGACGAGCACGCCGTGAAATTTCTATTTCCTCTTCAAGGCCGGGGTAATCCAGCAGGCATTTGAACAGAAAGCGATCAAGCAGGGCTTCTGGTAAAGGGTAGGTTCCAAATTGTTCCAATGGATTCTGCGTAGCCAGCACCATGAAAAATTCTGGTAGAGCATGAGTATGGTTCCCCACGCTAACCTGCTGCTCAGCCATCGCTTCTAACAAGGCCGACTGAACCTTGGGAGGTGCTCGATTTAATTCATCTGCGAGCACAATCTGATTAAATACTGGCCCAGGGTTAAAACTGAAACTTCCATTTTCAGGTTGATAAATTTCACTGCCAGTCAGATCTGAAGGCATCAGATCGGGGGTAAACTGAATACGGTGGTAATCAGCATCGATGCCTGTCGCCAGTGCATGCACAGCAGTGGTCTTAGCCAGCCCCGGAGGTCCTTCCAGCAAGACATGGCCACCCGCAAGAGTCGCAATAACCATTCTTTCAAGCAATGACTTTTGCCCAACAATGATGGTTTCTAATTGTGTTTGCAGGCTGGTTAATGCCGAAGTCAGTAATTCTGTCATGTTTTATCCTCTGTGTGCCTCCGTGTCCTGTCAAATGAACAAGCTTTTCTTTATATGTCCGTCATACTCTAACAGATAGCTATCTGTTAGAATTCCCTTTTTAACAATTACAACTCTTCTAGAATGTCACGTTTAACAATTTACAGCACAGGCACTTGCCCTATGTGCGAAAAAAGTAAAAAATTACTGCAGAAGTGGACTATTCCTTACGATGAAATTCGACTGGATCTGGATTCATCCGAACATCGTCGCTTCTCTGAACTGACTAATGGAGCCCGCATGGTTCCACAATTTCTGATCGATGGAAAATGGATCGGTGGTTTTACCGAACTCACTGAAATGCACATGGAAGATGAACTGAACGATCTGGTGGAGACTGAATAGAGTGACTAAAAAAAGTAAAAGTATATTTCGAGTGTTATTCATGAACCAGAACAAGGTCTATGAACTGTATGCACGTGAAGTGGGCCAGGCTTCCATGCTGGGTTTTATTGAAATAGGCGATATCATTTTTGGTGAACGCTCTAAACTGCTGGTAGACCCGGCAGAAGAAAAACTAAAATCTGAGTTTGGCGATGTAAAAAATACTTACGTACCTCATCACTCCATTATTCGTATCGATGAAGTTGAAAAAGAAGGTAAAAACAAAATCCATGATCCGGATGGTTCCAGCATCAGTGTTTTACCCGGCTCACAGTTTAGTCAACCACCCAAAACTTAAGCTCTATTTATGCAAATCAGTGTCATCATTCCCAGCTTCAACAGGGAAAGAACCCTGATCAGGGCACTGAATTCGGTACTCAATCAAAGCTCTAAAGCAGATGAAGTCATCGTTGTGGATGATGGATCAAGCGATAACACATCAGATATAGTTCGTCAGAAATTCCCCTCCGTTAAACTTATTCAACAGACCAATCGGGGGGTCAGCCATGCCAGAAATACTGGCATTAAAAATGCGCAATTTGAATGGCTTGCCCTGCTTGATTCTGATGATGAATGGTTACCCGAAAAACTGGCTAACATCCGGCAGCAACAGTTAAATAATCCCGAAGAAATACTGTTTCATTCCGATGAAATTTGGATACGCAACGGCACCCGGGTTAACCAGATGAACAAACATGCCAAATATGGCGGTATGATTTTTGAGCAATGCCTGCCACTGTGTGTAATCTCACCTTCAGCTGTAGTTATACATCGCTCAATTTTTGAACAGATAGGTTTATTCAATGAAGATCTCCCGGCCTGTGAAGATTATGATTTTTGGTTACGCCTGTGCCATCGCTTCCCCGTTTTTTATATTGATAAACCATTGATTAAAAAATATGGAGGGCATGAAGATCAGTTATCCAGAAAATTCTGGGGTATGGATCGTTTTCGTATTCGTGCTTTACATCAATTAATGGCATTGCCTACCTTACAGACATCACAACAAGAACAGGCTTTAAAAGTTTTATTAAAAAAGCTACGCATATTAATCAAGGGTGCACACAAACATAAAAACCTGCAGTTATTACAGGAGTTTCAGCCTCTGCTTGATCACTACGAGCAACTACAATGCTAATCTGGATGTGCGCCCTGCATTGCGAAGCCAAACCAGTCATCGATTTTTATCGACTGAAAAAAAATCCAGTTAAGACAGACTTTGACCTGTACAGCAATAACAACATAAGCTGCATAGTGAGCGGCATGGGTGCAAACAAAATGATTCGGGCAATACAGTGGGGCAATAATCTATTCCAACAGCAGCACAAAATAAGCTGGATAAATCTTGGTATTGCCGGGCACAAGAGTCTACCTGTTGGAACAGCCGTATTGATCAAACAGGCTTCTTTAAGCGGTAATACAGAAATTTTAGAAACCCAGACTGAAATTAAACACCATTTCGAATCAAAATCTATTATCAGCATTCTTCGGGAAAATACAGATTATAATGATGATTATCTATTTGACATGGAAGCTCATGCTTTTTTTAAAATAACCAGCAAGCTATCACCCCCGGAACAGTGTCAAAGTATAAAAATTATCAGCGACAACAGTGAAACAGCACCAACCCGAAGCAAGGAAAAAATCAGTAATTTTATTTCAGGTAATATGAAGAATATTTCTGAATTCGCCCAAAACTTACAAGGTAGCACTGGATAACAACCAACATGAAACAGATTAAATCAGGCTCTACTCTTCTTTGTATTCGACTGGCTTTACTTAGTTTCATCATCATATTCCCTGCATTAACGTACGCAGTAGAGTCTGCTATTGAACACCAGTTATCGGTGCGACTTAATCCTGAAGAACATCGATTATATGTTGAAGATAAAATCATCCTGCCTGCAAACTCTCCAGCAGAATTATTTTTTAGCTTGCATAAAGGCCTGCATCCACAAATTCTCAATGACAGCATTAAGTTAATCACTATGGAGCCAGCAGGAGAAGATCTACAACAATACAAACTATTGCTACCCAAAAACCTCAATAGTTTTACGCTTACATACGAGGGAGAGATTCATCATCCACTAGAAGGCCATGGCAGACAAAGAGCAGGAGGTATGCAAAGCACATCTGGCCTGATATCAGCCCGGGGCGTTTACCTGTCGGGAAATTCATTCTGGTTTGCACAATTCGGAAAATATCCCTATTTACGTTTTAGCCTGACTGTTGAGTCCCCCATCGGCTGGAAAGTAATTAGTCAGGGCAAACATACACAACTAAACAATATAAAAGGTTCCTCAGTAGAAAAATGGGAGTCGTCATCTCCTCAGGAAGAAATCTATCTAGTTGCTGCCAAATTTACTGAATACAATCGTGATGCAAATAATATTAAGGCCCAGGTTTTTCTACGCCAGCCTGATAAGAAACTGGCCGGGAAATACCTGGAAGCAACTATAGATTACATCAGCATGTATGAAACCTTGCTTGGCCCCTATCTATATTCTAAATTTGCCCTGGTGGAAAATTTCTGGGAGACAGGTTATGGCATGCCTTCTTTTACCTTACTAGGCTCCCGTGTCATTCGATTACCCTTTATCCTGTACTCTTCTTATCCCCATGAAATTCTACATAACTGGTGGGGCAATGGCGTGTATGTTGATTTTCGCTCGGGCAACTGGAGTGAAGGTTTAACTGCTTACCTGGCAGACCACCTGATCAAACAGCAGCATGGCAAAGCCGCCAGTTACCGTTTACAAAGTCTACAGAAATATAACGATTACGCGGCCAAAAGCAGTGATTTTCCCTTGACCCAGTTTCGAGGAAGGCACAGCTCTGCTTCAGCAGCAGTTGGCTACGGTAAAACCTTAATGCTATTCAACATGTTAAGACAGCAGATTGGAGATGAACTATTCATTAAGTCTCTGCGACAGCTTTACCTTCAACATAAATTTAAAGTAACAACATTTGACGACCTGCAAAAAATATTTGAGCAGCAAAGTGGAGAAGATTTAACTCACTTTTTTCATCAATGGGTGAATAGAACGGGTGCTCCTGAACTCATACTAAGTCAAAGCAAGGTAATAAAAACAACAGACGGGTTTCAACTTAATTTTGAATTAAAACAAATGCAGCAAGATGATGTTTATCATTTAAAAATTCCAATGGCCGTGACACTGGATAGTGAATCTAGAACACACCAAAGCTTTGTATTCATGTCACAGAAAAAACAGCAATTTACCCTGAGCTTCAAGACTCATCCATTACGACTCGACATAGATCCTGAGTTTGACCTGTTTCGAAAACTGGCGATTGAAGAGACACCACCCGCTTTCACTCAATTATTTGGTTCTAAAGAAATGCTGGTGGTACTTCCCCGTTCTGCCGATTCTGCACTGCAAACCGCCTGGAAAACCTTTGCCTTAAATTTATCCAACATGGGGCCTGAAAAAGTAACTATTAAATGGGATGATGAACTGAACACCCTGCCAGAAGACCAGGCTGTAACAATACTGGGCTGGAAAAATATCTTTGCTGCTGAAACTGTATTGACTCTTTCAGATTACAATGTCACTCATCAGCCCGGTAATTTAAAAATTGGAGGCTCACATATTGATGAGTTTAATCATTCCGTTGCACTCACTCTTCGTCATAAGAATTATCCACGGTCTTTTATAGCGACCGGTCAACCAAATTTTCTGGAAAATTTAGCCCGAAAATTACCGCATTATCATAAATACAGTTACCTTGCTTTCTCGGGTAACGAAGCAACTAATAAACTGAAAGGTCGCTGGTCCGTTAGCCATTCACCCATGACAGCTATGTTTAAAAACAAAACACCGCGCGGCACTTTAGCTAAACGGCCAGCCCTTATTGAACCTAGATAAATCAGTTGAATTACGAAAGTATGCATAAGTTCTTGGTTCGTCTAACTATATGAAAAAGTACTCATCACCAATAAGGTGACCGCATATTTTTTCATTACGCTAGCCAAACCAATAACTTGCACATCTTTTTCATACTTAACTGATTTTTCTAGGTTGAACCGATGGTAACACCGTCCAGATCACACTAAAAAACATAAAATTCACCCACGACTTTAAATTCCAGATAAGGCATTATGCTCGTATGATTCAAACTAGATTACCCCGTTCTCTTTTTCTACTGATAAGTCTCATTCTATTATCAGCCTGTAGCACTCTTCCCATCAAGCAAGGTGTGGAAATGTCTAACCTTTATCAGCATCGATGGATAAACACCGACAAACCTCACGCCAACCAGAGTATTAAATCTGTAGCAAATTTTCTATCTAATTACGATGTTGTTTTCTTTGGGGAACTGCATTCGCACCCTGGCGTACACCTGGCTCAAATGCAAATTTTCGAAGCCATGTATAACCTAAATCCTGAACTGAGTCTTAGCCTGGAACAGTTTGAACGTGATACTCAATCTACGGTCGATGATTACCTTGCAGGAGAAATTGGTGAAAAAATCATGATCAGCAAGACAAGAGCCTGGGATAATTACCAGATGTCTTACCGACCTCTGGTAGAGTTCTCTAAACACAATAAACTTCCTGTTGTTGCTGCAAATGCTCCTAAGAGTAGCGTGGTCTGTGTCGGTCGACTGGGTCTGGATTATTTACAGACGTTAACACCAGAAGATCGTGAAAATGTGGCCGTAGATATTGATATATCCGATGGAAGCTACCGTCAGAAATTCATGTCATTCATCACAAACAATGCATCACACGGCAGCACTTCTGATAATAAAATGAGCGACATGATGAAAAAGATGTCAGAGCGAAGTTATTCTGCTCAGGTGCTGCGTGATGACACCATGGCCGAATCCATTGACAACCACCTTCAGAGAAATCCGCAACGACGTGTACTGCATTTAAATGGAGTATTTCACTCCAGTAATTTCCTGGGTGTAGTGGAACGTCTTCAAGCTAGAAACCCGGCATTAAAAATTGCGGTCATTGAAACAGTCACATTGTCTGAAAATGATGACAGCTGGAAAACTGAAGAACTGGAAAGTGCCAACCTTCTTTTACTGGTAAGACATTTACCGGTAGCATTCATAAAACATGACAATGAAGTGGAATGGTCTAAAGCTATACTAAAAAAACGTAAAGAAAGTGGCATAAACTGCAATATTCCAATTCAGGCTTCATCTGATAACCAATGAAAAACCTTTCAGGAAAAACAGCTCTCATTACCGGAGCAAGCTCCGGCATCGGACTTGCCATCACCCAGGTATTACTGGTCCAGCAGTGCAGGGTCATCGGGATAGCACGTGACTTCAGCAAGGCAGATATACAAAATGAGTTATTTGAATCCTTTAACCAGGATTTAACCGACTTGAATAAAACGTCTGAGTTAATTAAAAAACTGATCAAAGATCATAATGTAGATTTTTTCATTCATAGCGCAGGATCAGGTTTATTTGGATCAATCGAACAGTTCTCGGTAAAACAGATTGATCAGTACATTAAAAGCAACTTGAGCAGCGCTCTGGTTATCTCTCACCATATTGTGCCGGCCATGCGCAAAAATAAATCCGGGCGAATAATTTTTATAGGTTCAGAGTCAGCCATCAATGCAGGGAAAAAGGGCACACTTTACAGCAGTGCTAAATTTGGAATCAGGGGACTGGCTTTAGCCTTAAGAGAAGATTGCTCAAAAGATGGTATTAACGTCAGCCTGATCAATCCCGGCATGGTCAAAACACCTTTTTTTGATAATCAAAATTTTCAACCGGGAGGAGATACAAGCAACTATATTACACCTCAGGATATTGCCGAAACGGTTCTTCATATTTTACAAAGTAATCCCGACATTGTATTAGGTGAAATAAATATTTCCCCCAGAAATAAATCAATAACTTTCAAGGCTTAGCTAAAGTGAAAAACTTTGACGCCATAATATTCGACATGGATGGCCTGCTACTGGATAGCGAAAGAATCGGCTTAGTGACTTTTCAGCAGACCTGTCAACAATTTGATTTAGGTGATAAAACAGAATTATTTATCCAGTGCATTGGAACCAATTCTGAGTCTACAAAAAAAATTCTTTCCGGAGGACTTGGGTATGAAGTAGATTTCAATGAATTCTGGAGTATATGTCGTGAAAGATACCATGCCGAAACTAAGACTAAATCCATACCGGTAAAAGAGGGCGTTACTGATTTGTTAAAACACATCAATACACTTCAAATACCTGTCGCAGTCGCCACATCAACACATACTGAATTCGCTTTTCAGAAGCTAGAAAATGCTGGGTTAAAAAATTATTTCAACACGGTTATTGGAGGTGAACAGGTAAACAACAGCAAACCTTTACCTGATATTTACCTTAAAGCCGTAGATAAACTTCAAGTCAACGCTAGCAATTGCCTGGCTTTAGAGGATTCTGAAAATGGCGTTAAATCAGCACTAGCAGCTGGGCTAACAGTCATCCAGATACCAGACCTGGTAAAACCATCTAAAAGTTTAAATCCGATTAAACATATAATTTTAAATAGTTTAACCGAAGTTAGACATTTTAAATTCAAATAAAAGCAGGTATAAACATGGCAACTCAACATCCTGAAATATCAGCAAAACTTCAACAGTTTATATCTGAACAAAAAATATTTTTTGTTGCTACAGCAGCCAATGATGGCAGAGTTAACCTGTCGCCAAAAGGTATGGACTCATTCAGGATCATTGATAAAAACAGGATCATCTGGTTAAACATGACAGGCAGTGGTAATGAAACCTCTGCTCATGTTCAGTTGAATCCTCGCATGACTATTATGTTTACTGCTTTTGAAGGATCCCCGATGATCCTGAGACTGTATGGAAATGCCAGAGTCGTACATCAAAATGATAATGACTGGAATAAATTATTTTCCAGATTTGAGCCCATCCCTGGATATAGACAGATTTTTGATTTAAGCATTGATCTGGTGCAAACATCCTGCGGCATGTCAGTACCCTTCTATGATTATGTTGAAGAAAGAGAACAGCTGACCAATCACTCAATCAAAAAAGGAGAACAGGGTATTAAAGATTACTGGAAAGAAAAAAATCAGTTTAGCATCGACGGACAACCAACCCATATTGTTGATAAAAACCTTTAATTCACTCAGCAGCATATTTTTGGTGCGCATGGCACACCCTACTTCAATTGGGTACTTGCCAGCTTCACACAGCGTACATTGTAGGGTGCGCCGTGCGCACCATTGCTAATTAATTAAGACACAGGTCAATGCTAAAAACTCTCATCATTCAATCCCACAAAAACCCTCTTCCTTACAACTGGTTAAAACGCTGTCTACAGTCAGTAAAAACCTGGGCATTAAAAAATAACTATGAATACAAATTTTTAGGCGATGAAATATTTAACCGGGTACCCACTAAAATACTACAAAAAACACAACACCAAAAAGTAATTGCAACTGATCTGGCTCGTTTACTAGCCTTACAATATTATCTTAAGCAGGGCTATGAAACTGTTATCTGGTGTGATGCTGACTTTCTCATTTTCGACCCAGATAACTTTAAAATTCCTGACACTAATTATGCGATTGGAAGAGAAGTATGGATTCAACACAATAAAGATAACCAGCTAAAGGTTTATAAAAAAGTACACAATGCTTTTTTGATGTTTAGCCAGGGCAATTCATTTCTTGATTTTTATACTGAAACAGCAGAAAAGCTTTTAACTATGAACTCAGGAAAAATGCCTGATCAATTTATTGGCCCCAAACTTTTAACAGCACTTCATAATATTGCCATCTGCCCGGTATTAGAAACAGCAGGCATGCTATCACCTCTTGTCATTAAAGATATTATTGGCAACCAGAGCAAACCGATAAACCTGTTTATTTTAAATTCATCAGAACCTCTGTCAGCTGCCAATCTCTGCTCTTCAAGCTGTAGTAAAAATGATATTTCAGAAGTTGAAATGGAAAAAGTAATCGAAAAATTATTACACAATCCATTTATATTCCATCATTAACTCAACTAACCACAAAATCAATTCACCACGAAGGCACGAAGCCCACAGAGGTAGATAAGTCTTTTGAGCATTACATTACACGACACAATAATTTCTTTATCCTTGAATACTCTGCGTCTCCTAGAGAAAAACACCCAAAACATGTCAGTCATTTACTACAATATGGAAATAGACAATTAACCCGAATACTTTTAATGATCTTTATTTTTCTTCGTGAGCTTCGTGACTTCGTGGTGAATAGTCACTTGAATTAATCTTTAGAAACCCTTGCCTGCCGAGGTAATTTAGGCAATAAAATTGAGACCATTTTATTATTAGGCTGCAGTATTTTTTTAGCCAACTTTTTAATATCATTTTTTGTCATGCTTCTAACTAATTTATCCTGCTCTTTAACGCGAGAAATGGATTTATTATTCTTTAAAATATAGGTAAGCATACTCATCCACCATTTATTATCCTGTAGATTTGACTCTCTTTGCTTTAGCCACCGTTCTTTTTCATTTTCAAGTAACTGATCACTAAACTGTCCATCGGCTATGTTCTGCAGAACACTATCAGTTTTAGCAATCAAACTATCTACATTATCTGGGTCACAGCTAAACTTAACTTGCATGCCATACTTTATTGAGGGAACCCTTCTGGCCCATACACTTGAATACACACTGTAAGTACCTGACAGTTCCTCTCTTAAAGCTTCGCCTAACTTAACCTGTACAATCCTGGCAAGGTGGCGGGCAAATTGTTGTTCTTCTTCAGTCCACTGCTCTTCAATATTATTATATTCAACGGCAATATCGGCACGATCTTCATTTAAATAATATCGTGAAAATTCATGTTCTCCGGGTAAGGTAGTTTTATTAAGATCAACCCAGGTCAGTTTAGTTGAATTGCTCGGTAGAGAAGCAATATATTTTTCAACATCCTGCATTAACAATTTTTTATCAATGTCACCTACAAATACAAATTTAAAGTTTCTAGCATTACTAAATAACTTTTCATGTATATCCAGAATAATATTTTTATCTAACTCATCCAGGTGTTTAATTGACCAGGGTTTAGCTCTAAAATGATCACTTAAATAAAACTTTAAAAATTCATCTTTAAACTTTGATTTGGCAATATTTTTCCTGCTAACCAAATTGTCTTTTTTACTAAATCGATATCGATCGATAGCTACTTCATCAACTCTGGGTTGAACAAATGATAAATATCCCAATTGTAGAACAGTATCAATATTATCACTTGCCGACCAACCAGAAATACCATGGAACAAGCTACGAATTTCATAATTAAAACTCATATTCTTTGTGCTTAATATCTTTCTCAAATCGACAAAATCACGCTCACCAATACCTGATGTAGCTAATATTGACGTATAACCAAGTGCATTTCGATACCATTCATCACTAACAGAAGAAAAACCACCTTCTGAAAAAATATTAAAAAAGAATTTATTTTTTTTAAAATCTGTAGGCTTAAAAAATACTTCAGCACCATTTGATAGAACCCAGCGAAAAGTCTTAAGTTCTGAAATCCATTCTTCAGATATGATTTTTCCAGGTTTTGTTTCAGTCAACCAAAATTCAGATTCATTCAATGTTCCGTCATAGGGCTCTATCTGTTTTTTCTGTAAATCTTGATTCAATTCATTATAGTTTTCAGCGAGTAGTAATTCGTTTTTATCTTTAGTCGGTGACTGGCTATATAAAAATTTATAAGGAGAGTTAATAACAAAACTTGCAAACTCATTAACATCATTTAAGGTAATTTTATCCAGTAACTTTTGACTAAGATCCACTTCATCTTTAACACTTAGTGCAGGAGTTTTATACAGAAAATGATGGCTAATTTCTTTTATATTAAGAGTAGATTTCAAATTCTTTTCATTTCTTAAAGTATGTTTGAATTTTTCAAACTTACCTTTCTTAGCCCTTATCAATTCATCATTATTAAATCCATATTTATCGATCTGTTTTATCATCAGCTGAATTCTTGAATAAGCCGTTTCAAAATCAGAGTTTTTTGTACTCACAAAAAAGGCAACTCCCTCACGCCCATCAGGAAGTGCTGTTTGAATAGCACCCGCTGCAATAAACGGTGCATTTTTCGTTAAAGCAATATCACCCGCCCGCTGATTAAACATTAGACAAAACAATTCCCTGTTAAGCTTGAACCTCCAACCTGCTTTATTCCTGATTCTATTTTGCTCAGTAAAATGATAGTAAATAGACAGGCCAGTCGATATTTCAGCATCATCAAAGTTAAATACATCCTGTTTATCAACCAGGGGAATATCATACTTCACTGATGTAATTTTCCTAACAGGTTTTAGACTTGAAAATTTATTCTGAATGAGTTCTTCAAGTTGTAGAGGATCAATATCCCCCACCACAATAATGGCCATATTTTGAGGTTGATACCACTTCTTATAAAACGTGACCAAATCTTTCCGGGTAATATTTTTAATACTTTCTTCGCTACCGATGGGGATTCTCTCTATATACCTTGAATCTTTTAACAAATGTTCAAGTCTGATCTGCTGACTTCTGGCCGCCACCCCCAGGCGTCTTTTTCTCCACTCTTCAAGTACTACACCCTGTTCATCAATAACGTCCTGCTCATCAAAAGAAATGTTCTCAGACCAGTCCATCATAATTGACAATGCCTTTTCAATATTTCCCTGTTCATCAGATGGAACGGTCAATTTATACAGGGTTCGATCGAAAGCTGTTTCTGCATTTGTATGCTGCCCAAAAGCCATTCCCAAAGCTTCCATATCTTTAATAACTTTATTTTCTGGAAAGTTTTTAGTGCCATTAAAAGCCATGTGCTCCACATAATGAGCCAGACCCTGCTTACCTTCAGGATCCTGTAATGACCCTACCTTGATGGCCAGGTTGATATTCACCCTGTTTTCAGGCTTTGGGTTTTTCTTGATAAAATACTCTAACCCATTAGATAATTTCCCATGGATTATTTCTTTATCAAGAGAAAAAATTTCTTCTTTGGTGGTATTTTGAGTTGTTACAACAGGAGTATATTGAGCACAGCCCATCAATAACAAAATGATAAAATATAGAAAGTCCTTTTTCATGTTAAGCATCCATGGTTTTTTTGAGTTTTTATTCTCATAATAATTCAAAAGTTATACAAGTTTTCTATTAAACAGAAGCTTTGACCCACTTTTCTGCTTCAATAAAAATACGTTTTATTTCTGGAAACTGCTGTTTAATCTGATTATCTATTTTTGCTATGACATCTTCAATATCACCTGCAGATCGGCTATCTTCAAAATCTACACTGATATTGGCCAATATAAAATCAGGCCCCATGTGCATGGTTAACACTTCATTAACATGCTCAATACTATCATTAGCGTTCAAAATTTCACGAATACCTTTGATGGTTGGTTTATTGGCACTTTCGCCAATCAGCAGGCTTTTAGTTTCATAAGCAAGCCAGATAGATGTGCCGATAAGAATCAAACCAATAATAATGGACGCTATTGAATCAAAAATCAGAATGCCGGTATATTGACTTAATGCCACACCGGCAAAAGCCACTACAAGACCCAACATAGCAGCGGTATCTTCAAATAATACAACAAATATGGAAGGATCTTTTGCTCGCTGTATCGCTTCGATATAACCCCATTTACCTTTCGATGCTTTAAACGCCTTCAATGCAAAAAACCAGGCCGCCCCTTCAAACAACATCGCTAGACCAAGAACCACATAGTTAATGAGTGGATTATTAATCGGCTCAGGGTGTGATAAATGTTTTATACCTTCATAAATCGATATTCCACCACCCAGGGCAAAAATCAAAATAGCAACAATAAAACTCCAGAAGTAAACTTCTTTGCCATGCCCAAACGGAAAGTTTTCATCAGCAGGTTTGGCAGCCTGTTTCAAACCATGTAAGAGTAAAAATTGATTCCCCGTATCAACCAAAGAGTGAATACCTTCCGACAACATGGCCGAACTACCAGTCATGCCTGCAGCAACAAACTTGGTGATAGAAATCAGCGAATTACCAGCCAGAGCTGCATAAATTACTTTTTTAGAACCAGATGACATCTTTATCTCATACTTATTTTCAATTGGACATTCTAAGCGAATTGGTCATTTGATATAAGGGGTAAAAAGTAGGGTTCGCAATGCGCACCAACTGGAAGCAGCTGCATCAACACTCCAATAGAATTAATTTCAAAATGGTGCGCATGGCGCACCCTACAAAAGATTTTTAAGCTATTGAGGCTAACAGGTTATAAAAAGAATGGATTATAGTCGTAATTAAAAACGCAATATCTGAGCTATATTTTTCTTTATATTTCCAGTATATAAAAGCAAATAAAAATCCCAGTGAGGAGGTATACATGAACGTGAAATAACCGGTACCTTCACTTAATAAATGCAAAGCGGATAACATCGAAGCACTTAATACAATAAACACCCATTTGCTGGAAAAAAATCTAGTCAATATCGATGAAAGTATCACACAAAAAATAATTGTCTCAATCACTGGCCCATAGATTAGGAAAATATGGTAATCATTTACTTCTTCACCGAATGCACTCCAAATACGAAGATAAGACCACTGCTCAATTTCAACAATATTATGTGCAAATATATATGAGAATGCTAAAATTTTTACTATTATATAGGCGGCTACCGAATATTTCAGAACATCTAAAATAGCTTCAGATATTTTCTTATTCATTATTCTCTTCAAAGTTATATTCAAAATTGTGAGGCCAGAAACAAAATGTTACTAGCCTCAATTTTTAAAATTAAGTTAAAGTACAAATTTAACTATCTTTCGAAGATGGTTAGTAATTGCCTATACCTTTAGTCTGATCAAAATTTCTCAATTCATCTGCAGATGGAAACATGGGCATACCCATAGCACCATTAGAACCAGTCACTGATATTGATTGAGTTGTATTCTCCTGAGGAGAACTGACAGGTCCACTTAACCACTCTGAAACTTGATTAACCAATTTATCAACAGCATCTTTTATTTGGCCAGCTGTCGCCTTAATTACCTTTAAATCAAACCCAATGTTCTCCCATCGGTCGCCACCACAGTCATGACCACCAGAAACAGAACAAATTTCTTCTATCGATAATTCTCTCATTATTTTCTCCATCATCTCCAGATTAGAGATGTATAAACTTTAAAGTTTAATAATCCAGTTGAAACTGGATTACGCATTTCCATTGCTTTTTGTAGAAGCTACTACATGGACTTCAATAATAACCATAATAATTCGTTTCTGTCGAAGGCCATATCCTACAAACCTTGTAGGACATATACTTTTCTTTTGTAGGAAATGGCTTATACCTCTCAACAGTCTATAATCTAATCTATTAAATATTTATATCAGGAAATGTACGATGATCCGCTGGCTTAGCTATTTTACTCTCTTAACCTCACTGGTTGCCTGTAACGATGCAATTGAAACATTGGACCCGAGCAAAAAAAGTAACCCAGTACAAGAATCCCTCGCTCTAGATACCTCTACACCCATAGATGAAGCAGAACAAAAATCTCCTGCAACAAATAGTTCATTCAGTCTAGAAAAGGTTAAGCAGCAATATTCGGGAATAACACTAACCATCCTCGATGCCAGCATTCAAAATATAAAGGAACAACCCGCTTTAACTCTCAGTTTATCTGTTCCGCTCAACCCTGCATTAAACCATCAGGCTAATTTGCAGGTGATGGATGATGATGAACAGCTTGTCGATGGAGCCTGGCAGCTTTCTGACAATGGGCGACAACTCTATTTCACGGCCATCGAGGCAGAAACCAACTATCACATCAAGGTCCTTACTTCTCTTACAGCTGCAACAGATGTGAATCTGACTGAACCGTTTGAAGCAGAGCTAAAAACTGAAGCAGCTCTTGCAGGTGTCAGCTTTACCAGCCAAAAAACAGTACTGGTTGCAAATGAGGCTAAAGGCCTGGCTATCTCAGCCATCAACACGCCAAACGTGGACATAGATTTTTTCCGTATCGACCTGAAGCAATATCCACAATATGAAAACAGCTGGTACGAACGCTCACAAAATAAAGATAGCTGGGAACTACGTCGAGCATTGAAGTATTCTACCCCGGTTTATAGCGGTCGTTTCGAGCTTGATCTGCCAAAAAATACTCGTAAAACACTGTACATCGATACCGCATCTATTGCCGCATTACAACCCGTTGGTTTCTATCTGGCGGTGATGAAAGCTTCAGCAACTTTTCCCGATGTTTTCAGTACAGCTACATTCATTGTGTCCGATCTGGGTTTACACATACGCCAGTACGACCAGGGCATGCATGTTTACACTTCCTCATTGAAAACCGGCAAAGCAATGAATCTGGTTGACATTCAGGTAATGGATAACAAGGGCAATACTCTGATTGCCCAACAAAGTGATGACGAAGGTATAGCCCGGTTTCTGTCACTGCCTAAAGGTGCCCAATATGTTATTGGAAAACATGGGCAACAAATAGCACTGGTCAATTTACAGGATGCAGCACTGGATTTGTCAGAATTTAGCTTAGCCAAAGACCTGGCTGCCAGTCAGTCACTATTCATTTATTCTGCACGTGATTTATTTCGACCGGGTGAAACAGTCGATTTATTTGCTCTGCTACGAAACCTGGATGGCAGCATGGCGGTTCCACTGGCATTAAAAGCTCGACTGTTACAACCGGATGGTCAGGAGCTTAAAAGCTTTCAATGGCAGCCACAGAACCTATCTTCATACCATTACCAGCTTCAACTTCCACAATCAGCTAAAACCGGTTTGTGGAGCCTTGAAGTCGAGCTGGCAGATAAGTTTATCCAGCAGTTTTCATTTCATGTGGAAGATTTTCTTCCCGAACGCATGAACCTGTTATTTGTCGATAATGAATCGAATGACAGGCATCAAATTTTTCACTCTGACCCTCTCAATATAAAAGTAACCGGAGAATACCTTTACGGTGCACCTGCTGCCGGTAATACTCTGGAATCAGAACTTCACCCCAGGCTACTGACTGAACCATTTGAACAATTACCGGGGTTTCAGTTTGGAAATGTATTAGATGAAAACAACCTGGACATGCTTTATCTGGAAGATCGACAGCTGGATAATAATGGACAAGCTGTTATCCACTCAAATAATATTGCTCAAAATACTCAGTCACCTGTTCGTTTAAGGATCACAGCCAGCCTGTTAGAAAACGGTGGCCGACCAGTTACACGGCACTATAATCTGACCTCTCTGCCCGCTAACAAGCTTGTCGGTATTCGTCCAGTTTATAACGATGGCCTTGATCATTTCGAAGCCAATACCCTGGCAAGCTTTGAAGTTATTCGAGTCAATGCTCAGGCAAAAAATCTTTCCGCTAAAGATTTACAGGTAAAACTAATTCATGAGCGCCGGGATTATCACTGGGTCAATCGAGGAGCTGGGTGGTCTTATGAGTTCAATGAAAAACACTACACGTCTTTCGAAACCAGCATAGACATTACGACCGACCAAAACCGGATCAAACTGGAACTACCCATAGAATGGGGACTGTATCGTCTGGAAATCACCGATCCCGAAACAAAACTCACCACCAGCACACGAGTTACTGCTGGCTCAACCTGGTGGGGTGAACAGGATCAGACATCCCAGGGCACTCGTCCTGATCAGATAAAATTAAGCTGGGACAAAGCCAGCTATAAAGCCGGAGAGACAGCTCAACTCACCATGCTGCCCCCTTATGCCGGTGAAGGATTTGTCGTTTTAGAAAGTGACAAACCTTTATGGGGGCAACGAATAACAATTCCAAAAGAAGGTTTAAGCATCAATATTCCAGTCACAAAAGACTGGAAGCGCTCAGATATTTACGCCACCGCTGTTATTTTCAGACCATCAAATCAGGTTGACTTAATCACCCCGAAACGAGCTCTGGGATTACTGCACCTGCCACTGGACAGGTCTAAAAACTTACTAGATATTAAGATAAGCAGCCCGGATAAAATCGAACCTAATAAAAAACTAAATATTCAATTGCAAGCCCAATTTCAGGGACAGCCCTTGCAGAACCAAAAAGTTCAAATTCAACTCATGGCTGTTGACGTAGGGGTATTGAACATTACTGATTTTGCGACACCCGATCCTCACCAATGGTTATTTAAACCACGCCGTTTACGTGTTGAATCACATGATATGTATGGAGACATCGTAGAGTATCTTAAAGCTGATTTAGCCCGTCAAAAATTTGGTGGTGATGCCGATCTGGCTCAGGGTGGAGAACAGGCAAAAGCCGATGTTCAAATCATTTCCCTGTTACAACCAGTCATCAACTTTGATGAAAATGGACAGGCAAACTTTGAGCTGGATATTCCTGACTTTAACGGGCGACTGCGTTTGATGGCTGTCGCCTTCGGAGAAGACCAGTTCGGCTCAACAGATAAAGAAATCAATGTTGCAGCCCCAATCATTGCAGAAATTGCCATGCCACGATTTATAGCCCGTAATGATCAGGCTCATATTACACTGGAGCTGCAAAATTTAACCGATCACAAACAGAATATCAGCACAACTCTGCAAAGCACTGATCCTCTGGAAATATCATCTAATACTGAACACCAGGTGACTCTGGCACCCAAAGAAAGAACACTTTTACATTACCAGGTAACCGCCAGAAGCTATGGCAAAGGTCAGTTTTTATTAAAGCTTAACAATGAAGACAGTAGCATTCATCTTCAACGTGAATGGGCTTTAACCAGTCGATCACCCTATCCAGCAGAAAGTTATAAATTCAGCCAGGTTATTCAAAAAGACGAGGTTGTTATATTGCCAAATGGTTTGAGTGACACATTAATACCCAGCGGTACAGCTGCAACTCTAAGCATTTCTGACCAGGCTCCTATCGACGTAACCGAACACATCGAGAATCTTTTGCAATACCCTTACGGTTGTTTAGAGCAAACCAGCAGCCGAGTTTATCCACTGTTATTTGCGGATAAAAAAGCCATCAAAAAATGGCAGATCAACAGTGACGAATGGACTCAGAAAAAACGCTTCGCCCAGATAGACAATGGTCTAACACATATAAGCAGCATGCAACTTTACAACGGTGGCTTTGGATTATGGGATAACGATAGCAGGGAAGAATTCTGGTTAACCGCCTATGTCAGCCATATGTTACTGGATGCACAGCAACAGGGTATTGACATTCCAGTCAATCAGCAAAAGAAAGCGCTGACCCGTTTAGGCCGTTACATTAAATCACCACTGGCCATCATGAATGATAGCCGGGGCAATAATAAAAAAGCACATCGCTTTGCCTATAAAGCCTACGCTGCTTACGTACTTTCCCGCTTAAAAATGGCACCGATTTCACAGTTACGTAAACTTTTTAATTTCAACAAACACAGGACTGAAAGTATTCTACCAATGTTACACATGGCTTTAGCATTACAACAACAGGGTGATCATAAACGCGCCAATGAAGCACTACAGAAAGTGGTTAATATTAAACGTAGTGATACTTATCTGGCGGATTATGGAAGCCAGGTTCGTGATCTGGCTATGGCCAGTTATCTTATGCTGCATCACCAGTTGGCCATACCCGGACAAAACTGGTTATTTGAACTGAGTGAAGTCTTACGCGATAGAAAGTGGTTAAGCACTCAGGAACGTAACGCACTGTTTCTACTGGGTAATGCACTTGAAAATATTCAGCATAAAAAGTGGTTATTAGAAGTCAACATGGGAGACAACAGTCAGACCATCCGGGCTGAAGGCACTAAATCCCGCATATTGCCATGGCAACAATTGCAGCAACAAATTAGCCTGCTGAATAAAAGTGAGATTCCACTATATAGTTCATTTCGACTCACCGGTTACCCCCAGACAGCACCAGCCAATATGGATAATGACCTGAGCATTCAACGTCGTTACTACAATAAAATGGGGGAAGAAATTAATCTTGACCTTATCAAACAAAGCGAACTGGTTGTAGTGAGTTTGTCGGTAGAAAGTGATAACAATCACCCTGACACCTTAATTGTTGACATGTTACCTGCAGGTTTTGAAATTGAAAATCAGAACCTGGGAAATAGCATATCTTTAGAGCAGATAAAAATTAATGAAAAGTCTATCAGTGAGCTACAACAAAAAAACAATATTGTGCATCAACAGTCACTGGATGACCGCTTCATCGCAGCCGTTAAAGTGAGTAAATACCAGAGTGCAAATGTCTTTTACCTGATGCGTGCTATCACGCCAGGCAGTTACCAGATTCCAGCAGCCTTCGCAGAAGATATGTATCGCCCCGAAGTTCGCTCCATTTTTAATAATGAGTTCACCCAGGTAACAATCCATGCAAAGTAAAATAACAGTAGCAGGGTGCGCCGTGCGCACCAAATGGTAGGTGATTAACTGGATTGGTGCGCATGGCGCACCCTACAAAATATTTAAAATTTCATCAATTACGTTAATCATTGGACTTATAAGCTTCCTGATATCAGATCATTTTTTTTCTCTCCCGCTACCATCCGAAAAAAATGACTTTGCCCGTGTCGTTGTCGATGAACATGGCAGACCTTTACGCGCATTTGCCGACAGTAACGGAGTCTGGCGCTATCAAACTAAAGTGCAGGATGTTTCCACAGAGTACATCGAAGCACTATTACATTATGAGGATCGCTGGTTTTACTATCATCCCGGCATTAATCCTCTGTCCCTGTTACGAGCCAGCATTCAAAACATTTTCGCCGGTCGAATCATTTCAGGCGGCTCTACTTTAACCATGCAGGTTGCCCGCACCTTCGATCCTCATGAACGCAGTTATAGTGGAAAATTACAGCAGGCTTTTAGAGCATTACAACTTGAATGGCATTTCAGTAAAGAACAAATCCTTAACTTCTACTTAAACTATGTTCCGTTTGGCGGACCTGTTGAAGGTGTAGCGGCAGCCAGTTATATGTATCTGGATAAAGCACCCAACCAGCTCACACATGCTGAAGCTGCATTAATGGCAGTTTTACCGCAACGCCCCAGTTTTTATCGACCTGATCGTCATCCGCAAAGAGCTCAAAAGGCACGTGATAAAGTGCTAAATCGAATGCAAAATACCTGGCCAGAAGAGATTATTGCCGAGGCAAAACAGGAACCTGTCGCAGCATACTTTCACGCCCAACCGTCATCAGCTCCATTATTTGCACGTTTTGCCAAACAGCAAAAACCAGATCAGGCAGTCATAAAAACCACTCTAAACCTCGATTTACAGCAACAAATTGAAAGTTACACCAAACAGCAGGTATCACGATTTCCGAGAGGAACATCCATAGCGGCATTAATTGTTGATCATCATAGTATGCAAATCAAAGCCTATGCCGGTTCTGCTGATTTCACCGATAATTTTCGCTTCGGCCATGTAGATATGGTTCAGGCAATACGTTCTCCCGGTTCAACATTAAAACCTTTCTTATACGGTTTAGCCATTGATGAAGGATTAATCCATTCACACTCATTGTTAACTGATGCACCTCAACAATTTGGAAGTTATCAGCCTCATAATTTCAGTGGTGGATTCAACGGTCCGGTAACAGTGACAGAAGCTCTGCAACGCTCTCTTAACATTCCAGCCGTACAGGTTTTACAGGCACTGGGAACCAATAAGTTTAGTGACACATTAAGCAATGCCGGTATTACTTTATCAACACCGGATAAAGCTAACCTGTCGATAATTTTAGGTGGAACGGGTACTTCATTATGGCAACTGGTTAAAGCCTATTCAGCACTGGCTAATCAGGGACAGGTTGATGATTTACACTGGGATCTTTCAGACTTACCCAGCGGAAAAAATACTAACCGCCGATTCTTAATGAGCGAAGGTGCTAGCTGGATAATTCGAAACATACTCAATCAACAGAAACGAGCTGATCAGCTTAACTTGAATCGCTCCCGATATAGTGATCACAAACTGGCCTGGAAAACAGGCACCAGTTATGGCTTTCGTGACGCATGGGCGATTGGAATCAATGAAAAATATACGCTGGGTGTCTGGGTAGGAAGACCCGATTCAACACCCTTACCAGGTTATTTTGGTGCTAACAGTGCTGCACCTATATTAATGCAGTTACATAATTTTTTAACCGATGAACAACAAACTTCAATACCAGTAAATCCAGCTTCAGTCACACCGGCTACTATTTGCTGGCCACTTGGAAACTTACTCAAGCAACAACCAGATAAATTTTGTCATCAACAATATAACGCCTGGATACTGGATCAGAATATACCTCCCACTTTAGCGGACTTAAGTCAAACAGAGACTAAAACGAATCCCTTTAAATATTGGGTTAATCCAGATGGAAAGCGAGTTCAACCATCATGCAGTCAAATGGAATATAACAATATAAGTGTTGCGCTATGGCCCCTTAGAGTAGAACCCTGGATAGAAAAAACCAAACAGAGATCTTCATCCATATCACCCTGGTCATCAAACTGCAAAAAACAAAATACATTACAGGATTACCGAAGTCTGCATATTCTGGGCATTAATGACTCAACACAAATTGTGAAAGCAGGAAATCAGGCTCTACCCCCCTCAGTAGCTCTCAAAGCACTCGGCGGTAGCGGTTCTTTGCAGTGGTATATCAATGGCTTACCATACCCCGATAATGCCAGCCAGAATCCAGCAGCAATCAAGTTTGAAAAACCCGGTAACTATCAAATAAGCGTGGTAGATGAGGTCGGTAACGTTGACCGGGTTGAGGTTGAAGTAATACACAGATAAACCTGTTATCATATCCCCCCTTCTCCACACACCAGTAAGCTTGATTTCCCGTGACCAATTCTTCTTTTTCTTCTCTACCTTTATCCACTGAATTTATAGATAATTTAAATTCTCTGGGTTACAAAACTATGACGCCCATTCAGGCAAAAAGCCTACCTGAAATTTTAAACGGTAAAGATATTCAGGCTCAGGCCAAAACGGGCAGCGGTAAAACAGCCGCCTTTGCCATAGGTCTACTACACAATATGGTGGTGAAAAAGCATCGAACACAGGCCCTGGTGCTTTGCCCGACAAGAGAACTGGCCGATCAGGTCAGCAAGGAAATCCGCAGGCTGGCTCGTGCCATCCCTAACACTAAAGTAGTTACTCTGTGCGGTGGAACAGCGATAGGCCCTCAGTTTGCATCACTGGAACAGCATCATCCACATATCGTGGTAGGCACTCCCGGACGCATCTTGAAACACTTGCAGAAAGGATTCCTGAAGCTGATTAATATAAACACACTGGTGCTGGATGAAGGCGATAGAATGCTGGACATGGGTTTTCATGAAGACATTATGCTCATCATTGATCACACAGCATCTCAACGACAAACGCTATTGTTTTCCGCTACCCTGCCCGATGAAATTAAACATATCAGTCAGCTTATCCAGAATAATCCTGTCGATATTCAGGTCGAAAGCCTGCATGACAATAAAAAGATAAAGCAACTTTTCTACGAAATTAATAAGGGCGAAAGATTAGAAACACTGCTTAAACTATTACAACATTACAAACCAGAATCCAGTGTTTTATTTTGCAACCGTAAATATCAATGTCAGGAACTGGCAGATCAATTATGGGAACAGGGATTTCACGCACTGGCTCTGCACGGTGACCTCGATCAGAAAGAGCGCGATCAGGTACTGGTGCAGTTTTCTAATAAAAGTAGTTCGATATTAATAGCCACCGATGTTGCTGCTCGAGGCCTGGATATCAAAGATTTAACAGCCGTTATAAATTATGAATTATCACCCGACCCGGAAGTGCATATACACCGAATCGGTCGTACCGGCAGGGCCGGGAAAGAAGGTCTTGCACTCAGCCTGTTTGCTCCATCAGAAGTCAAAAAAATCAATGCCATAGAAGATTACCTGAAAAGCTCTGTTCGAATTGAAAACAGTTCCAGTCTTAAAGCTAAAGAAAACTTCAAACTAAGCCCGCCGATGGTGACTCTTGTAATTAATGGTGGTCGCAAAAGTAAAGTTCGAGCTGGAGATATTTTAGGTGCATTAACTAAAAATACTAACCTTCCCGGTAAACAGATAGGCAAGATAGATATTTTTGATTACAGCGCTTATGTGGCTATTGAACAACCTATCGCAAGACAGGCGTTAAAGATATTAACCGAAGGTAAAATCAAAGGCCGAATGTTTAAAGTTCGAAAATTAAGATAGGGTGCGCCGTGCGCACCATCTTGAGAAATAGTTAAGAAATGTGGTGGGCGCGGCGTACCCTACGCATCCAGCATTTCTTCTGATTCGGTAAATTCATTCATATCTAAAATCATCGCTTCAAACGCAGCCAGCTTTTCCTGTACAAGCTCGAAAGTCTGATCAATATCACTGGCAATACCCCCTTCCAGCACGTCAAGCCCTTCAAGTATATCTCTGGCTTCACCAAATCCCTTTTCAATTCCACTGGAAATAGTTTCAATAAAACTGGTCAGAACAGTTGCCTCATCTTCACCGGGATGCTGCTCCTTAAATGCAGCATAAAATGAGGTCGACAAACTAGCAATGCGTTCAGCCGTAGCTTCTGGACTAACATCAAGTCCGGAATCAACACCTTTTTGAATCGCATTTTCACCTAGCTCAGGTGCTAGATATTCATTTATTCGCTCTATTGCAGAATTCAAAACCAGCGATAAAGGCTCATCTTTCACACCGATGATAACGGCTGCAGACTCCAGTATGGAAACATTCATGGATGCCTTTTGCTGTTGAGCAGGCGTCATTTCAGTAACAGTTTGTGGCTTATTATCGGTTGCTCGCCTTGCGAACGATTGATCAGCCTGAATTGAATTTGCAGAAAACGATGAGAGTAAATCTGACATTAAATTTTTCCATACAATTAATTTATTACCCCATGAGTGTAGTTGTTAATTTTATCTTTTTAGGTGTATAAATCGCCTTTTAAGCACCGCCTGTCTTTTTTATTTCAACAAAGCTAAAAACCACAAAAATTAAACCGACTATGGCTACTGGAATATCGTTTATACTATTCAATACCGATATTCCCCTTCTAAGACCCCATGCCTAAAAACACCACATCTACAGACGTATTAATAATTGGCGCCAGTGCATCAGGCCTCATGTGTGCTATCGAAGCGGGTAAACGGGGGCGAAAAGTTATCGTATTAGACCATGCCAACAAAGCCGGGAAAAAAATCCTGATGTCGGGTGGGGGGCGCTGTAATTTTACCAATTACGAAATCAGTGCTGACAACTATATTTCCCATAACCCTCACTTTTGTAAATCAGCATTGAGCCGTTTCACTCAATGGGATTTCATCGCGATGGTCAATGAGTATAGAATTCCTTATCAACAAAGGGATCTGGGTAAATTATTTTGTGAAAACAGTGCAAAAGACATTCTTAACATGCTGTTGTCTGAATGCGATAAAGTGAAAATCGATATCCGGCTAAAAACTGATATCGGTGAAATCGAAAAACTAACTGATCAATCATTCTCCATCAATACAGCATCAACCATTTTTAACTGCACATCACTTGTTGTCGCCAGTGGTGGTTTATCCATCCCCAAGATGTGTGCCAGTCCGATAGGTTATAAAATTGCAGAACAGTTCGGTCACCATATATGGCCTACATCTGCAGGACTGGTCCCTTTTACATTGCACTCACATGACAAAGAAAAACTGGCTGGGCTTTCAGGCATAGCAATCAATTGTCTGGTCAGTAATGAACGTATCCAGTTTAAGGAAAATATATTATTTACTCATCGAGGATTAAGCGGGCCGGCAATTTTACAGATATCGTCCTACTGGAACCCGGGTGAAAGCATAAACATCAACTTGTTACCGGATATGGATGTAGAAGATTTTTTAATGTCCAGACAAAAGCAAAAGGATAAGAAGAAGCTAAAAACTTTACTAAGCGAATTGTTACCTAAAAGATTAATCACTATTTTTGTGCCAGAGACCATACTGGATAAACCTTTGCAGGAGCTGTCCAAAAATCAGATCAGGGGTATACATCTGCGACTTCAACAGTGGGAAGTAAAACCCAATGCTACCGAAGGATACCGCACGGCTGAAATTACTTTGGGTGGAATTGATTGCAACGAAATATCATCAAAGACACTGCAATCCAGCAAAGCCGAAGGTTTATTCTTTATCGGCGAAGTCATTGATGTGACTGGCTGGCTTGGTGGTTATAATTTCCAGTGGGCCTGGTCTTCTGGCTGGTGCGCCGGACAAGTCGTTTAATAATAATTTGTCCCGGAACAACCTCTAAAGCTTCTCGATCATTGCAGCAGTTACCAGCACAATACCCATTTCATTACGATGAAATCGTTGAGCATCTAGTTCAGCATCTTCACCAATAACAGTACCTTCAGGAATATGGCAATTTGTATCCAGAACAACTTTTGTGAGCCGACAATTTCTACCAATATCACAATTGGGCAGAACAACACATTCCTTCAAAACAGAAAATGAATTAACTCGAACATTATTGAATAATATTGATTGCTCGACTGTAGAACCAGAAACGATACAACCAGCAGAAACAACTGAATTAATCGCTGTACCTAGTCGTTCATTATGATTGTAATTAAACTTTGCTGCCGCACGCTGGTAGTGAACGGTACGAATCGGCCAACTATCATCATATAAATCCAGCCGGGGTAATAATTTAGTCAGATCCATATTGGCTTCCCAGTAAGCGGTTATCGTACCCACATCACGCCAGTATGGCTCTTCATAATTGACATTTTTAATACTGCTACGCTCGAAAGGATGAGCAACAATTTTAAGCTCTCCTATCGATGAAGGAATGATATCTTTACCAAAATCATGTGAAGACTGAGCATCAAATGCATCAGAAGATAGTTTTTCTGAAAGCATTTTCGCATTGAAAATATAGATTCCCATGCTGGCCAAACTTCGTTCTGAGTTGCCCGGTATGGTGGGAGGCTTGTCGGGCTTTTCGACAAAGGTAATAATATTCTCATCTTCATCAATGCCTAAAACCCCAAAATCTTTCGCTTCTTCAACAGGCACTTCAATGCAGGCAACAGAGATATCAGCACCTTTTTTGATGTGTTCACGTAACATCAAACTGTAATCCTGTTTGTAAACATGATCCCCTGCAAGCACCAGGATGTAATCCGGGTTTACGTCGCCAATGATCTGTAAATTTTGATATACCGCATCAGCCGTTCCCTGGTACCAGGATTCATCAGCAGTCTGTTGCTGTGCCGGCCATAGTTCTACAAATTCATTAAAGTCAGATTGCAGAAAATTCCAGCCTCGTTGAACGTGTTGATTGAGAGTATGAGATCGATATTGAGTCACCACTCCTATGCGTCGAATCCCCGAGTTAATACAGTTTGACAAAGGAAAATCGATGATTTTAAATTTTCCGGCAATGGGTATCGCCGGCTTAGAGCGTAGATCGGTTAATTGCTTTAACCTTGAACCTCTACCACCCGCTAACACTATAGCAAGAGTATTTGATAGAGCAGCATTGAGGTCAATTTTGACTGAAAAATCCTGATTGCTTTGCGGCATTATTTTCTCTTCAATAAAGATAGATAATTAATTGATCTGAGGTTCCTGAGGTTAACTGCCGAACTCTTCGGCAAGTGCTTCAACAACACTCCTGATGATAATGATGAACTGGTCAACCCCCGCCTGATCATCAGCTCGTCGACAGGCATTCATACCAGACAGTGCAATATTATAGGCAGCATGATAATTACCTTTATCTACAAAACTCTGGATATTTTCAGCTTCAGCATCGGTATACATAACTTCTGGCCTCAATAAAAACCAATTTATTGTCACTCAGTCTACATTTAATTTATCACTGCGCATTGACTTAAGTTTGATGTTTCACAAAAAAATCATATCTGGAGGTTAAGGCATGATCGTAACTTGCCTGGTATTAGTAGGGTGCGCCATACGCACCATTAGTGTTGCTGCTAAAATTTTATGGTGCGCACGGCGCACCCTACCAGCATATACCTGAGCCACATTTCGGGAGAGTAACTAAATCAGGAGGCTCATTTACGCAGCTTCAATATAATTTTGTGAGTCCCACATTGAATACAACATTATCATAATTATATCTATCCACTGTTGATACATTATTTACAAACTGAAGTTTTGACACCCATTTAAAAGTTTTATTAATACGGTAATCAGCAGATACTGCTAATTTCCATCGATCATCCTGACGATCTAGCGTATCCGAGACTGGAAAAGAGCTAAACCTGTATGATAAATCACCATTTAATCGCCACTTTTTATTCAGTAATTTAGTATATTTTCCACGAAGAGTATGGCGGGTTGCTGAATAGTCGTAGGCATCATCAGTCGATTCTAAATATCCCCTGCTATTCAATTCCAGTTCATAATAAATTTGTTTAATATTTTCAGTATTGTAGGCTCTATACTCCACTCTGCCACGTTGGCGTGAACCCTCAAGATAATCATAGATTAGGTCTTCACTTCCAATATCTTCATAACGATAACGAAAATATAGTTTTGTGCTTTTAGATAAAGACTTCCTTGCTTTAAACTCAAGCTTTAACGTTGATAAATAATCTTCACTAGCCAGTGTATTTTTCTCAAGATTAACAATTACTGCTGAATCCCAGCCAGATAACTTCTGCTCTTTTTTTACGCCAAATGACAACTGGCTTTCATCATAATTATCATTATCAGTGTAATCCAGACTAAATAGTGATGCTCCCACTAACCATCCATCTTTTCTTTGCCCAGAAATTGACGACTCAACCGATAAGAATACATCATAGTAAGTGTCTGAAATACCGGCCGCTACATCATCCGGCGTGGAATCCACATTATCACTATAGCCCACATTAGCAGATAGATAGACCTGCAATGGTTTACTCTTCTTACCTAAACTGGATAATTTTTTGGTTGCTAGCTTGACCAGTTTTTGATCGGTTCCTGATTGGCTAACAGAACTAAAATATAACCTGGCTTGATCTTTATTGTTTTGTTTGAGTGCAATAAGCCCCAGATTATAATCGGCCAGGTCTTTCAAGTTTTCAAACAGTGAAACCTTTTTAAAATATTTTTTTGAGGCCTCAAATCTATTCAGTTTGTAATAACTACTGGCCAGATTATAGTAAAGAGAAACGTTGTTTAAACCTTGCTCACTGGCTGATTTAAATTTTACAACTGCCGCAGCATAATCTCCTGACCTGAAAAATTTAACTCCCTGATTAAAATCAGTTTCCGCAGATGCAATAACATTGGGGGTAAACAGTAAAAGCAGTACCAGCAAAGAATATATTTTTACGCGTGGTATATTCATCGGTTTATTAAAAATTTTTAATCATAACACAGCCCCCAGTTGTCGAGGGTTGTGTTTATTATGAAGGCATTAAGATTAATTGCTCAAGCTACCCCTTTCCATGACCAGGTCCACCGGGGGTTTCATTTCCAGGGCCATCTTCGCGTTCATTTTCTAATTCATAACGCTCCAGCTCCATCTCATGTTCCATCTCGCTATCCATTTCATGCTCCTGATCTCTTTCCCTGTCCTGTTGCTGCTCCATCTCATGAGTCTGATCCTGATCCCTTAAACGATCACGATCCATATCACCCGCACCTTCACCGTCTCCGACGACTTCACTACTGCCATCACCTGTCAAATTTTCATCCATGTCTTCTCGAACGCTATCTCTGTTTTTAATAACATTTCTAACCTGCTGCCGGGCTTCATCATTGGCTACTTCAGGTAATTCAATCTGGTTCATAACAGCCTGAGACGAATGTTCATGCATCTCCATGACACGAATGGTAACTTCTTCATCAGATGCTCCCATCGCAGCAAAAGGCAGTAATAAGCCTATTGAGAACGCTATTGCTGTATTTATTTTTTTCATCACTATATTCTCCGTATTTAACTAATCGTTTTAATTTCATTCAGCTGATATTGCTGAGTCTCGTTAATGCTCGTTTTTAAAACAAGGCGAAATATTTTCACCTTTTCACCATAACTCAAGCGGGCTAATAACTCTCCTTGACCATGGCTTACTGCCATTATTGGTAAAGCCAGAACATTCTGACCTTTTTGCAAACTGGTTTGCCAGGACAATGTTTTATGTCCCGGATAACCATTCAGATCCATATTTTCAGGTAAATCGATACTCAAATTAACTTGCTGAATATCTTCAAATGAATCAAACATTAACCTGACAGTTTGAGCCTGGTTTAACATGACTGACACCACTGGCAGTTGCTCTACCTGCCTGACAGGTTCATACAGGGTTGATACAAACCAAATTGCTAAACTTGCTACCACTGCGGTTGCAAAACCACTGGCAAATGAAAATGGATGGTTATATTGACGACTTTCTTTATGCTGTATCCGAACTTCGGCAAATACACGCTTTTCGAAGTTTGCAGAAGGTTCAGGCACAGTCAGATTTTTCAGCCCCGTTAATAAAGATTCAGCTAGTTCAAGCTTAGTTTCGCAATCACTACAATTTGAAAAATGCTGCTGGTAGGCGAGTTGCCCAGCAGGCAACAATTGCTTATCCAGATAGCCATCAATATTTATGTCTTTACATTTCATTTTCATTACCTTGTTACCTGTTACACGCTGTACATAAAATTTGGTTCCAGGTTTCGTACCAATTTACGTAATTTAAGTCGAGCCCGGCTTAGCCCTGACTTTATGGTTCCTTCTGGAACATCAATTATATTGCTGATTTCGGCTATGCTATAACCCTCAACATCATGTAATAAAATTAATAGCCTGTAGTTCTCGCTTAACTTATCAAGAGCAGTATTTATAAGTTCCCGGGTTAATGTGGTATTAACCTGCTCTTCCGGTTCTGGCGTGTTACTGGCATGTGTTTCATAAACCGAATTTTCTTCATCCATCATGTCAATAGGCGATCTTTGATGCCGACGAAACTGGTCTATAAACTGCCGATACAACACTCGTGCTAACCAGGGAGCCAGTTTCTCAATTTTTTTCATTTCCTGGAGTCTGGGGTAAATTTTCAATACCAGATCCTGAACAAGATCTTCTGAATCTTCTTTGTTTCCTGTATATCGAAAGGCAAGATTATATAGTTGCCTCAGGTGCGGACTGATAAGCTGCTCAAATTGAGCATGAGAGTCTTGTTTGAATGGCCAGTAGTTTGTAATTCCCATCTTCTTTACACGCTACAGTTTTTAAAAGGTTGCAGCTATTGTCACTTCCTTTTTAAGAAATCTCTATGTTCTTCATCATGTAGTACTAAATTATTTCTCAACCAATGACCTTTCACCAGTAAAACTGTTTAAAGATGAAATATTCTATCTGCTGTATTGATGGTTTCCTGACGATGGGCAATGATTATTCTGGTTGCTTTTAGATGATGTATATTGCTATTAATTCTCTTTTCAGTATCCACATCCAGGTGACTGGTTGCTTCATCCATGAAAAGAATTCGTGGATTACTATAAAGTGCACGAGCCAGAAGTGTTCGTTGTTTTTGCCCGCCGGAAAGTGTCGTGCCAAGATCCCCGACCAGGGTATTGTAATTCATTGGCATGTTCATAATATCATCATGCAGGCAAGCTATTTTAGCACATGCATGCACCCTGCTATCTTCAGTATTAGTATCAAAAAAAGTGATGTTGTCCTGTATGGAACCACTTAACAGAGAATCCTCCTGCATGACTGCTGCAATCTGTTGTCTATAGTTTTCCATGCCCAATACTTTTAAAGAAACATCATCAATTACTATCTTACCTTCCGTTAAAGGTAGCAGCCCAAGCATCGTTTTTAGCAATGTTGTTTTGCCACAACCGGATGCGCCAACCAGTGCAATTGATTCACCGGCTTCAATGGTCAAATTTATATTCCTGAATATCCAGGGTTCATTTTCTGAATAACGAAAACCAACATTTTCCAGTTCTACTTTTCCTCTAACGATAAATTCTCCGGTTACCTGCTCTTTACTATTTTCTGTTTCAGTTAAAGCAATATCTGCAACTCGTTCAGAATGAAGGGACAGCATTTTAAGAGCAAAAAAGATATTAATAAGCCCGGAGGCTTTACCCGAAAACTGATCCTTGTAAGCCAGGAAAGCAAATAACATACCGATTGAAAAACCACCTTCGATAATATGAATTGCAGCCATCCAGTAAATGATGATATTTCCAGATCCCATTAGCAGTGAGTTAATGGCACCCAGTCCAAAGGTAAACTTGGCATCTTTGATATCAGCATTGATATTATCGGTCACCAGGTTATGCCATAAACTATGGCGCATATCCTCTTTGGCAAAGAGTTTAATACCTTGCATAGAACGGATGGTCTCAAGAAAATGAGACTGTAACTTTGCAGATCGAATTATTCTTTCTTCATTGATATTTCTAATTCTTCGAAAAGTAACTAACTTGATGAAAAAATAGATGAATAACAAAGCAATAACAACCAGGGTCAGTTCGGCGTTATAAATCAGCATCATGGCCAGAGTAGCCAGCACCATGACTCCATCTAAAATCCCGGTTATTAGTGATCCTGTCAATGTTTCCTGAATAGTGCTGATAGAACCAAACCGGGAAACAATATCACCAACATGCCGCTTTTCAAACCAGGACATCGGTAAACGAATCAAGTGTCGAAACAGGCTGTTTCTAACCTGTAAATTTAGATGGGTAGATAAATATAAACTGACCCAGGAGCGAACAACATCAATAACAACCTGAATGACGAGTAGCAGTAAAAATCCTGTTCCCAACACTGTCATCAAATTTAAATCCCTGGATACCAGCACTTCATCCACGATTAACTGCGATAACATCGGGGAAATAATTGCCAATACTTCCAGTGCAAATGAAAAGGCCAATATCTGTGACAGGGTTGTCACCATACCTTTATGCTTTCCCCAGAACTGGCTTATTTTGAACTTTTCATTTTCTACTTTTTTCTCAAATTTATCCGAAGGTGTAAGCTCCAGTGCCACTCCTGTGAAATGCTGTGATATTTGGTTTATAGAGTATTTTTGCTCACCCTTTGCAGGATCATGAACTATAAATTTTTTACCTGAAGCTTTACTGAGTACGACAAAATGATTTAAATCCCAGTGTAATATACAAGGCAGTTTCAGATTATAAAGCTCTTCGGGTTCAAGCCTGACCGCCCGATGCGTGAACCTCATGCCTGAAGCAGCCTTCATAACCTGTAAGAGATTGGCACCTTTAGCAGAAAAAGAGTATTTATACCTAAGGTTACTTAAACTAGTTTCAAAGCCATGGTAATTCGCAACCATTGCCAGGCAGGTTAGTCCACACTCGGCTGCCTCTGTTTGCAAAATTACAGGAACTTTGGTTCTTAAAGAAAAATCCAGCATAAAATCCTTTTTTATATTCTCCAGTAACTAACTGTTTTAATTTTTAAAAACTGAATCTGTTAAAACAGTTTACCGGTAGTTCGATAAATGGGCTCCAGCACTAACCTGTACAATGGAACCGTGTCAAGCTGGATATCAGCAGAAAGCGTCATCTCAGGTGTCAGTTTTATCTGTCTTCCGTAGGCCGATACATACTGCTGATCGAGTTTTACAGTTGCCTGATAAACGGGTGAAGCATCCACCTGGACAATTCCAGCCTGACCGGGGGAAACAACTGATTGAGAAACATTTTGAAGCTTTCCTTTAAATGTACCATAGCGCTCGTATGGAAAAGCATCATAGCGAAGCATGACAGATTGACCGATCTCGATAAGTCCTATTGAATGGGACGGAATAAAAAGTTCAGCATTCAGATCACTATTCTCAGGCCTGAGTGTCAATAATGGTTGCCCCGCATTAACGAACTGTCCTTCTTTTGCAAGCACATGTGTAACTATTGAATTTACCTCTGTTCTAACAGAATAATATTGCTCTGCCAACAGACTGATTTCATTTTTTTCCAGGTTGTTTAATTCTCTATCAAAATCAAACTTCTGCTGCTCATACTGTAATTCTAAAATACTGATATCCGTCGGCAATTGTAACAATTGATTTTCCAGCAATTCGATGGAATTATTCAGATCAATTATTTTTGCTTTTTGCTGTAATACCACCTGCTGATTCAAATCAAAAGAAGACTTGCTGATAAGATTTTTTTTGGCTAACAATTCGGTGCGTTTCATTTCATTATTGATGCTTGCCAGGATTTTATTCTCCAGCACTAACTGTTTAGAAGATTTCTTCAGCTGCCGACTCAGCATGTCAATCTTGTTTTTAATACTTTCTTTTTGCTGCTCTAACAAATCAACAGTCTTTTTATGTCGTGATAACAAGAATATTTTTTCTAGCCCAATTTTCTGTAGCAATTGACTCTGTAAATCTTCCGGGGTTGAAGAATTATTTTGAGTGGAAATTATTAACAGGTTAGTCTTATTGGTAACAAGTTGTTCCTGTTTAACATTACATTTACTCACTATGCCTGATTTAGTGGCATACAGGGTTATCAAACCGGAGTCCGGGGTAAGCAATCCCATAACTGATTGTTTGCGCGTGTACTCACCCCACACTACAAATGATAGTAAAGTTAGTATGATCAGAGTGGATATTAAAGACAGGACTTTAAAAGAGAGAGGATTGATAATCATCACTGAGCCAAACTGGCTAGCTTTTTGTTTATCTATTACCTGTTGTCTGAATAATTCAGTTTCCATGTTAGTTTCCTCACCCAACTATTTCGAGCATTGATGAAATGATTGTTAGTGCGGAATAGCATGTGAAACGCAGTAATTAAAATCAACCATGCCTATCAGAACGATTTATAAATACGTTTCTAAAAGGAGATGAGCTTTAAATAATTGAAGAGAATAAAACTAGAATCCCTGAATCCATTTGCCTTCCATTTGGTAACACTCTCAATGAGAGATAAACCAGGCACCAACAGAATATAAATCATCAAATAGCTAAATACAATAAAAACATTTTTTTAATACAGCCTCTTTTCTGTCACCACAGATGATGAAGAATAGCTCTGTTATGCTTTATACTATGAGGATAATAACCAACCAGTCAGAACAGAATGTCAGATCCAGAAATCACCAGTGTTGAATTAATTCGCGGTAAACTGAACAGCGAAACAGCTCGTATCCCGTGGAAAGAGTTACAACGTTATTTTGCCGGCGGCTATACCCTGATTGTTGACCTACAACTTGACCTGATAGATGTTGCCTACCAGTTTCAACAGGATAATTCCAAACAGATAGAAATCTGGTTAAACGAGAACCTGATCCAACAGGTCAGTAATGATCAAGCCCGGCAGTGGTTTAATGATGATGCTGAGCTGTGGGCCTGCGTGACCCAGCCCTGGGTTTTAATTCAGCAAGCCGATTAGAGAGGTGGTGCACGCGGCGCACCCTACCCGACTATAAGCACAAAGTACAACCAACTGTAGGGTGCGCCATGCGCACCAAAATCTATAACTGTTCCAGAATATTCACCAGCGCATACCCGTCAAGCACACTTAAATTATGGGAAAAGCCCTGAATTGTTCTTGTTGAGTTCTTGCCAATCGCCTGCACATTACCCATATCCTGACTAAATCCCGGAACAATGGGGTCACCAAGCACACCATTAACCGAAGACCTCACAATCGAGTAATACTTAATGGGAGGATGCTGACGGGTATTTAACCAGTGCAGTAATTTACCGGGCACGGCTGGAACAATATCATGCAATAAACCTCTGGAACGCAGCAGCATGTCATAGTCGTTACCCGCAAAAAACTCCTTAATCTTATTAATAGGAAAAGGATCATCAATTTCATCAAGACCACGGTAAGCCAGTACCGTTCCTAAATGAGGGCTGGCAATGGTAATCAGGGCTTTAACATTAGGCGCACCACTGCGAACCATCGATAATCTGGCGACAACACCACCCAGGGAATGTCCGGCAATAATAATTTTTTCTGATGGGTAACGATCATTAACCCAGCGCAAGGCCGTGGTAAACACATTAGCCTGACCGCTTAAGGGAGCTTCTGAATTTAACTGCAAGTTAATCACTTTGTTTTCAGCATCCTGCCATTTAGTTGGAAGTGGAACCAGTCCCTGAGGTGCTCCAACCAAAATACCAGCCCTTTTCCAGCCAAACTGCTGTAATACCGGTGATACACCAGAATTCTCCCAGGAAAACACACTCCCCTGATAACCGTGTACCAGAATCAGTACATCTGCTCTGACATTGCTGGAAATCGACAACAACATCAAAAATAGAATACTGCCGAGTTTTTTTAAAATCATCATGATAAATACTCCCGCTCCGCTAGTAATTTGCTTTGACCTGTTACATTATGCATTTTTTCTTCATGAATATTAGCTTTTTCTTATAGATAGATGACTAAAATCAATCCTTTTATATATGATATTGACCTGGAAGACTTTGATGAACAGGTGTTGCAGGCTTCATTTAAAACCCCGGTTCTGGTCGATTTCTGGGCAGACTGGTGTAGTCCCTGTATAGCCATTGCTCCTGTTTTAAGCCGTGTCATAGAATCCTTCGAAGGCCAGGTATTACTGGCCAAACTTGAAGTCGATGAAGGTCATAATATGAAACTCGCTGGAAAATACCTGGTCAGGGGATTCCCTACAATTATTCTATTTAAAGATGGCGAAGAGCAGGATCGATTCAGTAGTGCGCGCCCGGCTCAATTCATCGAACACTTTATTCAACAACAACTCTAAAGCTTTCAGCTATACTCCACAAAATACTAAAAATATCATCGCTGTGACTGACTTCGACTTCCCTAAAAAAATAGACCGTTTCATCATTAAAGACATCCTTGGAAAAGGTGCTCAGGGTGTTGTTTACCTGGCTACCGACCCCAGCCTGGATCGTCAGGTCGCCATTAAATCGGTCACTTTACGCACCCGTTTATCTCAACAGGATAATATCGAGAATTTACTGCAGGAAGCTCGCACCGTCAGCCAGTTACAGCACCCCAATATAGTCACTATCTATGATGTCGGTAATGATCCATTGGAACCCTATCTGGTACTAGAATATGTAAAAGGCGAAACTCTTTATACGCAACTAAAAAATCAGATTCCTCTACAGCAATCCTTCAATATCATTCGAGATGTATTATCCGGGGTAACAGCAGCACATAACGAGGGCATTATTCACTGCGATCTGAAACCCGCCAACATCATGATCACCAAAAAGGGGCAGGCCAAAGTAGCCGACTTTGGATTAGCACTACTAGCCGATACCCAGCATGAGGGAAATGACTCACTGGCTGGAACACCTCAATACATGGCGCCTGAATATATAGAAACTCATAAACATCAAACTGTATCTGACGTATTTTCACTGGGCCTCATTTTTTATGAGTTACTGACCGGGCAAAAAGCAGTTGATGGCGATGATGTTTACCAGATACTAAATGCCATTGCCAATACCCCTATTCCAGAGCCATCCAGCAAAAATTCTAATGTCGATGAAAACATGGATGCGTTTATCATGAAGGCACTGGAGAAGAACCCGGAAAACAGATACAAAACAGCCGGAGAAATGTTAAGTGCATTTGAAGACAACCTAGCGCTAAAGGATGCAATGAATCATAGCGACACATCAGATTCTACTGTTCAGTTTCTGTTACGACGCATGAGTCACAAAAAAGACTTTCCAGCTTTTTCCCGCACCATCAGTATCTTAAATAAAGCATCCAACAGCGAGACAGAAAGTCTGTCTACTGTTTCAAATGCCATCTTGAAAGACATATCACTTACGAATAAAGTTCTGCGCATTGTTAATTCAGCCTATTACAGCCGTGGTGGTGGAAAAATAAGCACCATTTCGCGAGCAGTTGTCATGCTCGGCATTAACCCGGTTAAAAGTCTGGCCGTTTCTTTGATGTTGTTTGAACACCTGCAAAATAAAATGCAGGCCAATCAACTAATGGAAGATGCAGTTACCTCTTTATTCAGTGCCATCATGGCCAATGACCTGGCACATTCAAACAAGGTTAAAGAACACGAAGAAGCTTTTTTATGCGCGCTGCTTCAACAACTGGGAAAACTACTAGTACGTTTTTACCTACACGAAGAAAGCCAGGCAATTGATAAACAGGTTGAACAAAACAATCAGGAAGAAAATACTGCCGCACTCAAGGTATTAGGCACCAGTTATCATGCACTCGGCATGGCCGTCGCCAGAGAATGGGGGTTTCCAGAACAAATTATTAACAGCATGAAACCCGTTGAAGAAAGCGACCCGCTACTGAAGAAGAAACCTGAAAAATCAGTTGACAAACTACGTGTCATAGCTAATTTCAGCAATAACTTAAGCCATGTATTAAAACAACCCAAGGAACAACAGGATAAAGCTATAGAATCAATTTCTAAACAATACAACGAGGCACTGTCCATTGATGACAAAAAAATAACTAAACTTATCGAAACATCACAAAAAGAACTCACCAGCTTTGCCAAACTGATTAACTTCAATCTCAATAAAAGTAAATTTTATCAACAACTCACATCTGATACTGATGATAAATCTGTTTCAGAAAACGGGCAGGCAAAAAGTGACTTTAATAACAATGGCAACATGCAAGTGCTTGAGGAAGACACTTCACTGGAAACCATTCAAAGTTCAGAAAAAGCCCTTACAGATGGCATTCAGGATATAACCAACACCTTAACCGGTGACAATGTCAGCATTAATCAGATCATGCAAATGATTCTGGAAACTATTTACCGTGCACTGTCAGGATCCCGTGTTCTACTGGGTCTTCGAGATAAAGCCTCTAACAGCATCAAAGGCAAGTTTGGTTATGGCGAAGACATCGAAGAGTTAATACAGAGCTTTCGTATTCCACTTGCCTATGAGGCGGATGTTTTTCACATCGCATTCAAAAATAACGTTGATATTAAAATTGAAGATACACAGGACAGTAAAATAAAAAGTAAGATACCGGGCTGGTATCACCAGAAAATCGGTGCGAAATCATTTGTGCTTTTTCCGATTGTGATTAAACACAGCCCAATTGCCATGATCTATATCGACAGCACCCAGGCAAAAAGTATCTCAATATCTGACAGCCAGCTGAGTCTGCTAAAAACCCTGCGTAACCAGGCTATATTGGCTATAAAAAGCATCTAGCTTTAGCTCTTCTAAAACTGCTAAAGCAAAATATAGTGCTCACCCTAACAGACCGGTAACCAAACCCTCTTAAACTTGAAAATATTATTCAAGCATTAGCAATACTAATACTAATGCTTATAACTTTGTTGTAAGGGCATAATTCTTTTCATTAATGAGAAGGGTGACAATTTACACATATAAATTTTTCATAAAAGGCCATCACTGATGACTTAAAGCTATTTTTTGCCGAAAGGTACAGCTCTAACATATATGCAGCACGTAAAACTTCTGCTTTGTGTAAATAGTAATTAACATCTACCTCACCATTAGCATCCAGTTTGTATTCCACTTCAGATCTTTCTACATCTTTTGTCATCATTTTTCTCTCTAGTAATATATATCGAACAACAGGATAGTAGAAGTGAATTACAGTTTGCACAAACGATAAATTTTCAGCACAATGATGAAAATAATTCATCATTGGAAATATCATTAGACGCTTACCCCCTCTTAATTCATTGAAAGTTTTTGAATCGGCCGCAAATAATGAAAGTTTTGCATCAGCAGCACAGGAACTATACCTTACAGCCTCTGCAGTCAGCCATCAGATAAAAATTCTTGAATCACATCTGGGAGTTAAACTTTTCACAAGAAAAAAACGCAAAGTTGAATTAACTCCAATAGGTGAAAAATACTTAACATCAATTAAACAGGCATTTAACGAAATCGAGGTCGCCACACAGCGAATAGAAAACAGCTCTGGAACCGACATTGTGACCATCAGTGTCGCACCTAACTTTCTTGTTCGCTGGCTAATGCCCAGGATGAAAAGTTTTCAGCGACAATACCCTGATGTAGAGCTACAGATTAGCGCATCGACAGGACTGATCGACTTCAGCAAAACCAATGTTGATATGGCAATCTACTTCGGTCATGGTGACTGGCATGACATTACAGTGCATTTTTTAAATCATGTTTATCTGGTTCCAGTCTGCAGCCCCAGGCTACTGGACAGTGAACATCCACTAAATGAACCCAAAGATTTAAAACAACATACACTTATTCATGTCACCAAACGCCTACATGAATGGCCAGAATGGTTAGAAATTGCAAGCATAAAAAACAAACGATTTGGAGGTAATTTACGCTTATCCAGTAGCCAGTTAGCAACAGCTGCTGCTCAGGAAGGATTAGGGGTAGCTCTGGGGGATAGCACCCTGTCATCTAGAGAAATCGCACAGGGTAAACTCATCATGCCATTTGATATTCAACTCGACACACATAAATCTTTTTATCTTGTTTACCAGAAAGACAGACCTGTAAGCTACGGGATGCAAGCATTTAAAGACTGGGTTATCGAAGAAATGCAACTTAAAACATCCAAAGATGCCTACGATTACTCAATCAATAAAAACGAAACTCCTAACCCTGCTGCATCATCGGTTTAAAAAATCCGGTCGCAAACTTAACAGCATCGGGCAAAGTAAAAATTTCACGGTTTTCGGCATCTGCATTTAACCATGCCATTGCCGTCTCCTTATCTTTAAGGAATAACATTTCGGTACACAGGCTATCTGCACAACTGCAACATGAACTAGCAGCCATCCAGTTCATACCAAAATGAACCTCAGCAACATCTTCTATATTTTCGATAGTCTGATTATTCAGTTCGATACGAATCGGTTTAGCAGTCACTTCACATTCCGAAGAAATCACACTTGAACATTCAAACATTGAACCAGGAGCCAATGCATCCATGGCACACATCGCATGAACCTCAAAACCATTTAGCTGAATACGATGCACCCGCTTTTCCATTGTGAATGGATAACAGCCCTTCACTTCTCCAGTATCATCCAGCGTTAACATATCCTGCTTCCCCAGATCCGCAACAATCTCCCTGGCGTCACTATGAATACTTTCCAGCTCACTGAGCCTGGCTGCCCGCCCCTTCTCAAAAAAACTGTTTACAACAGCAAGATAAATTGTAGCCGAGTCGACATTCATATCATCCAGTCTATCTTTAATCGGTAAGATATTTTTTAGTCGTGTTATTGCTGTCTCAACCTTCATGACGAGTATCCGTTTAGATAAAACCAACAGCCTACAATTCTAATACAGAAATTAAAATAACTAAGGTTAATTTAAACTAAAGCAGAAGCAACTTAATGGACTAAAAGTCGCCCCCCCTAAGAAACATACCTTGTAGGGTGCGCCGCGCGCACCATTGATATTGATACTGAAATTCTATGGTGCGCGCGGCGCACCCTACCGGCAACTCCAATCATAATGGCACACATTTCTAAGTTAACCGGTCCAGAATTTTTTAAATGCAAGAACCTGCTGAAAAGGAAGAATCACCTGTTTATCTTAACGCTTTTTTCTCTTTGCACTTGTTTTGTCTTAATTTGATACCAAATATTGTCTACATTGTGTTTTATAGTACTGCCATCTTAACTTTTAATTAATTTACTGATTTTGTATACACTATTAAAAAACCGTCTCTCGCAGCTTGCCGATTCAGACTTTGAAGAAACTTTATCAACGTCTCAAATTGGACTGGAAAAAGAAAGCTTGCGCGTATCTCCGGAAGGCAGTATTTCTCAAATGCCACACCCGCAGGCATGGGGGGCAGCACTTACTCATCCATACATAACAACCGATTTTTCCGAAGCTCTTGCCGAACTGATCACTCCACCCTGTGATTCAGTGACCGAAGTTATCCAGTACCTCGATGATATTCAGAACTTTGTCTACAGAAATTTAGATAATGAAATTTTGTGGGCAACCAGTATGCCCTGTGTAGTTGAGGGAGAAACAGGTATCCCATTAGCTAAGTATGGTAGTTCCAACGCTGCGCAGATGAAAACGGCCTATCGTCGTGGATTAGGTTTACGTTACGGCCGCTCAATGCAGGTTATTGCAGGTGTCCATTTTAACTATTCATTTTCTGAAGCATTCTGGAAGCAATATCAAGTCCTAAGCAATAACTCCGATGACCTGCAGAATTTTATCTCCGATCAATACATGGGGGTTGTGCGTAATTTGTTGAGATATGGCTGGATAGTTCCCTATTTTTTTGGTGCATCCCCGGCAGTTTGTAAATCTTTCCTTAAAGGAAAGAAAACCCTGTTACAGGAATTTAACAGCAATACTTATTACGAGCCTTACGCGACATCATTACGCCAGGGTGATATTGGATATCAAAATAATAAAGAAGAATTAACGGGCATAAAAGCCAATTATGACTCTCTGGAGACTTACATAAACAGTATGCAGTGTGCAATTAACACAGCGTATTCCGGTTACCAAGAGCTGGGCGTTAAAGTCAACGGTGTTTATCAACAGCTCAATGCGAATATTCTGCAGATAGAAAATGAATACTACAGCTCAGTCAGGCCCAAGCAAATTTTGCAAGGTGATGAAAAACCATCCATTGCGTTAAAGAAAAGAGGCATTGCTTATGTCGAGTTACGCTCTCTGGATATAAATGCTTTTGACCCACATGGTATTAATTCCGATCAACTCTACTTTCTCGAATCCTTCATGCTTTTCTGTTTACTTCAGGAAAGCCCTGCTTTAACCCCAAAAGAAGTTATAGCTATCGATGAAAATTTGTTACTGGTCGCCCATAAAGGACGACAGCCAGGGTTAGAGCTAAGTCGTGGTGATGAAAAAATCACTCTACAGGACTGGGCCAGCGAGTTATGTCACAACATGAAACCCATTGCATGCCTGCTAGATAGAGCCAATTACTGTGAAAATTACTTTTCCAGTGTAAGATCACAAATTGCAGCAGTTTATGACCCCGATTTAACACCTTCAGCTAGAATGCTGGCAGAAATGAAAGAACAGGGAGAAGGTTTCTATCATCATGCAAAACGCATGTCAGAACACCATTATCAGTATTACAAAAATCATGCTCTGTCCGATGAGAAAACTGAGTTTTTCAAAAAATTAGCCAGTGATTCATTGGACAAACAACAGCAAATCGAAAATGATGATGATATTAGCTTTGACCAGTATCTAGAAAATTACTTTAATCAGAGTCTAAAATAACCTCGATATTTACTTGTTGAATGCCCCTCATTCAATCTCTCAAATTTTAGAATCCCCCATACAAAATTAGACATAACAGACTTTAATTGAGTCATATCACACAGTTAAAGTTTTAAACCTGTTCCAATGGTAATCTACCGACCATAATCTTGAGATAAGTCAATGAACCTCACCTTGTAATTTCAGTATCATAAAACGCTAATATACTAAAGCGTTCACAATAAATGATTCCTGCAATGCGCAAGTCTGCGCTCGTTTTACTATTTTTCATAACCGGACTCCTGTTAATTTTATTAACGGTTATAGATGCCAGTACCCGGCAGAGTTTAGCGGCGGAATCCATGAATAGTCGTGCTATGCTGGTGAGCGAATTAGGGCTTTCTGATCTTGCACTTTCTACAGAAGCTCGATATACACGACACCTGACTCTGGCAGACCGGCATTCCGCTTTCCAGGATCACCCTACATCTTTTGATCATTTTCCATCCGGCTCAATTTTTCTACCACCTTCACAGCTGACCCATGATTGATTTTTTCCGCAAACAGGCTTACCTGATTGATTTCACCCTGTCTTCTCTGTTGCGACGCAAAGGCAAGAATTTCGGCCTTCTGCTGGTCTACACCCTGATCGTATTCATGCTGGCGTCTGTCATGCTGTTTACCCATTCTTTAAGAAAAGAAGCCGGAATTATCCTGCAACAGTCTCCAGAAATTATTGTTCAACGCCTTGTAGCGGGGCGGCATGCACTTATTCCCTCAGACTATATTGAGAAAATGGGTCGATTACGCGGTGTGACCAGCAAAAAACCACGGCTATGGGGTTACTTCTACAACCCTGTTGTAAAGGCAAACTATACCGTTATGGCTCCAGATCATCTGGAACTGAGCACCATGGAAGTCATCATTGGGGCCGGCATTGCACGCACCATTGGTTTAGGTATCGGCGATTACTTTACACTGCGCGCCCAAAATGACACTTTCTCATTTGAGGTTAAAGACATACTTGATAAGGATTCAGAACTGGTCACTACCGACCTGGTGTTGATTTCACAGAAAGCATTTCGCATTATCACTGGAATCCCGGAAGGACAGTTCACCGATATTGTGCTATCGGTACGTAACCCACGTGAAGTGCGCAAAGTGGCTGAAAAACTGGTACAAAAACTACCTGATATCCGGCCTGTTTTACGTGAAGAGATTTTACGCACCTATGACAGTATTTTCTCCTGGCGACAGGGAATCGTATTTGTTCTACTAATCGGAGCCCTGCTGGCTTTTGTTATTTTTGCCTGGGATAAAGCCTCCGGCCTAAGCGCTGAAGAAAAGCGTGAAATTGGTATCCTAAAAGCTGTTGGCTGGGAATCCGGTGACATATTGCACATGAAATTCTGGGAGGGCGTGATCATTTCTCTGAGTGCTTTTATATTGGGTTACCTGGCAGCTTATCTACATGTCTTTTACAGCTCGGCAGTATTGTTTGAATCGGTATTAAAAGGCTGGGCTACGCTCTATCCGCAATTTCGACTGGTACCTTTTATCGATGGTTTACAGATAGCCACACTCTTTTTCTTCACCATTTTTCCCTATGTGGTGGCAACCATCATTCCAATATGGAAAGCATCGGTCACTGATCCCGATGCCATCATGCGTTAATTATCATGCTCATCTCATTAACCGATATCAACAAAGTTTTTAATCAGGGAAAACACAATGAATACCATGCTATTCGTGATATATCACTGCAAATTGAAGCGGGCAAAGTCACCTGCCTGAAAGGTTCTAGTGGCTCGGGTAAAACCACTTTGCTCTCCATGATAGGTTGTTTGTCACGACCTACATCTGGACGCATAACACTTAACGATGAAATACTCTCTGGCTTGCCTGAACGTTTTCTAACCGATATCAGACGCCATACCTTTGGTTTTGTTTTTCAGAAATTTAATTTAATTCAAGGCTTAAGTGTGCTGGAAAATGTCATGTTACCGGCATACCCTCTGGGCCTGAATCATAAGGAACTGAAAGCATCAGCCCAGAAATTAATCTCTCATTTCAACCTGGATCGAGTGATGAATAATCCTGTTGAATGGTTATCGGGTGGTGAATCTCAACGCGTTGCCATTTGTAGAGCACTCATCAACGAACCACAGATTTTAATCGCAGATGAGCCAACAGCCAACCTTGACAGCTGGTTGTCACAGGAATTTATGGGCTTAATTGATGAGTTACGCCAATCTGGTAAAACCATTTTGATCACCAGCCATGATCCAGCCGTCTTTGATTCCTCTGTAGTAAACAGAGTTATTGAAATGCAAGACGGGCAAATTTTGCAGAGCTAATCATGTTTCTTAGCCCCGCCATTCTTGCATTAATCATGGTTTCAGCTGTCATCAGTCTGATGCTAGTACTAGCCGGTGGGTTTTCAATTCAGCTATTACGTCTTTGGGATATTAACAGTGGCAGCGAACTACAGCTAAATCTCGAAAGGCGCACCTATTTAATATCCACACTGCTGGCCTGGGCATTCGCTTCTGAACTGGTTTCATTAATGCTGTTTATTTACAACGCAGAATCGATGTCGGGGCAGTTTGTAGGAGCCATGTGTGCTACCGGCGTATTAAATGTTAACGAATGGGGCTGGCCTACCCTGTTCCTGAAAATTGCCATCTTCTTTAGCGGCACCATCTGGCTCGCATTAAACTATCTGGACAATAAAGGCTTCGACTATCCACTGGTCAGGATTAAGTACTTCCTATTACTGCTAATTATCCCCATGGTCTTTACAGAGTTTTATACTCAAACCCGATACTTCCTGGAAATGGATCCGGATGTCATCACATCCTGCTGTGGTTCTCTTTTTTCTGTTGAAGCAAAAGGAGTAGCTGCAGAAGTATCCAGTCTGTCACCCAGAGATGCACTTATTGCAATGTATGGCACGGGTCTTTTGACCATCTTAACAGGTACCTGGTACCTGTTTAAAAAAACAGCAGGACTGTTATTTTCACTTTCTGGTATTGCAGCTTTCATCGCAGCTCTGATGTCAATCATCTCCTATATTTCACTCTACATTTACGAGCACCCGCATCATCACTGTCCTTTTTGCATTTTAAAATCCGGGCATGATTACGCTGGGTACTCACTTTATATCCCATTATTCTTAGCGACTGCACTGGCACTGGCTGCAGGTTCAATATCACTGTGGAGAAAAATTCCAAGCCTTAATGATTCCGTTGAAATATATGCACCTAAACTGGTTTATGCGGCCCTCATCTTTTTCAATCTCTTTTACGCATTAGCCACCTGGTGGGTCTGGCAGTCAAACCTGACTATGGAATCGATATGGCAATAAATTTTCATAGTCGAAGAGTTCTGTTGCCTGGTTTTTTCATATTGATGGCTGTATCAGTTCTGGTCGGTTGCAGTACCGATATTCCTGCACTTGCCAAAAACAAAGCAACGCCCGAATTCAACTTAAAAAACCTGCAAGGTCAAACTATAGAGTTCCCAAAACAGTTTGATAACCAGGTAGTCATCATCAGTTTCTGGGCTGACTGGTGTCCCAGCTGTTACCGGGAAATGAGTGATTTAGAAAATATTTTTCAACAATATAAAAATCAGGGGCTCAGCATATTAGCCATAAACATCGAACAGGATAGAAAGACCGCCATCGCCTTTATGGGTAATCTTAAACTTTCTTATGAAACACTGTTCGACAGTAATGGGGACACAGCTAGAAATTATTCCGTTTCAGCATTGCCAGCAGCATTCATTATTAATAAAGACGGAACTTTACATACTCGGGTGTTAGGTGAGACACCCCCCGAAGTTTTTCAAAAAATTCTGGGGAAATTACTATGAGCCCGTTTATTAATTTATGGCCAACCAGCTACTCTCTAATCCAATTTTCAACGGGGAATCATTCAATAAATTCCCTATCTATAATTTACCAACCTTGATAAAGGAGAAATCTCTTATGAGTAAAGACCAAAGCATTAACCGTAGAACAATGATGAAAGCCCTGGCAGCTGTAGGCCTTGGTGGATTCACCGGAGCATCGATGGCTTCCAGCATCGGCGCAATGATCCCGGGTAAAGGATGGGTTAAATCATCCGGTCAAAAGTGTGAGGGTGATAGTACACCTTTGCAGTTTATTCCAAAAACTGCCCCGGATGATAATCCGTTAGAAAATGAACTCAGCAAATACCCAAAATGCCCATATTGCGGTATGAGCCGTACTAAATGGCACCACAGTCGTCATCTGGTTCAATACGATGATGGGCTTGTCGACGGTACCTGTTCAATTCACTGCCTGTCCATCAGCCTGTCTTTGAATATTGACCGTGGACCTAAAGCAATCTATGCGGCAGATTTTGGATCAAATGCTAAGATCAAGCCATTGATTAAAGTCGATACAGCCAGCTATCTGATTGGTTCAAAACTAAAAGGAACCATGAGCAAGCAAAGCAGAATGGCATTCTCAAATTTTGACCTGGCCAAAGCTGAACAGGCCAAAAGTGGTGGAGAGATGGGTGACTTTGATGACGCCCTGAGAGAAGCCTATCTTGGCATGGCAAGCAATACCACGATGATCAGAAAACGTCGTGCCGAGCGCCGTAAAAAGATGATGAAAATGAAGATGAAGATGAAAAATAAAGGGTAAAAGTTAGCAGTTAGCAGTTAGCAGTTAGCAGTTGGCAGTTGGCAGTTGGCAGTTGGCGCAGTAGAGTAAATTACTTTTTCTGTGTCAACTGCCCTTAAATTTTAAACCGGAAAAAACATGTTAAAACGTATCAAAATAGTTCAGCTGGTTATTACACTTAGCTTTATATTCTCCCTACCTGCACATTCAGAAGTGGTGGATCTTACAAAGCCAGGCGTTAAAGATACCTGTCCTGTTTGCGGTATGTTTGTAGCTAAATACCCCGAGTGGGTTGCAACCGTAGTTTACAAAAGCAAACACGCCCACCACTTTGATGGCGCTAAAGACCTTTTTAAATATCTTCAGGATTTACCTAAATGGGCACCCGGGCATGAGCTAAAAAATATTGTTTCAATAGGTGTAACCGAGTACTACAGTTTAAGTTTGATTGACGCCCGAAAAGCTTATTATGTTATTGGTTCAGACGTTTTAGGCCCCATGGGTCATGAGTTAATTCCATTAGAAACAATGGAAGATGCTAAAGAATTCATGGCAGACCATAAAGGAACGAAAATTCTTCAGTTTGATCAGGTAGACACTCAACTTCCCGTAAAACTGGATAATGGAATATTTGAGTAGATTTATTCAAATAATATGGATAGAAATAGCGACTAGAAAAATGGCTCGTCATCTATTTCCAGATCAATCATACCAAGTGACTCCATAACATCTAACCACTGTTCATCGGCCAGTCGACAGGCAATATCAATCTGCTCCAGTGTGCAGCCCGTTTGCTGCCAGTTAGCAATTGTAATAATGGTTTTTTGCATTTCATCTTCATCTTCCAATAAGTCGAGTTTACTTAGATTATTGGCTAAATAAACCATACTGGTATCAACAGCAAAAGGCCCGACATGATCAATTTCATGATGTTTCACGACGCACTGGGTGATAAGACTGGGAATACCCCATTTTCTCATCAATGCTTCTCCAACATCAATATGTGTCACACCTAGTTTTTCCTCTTCAGCCTGGATAATATTTAGACCATTAATTTCGACTAGCTCATCTATTTCTGGCAATAAATCGGGGACTTCTTTAGCTAGAACCAGACGACCAATATCGTGTAAAAGCCCGGCTGTGAAAAATGCCTCATGATCTATAATTTGTGCATTTTGCATGGCGAGGTGCCTTGCAATAATTGCTGTTTTAATACTGTGCTGCCAGAAATCCCTCATGGAGAAATTAACACTATTAATCTCAGTAAAAACACCCGATAGCACAGACCCCATTAATATTTGTTTTATTTGCTGACGACCCAGCAACGAAATAGCCTGTGAGATTGAAAATATTTCATTGGGTAAACCATAGTAGGCACTATTGATCATTTTCAGCACTCTACCTGTCAGAGAAGGGTCTGTCTGGACTGCCTCTCCAATTTGCTGAGCATCAGAATTTTCAGTTTCTAGAAGCTCAGATACCCTGACATAAATTTCAGGCAGTGACGGGAGTTCATTTGAGTGTTCTAACAGGGTTTCAAGTTTATGCATTTGATAAATGACTTGATTAAGAAACAATGATTATAGCAGTGGTTTGCCCGATGTTCTGCTTCATGTAAATAGTTTTAAATTTTTCACCTGAGAAGTATACCAATGCTTAGTATTTGTAGGGTGCGCCGTGCGCACCATTTTTATTGTACTGGAATTTAATGGTGCGCACGGCACACCCTACAAGTGTCATATGACCAATAAAAGAGCGAAATTACAGGGAGCGTAATACGCAGGAATTCAGAGCATATAAAATCAAAGACTTTCGTCATGTGCTATAAGTATATTACGATAACGAAAATAATATAAAACTCTACAGAGTTGATACACCTCTTTTTATCATGGAGCAATCAATCCAACAGGTTTTAGCCAAATATAATAAGCCATTGTTTGCGTTTTCAAACTATCAACAAAACAACTGGTTACAACTTATTTTAATGTTTAGGGAAATAGCAATGCGCTTTAAAAAAGTATTTCTGGGATTTTTTATACTCGGGCTGGCAGCCACAAGTCCATTAGCTCAAGCTAAAGATGTAGCCAGCAGAAGTATCGATGATATTCGCGCCTGTATGCGCGTCAATGTATACGATAGAGGTTCACTTCGCGATTTTCAGATAAAGGCAGTGGACCAGGAAGGCAAATCCAACACAGTAAAGGTCAAGGTTTTCTGGAAACCGGCCAAAAGCAGCAAGGACGTTCGCATCACTCTTCAGGTAATCAAGCCTGAAACTCTCGCAGGTACCGCATACCTTCTCACCAGAAGTAAAGATGAGGAACAGCTATACCTTTACCTTTCTGCTATCAGACGCGTTAAGTCAGTGATTGGCAGTGAGATGACTCAGAAACTCTTTGGCAGTGATTTTACCTTTGCAGATATTAAACAGGTGCAGGGGCTGATACTGGATGGCAATGTGCAACGTGTAGCCGACCAACAGATTTCCGGGCGACCTGTTTATGTCCTGGAAACACAAACAGACAAGGAACAGACTGGGTACCGTATGGTGCGAAGTTATGTTGACCATGAAAGCTGCGTACTGTTCAAATCAGAATTATTTTCTGAAGGCGAAACGCCTCACAAAACCATGGAAGCCGATGTATCCACCCTGCTGGAAGTCGATCCCTGGTGGCTCATCCTGTCTTATCGTATGACCGATCATCTCACAGGAACACATACCGATCTTGCATTAAGCGAGTTCTACATTCATGAACGCTTACCAGAATCACTGTTTACACCTGATGGATTTTATAAAAACCGGGAATAGGGTTGTAACCGGCCAGTCGCTATGCCAAACCGTTTTCATCAATGGATTGCGGTACACTCGGCCTGGCTTCTGGCTATAACAGCTACATTTACGCTGCTTGCCCTGATTCAACTCATTGATTTTCAAAATGGCAGCCTACGCCTCTCAATTGACCCCTCACTGGACGCTGTTTCCACCCAGTCGCAGGCGGATCGTGACTATGAAGATTTAATCAGACTAAGATTTGGAAACCGTGAGCCGATCATGGTTGTTCTACAGACTAATGATATCTACACGCTTGAAAGCCTGACCCAACTGGATCGACTGTCTAGAGCACTGGCAGCACTGGATGGAGTCGAATCGGTCAGTTCATTAACATCCACAACTATCCCCCGACTTGAAAACGGAAATTTATACTATTCCAGGGTGACACCTGAATCACTACTAAATCCAGAATTACCCGAGCAGCTACGCAAGTCCACTGAAAATAATCCACTTATAACCGGTCAACTGGTTTCAAGAGATGGCAAAAGTAGCGTAATCCTCGTGCACCCTCAGCCGATGAGTGAACTTCAAATATTACAAAGCCGACTGGCAGAGAGAATTCTACACACTGCTGATAAAGAGAAAATAAATGGGGGTAATGTACTGGTAACCGGATCTCCAGTTATCCGCAGTGAAATCAGCGACTCTGTAGCTCGTCAGCTAAGCAGTGTTGTGCCTGCCATTATCCTGGTCATTACTGCATTGCTAGCCCTTGCTTTTCGCACAATCAGAGGGGTGCTACTACCACTGGCAACCATTACCATCGCACTCATCTGGATTCTTGCAACACTTAGTTTTCTGGGTCGCCCAATCAACCTCATCACCGCCCTTGTCCCCCCATTTATAATTACCATGGGTCTTGCATACTGCGCACATGTTCTGACTGAATATGAACATTTAATCCGCACAAATACACATATAAACCCGATAGACCGAATCATTGATCTACTGCGGGAGGTGTCTGTTCCTGCCATGGTAACAGGCCTGACCACAATAGCCGGACTGCTCGCCCTGTTGCTGAATGAACAGCAGTCAATGATCGAATTCGCCTGGGCTTCAGCGCTTGGCACCGCTTACCTGATGATTCTCATACAGACATTTGTACCTGCTGTGTTGCGGTTTATAAAACCGACCAGTAAGGAAAATGCCCTTCCTGCCAGCACCCTTTTTGAAGAAACGGGAAACAGGCTTAGCCGTTATGACCAGAAGAGACGACCATTCATCCTGTGGATAGCAACGGGATCTTTTATCCTGTCATTGATACTGGCATCCAATATTGAAATTGGTGATGTATTTGTCGGACTGTTTCCAGCAGATTCTCGAGTACGAATCGACTATGAGGCCGCCAATCTTGCCATGGGAGGAGTCAACCCAATCGACATATCCATCGAGGGAAGCTCATCTGATGTTTTCACCGACCCAAAAATTCTGCGTGAACTGGATATCCTGCAGAACTGGCTTTTGCTTCAGCCAGAAGTCGGGGCAGTCAATGGTGTGACAGATCACGTCAAAATGCTAAACCGATATCTTGCCGATGACCCGGAAGGAGGGATACCAGAATCACGTGATGCTATCAGGCAAATGCTGTTCGTTGGTGAAGGTAAGTTACTCAGAGGTGTCATCAATATCGACAGATCTGCCACTCTTATTCACATTCGCCTTACAGTCGATGACACCAGCAAAATTGGTAAGTTTATTGACCGCTTGAACACTCAGCTCAACCAGTTGCCAACAGGCCTGAGCACACGGTTGACCGGTGGTGCCGTGGTAATGACCGAATCGGTTCGACAGGCTACAACAGGACAGCTCATGAGTGTCGGGCTGGCACTGGTGCTAATCTACCTATGTTTATCAATACAGTTTATGTCCCTCAAGGTCGGCCTACTGGCTACCCTGCCCACGGCCTTACAGACCGCTATATATTTTGGCATTCTAGGCCTGCTGGGTGTACGCCTTAATCCAACTTCAGTGCTTGTTGAATGTCTGGTACTGGGATTAGCAATTGACGATACAATTCATTACCTGGCACGATTTGCCAGTGCCGCAAAACGATCGGGCTCAGAAGTCGTTGCCGCAAAAAAAGCCCTACATGCAGTATTGCGCCCGGTAACACTTACCAAAGCTATTTTAGCACTGGGCTTCCTGACCCTGGTCACAGGCGACCTGAACAGTCAGGCCCTTTTTGGATGGCTAGCGGCTTTGACCCTTTTTTTCACATGGATTGTCGATATTTTTGTAACCCCGGCTTTCATGAGTGGAATACGAATAGTCAGTCTGTGGGATACTCTTCGACTAAATCTGGGAGACCGCATACAGGAAACCATCCCACTCTTTAAGGGGCTAACTCAGCGACAGGCCCGTATCTTTGCTCTCATGTCCAACCTGCATACCATCCCTGCAAACACACGGCTGATAACAGAAGGAGATGGCGCAGGAAGTATTTATGTAGTTATTGATGGTGAACTCAGTGTTTATATCGGCAATGGAGAAGACAAAATTAAACTCGCCGAAATGAAACGTGGTGACGTCGTAGGCGAAGGAGGCTATTTTGGTCAACGTCGTTCTGCAAGTGTGGACACCCTAACAGCTAGCCGACTATTGCGCTTTGACAATGAAGACCAGGAAAGATTATGTGTAGCTTACCCATCAATAGCGTCAAGAGTTTTTCTCAGCCTAAATCAACTACAGGCACAACGTCTGGTCGAAAGCAGATCAAATGACCAAAATCGTCGAGACAGAAGAAAAGGGGATAAAAGAAATAAGGATAACTCAACCTCATTTGATTCTGAGTTGCATTAGATATATTAACAAATAAGAAACGGATATTTATCTAAAGATTACTGTTTTGTTACCATGAAGAAAAACCCGATGTTCAATATGCAACTTGACTGCTTTTGCTAAAGCAACCGTTTCCGTATCACGACCGGTAGCCACTAACTTATCTGGACTATAGGCATGATCCACATTCTGGACTGATTGCTCGATAATTGGACCTTCATCAAGATCAGAGGTTACATAATGAGCGGTTGCACCAATCAGCTTAACGCCCCGGTCAAACGCCTGATGATAAGGTCGTGCTCCTTTAAAACCCGGCAAAAATGAATGATGAATATTAATGGCTCGACCCGACAATTGTTTGCATAAATCATCTGAAAGAATTTGCATATAACGCGCTAAAACTACAAGTTCAGTATTCGTCTCCTGAAGGATTTCAAGTAAAGCTTTTTCCTGATTTTTTTTATTATCTTTATTAACCGGTAGATACACAAAACGAATACCGTCACGCTCGGCCATCGGGCGTAAATCTTTGTGATTTGAAACAATGGCCGTTATTTCCATTGGCAACTCTCCTTTATGATGACGATATAACAAATCATCAAGGCAGTGGTCAAACTTACTCACCATGATCAAAACACGGCATGGATTAGCCTTATTATAAATTTGCCAGTTGATATCAAATTGATTAGCCACTGTTGGAAAGTCCTGACAAATTTCATCTATAGAAATATTATCACTTTCAATACGACAAACTACTCTCATGAAAAGCTGACCCGATTCTTCATCATCGAACTGATGCAATTCAGAGATATAGCATTTTTTTGATGACAGGAAGGAAGTGACTAATGCCACAATACCTCGAGCAGCCTGGCAGGTTGCCTTCAGCACGAACTCATTAGAGCCGTAATTATCGATAGACATTTATATTAAAAAAATAATGTTACCAGGTAGAAAGGAATATTATATTGACCAGAAAATTCAGGCCACAGTCAGGCATCCGCATTCAGCAAGATTACTTACCCGCCTTGAGACTCCACCCATCAGTAGATCACCAATATCGGACATTTTCAAAGAACTGGCACTCAGACCTCGCCTGCCCATCACAATCAAATCGATATGATGATTTTTTGAATATTTCGAAATGGTTCTTGCAGGAGGCCCAACCAGCACTTCAGACTCAACTTCTTTGACCCCTTTATCATTAGCAATTTCTTCTGCCTGAGAAAGAACATACTGTGCAGCACGGTGTAATACGGCTTCAGGGCCGCCTTTAATATGTTCAGATTCTGCAAACTGACGTAATGACTTTGGTAAATCAGGTTCTCGTAATACGCGCAGTAAAAATACTTTAGCATCAAATTTTTGTGCAATTTCACAACCCATTTTTACAGCTCTCATAGAATGATCAGAGCCATCAAGTGCAATTAGAATTTTTTTCATATTTGTAGCTCCAGTTATGCAAGCATATCTATAGTATTTGACTCAGGAACTCTTTAGTTCTTGGGTCTTTGGCTTCATCAAAGAAAGTTTTAGGCGAACCATGTTCAACAATAATACCGCGATCGGTAAAATAAATATGATCGGCAACTTCTCGTGCAAATCCCATTTCATGGGTCACCAGAATACAGGTCATACCATCTGCCGCTAGCTCCTTGATGGTCACTAGCACTTCTTTAACCGTTTCCGGATCAAGTGCTGCTGTTACTTCATCAAATAACATCACGTCGGGGTTCATCGCTAATGAGCGGGCTATGGCTACACGTTGTTGCTGACCACCGGACAATTCTCCCGGGTAGCTATCTTCCTTACCTTCAAGTCGAACTTTTTTAATCAATAATCGTGCTCGCTTTTCGACTTCCTCTGTATCCTGTTTTAGCACCAGTAAAGGGGCCATCATGACATTTTCGATTGCTGTCTTGTGAGGAAATAGATTGTATTGTTGAAAAACCATGCCTACCTTTTTTCGCAATTCCAGCTTATCAAGATCAGGTTTTTGAACTTCCTGGCCTTCGACCGTAATCGATCCTTTCTGAATATCATTGAGCGCATTAATACATCTTATCAGGGTCGATTTACCTGAACCTGATGGGCCGATAATACAAATAACTTCTCCTTTCATGACGTCCAGACTAACGCCTTTCAGAACTTCCAGATCGCCAAAAGATTTATGTACATTTTTCAGCGAAACAATGGGTTGGTCAACTGTCCAGGACATAGGAATTCTCCTTTATTGTTTCAGGGCAAATCGCTTTTCCAGACGAACGGTAAAACGCGCGATGGGATAGCTATAGAGAAAAAATATGGCGAGTACAAAACCATAAAACGGAACCAGAAGCTCAGGATGGTTATCTTCAGCTTCGATGGCCTGACGCGTAAGATTGAGAACTTCTTCAACACCTAGAATAGACACGATGGGTGTTGCCATCGTCAAAATTGCGTACCAGTTCATCCAGGGTGGAATCATTCTCTTAAAACATTGTGGCAGAATGACTTTAAAAAGTGTTTGGTGCCGACTAAAAGCCAGGCTTTCAGATGCTTCCCATTGAGCCGTTGGCACAGAGTTAATGGCGCCACGCACAATCTCTGAAATATTTGCCATAATTGGTAACGCCAGACCAATGACTGCTTTCATCCAGTCTGGTACCGGGATAATGGTATCGCCTATTTGAATCTCAAAAGGGAAAGACAGCATGACAATAAATAACAGTACCAGCCACGGAGAGTTTCTGAATACCTGAGTAATAAACCAGCTAAACCTGGCGATAAATGAATTGGGCGATATTTGTCCCAACCCGAGAAAAACACCCAGTACGGTACCGATTAACATCGTTAGAAAGCTAATCACGATAGTCATCACGAAACCGTTACCGATCAGGAAAGGCAACCAACGCCAAAGCGCTTTAAATGCATCTAGCGTAGTAACACCACCATCCTGAGCCAATACTGTAATCGGCCAGAGAGCAACTGCCGCCAGCATAAGGAATAAAGTCCAGGGTGAAATATTTGCCAGCCAGTGACTAAATTCCAGACCCGATGGAGCCCCATACAAAGTCTTATGAGAATGCAGCACAGGTAAGTCAGTTGTAGCTTTAGTTGTAACGCCAGGAATAACCGCTTTCATCGTTTCATCCTCCATACCCAGGAATTCGCATCGAACGATCCCAACGGTTCATACCTATAACCACAAAGCCTACCAACGTCAGATAAGAGATAAAAAGCACAACCATCATCGGATTTTGTGCCGATGGATAATCATTCCAGATGGTAATCGACTGATAAAGCAGTTCGGGCACTGCAATGACAAACGCCTGTGTCGTAGTTTTAACCAGATTGACCAGATTATTATTTAACGCAGGGATAGACACCCTGAGCGCGAGGGGAAAAACAATATAGCGATAAATCTGTAAACGTTTGAAACCGAGTGCACTCGCCGCCTCCTGAGTTGAATGAGGTACAGCTTCAATACCGGCCCGGAAAATTTCTACATTAAAAGCACCAGCAAAAAAAGACAGTGAAATAATGGCCCAGCCTACATTCGAAATAATAGGAATTTCCAGCCAGCCATCAGGGGAATAAGTTGGCGTAAACTGCCCCAGTGCAAAATAGAAAAAGAGCAGTTGAACAAATGGAGGAGTATTTCTAAAAAACTGGATATAACCTGCGACAATCTTTCGTAAAACTTTATTGGGAGACCCCTGCATGGCAGCTCCAGCAACGCCAATAACAACGCTTAGAATCACGCAGACCACAGACAACTTGACTGTCATCCACAAACCACCAACAATCTTACTCCACTGCAATTCATCATAAAAGAATATGAAGTTCCAGGTGGGATAGCTATCGGCTATTTCACGAAAGAATTGCTGGATGATTTCAATCATGGATTTTCTCCGGTATCAGGACAAAGGACGACTCCAGCTGGAGTCGCCCCCGGTACCAAATTACGAATTACTTAATCCAGTCGGAAAATTTTTCATTCTGTTTACCTAGAAAAGCTGTTGATTGAATGCCCCACTTTTTCTCCAGGTCAACCAACGTGCCATCTCTATGCCAGTTATATTGCATGCCAGACATGAAACGACCAAACACACAATTCTGTTCTGCCTTGGGAACAGCCAGTGCCCAGGGGTTATCATCTTCTGTAGGCATTGGCATACCGAAACCTTTCCAGTTACCCGAAGCTAAATCGGCCATAATTGAACTATCGTCATACACAAAACCGATACATTTTTTATCGCGTAAAGCCTGCTTGGCTTCTGCGTTACCGGTAAAGGCAACAACTTTGGCACCATAACGTTTTTCAACATTCTGGTTATAAAATGCACCCTGCTTACCACAAACGGGTTTGCCGCGTAGTTGTTCCCACTTGGTTAGTTTGAGTGCATCTGGTGCCAGTAGGTTTGTTCCTGAAGTATAATAGTTTGGACCAACTATACCCACGATCTTACGACGGTCAGCACGATCAGACATGGTTGCAATCATCAGGTCTATCTTACCCTGCTCAAGAAATTGCATCCGGTTAGAAGACTGAACAGGAACCATTTCCACATCCACGCCCATTTTGGCAGCAACATCTTTGGCCATATCAATTTCCATACCCACAAGCTTGCCATCTGCTGAACGGTAACCCCAGGGTTTGTAGTCAGCCTTAACGCCCACCACAATTTTTCCGCGATTCATAACCTTGTTCCAGGTTTTATTATCACACTCCGCTGCCTGTGCAGCACCGCTCAACGCTGCAATGACAGCAAACGCAGTTGTAGTTGTTAGTAATTTTAACTTTCTCATTGTTATTCCTCTTTAGGTATTATGTTTTTTTACTAATTATAAGCTTATATTGCATGTGCTACATTTTATTGTTTTATATACATAATGTAACATCTGAATTTCCATTGTCAACAAACCAGGTTTGATATCAAAATATCTAATCTCTCGATCAACTTTTAATAACCTTAGCGTTATGCCCTTGCCAGTATTCACCCAGCGACTGATTAGTTTGAGCGACTGACTTAATATGTTGCTGTGCTTCGTCACCACTTCGGCGTATGACCATACCAATCAGTGATTCCAGCAATACCAGGGTGGCTACATGAGAAGTAAAAAACTGTGGGCTATCAGTCGACACATACAAACCCTGGTCGGTAAACTGCAATATAGGCGCATCGACTCGATCCGTTATACCAACGACATATGCGCCTTTATCACGCGCAATTCTGGCGGTTTCTACTGTACATCGAGCATAAGGATGTTTGCTGACAGCCAACACAACATCATGCTCATTAAGAGTTGATAAATCAGCTGCTATGCCTGTTCCCCGCTGGTTAATAACACGCCAGTTGGTAAAGGCCATATCAGCCATGTACGCCATGTACTCAACAAAAGCACGAGAACTCATCGCCCCAATCAGATAGACATTATTTGCCGATACCAGCCTGTCAGCAATTTGAGATAACACTTTATTATCGATTGAATTAACCAGATTTTCGATGTTAGTAATTGCTGCCTTTGCCTGATGAACAATAAAAGTGCCTGAGCCAACATCTGATTTTCCACCTGACTGGCCATGCTCTGATTGCTGCAATACTTTTGCTTTTTCGGCATATGACAAGGCATTTTGTTTAAGGTCTGAGCGGCAGCGCTCACGTAGCTCCTCAAAATCTTTACAACCTACGGCTCGGGCTAATCGGGAAAATGTCGGGGGCGGAAGATCGGATAGTTTCGCCACCTGGCGCATAGATCGAGTAGCGACTTCCTGAGGTTGCTGCATAACAAAGGTCGCAGCAGCCTGCAACTTGGGACTCAACTCATCCATATGTTTGCTTAGAATTTTTTGTACTGACTGCATAATTTAAAATTCATTTGTTTCACTATTGATGATTTAATGTAACATATGTAACATTCATGTCAACCAATCAATTTATTCACCTGCAGGATTTCTCATGACAGAACCTCAACTCCCTTCTCACTCCTCTGTTGTTGTCATTGGCGGGGGAATAATGGGATGCTCAACACTCTATCACCTGGCCAAAGAAGGCGTGAAGGATGCCATCTTACTTGAACGAAATAAGCTGACCTCAGGTACCACATGGCACTCTGCAGCACAGGTCAGAGCATTACGTTCATCACAAAACCTTACAGACTTGATCAGGTACTCGGTGTCTTTGTACAAATCTCTAGAAGAAGAAACCGGACAGCTCACCGGTTGGATAAACAAAGGATCATTGTCTATTGCCACCAACCAGGAACGCCTGACTTTTATTAAACGGCAAGAATCCCTGGCAAAACTTTTTGGTGTAAAAGCAGAATCTATTTCAGTAGGCGAAGCCAGAGAACGCTGGCCGTTGATGAATACAGAAGATGTTATTGGAGCGGTATGGTCACCAGATGATGGACGAGTCGGACCATCAGATCTTTGTGCAGCTTTAGTCAAAGGGGCAAAAAGTCGAGGCGCTAAAATATTTGAGGACACGGGTGTCACCGCAATATTAACTAAAGACGGAAAAATCTATGGGCTGGAAACCACCAGAGGCGACATCAAATGTGATGCCATTGCTTTATGCACCGGATTGTGGAGCCAGAATAATGCAAAGCTCGCCCAGGTAGAAGCACCTGTCTGGGCCTGTGAACATTTCTATTTACTCACAGAACCCGTTGATGCTATTCAGGGCAACCTGCCAACACTGTCAGATCATGATAACCATTTGTATTGCCGTGATGAGTCAGGCGGACTATTAGTCGGTTGCTTTGAACCCTTCGGAAAAGCCATTGACCCTGACAGAATTGGTGAAAACTTTGAATTCCAGCTGCTACCCGAAGATTGGGATCATTTTGAACCCATGATGATGAACGCTCTACATCGATTACCCTGTCTTGAAGATGCCGGCGTTAAAATGTTATTAAACGGGCCAGAGAGCTTCACCTCAGATGGCTCATTCATGCTGGGAGAAAGTGCTGAAACAAAAGGTTTATTTTTAGGATGCGGAATGAATTCAGTCGGTGTTGCAACCGGTGGTGGAGCAGGTATGGCACTGGCTCATTGCATTATTCATGGACACACACCCATGGATTTACATGAAGTCGATCCAAAACGATTCCCGGACTGTTTCAACTCTGCAGAAAATCTTGCTAAACGAGTCCCCGAAGTGCTGGGTGAACACTACGCCATCACTCATCCGGGAAAACAATATTCAACCGCCAGAAATCTTCGGCTTACACCTCTACACAATAAATGGGTAGAAAACAAAGCGCATTTTGGTCAATTCTATGGATGGGAGAGACCTCTTTACTTCAATTGCGAGAAGGAACCTACCCTTACTTTTGAAAAACCAGAATGGTTCGAACAGGTTGGGCGAGAAGTCAAACAGGCAAATGAGCAGGCCGCTATTTTTGACCAGTCTACTTTCGGAAAAATTCTGGTACAGGGAACAGATGCGGAGAAGTTTCTAAATCGAATATGTGCAAATAATATGTCAAAATCAGTTGGCAGTGTTATTTACACCGCCATGTTGAATGAGCTTGGCGGATTTGAAAGTGATTTAACCTCATTAAGATTAGCCGATGAAAGCTACCGATTGTATGTGGGCACTACTGCAGTAAAAAGAGACATGTCATGGTTACGCCGCCACATTCAAACAGGTGAAAGAGTTACCTTAATTGATGAAACAGAACACTATGCAGTTATTGGATTAATGGGGCCAGAATCATCAACCATAGCTGATAAAATTGGTGCCACCGAACTCAATCAAGTCGGTTATTTTCGACATTGCGAATCTCAAATTGCAGGGGCAGACGTACGAGCAGTGCGTATGTCCTATGTTGGTGAGGCTGGGTGGGAAATAACCTGTCGGGCACAAGATGCCGAACGAGTATATGATGAAATTTCTGCCGCTGGTGCACTACCCAGTGGCGTATTAGCACAAAGCTCCATGCGCATCGAAAAAGGTTTCCTGGCCTATGGCCATGATCTTGATACCGATATAAATCCACTACAGGCAGGACTTGGTTTTGCGGTTAACTGGGACAAACAATTCATCGGCCGGGATGCACTGTTAAAAATGAAGGAAACTGCTGTTAGCTCTCGAATGGTAACCATCATTCTAGAAGATACCCAAGCTATTCCACTGGGCAATGAACCCATTTACCTAAATGGTGAAATAGTGGGAAAAACAACCTCAGCAGCTTTCGGATACCGCATAGGGAAACCTGTTGCACTAGCCTATATCAATACCAGCATCAGTGACAACTTGGAAGGTATTCAGCTTGAAATTGATATTGCCAGAACACTTTATAAAGGCACTGTTTTATTGAAACCTGCTTTCGATCCAGCATCTCAAAGAATGCGAGTAAAACTTCAAACACAAGGGAAAAACTATAATGAAATTACTGGTTAGTGTTAAGCGCGTTTTAGACGCTAATGTTAGCATCCGCTTAAAGCCCGACTTAAGTGGAGTAGATCAGTCCAATGTAAAAATGGCCATCAATCCATTTGATGAAATTGCCGTGGAAGAAGCGATCAGGCTAAAAGAATCTGGCATTGCAGAAGAAATTATTGCTGTGTCTATCGGCGAGAAAAAATGTCAGGAGACATTACGCACCGCACTGGCGATGGGCGCTGATCGAGCTATCCATATTGAAACTGATAGCCAACTGCAACCACTTGAAATTGCAAAAATACTGAAAGTCATCACCCTGCAGGAAAAACCAGAAATCATTATCATGGGTAAACAATCTATAGACAGTGATAACAACCAGACAGGTCAAATGTTAGCGGCCTTGCTAGGTTGGAGCCAGGGTACTTATGCTTCGAAGATAGACATTCAACAGAAACAGGTTTTAGTTACACGTGAGGTTGATGATGGACTGGAAACCCTTTCGTTAAATTTACCTGCCGTCATCACAACTGACTTACGTTTAAATGAGCCACGCTACGTAAAACTGCCTAATATTATGAAAGCCAAAAAGAAACCATTAAGCACGCTAACAGCAGAATCTCTGGGTATCAATCTCACTACAGGAATTGAAATTCTAAAAATTGAAGAACCCGCCAAAAGATCAGCCGGTATCATCGTCAACGATGTACAGGAACTGGTCAGTAAACTAAAAAATGAAGCGAGGGATATCCTGTGAGTGTTTTAGTTATCGCTGAACACAATCATCAGCTATTAAATCCAACCACAGAAAATACTATCAATGCAGCAAGTCAACTTGGCGAGGTAACTGTATTGGTGGCAGGATATAACTGTGAAAAAGTAGCCACAGCAACTGCAAATATTGAAGGTGTTACAAGGGTATTGCTGTGTGAAGATGATCGCCTGCAGCATCACCTTGCAGAAACTCTGGCAGATTTTATTATCACCCTGGCAAGTGATTACAGCCATCTTGTCGCGACAGCCAGTACATTCGGTAAAAACCTGATGCCACGTATTGCCGCCCTGCTGGATGTATCACAAGTATCAGACATCATCCAGGTGATCGATGAAAATACATTTAAGCGCTCCATTTATGCGGGCAATGCAATAGCCACAGTGCAAAGCCTGAATAAAATAAAAGTAGTTACCGTTAGAGCAAGCGCATTCGAGTCCGCCGAAAGCTCAAATCAACCGGCCAGCATTGACCGCTTAAAATTAAATGCTGACAGTGAATTAAGTCAGTTTATTTCACAACAATTATCAACTTCTGACAGACCAGAGCTGACCAGTGCTGCAGTTGTCGTGTCAGGAGGCAGAGGAATAGGAAATAAAGAAAATTTTTCTATGCTCGAAGAACTGGCTGACCAACTTAATGGCGCTGTTGGTGCATCACGTGCAGCAGTCGATTCCGGTTACGCACCTAATGATTACCAGGTAGGACAAACGGGAAAAATTGTTGCACCCGACCTCTACTTTGCCATAGCAATATCTGGCGCAATCCAGCATCTGGCTGGCATGAAAGATAGCAAAGTTATCGTGGCCATCAATAACGATGAAGAAGCCCCAATTTTTGGAGTGGCGGATTACGGACTGGTTGCCGATTGCCTTGAAGCTGTACCAGAATTAATTAAAGCTTTAGAAGCTTAAGAAAAATATTAATGAGAAACCGTAATGGAACGTGACTGTATAGATTTTGATGTTGTTATTGTGGGGGCTGGTCCAGCGGGTCTTTCCGCAGCTATAGCTTTGAAACAGCAGGCAATACAACACAATGAAGAAATTTCAGTTTGTATACTGGAAAAAGGTTCCGAAGTCGGTGCTCATATATTATCGGGTGCCATATTTGAAACAAGGGCACTGGATAAATTAATACCCGACTGGAAAAATATGGGTGCTCCAGTCAATACTACGGTCACAGAAGATCAAATTTACTATTTTTCAAGTGCAAACAGTGCTTACAAATTACCCCATCTGCTGGTACCAAAAACCATGCATAATTCAGGCAACTATATCATCAGCCTGGCAAGCCTGTGTCGCTGGTTAGCACAGCAGGCTGAAGATCTTGGTATAGAAATTTTCCCCGGGTTTCCCGCTAAGGAAATTTTGACCGGTGAACAGGGAGAAGTTACTGGCATCGTTACAGGAGACATGGGGATAGCCAAAGATGGTTCTCAGAAAGACAGTTTTGAACCCGGCATGGAAATTAATGGGAAATATACTTTATTTGCAGAAGGCTGCCGAGGGCATCTTGGAAAGCAGTTAATTCAACAATTTTCACTAGATGATTCATCCGATCCTCAACACTATGGTTTAGGTATCAAGGAACTGTGGGAAATAACCCCCGAGCAACACCATATAGGTCGTGTAGTTCATGGTGCAGGCTGGCCATTATCAGAAAACAATGCTTCAGGAGGTTCATTTTTATATCACATAGAAAATAATCAGGTTGTAGTCGGTTTAATTACTGATTTAAATTATCAAAACCCAAATCTTTCGCCTTATGAAGAATTCCAGAAATTCAAACAACACCCTGTGATCAGAAATACTTTAGCAGGAGGAAATCGCATTAGTTATGGCGCCAGGGCAATTTGTAAAGGTGGAATCAACTCACTTCCAAAGCAGCACTTTCCCGGTGGCCTGATAATAGGCTGTAATGCAGGCACATTAAATTTTGCAAAAATCAAGGGCTGCCATAGCGCTATAAAATCAGGCATGCTTGCAGCAGAAGTTATTTTTCAGAAACTACAAACTGGAGATAAGGGCGGAGCAGACCTTGTTGAATATGAACAGGCATTTAAACAATCCTGGCTGTACGATGAGCTTTATGGTGCACGTAATTTTGGAGCTGCATTACATCGTTTTGGAACATGGTTAGGTGGTGCATTTAATATGCTCGAACAAAATATATTCAATGGAAAAACACCTGTCACACTGCATGATAAAAACCCTGATTACGTGATGCTGAAACCAGCCATAAACAGCAAAGCTATCAACTATCCAAAAGCCGACGGAAAAATAAGCTTTGATCGTTTATCTTCAGTACAACTTTCTGCCACTAATCATGAAGAAGACCAGCCCATCCATTTAATTCTAAATAATGAAGCTACTGCGATTACTATCAACTTAGAAAAATATGACGCACCTGAACAACGATATTGCCCTGCAGGGGTTTATGAAATACTCATCGATGACGCTAGTAAAGAACCCAGATTACAAATCAATGCCCAAAACTGCTTACACTGTAAAACCTGTGATATAAAAGACCCAACTCAAAATATTAACTGGACTACTCCAGAAGGTACTGGCGGCCCCAATTATCCCAATATGTAAAGGTAAAAATCACACGTTCTATGAACGTGAGATTTTTTACTTTTACCATCTATTAAATCGTCGTGTTCAAACAATGGCTTTAATACTATTTAGATAATCCTTTCTATCCTGCTCAGTACTCATGATAATATTCCCAAAAAATGTAGTCTCGGCTTTCATTCCACAAAAGCCAAATATACCACCTTCCTGTTCTTTTCTGATGGCATCATGCATTCCGTTCTCACTCAGTACTTCGCTGGGATTACCGGTATTAATAAACTGATGTACCGACTTACCCTCTAATAATCCTTTTGGGCCATTTTCATCATAGGTATATGCAAAACCATTGCTAAAAACCCTATCAATAAATCCTTTAAGCATTGCCGGCATGTGCCCCCACCAGAGTGGGTAGATAAATGTTATCTGGTCGGCCCAACTAATTTGTTGCTGGTATGCCTTAACATCTTCAGGAGCATCCCCATTCATAAAGGAGTACTGAATGTCTGGGAATTCTAAAATGGGATTGAATTTTTCTGCATACAGGTCAATGCTTTTAATTTCGTGCCCTTTTCCAGCAGCAGCGCTTTCTACCTCATCTGCAACAGCCTTTGCAAAACTATTTGGATTAAGGTGAGTATAAATAATTAAGTGCTTCATTTTATATCCTTGTATTAAAATTTAAATTCTGAATTTATGAGAACTAATATATACTTAGTATTATTAGTAATGTTAGTTACTTTTAGTTAGTAGGATTAAGATAGAGAGTATTTCAACCAAAAACAAGACCGCACCAAAAAGTAAGATAGTTACTCCACTGAAACTAACATGAGAAATAAAGGCTTTGCGATGAAAAAAAAAGAATCAAATAATCACATCGAGGGATGTGCAATTCGAAATGTACTGGATCGATTCGGTGATAAATGGTCAATGCTCATTATTTATTTATTGAGTGATAAATACTCACTCAAAGGCAAAGGGAAGATGCGCTTCGGAGAGTTACAAAAAGAGATAGGCTCCATTTCTCAAAAAATGTTAACTGTATCGCTTAGATCTTTAGAAGCAGATGGTTTAATCTTGCGCAAAGCTTATGCCGAGATACCTCCACGAGTTGAATATCGGCTAACCAGGTTAGGTAAGAGCCTGGTACCCCATATGGCAAACCTGTCAAAATGGGCTGAGGAAAATCAGGACAAAATTCTTAAGTCCAGAAGTCTTTATAATTAATACACTGGTCTATTAAATTTAATTGAGCGATGACTGACGTCTTACTGTAAATGTAAAAATTAAAGTTGCTTAACAGAAAGGAGTGTAAATCTTTGTATTGGAAAATACAGAATTTCTGCTTTGTCCATATTAAGCCTGATCGTAACTCTTGATGATTTCGGTAATTAACTCCAAATAGATAACACTCTTTTGTCTACTTCGGCCAGTTTGAGTAGATTGGAAAGTTCCTGATTTGTGTGTATGACAGGACAGATAATCTGATAACCGCCACATATATCGGTATTTAGTTTAATAATAGGTTTAGATGATGTTATACCTTTTAAGTATTTACCTATTCTTTAGTTATGTGCAAAGGTGTTAGTAATAAAATAAACCGGTCTTAATCAGCCTTCTGAAATCCATATGAGCAAACAGGGTCACAATTTTTATTGGCAAGGGGCTAAGGCTGGTTTTCCCTTTATTTTAGTTGTTGGGCCTTTTGGTTTGTTATTTGGTGTTGTAGCAACTGAAACTGGTTTGGATACTATTCAAACCATGGCTATGACGATATTAGTTATTGCTGGTGCATCTCAATTTGCAGCAGTGCAATTGTTAGCTGAAAATGCCCCAGTTTTAGTAGTAATATTGACTGGACTGGCAGTGAATATGCGAATGGCAATGTATTCAGCTTCCATAGCCCCTCATATTGGAAAGGCTGACACCTGGCAACGTATATTAACTGCGTATTTTTTAGTTGATCAATCTTATGCTGTGTCGATTCTAAAATATGAAAACTCACCTGAATTGAGTGTCTCAGAAAAGCTTAGATATTTCTTTGGTACAATGATACCCATTGCCCCCATATGGTATATCAGTACTTATATAGGTATTGTTGCTGGAGCTGAAATCCCCCAGAAATTTGCACTGGATTTTGCTATTCCGATTACATTCCTAGCTTTAGTAGGCCCAAGTCTGAGAAGTTTCCCACATTTATCAGCAGCAATTGTTTCAGTTGTTGCCTCTTTATTGCTAATTTGGATGCCATTTAACCTATGGTTAATAGTTGCAGCATTTCTAGCCATGATGACAGGGGCTTACGTTGAAAAACAATTAGAAACTAACTATGACTGATCAAACGGTTTGGATTGTCATTATTGGTTTGGGAATAGGTACGTTCATTATTCGTTATTCCTTCATCGGCATTATTGGTGACAAGGAATTACCTGAGTGGTTAGTTCGACACTTACGTTATGTACCTGTCGCGGTACTGCCAGGCCTGGTGGCTCCATTAGTTGTCTGGCCTGCTGCAACCAATGGTGATGCCGACCCTGCAAGGTTAACAGCTGCCACTGTCGCTTTGTTTATTGGAGCAGTATTTAAATCAACTTTGGGAGCTGTATTTGGTGGTATGAGCGCTTTATATCTAGTTCAAAATATTTTTTACTAAGAAAAGGTGACTGTGGAAATAATCTTTTTACCGGTCTATTTATTGGCATCCCCAACTTCATATTGCACTTCTTCTCTATCAACTTGCGAAATTAGTAGTCACCTGCCTGATTAACTAGAAAAAATAGAATCTGACCGCTTTTAAGCTACATGAAAATAAACATGGCTGGTCATAGAGCTATAGATACGTACTTTTTTACTCTGTAATATCGTTAACAATAGTAAGTTTGATACCCCTCTAGTGTTAATGTTTATATTTATTAATAATTAATGCTTGAGCGCCGTCATTTTTAAATTTAATAATCGATTTATCAAAATCATCTAAACGATTAACAAATGGTGAGTTTTTATTGATGCATAAATGAAAATCGACAGAGCTTAAAATAGCGGGCAGTTTGATGATTTTATTTTGAATGTTTAAACTTCTAGAGAAAAAGTCAAAGTTATAGTTATTGCGTACTAAAATATCGGCACGTTTACTCGCTAACATCATAAAGGTCTGATTTAATGTTGGCATCCATGTAACGTCTAGATTTTTAAATTTAGATTTTGCCCAGCCGTTTCCAATATAGTCTATGATAGAAAATCCTTTTAAATCGTCATAGGTTTTAATTTTCATTAACTCATTCATTCTAGGATTTTCAGCATAGGTATAAATACCAACTTTTACTGTTAATGCGGAAACATTACTGCATTGAGAATATTTCAATCGTTTTTTTGTAGGAACAGTTATAAAAGCATCTGCGATGCCTGTTTCTACCATAGATTGCGCTCGTTTCCATGGCAATCCAATATATTGAACATCAATCTTCAAATCATCTTCTAAGGTGCCTTTAAGAGTATCAACTAAAATGCCTTGCATCTCGTCATTAACTAACCAGGACAATGGGGCATAGCGATCAAAAAATACGACCTTTAACTCATCATTCCCCAGTGTATTTGCCGAAGTAATAGAAGAAACAAAAAGGGTTGTAATTAATAATAATTTGATCATAGCAAGGTTTACAGAATTGAGATTAAAAGGAATTACTCATATTAAAACTGTATACATACTTAATTAAAATATAGCTCATATAAGAATATAAGCTAGAATAAATAGGTAAATTTATATTTTATTCATTATTTAGTGATATATTAACTAGTTACCGACCATAAATAGCTATTTTTCCTGGCCTGTGTGATTTTTCGTATTCAAATTTTCATATCCCAGCACAATAATTGAGTCGACTTTTTGAGTTTATCTGGCCAGGGTGAGAAAACAGCTTT
>Ga0209141_1000095_pt1 | contig 85242 bp, 57 predicted proteins | sample SaaInlLV_10m_DNA_2_FD_184676 | JGI IMG/M metagenome (GOLD analysis project Ga0209141, IMG submission 184676) | Marine microbial communities from expanding oxygen minimum zones in the Saanich Inlet - Saanich Inlet SI074_LV_150m_DNA (SPAdes) (version 2) | ecosystem: Environmental > Aquatic >... | reverse complement strand
CCATGTTTCGTTTTCCTTTCTTTTTTCTTTAGGACTAACTTACAACATGGTCCGACTTTTGGGGGGCAGGTCACTTCTCCTTACAAACTATGGAATCGACAATGCCAGAGACAGTATATGTTTTGTTGATCCAGAAACAGGCACTATACTCAACTCAAATATTAATGCTTACCAATCCCTGGGGTTTAAAAAGGAAGATATTATTGGTCGCAAGTTTTGGTATTTCGATATCAACTTTCTTCCTGAGAATTGGCCTGATTTTGTTGAAAAGTTGAAAACGGGTGAAAAAACATATTATGAATCCATACATTGTTCGGCCAATGATGAATTAATTCCTATTGAGGTAAATGCTTCCTATTTTGAATTTGAAGGTAGTGATTATATAGTAGCATTTACCCATGATATCACCGAGAATAAAAAAGCGGCGGCGGAACTACAGTTAGCCAAAGAATCCGCAGATAAAATTGTTAACGGTTCGTCAGTTCCAATGGCGGTTCTGGATATGAAAGACAGCAAATTTTTAAGACTTAACCAGGCAATGTGTGATTTTCACAATCTTACTGCGAAGGAGCTTTATTCAAGAAAAACCTCTGAAGCTTATATTGACCCAATCGAAGATAGTAAACGGTTAAGAGCAGCAATGAATAAAGACGGTGAGGTAATTAACTACGAGTCCGTTGGGAAAAGAATAGGTTCTGGTGAACATCGAATCTCTTTGGTTTCGATTACACCTATAACATACTATGATCAAAGTGCAATTATTCTGTCACTTTTAGACATAACAGAATTGCGTAATATGCAAAATGAATTAGCCAAAGCAAAAGATATAGCAGAATCAGCCACCAAAGCGAAAAGCGATTTTCTGGCAAATATGAGCCATGAGATTCGAACACCAATGAATGCCGTGATAGGGTTAAATTATTTATTGATGAAAACTGAGTTGAATCGCAAACAAAAAGATTATGCTGGTAAAATAGGTCAATCAGCAGAGAATCTTCTTGGTATCATTAATGACATTCTCGACTTTTCAAAGATCGAGGCCGGCAAGCTGGATGTTGAGGAAATTCCTTTCGACCTGGATGATGTACTGAGCAATTTGTCCAACCTGCTGGGTATTAAAGTTCAGGAAAAAGAGCTGGAACTGGTCATCAGTTGTAATACCGATGTTCCCATCGGGTTAATAGGCGATCCCCTTCGTCTGGGCCAAATATTGCTAAACCTATCTACCAATGCCATAAAATTCACCGATAAAGGTGAGATTACGATCAAGATTGAACTGCTTAAAAAAACAAAAACAAAAGCAACTGTTAAATTCAATGTAATTGATACCGGTATCGGATTGACTAAAGAACAACGTGCCAAGCTATTCCAATCCTTTCAGCAAGCTGACAGTTCAACCACCCGTAAATACGGCGGCACGGGTCTGGGATTGACGATTAGTAAAAGCCTGGTAGAAAAGATGAACGGTCAGATCAATGTTGACAGCAAACCTGGAAAGGGCAGCAATTTTTATTTTACTGCTGAATTTGGTTTACCCAAAAAACAAATTAAGAAAAAACAAATCGTTCCAGAACGATTAGCAAATATGCGAGTGCTGGTAGTTGATGATCATCAATCCGCCCGGGAGGTTTTAAAAGACTACTGTGAAGACTTTCAGTTAATTGTTGATATGGTAGAGAGTGGTGAATTGGCAATTAAGGCCGTTACAACAGCCAGCAAGAATGATAATCCCTATGGGATTGTTTTTATGGATTGGAAAATGCCTGGCATGACGGGTATAGAAACATCGGTGAAAATCCTGAACGATTCATCGATTAAACCAAAGCCAAAAATTATTATGGTTACCAGCTATGGGCGGGAGGAAGTTCGACAGAAGGCAGAGAGAGTCGGGATTGATTCTTTCCTGATCAAACCAGTAAATCAGTCATTGTTATTTGACAGTATCGCCGAAGTTTTCGGTGAGGACATCGAACGAACGGAGCGGAAAGTTCAATATTCAGTCAAACCGGAAGATCTTGACACGGTGCGTGGCGCTCGGATTCTGTTAGTAGAAGACAATGAAATCAACCAGCAGGTGGCAATCGAGCTACTTGAAAGCGAAAGTTTCAACGTTACATCGGTTGTGAATGGTGTAGAAGCTGTAAAAGCAGTAACAGAAGTTGCGGACACATTTGACCTGGTTCTAATGGATTTACAAATGCCAGTGATGGATGGATATCAGGCTACTAGTGAAATTCGCAAAGATAAACAATTTGATAACCTGCCAATCCTCGCCATGACTGCTGATGCCATGACTGGTGTTCGAGATAAGGTGGTTGAATCTGGAATGAATGACTACATCACAAAGCCAATCGATCTTAAAATACTGTTCGAAGCATTGATCAAGTGGATCAAACCAGATACATCAAGGATGGGTGCTGCCGTTTCAAATAATGTTGATAAACACGAAGGGCCTGAGGACATTGATTTCAGCGTTCTAAAAGACATTGATTTCAATGCAGGATTATCAAGAATGGGTGGGTCAGCCATTGCTTATAAACGAATATTGAATCGCTTTCAAGAAAAAAATCAAGACTTTGTAGTTGAGATCACACAATTGCTGGAAGATGAGGATTGGGAATCAGCTGAACGGCATGCCCATAGTCTTAAAGGCGTATCTGGTAATCTGGGAATAACGACTTTGTTTCATGCTGTATCTAAACTGGAATTTCTATTGAAATCGATTCCCCCCTCAGATTGGCATGGAGCTCTGGAGGAAACTAAAAAGGAGTTAACTGCTACTTTTGATTCCCTTTCAATTCTGGATAAGCAAAAACCCAATGCAACTGCAACAGATTTGCCTTTAGATATGGCTAAACTAATTGAATTGCTGGAAGGGTTGGAGGATTTACTTGAGACAGATATTGCTGAGTCTCAGGATAGAGTTTACCAAATACTAGAATTAAATCCAACTGATGAACTCTTGAGCCTCATACGGACACTTAACAATCAACTAGAAGTTTTTGACGCCGATGCAGCAAAAAAAACATTGGGACTTATTCGTATTAATCTCACTAATTAAATGGATCACCGATGATAATCATTCAATTGAATTCCACTGTATTCATCGTCGATGATGTAGCTAAAAATATCCACATTCTGATGTGAACGTTAAAATATGACTATGCAGTTTTAGTAGCCAGAGATGGTCAAAAAGCAAAGAAACAATATCATGAAAATTAAAAGATGAGGAGAAGAAATAATGGCTTTAGTAGAATGGAAAGAAGCATACACAGTAAACATAATTGAAATTGACACTCAACACAAAAAGCTTGTCGATCTTATCAATGAATTACATGCTGCTCTAATATCAGGGACAGGCACAAAGGTATTAAACAAAATACTAAATGATTTAGTCAATTACACGCTGTATCATTTTGACACGGAAGAAAAATTCTTCGATCTATATGAATATCCAGAATCGGCGGAGCACAAAAAAGCGCATAAAGATTTGGTCCAACAAGTAGCTGCCTTGCAGAAAAAGCATAACGATGGAGAGAAGGTTTTAACTATTGATGTTATGAACTTTCTTCGAGACTGGCTGCAAGATCACATTGTCGGAACAGATAAAAAATTTGGCCCCTTCCTGAATAGTAAGGGTGTGTTTTAAGTTCACTATATCTTTAAAAAGAATTAAAGAATTCTTGTGGATAGTTAGAATTGAGTTGTGAACTTATAAAAGCTTTCGGTGAAGTTGATTATTATTATACTTTTTAGACTTAGCGGGTCTGAATTAATGGTGATGAATAAAATTGCTTGGGACAGCTACCTATTTTCCCAACCTGAAAGAGACTTTTGTTTTGGTCAACTGGAAAATAGTTAGGGCAAGAAAAACAAAAGAGTTAAGAGTATGTTTTGAGACAAAGTAAATCATATCAATGGCGGTATGAAAGGAGATCAATCTCGCTAAGACCTTTAATTAGAAAGCATGGGTGTTATTTCATGAATAGATATATAATTGTTCTTTTCTTGATTTTCGGGCAAAGTCTCGACGTTTTCTGTCAGGTGAATCTGGACTCATTGATGACTATATGGAATGACCAAAATCAGGTTGATACGGTTCGCCTCAAGGCAATTGACGATATTGCCTGGGAATATTATGTCAGATCCCAGGCTGACTCGGCAATCTATTTTGCTCAATTAGAGTATGAATTTGCAGAAGGATTGGACGAAAAAACCAAGATGGCAGATGCCCTTATCACCCAGGGCGGTTCTTTTCAATTAAAGGGTGATTATAACAAGGCAATTAAATACTTCACACGTAGTATGAAAATCAGCGTGGAAGCTGACTTCAAGAGGGGTATATCTTCTTCCTTAAACAATTTGGGAATCATTCACAAACGTCAGGGCGATAATGCCAATGCCATTGAATATTATACCCGTAGTTTAACAATTTATGAAGATCTTGGCAATAAACAAGGTGTATCCGGAACACTCCTCAACATCGGAGGAATTTATAATGAGCAAGGTGATCATACTGAAGCATTAAATCATTTCGAAAGAAGTTTGAAAATTGCTGACGAGATTGGCGATAAAAGAGTACAAGCAGTCAATTTGAATAATATCGGCAATTTATATATGAGCAAAGGTGATTATGAAAAAGCCATCAAATATTTTAGGGATGGGTTAAGGCTAGAAGACCTGATAAAAGATAAAGGTACTGTAGTCAGTTTATTGAATAGTATCGGGGAAGCTTATCAGTTTCAAAACAAATACGATACAGCAATAGAATTTTTTCATCAGGGTTTAAAGATCAGTGAAGATATCAGAGGTAAACAACTTATAGCGAGATCTCTAAATAATCTTGGAGAAATATATAATCTAAAAGGTGATTACCCGACTGCTATTAAATATAGTAATCATTCGCTAGCCATAGCGCAAGAGATAAGCGATGCTATAGAAACCAGAGATGCAGCGTATACTTCATATACGATTTTCAAGGCCAGTGATAATCAAGCCGATGCTATGGAAATGTTCGAGCTTTATATCATGATGCGTGACAGCATTTTAAGTGAAGCCAACCAGAAGGAGATTATTAGACAGGAATTTAAATATACATATGAGAAGCAAGCAATTGCCGACAGCACTACTTTTGCAAGTAAAAAAATAATTCAAGAGGCAAAACTCAAGAGGTCCAGAACTTTGCTATATGGATTAATTTTGGGTTTGATATTAATAATCGGATTTTTAGGAATTGTCTATAGTCGACTTCGAGTAATACGCAGACAAAAATTAACCATTGAGTATCAAAATAGTGAATTGGAAAAATCGCAGATTGAACTAAAAGAGGCAAAAGAGATCGCAGAAGCAGCCACTAAAGCTAAAGGTGACTTCTTGGCTAATATGAGTCATGAGATCCGGACACCAATGAACGCAGTCATCGGTCTATCACACCTCGCTCTTAAAACAGACCTAACGAAACAGCAGCAGGATTATCTCCACAAAATTGAGGTTTCAGGTAAATCTCTTTTAAGCATCATAAACGACATTTTGGATTTCTCGAAGATAGAAGCCGGTAAACTGGATATTGAGTATATAGAATTTGATTTGATGGATTCACTTGACAATGTAGCCAATATGATCACAGTGAAGGCTCAGGAGAAAGAGAATTTGGAAGTATTGTTCCGGGTCGACCCGGAAATTCCACGGTCATTAATTGGTGACCCACTGAGATTGGGACAGATTCTTATCAATCTCGGTAATAATGCCGTCAAGTTCACAGAAAAAGGCGAAATATATCTGAACGTAGAGCTCATGGAAAAAACTGGAGCTGAACATCAGTTGAAATTCACTGTGGCGGATACAGGTATCGGCATGACCCCTGAGCAATGCGATAAATTATTCAAAGCATTCTCTCAAGCTGATGCCTCAACTACGCGGAAATATGGTGGAACGGGTCTGGGGCTTAATATCAGCAAATCGCTGGTAAAGATGATGGGTGGTGAGATCTGGGTGGAAAGCGTGGCTGGAAAAGGAAGCCAGTTCATTTTCACTGTTTCTCTATCCGAGGGTTCAGCCTCGGTAGCTCCTAAAAATGAAATTGTAAAGGAGCTGGGAAAATTACATGCTTTGGTGGTCGATGACAGCAAGACTGCCCGTCATATACTTTCAGAAATTTTATCAACATTTGATATTGAAGTATCAGAAGCGGGAACCGGTGCCAGGGCACTAGAGAAAGTCCTGGAAGCGAAAGAAACCCAACCCTTTGACATAATATTCATGGACTGGAAAATGGCAGGAATGGATGGTATAGAAACCGCAACTAAAATTCGTGGCGTGTCTTCCCTTCCCGTTCAACCAAAAATTGTCATGGTCACAGCCTACTCCCAAGATGAATTAAAACAAGAAGTAGCTGGGGTTCAAATTGACGGATTTCTGGAGAAACCTATATCCTATCCCAATCTTTATAATGCTATCGGGACTGCTTTTGGCAAGGAAGATATAACCCGTAAACAGGCATCAGCATCGAGTGTACTTGAGGAACAAATACGACGGGATCTTCAGGGCGCGTGTATTTTATTGGTGGAAGACAACGAAATTAATCAACAGATTGCCGTTGAATTACTTAATAGTGCAGGATTGCAGGTAGAAGTTGCCAACAATGGTGTTGAGGCGGTTACCAAGGTGACAGAGATGGTTGAATCCCTACCCTTTGACCTGGTGCTCATGGACCTTCAGATGCCAGTGATGAGTGGTTATGAAGCTACAGAAAATATCCGTAAAGATGACAGGTTCAACGATCTGCCCATCCTGGCCATGACTGCCGATGCCATGACCGGGGTTCGCGAAAAGGTTCTTGAGTCGGGCATGAATGATTTTATAACAAAGCCGATTGACTTAAAATTACTGTTTGAAGCTTTGATCAAGTGGATCAAACCAGATATATCAAGAATGGGTGCTGCTGTTTCAAATAATGTTGATAAACATGAAGCTCCTGAGGACATTGATTTCAGCGTTCTAAAAGACATTGATTTCAATGCAGGATTATCAAGGATGGGTGGGTCAGCCATTGCTTATAAACGAATATTGAATCGCTTTCAAGAAAAAAACAAAGACTTTGTAAGTGAGATCACAGAATTGCTGGAAGATGAGGATTGGGAATCAGCTGAAAGACATGCCCATAGTCTTAAAGGCGTATCTGGTAATCTGGGAATAACGACTTTGTTTCATGCTGTATCTAAACTGGAATTTCTCTTGAAAACTATTCCCCCTTCAAATTGGCATGGGGCTCTGGAGGAAACTAAAAAGGAGTTAACTGCAACTTTTGATTCCCTTTCACTTCTGGATAAGCAAAAACCCGAAGCAAATGAAACAGAATTGCCTTTAGATTTGGCTAAACTAACTGAATTATTGGAAGGGATGGAGGATTTACTTGAGACAGATATTGCCGAGTCTCAGGATCGAGTTTACCAAATACTAGAATTAAATCCAACTGATGAACTCTTAAACCTCATCAAGACACTTAACCAACAACTAGAAGACTTTGATGCCGATGCAGCAAATAAAACATTGGGACTTATTCGTATCTATCTCACTAATTAAATGGATCACATATGACACTTAATCAAAAGAAATCCACCGTACTCATCGTCGATGATGTAGCTGAAAATATTCACGTTCTGATGGGAACGCTAAAAGATGACTATGCAATTTTAGCAGCCAGAGATGGTCAAAAAGCTTTGGACATTGCGCAAAGCAAATTACCTGATATCATTTTATTGGATATCATGATGCCAGAGATGGATGGTTATGAGGTCTGTCTAACTTTAAAAAAACTTGAATCCACCAAACATATCCCGATTATATTTATTACTGCCTTAAGTGAGTCTGATGATGAAGCCAAAGGATTAGAAATGGGTGCTGTTGATTTTATTGCCAAACCGTTTAATCCGGATTTGGTCAAATCCCGAGTTCGAAATCATTTGGAATTGAAGAAGTATCGAGACCAACTAGAAGAGCTTGTTGAAGCGCGTACACAGGAACTACAACAGACTCAAGAAGTGACCATTGAGAGTATGGCTTCTCTAGCGGAGTATCGTGATCCTGAGACCGGCGGTCATATCCGTCGGACCCAGAATTATGTTAAAGTATTAGCACAAAATCTTAGTCAGAATCCTGAGTATGCCAAAGAACTTGATGGCCCGACAATATATATGTTGTATTTGAGTGCTCCATTGCATGATATCGGTAAAGTTGGTATACCAGATGATATTTTGCTGAAACCTGGTAAGCTGACTACTGAAGAATTCGAAATTATGAAAATGCATACAATTATTGGTAGAGATGCAATCGCATCGGCTGAAAGAAAAATAATGGGGAAATCATTTTTAAATTTTGCTCATGAAATTGCCTATAGTCACCAGGAAAAGTGGGATGGATCGGGATATCCGGAAGGACTGTCTGGTGAAGATATTCCATTATCGGCACGATTAATGGCGGTAGCAGATGTTTATGATGCCCTTATTAGCAAACGTATCTACAAACCAGCTATTCCACATGCTACTGCTGTTTCAATAATTCAAAATGATAGTGGCTCTCATTTTGATCCTGATGTCGTGAATGCATTTCTGGAATCTACTGATGAATTTCATCAAATTGCTTATTTGCATGCAGATCATGCAGATGATGAATGAAATAATAAGACATTCTTGATTTAAATGTAATTGGTATCTAATCCCTTTTAGAATTAGGCTAGTTAATAAATGATAGCCATCTTACTGAATTTGTAATAGTCTAATACTACTGCACTTAACAAACCAATATATGTACTTCTTTATATAGCCCATTTTAGCATGGTGAATTTTAGGTGAATGCTTTCCAATAAATCCAATAAAAACAACTTGGGGCGCTGTTCTTAGGAACCCCCGTGCTACCTGCGCCTGCAGTGACGGGGTCTGCGACAGTGCCGCAATGCGTCGGATTCCCTGTCCCTACCGAGTTTACGAGCGTCGGGAGAGTCTTTACCCATATTAACGGAGTGAAGATGGGCTCGCCCAAGGTACTATTCCCTATCTTATAGATTGAAGGTTCCCTGTTTGGACTCAGCTTGCGAATGTCGGAAGTCCCTCTCTATCCGTACGACTTTGTCACGGTGAGGGTGCGCGGCACAAGAAAAGTTCGGATAATGTCGGGTTGGACATACTGATTTAAAAGAATATTGCTGGGTTCATGCGAGATTCGAGTAAACTTACAGGAAGCTTCCACCCCGGGTCTCCCAGAACCCAGTACTGATTATGATTTATCTTATAACTTCAATTGACAGTCCAACTAGTAGCTATCAGAACACTCGGTTTGCCACTGCAATAAATGCGGGGGTATTTGTAGGCACATATACGTATATAAAAATTGTAAATACCTTGATGATTTTCTTATTTTATACTCTTTGTGAATGATCCATTATCTTCACCGAATACTTGTCAACACATCTGCAACTAATAATTTGGGAATAGTAAAGGAAAATATTAATGAAGACTACACTTGATTTCATTCTAAGATATTCAGCAGCCGTAATTATGGCACTTTCATTGTCTGGGACAGTTCATGCAGGCTCTGATGATTTGGCTGACTGGGCGAAGAATGAGAAGAAACTCTACAAAAAAATTGTCGATTATTCCCATCTCACGAAGCAAGCTGTGAGGGAGTTGAAGTCCGGTGGAATAACTCCCAAAAGGGTAGGATTAGTATCACTTTATCTATTTGATACATCTGAAGTGAAGTACAGTGCAATGGCAGCTACATATGGAGGAACGTCCAAATCATCCTTTGGATTATCCACAAAAGGTACCAATATCTATGCAACAGAATTAGCGGAGATCGCTGTTCCGGAATTAAAAAAAGCATTTGCAGATAATAATCTGGAATTATTGACCCCGGTTGAGTACCTCTTAGACGATCAGACAAAAGAGACGTATATGAACTTCCAACTCGATCAGGGTGGACTTACAAAGGCTGCTATGTCCGCATTGGATTGGCTGCAAAAAAATCCGCAGGCTTCCGCAGCAGCGATTGGATACAACGAGATACTCTCACATTTTAGTGGTGATGCGAAAGGTCTCACAAGTCTTGAGGAATTGAGAAAAAGTCTTGGACTGGACGCGCTGGTTGTGCTGGCACACACTTCCAGTTCAAGTAAGAAAGGGGTCTGGCTTACCGGAGTGCATTTGTATATGTATGGACATAATGTCATCCCCAAACCAAAGATGAAGATCGCTCAGATATCCTGGTCTGAAGGTGCCCTTTACACTCAAGGCCAGTTTGCCAAAGGCTTTAAAAGCGCCCAGATCGTGAAGTGGAAAAAAGGTAAAAATGCAGTAGCGAACTATGATGGATATGATGTCATCATTAATGCTCTGGCTAAAAAATCTCTGGATACATTCTGGGAAGAGTATAACAAGGGAAAATAATCCTGGATCAATAGTTTAATATTATACTGACAAAATAATGGATGGGGTCATGCTTGTTAATGCATAGCCCTATTTTTTTAGATAAAATTGTTGTCCAGAGTTCAGTTTTTCTTTTTCACAATGTACGAGATCTCATTTCGATCAATCACTGAATTGCAAGGTGAATAATTGATGAATAAATTTCCAACATGACAATGTAAATGGCTCTCCGGACACATCCCGTTTCAAGGAAGTGGGGGTCACTACAGCTTCACAGTAACCAATCAGGAGAGTCTCATCTTGATCACAGTAAAGCATAGGTAATTCTTCTGTTTATCTCTCTTACTCGTTTATTTACAGTTGACTTTGAGTTCATTCGATTTCCTTTTTTAAGTTAAATTTAGCCCACAGTCTCTCTGGATATTTATACAATGTTTGATCCCAGGTTTTTGAGGCTACACGAGCATGAATTATTAAAACACCATAAATCGACAATAGCAATAGAGAAATTAATTGAAAAACCAATATTAAATTACCAAATGGATGAATTATGTATGATGAATTTGATCAATTATTATCAGATGATCTCTTTGAAGAAATTCCGAAAACTGAAACATTAAAGCTGAAAGATGGAGAGCGCCGTATCGTCTCAATCCTTTTTGCTGATCTAAAAGGATTCACTGCTATGTCAGAGAAAATGGATCCTGAAGTTGTGGGAAGTATACTTGACAGAATTTTGCAGCTATTCACTAAATGTATCAAACAGTTTGGTGGTTTTATTGATAAATACGAAGGCGATCTGGTTATGGCTCTTTTCGGAGCTAAACAAGCTAGCGAACATGATACAGAAAGAGCTGTAAATGCGGCGATTAAAATGATAGATCTTCTCCAACCAATTAACCAACTTTTGGATAAAAAATATCCTCAAGGTAAAGGGTTAGATCTTGCCGTTCGGATCGGAATCAATACAGGACTTGTGACCACCGGGAAGGTAGGAGAAAAAAGGGAAGGGGATTTCACTGTTTATGGAAATGTCGTCAATTTAGCATCCCGCATGGAATCAAATGCACCGGTAAATAGAATAATGCTCCCAGAAGGTACAAAAAAAACAATTGAGCAACTCTTTGAATTTGAAGACCACGGTGAAATATTGGTGAAAGGAAAAAGTGAGCCAATTTCCGTCTTTTTAGTAAAAAGATTAAAAGCCAAAACAACTCAAAGATGGCAATTGAAAGAAACAGCACATGTTGGTAGAGATGAAGAATTGAAGATTCTATCGGGAAAATACGAAATAGTACAAAACCGTATCAGCGATAAAATGTTAAAAGACACAGATAAAAAACCTGTCTTAATAGGTATTAAAGGTGAGGCAGGAATTGGAAAATCCCGATTGATCTATGAGTTTCTGAAGGCAAATAATTGTTTTTATTTACAGGGATCAACCTCATCAATCGCTCAAAACCCTTATTGTGTTTTTACATCAATGATCAAAGAATATTTGAATATCTCGCAGATTGACTCTCGACAACAAGCAAAACTAAAATTGGAAAATGGTTTTAAGGATTTAAAAACAAGATTGAATAAGAACGAGAAAAACAATTTGGATTCTGTGCTACCAATGATTGGATATCTGCTTAATATCAAATATGAAGATATCCGATTTAAATTAAAGCCCGATGAGCTGTTGACTCATCTGCAAACGGCAATTCGTTTTTTTCTGGAAGCAACATCAGTAAAGGCGAATCAGGTAAATAAACCACTGGTTGTGATTTGGGAAGACCTTCATTGGGCTGATGAACTTTCTACTGATACAATCAACTTTTTGATGCAGACCTTGAATCTTGAAAAGCGTCGAGAAAATAGAAAACTCCATCAATTCCTGTTTATCCTTTTATATCGGCCTGAATATAAACTACCTGAAGAAATTGGCTATAAGACAGATTTAAAAAAAATAGTTTTAAAACCTCTCCAAGACCCTGACACTGACAATTTGATAACATCCATGGCCGGTAAGAAGGATTTATCAGAGAGAGTCAAATTGGAACTTATGCAAAAATCTGCGGGAAATCCCTTTTATATCGAAGAATGGATGCAGTTGATCAAAGATATGCCAGAGACAGAAGAGCTGCCAATACCAGATTCTCTTAACGCTTTGATATTAACTCGTATTGACAACCTGGATAAAAACATCAAACTGCTATTGCAGAAAGCTTCAGTGATCGGAAAAGAATTTCCCGAAAAAATATTAATTGAAATTGAAAAAAAGCTAAACAATTCACAACAAATTTCTGATCATCTTAAATTTTTGGAAACAAATGCATTCGTTGTAAAAAATCTAAAGACAGAATACTCTTCCTATTTTTTCAAACACATTCTCATTCAGGAAGTCGCATATAAAACAATGCTTATTGCTAACCGCAGAACTTTACACCGCATTACCGCAGAAGTAATTGAAGAACATTTTATTGAGACGATTGAAGAACATTATTATGATCTGGCATATCATTTTGAACAAGCTGAAGTTGCTGATAAAGCAATTGAATATTTGGAAAAAGCCGGGGATAATGCCAGAGAAAATTATGAGAATATCAATGCAATCAATTGTTATAATCGACTTTTGAAAATTGCAACCGACGAATTAAAAATTACGGATTTGAATCACTCTCAGCATTTAATTGTTAAGCACCTATTAATAGAGACATTACTCAAGATTGGACATATCCATCTACTTATAGGTAAATGGAGTGATGCAATAGAATTTTTTAAAAATGCTTTAAAATTATCTAAAGAAATTGAAGAAAAGGAATGGATTGCAAAGTCCATTTTTTCTGTAGGTTTGCAATATTCTTTACAAGGCAGATATGAAAAGGCCATAGAGTGTTACCAGAAGCAGTTAATAATCTGTGAAGAAATCGGAGATAAAAGGGGAATATCCACATCAGCTGGGAATCTGGGAGATGTTTATAGATATCAAGGGAATTATGGAAAAGCGATGGAATGTTACCAGAAGCAGTTAATAATCAATGAAGACATCTGTTATAAAAATGGAATTTCAACAACATTTGGGGGTATGGGAAATGTTTATTGGAATCAAGGGAATTATGAAAAAGCGATGGAATGTTACCAGAAGCAGTTAATAATCAACGAGGAAATCGGTTATAAAAGAGAGATTGGCATAGCAGTTGGGCATATGGGAAATATTTATTGGAATCAGGGAAATTATGGAAAAGCGATGGAATGTTATGAGAAACAGTTAATAATCAACGAAGAAATCGGTTATAAAAGAGGGATTGGCATGGCAGTTGGGAATATGGGAAATGTTTATTCGGATCAAGGGAATTATGAAAAAGCGATGGGGTGTTACGAAGAGCAGTTAATAATCAATGAAGAAATCGGAAATAATAGAGGGATTGGCATAGCAGTTGTGAATATGGGAACTGTTTATTCGGATCAAGGAAATTATGAAAAAGCGATGGGGTGTTATGAGAAGAGCTTGAAATCCTTTGAAGAAATCGGATACAAAGCAGGGATCTCCAGTGTTGTTGGGAATATGGGAGCTGTTTATTCGGATCAAGGAAATTATGAAAAAGCGATGGAGTGTAGTGAAAAGAGCTTAAAATCCTTTGAAGAAATCGGTGATAAAGGAGGGATTGCCTTTGCAGTTGGGGCTATGGGGGATATATATAGAGTTAAAGGGAGTTATGGAAAATCGATGGAATGTTATAAAAATCAATTAAAAATCTGTGAAGAACTCGGTGATAAAAGTGGAATTTCATTCATAATGGGAAATATGGGAATCGCTTGTAAGGATGAAGGAAACTTAAAATTGGCAATTGAATATTTTGACAGGTCAATGCAGATATGTATAGAAATTGGCAATAAATTGGTACTTGCAGACAAATTAATACTAAAAGCAGATATTTACTTAATTGAAAAGAAATACAAAGAAGCTATAGAAATATGTGATGAAGGATTAATGATGGCAAAGGAAATAGCTGATCTGAAATCGATTTTTAATGGAAGAATTTTAAAAAACAAACTTATATCAGTTCAGGACAAAGAATCTGGGATACTGAGTTTAGAATCTATGCTAAATGATTACAAGGAAGAATCTCAAATTGCAGATATAAATTTTGAGTTGTTTAAATTAGCAGGATACAAAAAATATAAAAATAGAGCGGTGGAAATATATAGAAAATTGTATGAGAAAACACCAAAGATTGATTACAAAAACAAAATAGACGAACTGGAATGGACTTAGTATAAAGTAGCCTGCCTGCCGGAGGCAGGAAAATGACCTGTCTTCCTGAGGCAGGAAAGTTCATAAAGTAATCCCTGTGAATAAATTTCCAACATGACAATGTAAATGGTTCTCCGGACACATCCCGTTTCAAGGAAGTGGGGGTCACTACAGGTCCACAGGATTGTATCAGGAGCGTGTTTACCCATCACTAGTTTAGTTTTGGCGGGTCTCCTTCTTAAATCCCACGCTGAATGAGATTTTATTAATAATGTCAATAAGGCCTGAAGTACTCTCTTTTAATCAGAGCTTTCGTGTCCAATTGTTTTTAAAGACGCAAACAACAGCATAGAAAGGATGACATCCATTCTATTATATTTATTTAAAAAAATTTGTAATTTTAAATGTAATTTTTATGGTTCATACAATCAATTTGAAAAAATATAAGGAATAGGAATGTTAATATGGCGACTTTGATTTTGCGGGATACATACCTCGCATTGGAAGAGAAAATGAAATCTATTGATAAATTAAAGAGCGAGACTTCATTAAAGATTAGAGATGCAGCAAGTCATGGAGATCTTAGGGAAAATGCGGAATACCGCGCTGCCAGGGAGGAGATGAGATTAATATTATATAAGAAACAATTGATGCAGTCCCATGCGCCATTCCGGTTCATCGAATATGGCGAAATTGAAACCGACGAAGTAGAATTTGGCAATAAGGTTACAATCCGTAAAGAAGGCATAGATGAGGCCAAAGACTATTTCCTTTTAGGTCCCATAGAATTTGAGTTGGATCTTTATCCCATGATTGTAACCTACCATTCACCTTTTGGCCGAGCCATAGTTGGGAAAAAGATTGATGAAGATTTTACGCTTAAAATCAAGGGTAAAGAGACGAAGTTCACAATTACTGCAATTGAAAAGATTTCTTCAGAACGATGATCAACGGTCTTTCTGTAAAATTTTTCATGATAATAATAATTTACCTACATACACTGAGAAGATTACTATAGGTGAAAGAAATACTTGTTAAAACACTTATGAGCGAAGACGTTACTTGTCTTCCACCTGATGCACACTTGCAACTAGCTGTCAAGAAAATGGTTGAACAGCGCTATTCCTGTATTATTATTATTAAAAACGAGATTCCCTTTGGTATAGTTACAGAACGCGACCTTGTAAAGATACTTAATCATGGAGCGGGAGAAATAAGCCTTTCTTTACCAGTATCTGATTTTATGTCTTCCCCCATTATCAGCCTCAATGAAAATGAAACATTATTTGATGCAATGGTAATAAGTCGTGCCGAAAGAATACGGCAAATGCCGGTGGTTAATAATGAAGATTACCTGGTCGGACTTGTCACATATTCCGATCTTGTCGATGCTCATTTTCATGCAATTGAAATCCAGTCAGATTTGATTGAACAATCATTTGAGGTAAAAATCGAAAAGCTGCAACAACTAAATGATGAGTTGCTAGCGCTTTCAATGGAAGACCATTTGATGGAAATTGGCAATCGCCGAGCAATGGAAGTGGATCTCGGTCACACACATTACACATCAACAAGGTATGGTCATCCCTACTCGCTTTTGTTAATAGATATAGATTTTTTCAAACAATACAATGATAATTACGGCCACGGGGCTGGTGATAACGCACTTAAAGCTGTTGCCAAATCATTAAAAGCAAATATTCGTGGGTCAGATCGTTTATATCGCTATGGCGGTGAAGAAATTCTTGCAGTGTTGCCTCATACTAATGCATCCCAAGCTGATGAAGTGGGACGAAAACTAGTTTCCTCAATAGCCAAAAGTTCTATCTCTCACAAAAAGAGTCCATATGAAATTCTAACTATCAGTTGTGGTGGTGCATGCGTTTTGAATAACGAACAATTAGTCAGCAGTTGGGTCGAGCTGATTGAACAAGTTGATCACAACCTCTATCAGGCTAAGAATGACGGACGTAATTGTTCAGTTGTATCTCTGGAACAGTAGAAATAGATATAATTAATAACTTGTCTGCATCTTGTAGCTCTTCAAAACGAAGTTTATTGAAATAAAAATTCGTGCATGAATACTCTCATTAAATATGGACTGTTTTGTCCAATCGTTTTTGAAGACGCACAGTTAGATTATATAAAGTAAAACGTGACCAATTGAAATACATAATTACATCTATAATTCTATATTCACTGTCATTCATGGCAGAACCCATACACAAAATCTCAAACAATTTGGAGAAGTTTCTTAACCAAAACACCTCAGAATCCCCGGTAAATATTTGGGTATACTTTGCCGATAAAAACGTTGTTGATTTTGATAATGAGTTAGCAGATATTGAAAACTCTCTTTCAAAGAGAACAAAATGGCGTCGTTACAAAACTAGAGGCGATGTTTTAGTTGATATACGCGATTTTCAAGTATCAGAAATTTATATAAAACAGATATTGAATATTGGCGGAAAGCTTCGTACAAAATCGAGATGGTTGAACGCTATATCGTTATCTATAGACCCCCACATTATACCTGAATTGTTTGAATTATCATTTGTCGAAAAAATTGATTTGGTATTTCACGGAAAACGTCTCGAAGTAAATACTGTCGCTGATTTTAATATCCAACCAAATTTGAACTCACGGGTTGAATATGGTGAATCGTTTGGTCAGCTTGATCAGATCAATGCCATAGCTGCCCATGATGCTGGTTATAAAGGACAGGGTGTTATTGTCCTCATGTTAGATACAGGATACTATAAAGATCATGAAGCCATGCCCGGTGAAAGAGTTATCGCGGAGTGGGATTTTGTCAATAATGATGGTGAAACCCAAAACGAACCATCTGATCCTGCAAATGCCCATAATCATGGTACATATACCGCGTCAACTCTCGGTGGCGCTTCAGAAGGACAGTTATATGGGCCAGCGTATGAAGCCGAGTTTTTGCTTGCCAAGACAGAAGATGTCTATTTAGAGGAGCCCATTGAAGAAGACTGGTTTGTTGCTGGACTAGAATGGGGTGAATTGTTGGGGGCTGATGTTGCATCCTCATCACTGGTATTTATGGATTGGTTAACATTTGAGGATTTAGATGGAGAAACAACAGTTACAACCATTGCCGTGACAATTGCCATTGAGAATGGGATGATTGTTGCCACTGGAGCAGGTAATAATGGCGAGAATGGTATAGTTGCCCCTGCTGATGCATTTGATGTAATCACATGTGGTGCTGTAAATGTAAATGGAGAAATTGGCTGGTTTAGTTCACATGGTCCTACTGCCGATGGTAGAATTAAACCGGAAGTATGTGCTCAGGGTGTTGACACTTATTGTGCGAATATAGACGGACCTTCTTCATATAGAATCGCGAGTGGTACTTCATTATCAACGCCGTTAATTGCAGGTGCCGCTGCCGTTATTCTAAGTGCAAGACCAAGTTGGACGCCATATATGATCCGGGAAGCACTGATGATGACAGCTGATAATGTCGAAAACCCTAACAATCAATATGGTTGGGGAGTCATCGATATAATGGCAGCAATTGATTACTTCGCATTGTCGGGAGATGTGAATGATGATGCTATACTGGACGTACTGGATTTGGTCATTATCGTCGACTATATACTCGGGATTGAAATTCCTACAGAAGAACAGCTGATTACAGCTGACATCAATAATGATGGCATCCTTGATGTCATTGACCTTGTTCAGCTGGTGGTAATTATCATTGAGGGATTATAATTCACTACACTTATTATCACAACGAAAGTTGGGATTTTTGTTTACATCTAATATTTATAATTCCAAGATTTGAACGCTGGTAAACTATCAATTGAGTTTAATTAAAAACACTAAAAGTACTAACTTTGAAGGTGGTCCAAAATATGGGGGAAGGTCAATAGCTCAATTAATTAATTATTAATGTCAATCAGGCTTGAAGTACTTTCATTAAATATGGACTGTTTTGTCCAATCGTTTTTGACGCTACACAACTAAGGACCAATTATGAGATATGTTTTAATTTTATTTTTAACACTTTCATTCACCCAAGAACTACAAGTTGAAGGCTATTTAAAAGTAACAGGTAGTATTGATGCTCAAGGAAATCCAATTACAAATGTAGGAAATCCTATAGAATCATCCGATGCTGTAAATATGGGTTTTTTACAAACTGAAATTGCAGGACTTGCAGGAATGAAACCAGAGAGGATTTACAGGAAGCTTATTAGAGAAACAGACAATTCCATTTCTTTAATAGTCCCAATTGGTAAAACTTGGCAAATAATATCTGCGGGAGAAGTAAGTGCATTGATTAATGGGTTTGAAATCATTCTATCTGAAGTTTATGGCGGAAGTAATTCTACAATATGGATTCTTCCCAATGACAGTATTACAATATCAGGATATGGGAATGGGTGTGTTACAATATTTGAATATTCAATCTCTGGATCAGGTTCTGAACAGGGACTTGATTACATTGAACCGTAGGGAAAAAAATGAGATACATATTAGTATTATATCTACTCCTTTAAAAATGTTTTTACTGCACAGCTTACCACTGAAATAACCTGCGTGAAATTTTTGAACACAAGCCACACCCGTTTTAAAATTATTTTTGAATTATCTGTATCTGCTAAATTCATGTTATTACTTTTTACATCAGGTTCATTTTGGACTTAGTATAAAAAACTAGATACAAAGTTAAGCAACATCCCTTTGTTTCTTTTCGTATCCCCTCAGGAATAAATAGTCCGATATATATTGCAATTTTATTGTCAAACCTACATACCAATCATTCTCTTTTTAGATTGTAATGATGTGATGCGGTTAATCAATTTCTCTACTTTACTGATGATTAATTAAGACGATACGTCATCTTGAAAAATATCTTCTATTGATAATTTAAATAATCTGGCAGCTTTGAAGGCAAGGGGTAAGCTTGGATCAAATTTTCCAGTCTCAATAGCATTGATTGTTTGTCTGGAAACATCCAATTCTTCAGCCAACTTAGCCTGGGTCCAATCTCGTTCTGCCCGTAGTACCTTTAAACGATTTTTCATCGGTATCGCCTATTGCCCAGAATAATCCCAATAAAATATGTAAGGCACATCAAAATAATAAGGTGAGAAATTTCTGGCTCAAAAGAAATGAGCTTTATGTCTTCCAGCAATTCATAGCTCACGCCTAAGACTAATCCAACACCCAGTGTTAGTGCCATCGCCTCATGTTGGATATGCCGTTGCATTTCATCCATCCCCAATAGACTCTGTTTATTGGCGTAAATCATTCCAAAGCCTATGCAGATGTGAATCAAGATTCCGAGAATTGTTAGTACCGTATTGTAATTCCATAGAAATTTTGGACCAAAAGCTGCTCCTGCTGTTGCCAATACCCAGGCACCAGTCCATAAACCAAGACGGAATGTGTGTTTTATTGTACGATCCTGAAATTTTTCTTTCATTTATGTATCCTTTATGTATTTATTAATTTTAAGATATCCAAAATTAAGATTATCAATTTATATAAGTCAAGCATACTTTACATATTGTTTGGTAAACATTACATATTAACTAAAAAAACATCAATATATCACACATCTGGTTATGAGCCATAGCTCTAGTTATTTATAACAACTAATTAAATTGAACCCAAAGTCTCTCATAACATTTATACGTTGTCTGTCCAAGGGTTTTTGACGCTACACAGGCATGTGGCACACATATAATAAAGCCCTGTAAGAAAATCACATGTAAATTACCACCGTATGTTCAGGAGGGTTTTGAGGATTACAGAATCCAATGTTAAACATATTATATTTTTTTGAATACTCTGGGGTACATTCAAAATTTGAATAGCTATAATTATTTCAATCATTTCTGTAAATTTCTTTTGTCAGTGATAGTCATTGGCACCAATCTGTTTGGTGAAAATAATGTTGTCCGTTTTATGAATTTTTCCACAAAAGAAGGTTTATCACAAAATACTGTTTACTGTTTTACCCAGGATAATAGTGGATTTATATGGATTGGCACTAATCATGGACTCAATCGTTTCGATGGTCACAATTTTGTAAAATATTTCCATGATCCCTAGGACTCCCTAAATATTTCAAATAACGCAATAATGGCATTAGAGAATTCAAAAGACGGTGGAATCTGGGCTGGAACTGATGGCGGCGGTTTAAATTATTTTGATCCTGTAAACCAAACTTTTCAACAATATAGAAATATTCCAGGCGATTCTATAACTTTGAGTAATAATTATGTTACTTCTCTCTTAGAAGATTCTGCCGGAAATCTTTGGGTTGGAACTCAGAATGGTTTGAATATCCTCGACTCAAAAACACATCAGTTTAGTACTTATTATAAAAGTGACCAACTCATAGATGATCATATCACCTGTCTTTATGAACTACCTGCAGGCACTTTGTGGATTGGAACCGACAGTGGATACCTGATAAGGTATGATGTTGAAGAGAATATATTTACTACAGTGAAACCAGATATCATCAATCCTAACCCGGACCATAGTAATTATATTTCCAATATTAGCGGTGATCAAAAAAACAATCTTTGGATCAGTATTTTTCTTGATGGTGTTTATCGTTATAACATTGACACAGATGATGTAAAACTTTACCGACTACAACCCTTTGATCCTCATTATGTTACAATCTACGCTCCATTTTCAATTCAGAGCGATCAGAATAACAACGTCTGGATAGGGTCTCCTTTTGGTCTTGCCCATTTGAATCCAGACGATGACCAATTTAGTTATTACCGGATTGAAACGCACAACCGCAACAGTATAGCGGGGAATACAATTCGCAGTATTTTTATAGATAATCAGCAGTCAGTGTGGTTTGGCACCGGCAATAATGGCGTCAGTCGATACAGTCCGAATCTTATAAAATTTAAGTATTTTCAAAATAATGATGACGACAGCACCAGTCTATCAAAAAATACTGTTTACAGTTTTGCTGAAGACCATTCAGGCAATATCTGGATTGGTACTTCAGGCGGTGGTTTGAATAAACTCAATGCAGATGGGAAAAGCTTTACAGTCAAACGCTATAACGATACTGATCCGCAAGCCTGGAGTTACAATTACATAATGGATTTGATTTGCGATAACCAGGACAATCTCTGGTTAGGTACATGGGAAAGTGGTATTTTCAAGTACAATCCAAAATCAGACACTTTCCTAAACTATCATCATTTGAATCAAAACAATAATAGTCTCAGCGGTAACCGAGTCCTGTCAATTCATGAAGACCGTCGCAAAATAATCTGGATTGGTACCAGTGAGAAAGGCTTAAACCGTTTTGATCCTGAAACGGGAATATTTGAACATTTTATTCATGATCCATTGGACCATGCCACTATCAGTGGAAATACGATCTACAGTATAAAAGAGGATTCTGATGGATTCATTTGGTTTGGTACTCACGATGGTGGACTGGACCGCTATAATCCTCAATCACAATCATTTACCAGCTATCAGTTTTCACCAGAGGGAGTACATGGAAAACACGGTAGTCATATTCGCAGTATTACATTTGACAACAAAGGCCTGATCTGGCTGGGGACCTATGGTTCAGGTTTATTTTGCTTTAATCCAAAAACAGAAAAATATGATCAGTATAAAGTCGAAGATGGCCTGCCAAGTAATGTGATCAAGGGTGTGCTGGTAGATGATGATGGTTTCCAATGGATAAGCAGTAATAAGGGGCTGAGCAAATTTGATGTAGAAAGTGGCGTATTTACAAATTTTACAACTGAAAACGGGATACAGGGAGATGAGTTTAGATATGAATCATGCCTGAAAAGCAGCAGCAGTGAAATGTATTTTGGTGGAACCAATGGAATCAATGTTTTTCATCCAAAAGATATCGTTGAAAATCAGTTTCAAGCACCAGTATTACTGACTGACATAAAAGTAAATTATGAATCCATAAACCCTGTTGCCTCGCATCTGCTAAAACAAATATCGCTTTCTTATAATGACAAGGTGATTGGATTTGAATTCGCCGCCCTGGATTTTTCTGCACCTAACAAAAACCAATATTCTTATCAACTGGAAGGGTTTAATCAAAAGTGGATTCAAGCGGGCAGTCAGAATCACGTCACCTATACAAATCTTGATCCGGGTCATTATACTTTTCGGGTGAAGGGAAGTAACAGTGACGGCATCTGGAGTGATCAAGTCGCAGCATTATCGATTTATATGGCGCCACCAATATGGAAGACATTCTGGTTTCGATTGTTTGCATTCCTGTTATTAGTTGGGATTATTTTTACCATATTCCAGCTTAGATTCAGGAGATTAAGGTTAATTCAACAGCGCCGTATGGAAAAGGAGCACATCCAGTTGCAGCTGGATCTTCAGCAGCGTGGACTGGTGACAAAATCAATGGATCTGATCGAAAAGCAGGAGTTCATGGAAGAATTATTATCACAGATAAAGTATTTATCCAAAATTTCGGAGCCAGAGCGGAAGAAGCAAATCGGGGTTCTTGTAAGAAAACTCACAAACCTTCTATCGTTCAATCAAGTCTGGGAAGAGTTTGAAAAATGGTTCACAAAAATCCACAGCGGGTTTATCGAGTCTTTGCGAAGTAAACACAGCAATCTTTCAATTACTGAAATAAAGGTTTGCGCTCTATTGCGTTTAAATATGAATTCCAAAGAAATTGCCAGTCTAATGAACATACAACCGGAGTCAGTGTCAATGAGTCGTTATCGAATCCGTAAAAAACTGGCTTTGCCCCGCAAACAAAACCTCAATGAATATTTATCCCAATTCTGATTGAATTGTATAGCTCAAATATTTGTTTCAAAACTTTCCCGGGACAAACATTATTGAATATCCAATTATGGATTTAATAAGAAAAAGTTTACATAGAGTTAAACAGCTGAAAATAATAAATACCATGACCGCAAAATACTACACAGTTATTCTTCTCGTTACCTTGATAATAGCCAATACGAGAAACGTCGTTGTTCCAGCTATAATCCTGTCGGTTGCATAACTAACGAATCCACTGTCACTTAATGATATTTCCGATTTAAATTGTCTGTCTCAGCAGGCAATCCCAATATGTTTTTTAGCTGTCCATTCTCCCTATAATTGTAAATTTACCCATCTGTGGATGATGTATTGAATAAATGTCGTCTGCACAATGAATCATACCCTGTGGCAACACACAACAAATTATTAGAATTTCGACCCTTATGTTTAGATCATTTTCGGGATCATTATTCCTCATCATTCTCGCACTGAGCTGTAACAGTGATGGACAGAACGTCGCTGACTTGCCTCCACTCAATTTACCAGCAAATATGTTGGATTACCGGGGAACGCCATCTTCAGGAAATGACAGAAATTCACTTGTTTTTTCCGATCAGGGTGCCTGGTTTGCCTATGGTCTACCCAATATAAATAGCAACATTGGCGGTTTCACCGGCCCTTTTCTCATGACTCAGGAAAATGGTGTTTGGTGCAGTAAATCACTCAGTCAACTAACTCTACAAAACGGCAAAACAAAGGAAATTCTCGATTGGAGCAAATTTCAGAGCACCAGTAATAGTTATAATAGTCATTTGGAAAAAGTATCTGAAAACGATGACCTGATAATACTTCAAACACTCTTTTTCAATTCGGCACATTCTGCAATAATTATTACCGAGATCACCAACAAAACTGAGGAGCTGATCAAACTGGATCCCTATTGGCATGGTTCACTGTTCCCTGGCTCATTACATTTTATACGTAAAAATGATATTATAAATTTGGTATCTCCCAAAACGAATGCTACTGGTTATTTGCAGCCAATTGGCAGTGAAGTGGTTTCATTCGAATTGACCGAATCTTCATATCGATTAGAATTGAATCGATTGATAATTGAGCCAAAGGAAACAAAGAAAATTCTGTTTTCACATAGTTTCCTGTTTCCACAGCAAAACTTCTCAGAAGAGCAGTTTCTCCTGGACAAAATTACTGACAATCCTTTTCAATATCTCAAATGGAGAAAACGTCAAAAGAGTGAGCAAATTACAAAACTGATATCAAAATTGGATGTATCCTGGCAAGATTCTATCTACATTGATCTACTCTCCAAAACAGTACTCACTTTACAGAACAATTGGCGAATCTCTGCTGGAGAAATACCTCACAGTGGATTGTTTCCAAGTTATCATTCCATCTGGTTCAATGGTTTCTGGGCCTGGGACAGCTGGAAACATGCCGCAGCTTTAGCACACTACGATACAGATTTAGCTAAAGAACAGGTACGCCTCATGTATGCCTTCCAGGAACAAAACGGCTTCATCCCTGACTGTGTATTTCGGGATACGTCAATCGAAAACCACAACTATAGAAACACCAAACCACCCCTTTCAGCATGGGCTGTTTGGACCATTTTTGAGCAGTCCGATGATGTCGATTTGTTAGATGAATTATATCCGCAAATAGTGCTTCAGCACAATTGGTGGTATTCTGAACGAGACTATGATAAAGACGGACTCTGTGAATATGGTTCAACAGACGGATCCCTGGTTGCAGCCAAGTGGGAAAGCGGTATGGACAATGCAGTTCGTTTTGATAATAGTAAGCTGCTAATGACCTCAGAAAATGCTTTCTCCTTAAATCAGGAAAGTGTTGATTTGAATGCGTATCTTTTTGCTGAAAAAGGATACCTGGCAAAAATGGCAGGTATATTAAATAAAGAGAATGATGTCAAAAAATTTCGAAAAAATGCCGAACTATTAAAATCAAAAATCCAGCAGCAGTTCTTTGATGATGAATCTGGCTGGTATTATGATACAAACATTGATGGAACGAAATTTATCAAGACGAAGGGATGTGAGGGCTGGATTCCGTTATGGGCAAAAGCAGCAACAGATAAGCAGGCTGCCGCTGTGATGCAGAATATGGTTAATCCAGCTTTGTTCAACACTAAAGTTCCTTTTCAAACTTTAAGCGCTGACCACCCGGAATTCAAACCTGACGGTGGTTACTGGCGTGGACCAAATTGGTTAGACCAGGCATATTTTGGCGTGCAGGGGCTCAAGAATTACGGGTTCAATTTAGAAGCTGAAAAAGCGACTTTCAAGCTCATACATAATGCCGAAGGTGTCCTTATTAAGGGCATGCCAATTCGAGAAAACTATCAGCCAATTACCGGTGAAGGATTAGAAGCAGAGAACTTCAGCTGGTCAGCAGCACATTATCTGATGTTACTGATAGAAGATAAATGAAATCAAACTACAATACAATCAAAATAGAAGTAGACCAAGCTGCATCCATTGCTCAATCACTATATAATATTGAAGGAGAGATCTCAATACTACATGGGGAGTCTGACTTTAATTTTAAACTAAAAACATCCACTGAAAACTACATACTTAAAATAAGCAGACCTGATTCCCAGCTTGAATACTTTCGTTTTCAGCAGGCCACCATCAACCATATTAATGTCAGTTGTATCGATCTTGTGTCTCCGCGTTTGTACCCGGATTTACAAGGTAATTATATAAGTGAGATAAAAGATTCAGCAGGACGAATTCGGATTGTCAGATTACTCTCATGGGTAGAAGGTCGTCTGTGGTCTTCAATAAATCCGATTGATGATGAATTATTGTACAGCCTCGGAGTGGAAGCAGGAAAATTGACCACAGCATTGAACGGATTTGATCATCCAATGGCTCACCGGAGATTTGAATGGGACCTGGCACAAGCCGAATGGACCTATAATCACACTGATCAGTTCACCTCGGAGCAGCAAAGCTCTGTTAGTTATTTCCAGGAACAATTCGAGTCTATTAAGAAGCAATATGCCCGCTTGCGCAAAGGAGTGATACACAATGATATCAATGATAATAATATCATAGTATCAGACGATCGACTCCGACCCCAAGTAACATCCATTATTGATTATGGTGATGCTGTCCATACCCAGATAATCAACGAAGTTGCCATTACAATCGCCTATGCTATTATGAATAAGCCTGATGTTTTAGATGCCGCTATGCCAGTAGTCAATGGGTATAACAATCAATTTCCACTACTTGAAGCTGAGTTACCTTTTTTGTACAATCTTGTCGCCATGCGATTGATCATCAGTGTAACAAAAGCGAAACTCAACAAACAGAAAGAACCAGAAAATAAATATCTGCTTATCAGCGAACAATCCGCCTGGGATGTGCTGGAAAAGTGGAGACAAGTCAACAGAAGTTTTGCGCTTTATATGTTTAGAAATGCATGCGGTTTTGAAGCACATTCAAATGGAAAAAAATTCAAAAATTGGGTAAAAAAACATCCTGTTGAACTTTCAGCTCTCTTCCCAAAGATCGCAAATGAAAACATCCACACTATAGACATGAGCGTATCAAGTCCGCTTAGTGGATCTTTAACTTATCCTCCAGATCTGAAATTATTTAAATTCAAACTGGACGAATTACAGGCAAGATATCCTGACAAGATTCTAGCTGGTGGGTATTTGGAACCTCGGTTTTTGGACAATCCTGGCTCTTGTGAAAAAGAAGGGAATAATGGTAATGAGCTTCAATCCATCCATCTGGGAGCTGATTTTTGGCTCCCTGCCGGCACCGCAGTTCATGCAGTATATGAAGGCAAAGTTGTTGTTTCTACCCATCAGTCTGAGGCCGGGCAGTTTGGTGGATTAATAGTATTGCGACATAGGGCAAACTCATTTGATTTTTATATTTTATATGCGCACCTTTCGGCAGCAAGCATAGAGAATGTATCGGTTGGCGAAACAATAAAACCTGGGGAGCGAATTGGTCTGTTGGGTGAAACATTCGAAAATGGACAAGTTTCACCACATTTGCATTTTCAAGTCATGCTGTCAATTTTTGATAACATGGCTATTTTTCCAGGAAAGACCTATCCGCTTCAACAAGATGTGTGGGCAAGTATTTGTCCCTCACCTTCCCTTTTATTTCCCAACTCAGGCCTGGAGCCGCATCCTTTCGAAACGAATGAGAGGATAATCACTTACCGGAAAAAACATTTAGGCAAGAGCCTGAGCTGGTCTTATGGCGAACCCCTGAGAATTGTCAGAGGAAGTGGCACTTTTCTCATTGATGCGACTGGACGGAAATATCTTGATACTGTAAACAATGTTGCCCATGTTGGTCATGAACATCCAAGAGTGGTTCAGGCGGGGCAGGATCAAATGGCAGTATTGAATACAAATACACGCTATCTGCATACCGCCATAAACGATTTTGCCATAGAATTGTTGAGTACATTCCCCGAAGAACTTTCAGTAGTTCATTTTGTAAATTCAGGTAGCGAAGCAAACGAACTGGCTTTGCGTATGGCTCGTACTTTTTCAGGTCAAAAAGATATCATCGCCGTGGAAACTGGCTATCATGGCAATACGGGTGGATGTATAGACATTAGCTCTTATAAATTTGATGGTAAAGGCGGGGATGGCACACCGGAGCATACTCATATTGTCCCGGTTCCTGATGATTACCGGGGATTATACCAGGGTGAGAATAGTGGAGAGCAATATGCGGCGCATGTACAGCATCAGGTGGCAAAGATACAGGACAAAGGTAGAAATGTGGCTGGTTTCATTTGCGAAAGCATTATCTCTTGTGGAGGGCAATTCGAGCTACCTGAAAACTATCTGAAACTGGCTTACAAAGCAGTCCATAAGGCTGGAGGTGTCTGTATTGCCGATGAAGTACAAGTAGGTTTTGGCAGGGTTGGAAGTAAATTCTGGGGGTTTCAATTGCATCATGTAATACCTGACATTGTCACCATTGGCAAGCCTATTGGAAATGGTCACCCGTTAGCAGCCGTTATATGCAGAGCATCCATTGCCGAAGCATTCGCTAATGGCATGGAATATTTTAACACCTTTGGCGGTAATCCGGTCTCTTGTGCTATTGGCAGAGAAGTACTGAAGGTAGTCCGCGAAGAAAACTTACAGCAAAATGCCATGAGAGTTGGCAGTTATTTGAAATCGGAAATTCAAAAATTGAGTTTAGATAATCCCATCATTGGTGATGTTCGCGGACAAGGATTCTTCCTTGGTTTTGAACTGGTAGATTCCAAAAAGAATCCATTAGCAGATCACACAACTTACCTTTCCAATAGGATGAAAGATTTTGGGATACTTGTGAGTACCGATGGAAGAGACAGGAATGTGGTGAAATTTAAACCTCCAATGGTATTTTCTTTTGAGAATGCAAATGAGTTCATAACCCGTATGAATACCATACTTAGCGAAGACTATATGCAAGTATCGTAAATCCAATTCTCATCAGTTTGCTTATTGCTTAAGCTAATAACCGTCAGTGAAAAGTTGAAAGTTAAATATTTATTTCGAAAGCTCTGAAGCAATAGGTTCGATGGCTGGAATGCTCAACCAGAAATAATCAAAATGATTCCCAATTGTTTCGACCCATCACAATAAACATAACAATAATGGATTATTGGTGTCGACTAAAATTGAATTTTACTCAATAGTAAAAATTCATTAAATTATATTTGGTAGTCAGGAAGCAAAAAGCCAAAAGCAGTATAATTCATTTATTATTCTGTACTGCAACTTCTAATAATCATATCGTCAAATAACGACTTATCCGCATTTTACGACTTAACACTATTTAATTGGAATTCAATGAAGAGAAAAGTATATAAAAAAGAGGTTGCACCTCGGACAATTTCACGAAGCGATTTTATTATAAAAAGTGGTATCACTGTGGGGTCGGCAGTGTTCTTACCGAAGTTAATATTTAGTCAGGATTGTAATCTAACTACTGACGATATAATGGGTCCATATTTTATCGAAGGAGCGCCAGTCCGAACAATTCTTGCCCACCCTGACGAACCTGGACAGAGATTGTATATCGACGGCCGGGTATTACAAAGCGATTGTGAAACCCCTATTTCGGGGGCCATGATTGAAGTCTGGCATGCAAATGATGCAGGTTGTTATAGTTATAATTTTGAATGCACTACTGGAAATCCTGAAGATGATGAGTACAACCTGAGGGGAAAAATGTTTAGCAGTGAAAATGGACAATATTCATTTGAAACAATATTGCCAGGTATTTATGCTAACCGCCCAATGCATATCCACATTAAAATTACAACCCCTGATAATCAGGTGCTTGTTTCACAGCTATATTTTGAAGGTGACGAATTATGCGATACGGATCCATGGTGTAATGGCGCTGATGATCGTATTCTATCCCTGGAGGAGGATTCAAATAGTCTTCATGGTGAAATCGATCTTATTATGGATACCACCGTGGATGGGATCATTCCCGGTGATGTGAATCTGGATGGAACAATAAATGTTCAGGATATCATCATGGTTGTTGGTATAATCATGGGTAATATGCAGCCGGATGATTTTCAAATGTATGCTGCTGATGTAAATCAAGATTCCGTCGTGGATGTTTTAGATATTGTTTCTATGACGTCCATTATATTGGGTGGTCGGACATCCAGTGATTCGTTTAATGGCGGAAATCTGACAATAAAAAATAGCAGTCTTTTTATATCCACTGAAGGTGAACTTGCCGGGATTCAAATTTTTACAAAAGGTAATTTTAATATTATAAAACAAAATCTGCCGGATAACTGGAATTTTTATTTTGGAAACAATATGATTCTTATCTTTAATAATGGAGGCGGCAGTCGTTTACCTGAGAAATTATTTGAATTTGACGGAGAACTCGAAATTATCTCCAACATTATTACAGGCTGGGATGCACAGCGTCATTCAGCAGATATAAATATTAATCCTAATGAATTTGAGCTTGGAGAGCCATATCCAAATCCTTTTAATCCAAAGTTAAATATTGAGTTGAATAATTTTAGGTCGCAGGATTTAAAAATAGCAGTCTTTGATATCAAAGGTCGAGAGTTAGATATATTATATTCCGGAATACAAGTGCCGGGAATGAGCCGTTTTACGTGGAATGCAACTCGGTATCCAACAGGGATATATTTTATCAAAGCAAGTAACAATCACCAAGCAAAGGTTAAAAAAGTAAATTTAATAAAATAAAATCATGCTATTCTTTTATAGTATGATCGTTTTGATAAAAAGTTGAAAGTAAAATCTTGTAAAGTTGCTCAATGTATTCAAACACAACAGAATGGTTTAATAGTTTGAAAATACAAAACGGAAGTCTTCCTTCAAAATTTGTCACAACCTAAAATGCCCACTGTTATAGCTTTTACATATTTAAAGTGAATAATAGAGCTCCACAAGGCACCTCACATTCAGATAGACATTTTATTTAGGTTACTAAAAATTTATTTTTGACAGTTTAGAGCGCTGATAACAATTAAGAAAAAAGTATAATAAACAAACAATACAGTAAAATATACAAATATTGCTTGTTTGATTGAATTTGATAATTCTAATTTAAGATAGTCTAATAGACTATAATATATCAACTATGAAATTATTAGCAATACCAGAAATATTCATTCAATCATCACAGATGCAGGAATCTCTTATACTGCCTGATACTGATTCAAATACGCGTTGGACTGAATTCATTGCCCATCTATCACAATTCAGTGATATACCAATTCCCGAAACAAAAATCCAGTTAATAGAACTGTTATACCATGAGTCCAATCCTGGAAATAAAGCTGCTCTTATGACCGGCATTGCCCGATGCTCAATTGGCCAGGGAAAGTTATTTGAAGGGGCCCAAATGCTTGGGCAGGCATATTCAAATTTATCTCAACATGACAATGATATTCGAGCCTTTGTTTTATTAGAAATGGTATCATTTCTTGCATTAATTGGAAGTTATGACAACGCTTTGATGCTTTTACAGATGGCATCGTCTCTTACAAAATCAAAATATTTATTAAAAATTGCAAAATATTATGGACTTATAAATGTTGGACGCAAAGGGGACCGATTTGTAATTGATGAATTGAAGTTATCCGCAGAATATTTTAAAGAAATTAATCAACTGTCAACATTGGCATATCATTATAAAAACATCGGTAATTTTTACCGTTTACTAAATGACTTTGAGAACACACAATATTTTTATAATGCTGCATTAGAAATTACCAAAGATGAAATGTATAAACATATTCGTGCTGCAATTTATCATGATATTGGTATGTTGCGTTTCAGAGAAAATAAATTCGATGAAGCAATCGATTTTCTTCACAAAACTAAAGAAATCGCTGAAAGTTATTATACTAAGAGTTCAGCTATTGGCAATATCGGTTTTTTGTATTATCAAAAACAAAAGTTCGAGGAATCGATAAACTATTTTCAGGAAGCCTTGGAAATCCAAACAAACAAAGGTGTTTTTAACCTGGTCCCCGGCTCATGTTTATATCTGGGAAACTGCTATGAAAAATTGGGTCAACTAAATCAGGCTAATTATTTTTTTAAAAAGGGATCTCAACTAGCCTTGGAGTTAACGCAAAGGAAGTTTCCATTAAAAGGTGAATTGCAAACGGTCATAAATAAATACATATCATTTCTTCAAGATCACCAAAACGAAAACCTTAACGATGAATATAATTACGATTTCTCATTTGCAATTGACAAAACGCTTAAAGAGATTCGAGCCGTATTTCAGAATTTATTGTTAGATATTAATTTGCATCAGGTTGGAACTGTTCGTAAAACCTGTAAAAAACTGGACATTGCTGAAAGTACATATGTAAAAGCAAGAAACCGAAACAAGAAAATAGTCCTTGATGCAATACCAGAAAGTCTAAAACTTTTTGTCACCCATAATGACTCATTATCCTGGAAGGAAATTAACCGAAAATATGATGATCATGTTTTTACATATTTGTATCATCAATATGATTTAAATAAAAAGAGACTAAGCTCTGAGTTGAATATTAATTATACCCAACTTGTGACAAGGTTTAAACAAATTGACCAAACTATATCAGCAAAAGTGTCAAATAGTTTGAGTTACGATCTGAAATGAGGATTCCTATGAAATCACAATTATTTTCAAGAATAAATCGATTCCATCTTGTTGTCTTAATATTTTTCATTTTTTCATTTTTGCAATCTCAAGGCAATGTGACATTCGGTTTTGGAGAAGTGAATCAGGAACTGGGAACTATGGAAATCACTATGGTAAACTCTGATCCGGTTCATACATACAATATTTTTATTAGTGGGATTATTGTAAATGAGGTTTATGGAGGCGTATCAGAAGAATACAACTTTGACATCAATATTAATAACAGTAATGGGCACCATATCCATGGACATACTCATGGTATGGATGGGGCGCTTATCCCTCCTGGAAGTCACACTCTTCTTGTCATTGACTTCTCTCTGAATTATGATTTGATTTGTATTTATACAGGTTCCTGCCAGGGTGATGGAATGTTTGATTTTGATATAGAATTAGATAATTGTATTACATCAGAGATTGACGAGGATGGGAATGGATATTTCGGAGAATTATTAAATGGGTACACAGATGAATACGAAGTATTTGCTGATACATCCGGTTTTAGTAATATCTCGTATGTGACAATTGAATCTGCCCCTGATTTGGATTATGGTGACGAAATTGGTCTGCTCAGTCTGGAAGGTTTGACAAACTTTGGTGATTGCAGTAGCGAAATTGGTGAGATATTAGTAGGCGCGGATACATGGTATGGTGGGCCCATTACGATTCCTGCTTATGGATCTATGGATTTCTGTGATGAAGATGGTTTCCAGATTCCTGGATTTAACTCAGGTGAATCGGTTTTTATAAGTGTATGGGATTCTGATGAATTGGTTGTGTATACAATGGATCTATTTCTTAGAGATGAAATCCCATGGGGTAACGGTCATATAGTCATAAGTGACATGAACTTTGATACTATAATTGCCCTTGGTGGGGATGTAGACGACGATAACGAACAGACGGTTTTGGATGTGGTCATTCTTGTGTCGATCATTCTGGGAACTACAGATGCGTCGCCAGAACAGATTATCATTGCAAATTTGAATGGTGATGATACTATAGACATTTTAGATGTGGTTATATTGGTAAACATTATACTAGAAGAGCAATGAGAAGTTGATTGGATTTAAGTAAGCCGAATACAAAGAATTTCCAATTATGATGAGTCTTCATGGTTGGTCAAATTAAAATGAAAACAAAAAAAGTAATTTGATTAAGTGCTCAAACGAGGGGAGTGATAAACAGATAATGTCTGTTGGAGAAAACCACAAAGTCCCCCGAATGACAGACTACTTAATCCATAAATTGCCAGATTATTTAGGAGTAATAACGATGAATGAAAAGTCAAGAAAAATTATAACAAACTGGTTGATAATAGTTGGGTTACTCACTTTTGGAGGCAGTTTGTTTGCCCAACCTGGTCATGGCCATGGCGGCGGCATGGGTGACTGGGATATGTGCGATGAATTGACCCAGGAAGATTGCGAACTCATGATGATGTGCGATTGGGATGCTGAGTTAGGTGAGTGTGGCTTTAGTGAAGGTATGGGTGACTGGGATACGTGCGAAGAATTGACTCAGGAAGATTGCGAACTCATGATTATGTGTGAATGGGATGTTGATGAAGGTGAATGCGGTTTTAGCGATGGCATGGGTGACTGGGATATGTGCGATGAATTGACCCAGGAAGACTGCGAATTCATGATGATGTGTGAATGGGATGTTGATGAAGGTGAATGCGGTTTTAGCGATGGCATGAGTGACTGGGATATGTGTTTTGACCTTGGTGAAGATGAATGTGAAGCCTATGATTATTGTGAATGGGATGTTGATGAAAGTGAATGCGGTTTTGCCGGCGGTATGGGTGATCATTGGATGTGCTTCGAATTGGGTGAGGACGAATGTGAAGCCTATGATTATTGTGAATGGGATGCTGATGAAAGTGAATGCGGTTTTGCTGGTGGTATGGGTGATCATTGGATGTGCTTCGAATTGGGTGAAGATGAATGTGGAGCCTATGATTATTGTGAATGGGATATTGATGAAGGTGAATGCGGTTTTACTGGTGGTATGGGTGATCATTGGATGTGCTTCGAATTGGGTGAAGACGAATGTGAAGCCTATGATTATTGTGAATGGGATGTTGATGAAAATGAATGCGGTTTTGCTGGCGGTATGAACGATTGGGAATTATGCCCTGATCTTGGTCCTGAAGAATGCGCCGATTCATTTATGTGCGATTGGAACGATATGCTTGGTGAGTGTGAGTTTCATGACGGTGACGGCTGGGGAAATCATGAGATGTGTTATGAACTTGGCGAAGATGAATGTGAAACATATGAATTTTGTGAGTGGGATGTTGATGAAGGTGAATGCAGTTTTGATAGCGGTATGGGTGACCACATGATGTGTTTTGAGTTAACGGAAGACGAGTGTGGAATCTATGATTATTGCGAGTGGGACGCGGAAGATGGAGAGTGCGATTTTCTCTCAGGAAATGGAGGAGGGAATTCATGGATGTGCAACGGTTTGGATGAAGTTGAATGTGATGCAAGTATGATGTGCGATTGGGACTCTGACTCTGAAGATTGCGGACTTAGTGGTGGCATGGGTGGAGATGGTATATGCGCTGATCTGGATCAGACAGACTGTGAGATCATGTTTATGTGCGATTGGTTAATAGAAGATGGCTCCTGTCAATTCGGATTTGGGTGGGGTCATCATGGAATGGGTCAAAATGATTTTGATTGGGGTTGGGGTGACTGGGACTGGAATAATAGCGGTTTTGACAGAGGTGATCTAAATATAGACTTGGCTATCAATGTATTAGACATAGTCAGCGAGGCAGGTATTATTGTTGGATCGGGTTCACCTACAGATTTTCAGGTATGGGCAGGCGATTTGAATATAGATTTTCAGATAGATGTACTTGATATTGTATCGATGGTAAATCTGATACTTAGTGAAAGAGTCGGTTACAGTAGTCCATCAGCAATATTGGATGATGGTGAATTGCGCCTTGGCGGTTCTATTGGAGGAATTCAATTTTCAGGTAAACTGATATCTGAAGTTTCAAGTGGAGACTATATAGTTTCAAATAACGGATTAACTGTCATTTTTAATATATCGGGACAATTAGCAACAAAGACATTTACATTCGATGAAAAACCTGAAGATATAATTGTGGCTTCATCAGACGGCACAAATGTAAACGTTTTGATTGCTACAGGGTATACACTTATTAGCAGCTATCCAAATCCATTCAACCCTGTTACTGAAATACAATATGCCATTGAAAATTCTGGTTTTGTGACAATGACGATTTATAATATGATTGGTCAAAAGGTAATTAATCTGGTAAGTGGATATACTCAAAGCGGCAACTATTCAATTCCTTGGAATGGAAGAGATGAGTATGGAATGACAATACCATCAGGTACATATCTAATTTCATTAACTCAAAGTTCTGGTTCAAAAACACAGAAAATTACTTTATTAAAATAAACCATCAAACTTCAAATAGGGGGCAGAATTTCTGTCCCCTATTTATCATTTAAATGATAATCTTCAAATCAATAAATCAAAATCCAAATGCACTTTCCAGTACAATATTAAAACATAAGATTTTCTTCAATACTTAAATTTAATTCGTCAGAATTGTAGTTTGAAATTGATTTCTCAGTCTTGTAAGATGACAATATTTTGATTGTTAAATCAGTTTAAAGACCATATTACTATCTACATATCTACAATAAAACATCTTCACGATATAATAAAATTTAGTAAATTAAGTATCGCTTCTGTGAGTAATTTCATACCACATGATATGAAAGTCCATAACTAATTAATATTAAAATTTGGAGTTTCATAGAAAAATAAATTCAAGTCCATTTATTTTTGTCCGTTTTATGCTTGATAAATTGTTATCATGATATTGGTAATCGTGTGATTTCATTCTTTATTATCGTCGACATGGAGAATCAGTGTTTCAAGAAAAAAATCATGGTTTTTTAAACAACACCTTAAAAACAAAAAGAAAGGTGTTCCGTGTTGTTATTATTATCCCCCTCATAATAGTTACCCTCACAATTGTAGTCAGCATTCAATCGTGGTTTCATAATGCAAATCATATCAATACAATTCTGGAAAAAGCATTTGTAGAAAATCATATCAAGATGGAAAGCACCGTTGAACACATAGAGGAATACTTGGGTGGTGTGCATTCAGATTTGCTTTACATCAGTTTCGATAAACATGTCAAACGAATGGAAGAGGGTTCAGAAGAGTTAATTCAATCACTTTATGATCACCAGTGGACAAGAAATCGCCTCACTGAAATTTATGTAATTGAACGGAATTTTGACGGTAGAAAACGTCCATTTATGACTTTCGAGCACGGGGTTGGAGGGAAAAGCAAAGAGGAAATTCACTCACCACACAGAGAAGCTGAAGAATACAAAACCCAGATGGATCACATCCAGGAGTTTCTTGCAGACACCTCATTAAAAGCACTAATTAGCGATGAAATCATCCTTTGCGCAAACAACCATGATGGCACCCAGGCCAATGGTATTGTTTATTCAATTCCAGTTTATAACAAGGGAGAGTTGACTGGAATTGTTGCAGCAATGATCCCAACATATCGCATCAATGATCAATTAGAAAGAGGTCATTGGGCAAATATGGCTATACTCATAAATGAAAATGCAGACTTATTTGGCTGTGTGGATTTACCCAGGGAAACTAAAACATGGATCAGTAAGAACTTTTCTGAAAATGACATATCAGAATTTTTTGATACAACTCAGAATTCTTTTAAGGTAAATGAATGGACTTCGTTATGGTCACCAATCGATATTGTGTCTGGGCAACAATGGTGGTTAGTTTTTCAATATGATGAAACACTTTACCTCAAAGATGCCAATATTCAGAAGACATCCAAATTTTGGATATACATATTGGCTGCAGGATTTCTTTTGGCCCATCTCATTTATCTTCTGTTTAAACGATATGATGAAAAAATAAATATTTTGGATGAACGTAAAATTATTGAAAACGCCCTCGTAGAAAGCGAGGAGCAATATCGGAAACTGGTAGAACAAACAACAAATCTAATTACACGCGTAGATAATGAAGGCAAGTTTACATATATAAATTCAGTTTCTCAAAAAATACTTGGATTTAGTCCTGAAGAATGTATCGGTAAAGTTGCATTCGACTTTGTACACCCTGATGATAGAAATAAAACACAAAAATGGTTTGAGGATTGGCAAAAAACAAAACAGAAATATAATTCAATTGAAAATCGTCAGGTAAACCTTCATACAGGTGAGATAAGATATATGCTCTGGTCAAGCACAATGCAAAATGATGAAGACGGAGGTATTAGCGGCATTGATGCTATTGCAAGGGATATATCCGATCGTATCAAAGCTGAACAACAATTAATTGAATCTGAGAAAAAAGTCAATACCTGGTTAGAAAATTCACCCACTTGCACTAAAATTTTAGATTTGGATTTTAACTTACAATATATGAGTGCAGCAGGAGTTCGAGACCTTAAAATCGATGATATCACCGTGTATTATGGTGCCCCTTATCCCTTTAGTTTTTATCCCGATTCCTTTAAGATTCCTATGACTAAAAATTTAATGAAAGTCAAAGAAACAGGTGAAATTACCACTCAGGAAGAGTATGTTTTGGATATACTTGGAAACGAATTATGGTATCATTCCACAATAGTTCCAATAAATACTGAAAGTGGTATCCTTGACTATTTTATGATTGTCTCAATAGAAATTACTGAACGGAAATACGCCGAATCAAAATTACTGGAAAGTGAAGCGCGTTTCAGACATCTCTTCGAAGATATGGGTGATGCGGTATTTGTTACTCATTTAGACAAAAATAAGAGTGGACAAATAATTGAAGCCAATCCTGCAGCATTGTTGCAAACTGGTTATGATAAAACTGAGCTAGTGAAAATGAATATTGTCGACGATCTAACAGTAAAGGGATCAGAAGAAACAGAATATGATGAATTTGAAGAAAAATTACATCGTGGCCAAACAGTTACATCTACTGAAAAGAAAAAACGAAAGGATGGATCAGAATATTGGGTGGAGGTTGTAGTCACGCCTATTGAATATAAAGGAATCAAAGCTTGCATATCTCTAAATCGGGATATCTCCGATCGTAAACTGGCAGAGGAGGCACTAAAAAGTATAGCAGTTAGTTTTTCTGCACTCTCTGGAGAAGATTTTTTTAATAGAGTTTCGAAATATCTTGCTGACAAACTAGATGTAAATATCGCATTTATTGGTGAGTTATTTGGTGGTGATTCAGTTAGAGTTATTGGAGGATATCATAACGGCGAGATACTTGGACCCATAGAATATCAATTGGCAGATACTCCATGCGAAAATATCATAAATAAAACCATGTGCTGCTATCCTGCGGATGTTTATAAACTTTTCCCAAAAGACGTCATGCTAAAGGATTTAGCGATTGAGGGATACTTAGGTGCACCAATTAATAATCGTGATGGACAAACAATTGGTATATTTGTACTTTTAAGCGAGTCGCCGATAACAAATCAATCTTCGGCAGAATCTATACTTCAAATATTTATTGAACGAGTTTCTGCTGAAATTCAAAGAGCAAATGATGAACAAATTATAAAAAAAAGTGAATTGAAATTTCGCGATCTATTTGAAAATAGCATAGATAGCATCTGCATTTTAGATGCCGAATGTAATTTTATTGATGTAAACGATGCCACAAGTATTTTAACTGGATATGATAAAACAGAATTATTAAACATGGGTATTTCTGATTTAGTCCATCCAGATAGTCAAAACAATTCTATTAAAGCACTCCATGATCAAAAAACCTTTGGACATTATGATTTGTATACCGGTTCAATCATTACAAAAAATGGGCAGACCAGATTTGTTGAAATAAATTCCATAGCTAAACATGATGAGGATGGAAAATTTATTGGATCACGTGACTTTATAAGAGATGTCACTAAACGTCAAAAATTGGATAAGCTAAAAACAGTATTAATGAAAATTGCTACAGAAGCAAAATCCGATTTAGAGTTGCCTGATTTGATAAAATCAATCAGAGAAATAGTACATTCCATAATCGATATGACTCATTTTCATATTGGACTATATGATGAACTGAATGATACAATCATAGAACCTTATTCAGAAAATAATCAAGAAAACATCATTTCATATTCTGGTGGAGATACTTTGGCCGGTTATGTGATTGAAAACAGAGAGTCAATTTTCGCTGATAAAAATTATTGTCTTGAACTTAAAAAAAAGAAAAAGATTAAGTCTTTTGAAAAAGATTGCCAACAATGGTTGGGAGTACCACTTATTGCAAAGGATGTTGTGATTGGCATTCTTGTTGTAAAAAGTTATGATGACGCAAAGGCCTATAGTCTGAACGACTTAAATATTTTAAATCATATCTCAATTGAAATTGGTGCTGTGATAGATCGAAAACAGACTGAGGATGATTTAAAAAATAGTCAAGAGCAGTTTGAATTATTAATGCAGCAGACTCCATATGTTGTCGAGATCTATGATATTGATGGATTACAAATTAATGTCAATAATGCCTATGAAGAGCTTTGGGGCTTCCCTGCCGAACAGACTATTAATAAATTCAATGTTTTAAAAAGCAAAGAAGTAAAAGATACTGGTCTCATTGATTATGTAAATCGAGGTTACTCAGGTGAGGCTGTGACTGTACCTGAATATGAATTTAATCCAAAAGGAAAAACTGAGGCTGACGGGTTGGGACGAACACGGTGGCTCAGTACCCATATATTCCCTTTAAAAACAACTTCGGGCATTATTCGAAATATTGTAATTACACACGAAGATATCACTGATAGAAGGCAAGCAGAAATATCCTTAATAAAGAGTAAAAACCTTCTCAGTGAATCACAGAATGTTGCCAGAATTGGTTCATATGTTTTGGATATCAAAAATGATCAATGGGATAGTTCTGATGTATTGGACGAAATTTTTGACATTGATAAAAATTATAATAAAAATATTTCGGGATGGTTAAAGTTAGTCTACACCAATGATCGGGATATGATGATAAATTATTTTAATACAAACATACTCCAAAATAATGAACCATTTAATAAAGAGTACCGTATCCAAAGAATAAAAAATCAAAATATATTATGGGTCCATGGATTAGGCAAATTAGAACTTGATGAGGATGGCGATCCAATTAAAATGATAGGAACAATTCAGGACATTTCAATTCGCAAGGAATTTGAGATCGAAAAAGAGGCATTGGAAAACCATCTTCAAAAATCTCAGAAACTTGAAACCATTGGTACCCTGGCGGGTGGAATTACACATGAAATCAATCAACCCTTGAATGCCATCTCTATAAGTGCGAACTCTGTTTTATATTGGCATCGTAACAATCCTGGGGTACTTCCAAAGTTATTTATTGAGGAACTTCAGCAAATTTCAAAAGGCGCCAAACGAATTGATGAAATTATCCGTCATATGCGCTCATTATGGGTCGCTGATATTACCACAAAAATGGAATACAATTCTCCGAATCAAATTATAATTGACTCCTTATCATTAATAAAGCAGCAATTACATGCCCATGGAATTATCATTGAACAGAAATTTACAAGTCAGGATATTTCATTATTTTCTGATAGAGTCAGCCTTGAACAAATCATAATCAATTTACTGATTAATGCTATGCATTCACTTGATGAATCAGACCAGACAGATAAAAAAATAATCATTCAAACAAGAGCCGATAAAACCAGCTGTATTCTTAGTATCTCTGATAATGGAGGTGGACTACCAGAAGGTGATGAAATGGTTGTATTTAGTCCATTCTATTCAACAAAGGATCCATCAAAAAGTATGGGTCTCGGTTTAGCAATTGTAAAAAACCTGGTAAATAAAATGGATGGCTCAATTTCAGCAGTCAATAACAAACCCTCTGGTGCTAGATTCATCATTACCCTTCCAATAAAGGATGAAATTGAGTGAGAATTCTTCTGGTGGATGATGACCATTTAAGTCGAAAATCTATTGCTAAATTTGCCCGTACATATTTAAACCATGAAGTTGATGAAGCTGATTCAGCTTCAAAAGCATGGGATATGTATCAAAAAAATCATTATCCTTTGGTAATATCAGATATAAGAATGCCGGGGATGAGCGGATTGGATTTACTTTCTGATATAAATAAACAAAATGAAAAAAAGCAAACAAAGATTGTGATGATTACCGGATTTGGAGAATTGCAAACTGCAATTCAGGCACTCCGGTCCGGGGCATATGACTTCATGGAAAAACCTATAGATGTTGAAGAGCTTTCGGATGTTATAAAACGAGTTGAAGAACATTTTCAGTTTGCCGAAGAAAATGAAATATTAAGAAATGAAGTAGAGCAACAGAAATCATCTGTTCAATTGGCACATGGTCGCTTACGTCAGCTACGAACGGCATATACTGAGATATTTGGTTATGGCCGTGTTGGAATATTCTCTGACAAGATGCGTAAAATTATTGACCTGGCTAATTCATTTCATAGTGATCGAGATATGTCTGTGCTAATTAAGGGAGAGACAGGGACGGGTAAAGAAATTATTGCCAGAATGGTTCACTATCATGAAGGGGAGGAATTGTTGCCATTTATAACAGTGAATTGTTCTGCAATCTCTCCTACTCTCTTTGAAAGTGAGGTATTTGGTTATGAACCCGGCGCTTTTACAGGAGCAAAGTCCAAAGGACAAATTGGTAAATTAGAGTTAGCCCAGGGTGGTACACTTTTTCTTGACGAAATTGGCGATCTGCCACTGGATTTGCAACCCAAACTACTCACCGCTTTACAAATGAAGGAATTTTACAAGGTTGGGGGTAAGAGAAAAATAAAACTGGATATTCGATTTGTATGCGCTACCAATCGAGACCTGGAAGATATGATGAATAAAGGTACATTCAGAAAGGACCTATTCTTTAGATTAAATACCGGATATATTGATATACCACCTCTTGCAGAACGTCAGGAGGAAATCCCTCAGTTGGCCCAAATGTTCTTAAATGAATTTGCTCAAAAGAAAAATAAAAAATTCAGGATAATAAATCAGGATGCAATCCAGTTGCTACGAAAGCAATCCTGGCCAGGGAATGTTCGTGAATTGAGAAATGTGATTGAAAGGGCAGTTCTTTTATATAACACTGTTGAATTGACTGTAATACAATTAAAACTTTTAACGAACTTTCAGACTGATTTTTCCGTTAGCAATGAGAGTCAATTAGTAATAGATCTTCCTGAGAAACAGTATCCTTATGCCCAAATGGAAAAGGAAATCATAGAACAATTATTACGTCGTTATAAGGGAAATAAGACCCAGGTTGCAAAATATCTAAGTATTACACGGAATCGCCTCAACCGCAAATTGAACTGCTGATCTGTTTTAACCCATCCGCTTTAAGTTGTTGCTTCAAAATGGCTCAACGCCCTCTTTGATAGGAAATACCCCTATTCTTCATAGTAACAACAACATATCTTAACTTATATACAAATTATAATGCTGGCATAGCTTTTGACCTTGAACTGTTCATGGTACCTTTACAATGAGCAAAGTGCAGATTATGTTAATTGATGATGACTCCCTGAGTTTGAAAAGCCTGAAAAGCGCCCTGCAGTTGAATGGCTTTATGGTTGACGCATTTAACAATCCTCTTGTCGCCTGGGATAAATTCAAAAAGAAATCCTATGATTTAGTCATGACAGATATAATGATGGAACCTATCGATGGCTACAGAATGTTGCGCTTATTCCTTACTTCAAAACCCAAAATCCATATTATTCTTTTTACTGGGAATATGACAAATTCTTTCCGGGAAAGAGCCGTGCGAATAGGAGCAGATCATTTCTTTAACAAACCAGTACCAATTGAAAAAATATTTAATATTTTACACACCTTACAAAAAGATTTGGATAGTCATGATTCTGATTAATATTAATTGGATTAGCTGGATCATCAACAGAATAACTATTGGCTGGTATAATAGTGAAAATATTATTGCAGGTATAATATTAAAGTCATGCATAATATTTAAAACGTATATCGTACTAGTGATCCGTTTTAACACATCCGTTTTAATTAACTGCTCCAAAATGACTCAATATTATCGAAATCAGTCACTTCTAATAATCCCCATAATAACAGCTATATATCCAACTAATATAATAGATAAGGTGACTGGCATAGCATTTGACTTATTGTTGAATAGAGTTAGAATATAATGAAAAAGGTACAGATAATATTATTCGATGATAAATCCATGAGTTTAAGAAATCATGGATCGGCGTTTCAATTAAAAATCTATATGATAGACACAATTATAAATGTTCTGTCAATGTTGGATCAAATCAAAATTAGAATCAACAATTTGACCACATTCTATATTATGATAAACCCGTTGACTCATAATTATTTTGTACATGGATTAACCGAAATGAGGAAGATATGAAAATGATAAAAATAAGTATCACACTGGCTACAATATTTATAGCTGTATCCTATGGGCAACTCAGCAGTTTTGCTGATTGGAGCTTAACATATACCGGTGAAGGGATAAGACTTCTTGATGGTGGAACAGGCGATAGTGAGTTACATTATCTTGATAATATTGATTTGCAAATCGAAATTCGAACAGATGCACTCTGGTCTGGAGGAACTGCAATGATCTATTTATTATCAAATACCGGTGCAGATCCATCTACATTTGTAGGTGACGCACAAGTGAGCAGTAATATTGAAGCTTTTGATTCTCAAAGATTGTATGAGTTTTGGTACAATCAGGTATTGGCAGATGGTCGAATAGAAATCCTCGCAGGCTTACACGATTTGAATTCCGAATTTTATACGAATGATTGTGCCGGCTTATTTAATAACAGTTCCTTTGGAATAGGTGCCGACGTGGCTTCAAATGCCCCGGTGAGTGTATTTAACCTGGCCGCGCCCGGTTTGAGAATAAAATATACTCCTACTGATAACATTTCCATCCTGGGAGCAATATACGATGGTGATCCAGGGGATCCTGCCGAAAATGACAACGGATTGAGTCTTGATTGGGATAAGGATCAAGGTACTTTGTCAATCATTGAGTCCCAATTCAACAGAAATTACAATAATAACAATTCAGAGCTTACCGATACGTACAGATTTGGTTTTTGGTATCATTCTGCCGATTTTGTTGGTGTAAATGAGGTTGTACCTGAAACCCATAATGGAAATTTAGGCGTATATACATCTATTGATAAATCGATTTCCGAAACTTTAAAAACTTTTTTTGCAGGTGGCATTGCAAAAGAAAATTGTTCACCTGTTCCATATTATTTTGGGACGGGAATTAATTTGATTGGTTTTTTGGAATCCCGCACCGATGACGTCCTCGGCTTTGCTTTAAATGCAGCTAATATTTCTGAATACGATGCCTGGGAAATAGTACTTGAGGCTTCCATGCAGGTACAACTGCTAAACCATTTTAGCCTAAAACCAGACCTTCAGTACATCATTAATCCAGGCGGCAATCCTGATAATGATAATTCCATGGTTTTTAGCCTTAGAGCTGAAATTGGATTTTGATTTTTACATTTAACAAATTTTTTTAAAAGATTAACAATAGCATAATTAATTAAAGGGGAAATAATGAATATTCTAAAAAATATGAAAATTAGTCAAAGGCTCTCATCATTTATGGTGATTGTAGTTCTGGTAGTAGTTGGATTTAACGCATTTAACTATTTCAAATTGATGGATGTGAATGCCAAAAGTTCTCTTGCTAAAGATGAATCACTGGTCTTCGCAATGCATGCAAAAAATTTCCAGGTAGCATCCATCCAGGTACAACAATGGCTTACAGATATCTCGGCTACAAGAGGTGCAGAAGGATTTGATGATGGATTTGCTCTTGCAGAGGAATTTTATCAGGAAGGCTTGGGTATTTTAGATAAATTCGAAGAAATGTTTATGGAAGAGCAAGAAGATGATATGGTCAATTTTATTCAAAGTTTAAAAACTGAATTTACAGAATTCTATGAATTTGGATCTAAAATGGCTCAGAATTATATTGACAATGGACCGGATCAGGGAAATATTGATATGGCACTATTTGATCCAATTGCTGAAAAGTTAATCAACTCTGTTGATAGTCTGGTAGGGTCTCAGACCAATGAATTAGATACAGCAATGATGGATATTGAAAAGTTAACGCATTCCAGCATGCAAATGTCCGTGATAGTAACAATTTTTCTTTTCATATTTATAAGTTTTACCTCATACTATTTGATTCGCGGTGTTACCGGCCCATTAAATAAAATTATATATATGGTAAAGGATATGGCTCAAGGAGAGGGTGATCTCACTGTTCGCCTGAAAGTAGAATCCAAAGATGAGCTCGGCGAATTGGCAAAATGGTTTGATCAGTTTGTCATCAAACTTCAGGATATTATTCAACAGGTTGTGGCCAGTGCAGTACAATTAGGTGATGCATCAGGAGAGATATCCTCCACGTCCGAACAATTGGCTGCTGGAGCTGAAGAGCAACAGGCACAGTTGAGCGAGGTAGCAACTTCAATGGAAGAGATGAGTGCCATGATACTGGAATCATCAAAAAATGCAAATGGAACACAGGATAATGCCAGCCAGGCTGATCAAGCTGCAGGAGAGGGAAGAAATGCTGTAAAAGAAACTATCGTAGGTATAGAAGGCATCGCCTCAATTGTGAATTCTGCCTCAGTGCAGATCAGTGCTCTTGAACAACAGTCAAAGGATATTGGTGAAGTCATTCAGGTAATCGACGATATTGCAGACCAAACCAATCTTCTAGCGCTTAATGCCAATATTGAAGCCGCTCGTGCCGGTGATGCCGGACGTGGTTTTGCTGTAGTTGCAGATGAAGTACGCAAATTGGCGGAAAGAACTGTAAATGCAACAGCTGAAATTGGTCACAAGATCAAAAAGATTCAGGCTGATGTAAGCGATTCAGTTTCAGCTATGATAAAGATTACAGATCAAGCTGAAGAAGGACAAAAACTGGCAGGTCTATCTGGACGAGCATTAGAAGATATAGCCCAATCTATTGCTGGTGTTAATAGCGCTGTAATTCAGATATCAACTGCAGCAGATGAACAGAGCACTGGTGCCGAGGAAATCTCTCGTAATATCGAAAGTGTATCTTCAGTCTCAAAAGAGGCAGCAATCAGTTCTCAGCAACTGGCAAGCTCTGCAGAACAACTCAACCGGGAAGTAACAGGACTGAGTGGTTTAATGACTAAGTTCAAAGTCTGAACTTAATACCGGGAATGACACTTAGGATATGATTACATCCTAATCAAAGTGAGATATATAGTTAAATAATTCTGGAAATTTAGGAGTAAAACATGCCAGAAATAGCAACCGACATTAATAATAGTAATACAGATGTCCATGATGATGCATTAAGACAATTGGTCTGTTTTAAATTGGGTAATGAAGATTTTGGAGTGGATATAAGCAAGGTTCAGGAGATCAACAGAATGGTCGAAATTACCCATATCCCCCAATCACCGCCTTTTGTTGAAGGCGTCATAAATCTGAGGGGTCAAATTATACCAGTGGTTGATTTACGTCTCAGATTTGGATTGGAAACACGCAAAGAAGACAATAAGGAAAACCGCATTGTTGTAATCGAAACAATTTCAGCCATTGTCGGATTTATAGTTGATGAAGTTACAGAGGTGCTACGCATCAAATCTTCAAGCATTGAATCCACACCAGAAATGATAACAACGGGTGTAGAAATTCGCTACATAGAAGGGGTTGCCATGCTGGAAGATAGCTTGCTGATTGTTTTGAATACGGATCTAATTTTTTCTAAAGAGGAACACGAATCAATGGCCTCCATGGGTGATTAAAATTCATGTGCCGACATTTTCTCATTGCAAAATGATAAGATCTTTGGCGTATTTCAACGGTAATCTGGATTGATTTCAAAGTTGATTAAATATAGCTGAGGAATGCAGAAGTTAAAACCTGACCAGAGTTACAGCGAATATTAGATGTTGCAAAAAGATTCCACTCAACTGATTTAAGGAGAAATTTGAATAGAGATTTTAAATGTATTTACGGAGAGTATTTTGGAATGCATTCAGAGCCATTTGGCCTGACCCCAGATCCTGAATATCTTTTCCTAAGTAATGGACATACATCGGCAATCGAATGGATGACTTATGCAATCGAACAATATGATATGGGATTGGTGATTGGTGAAATTGGTTCGGGTAAAACATTACTGTCAAGATGTTTGGTAGATTATCTCCCAGAGGATAAATATAGGGTATGCCTGATTATTAATCCTCAATGTACACCGTCAGCAATGTTAAAGGATATTTACAGGCAATTATTTGGTAAGGAACCACCCTATTTCAAAAGGGCTGTACTCAAATGTCTCCACGAAGGTCTGGTTGACTTAATGGTCAAAAATATCTTTCCAGTTGTGATTATTGATGAAGCACAAGCAATCCTGGGCAAACCAGTTTTTGATGAGTTCAGAATGTTGAATAATTTTCAGACCGATAAACAAAATCTGATTTCATTCATTTTGCTGGGTCAGCCTGAACTTGAAAAACGATTAAAGCATAAAGCATATCGTGCCCTATTGCAGAGAATCCGTTTTTCCACCAATCTGAAAGCATTTACAACTAATGAAACTGGTTTGTATCTAGCACATCGTATGAAAGTATCCGGGTATAAGGGCAGAAATGTTTTCTCTGATCAAGGCATTCAAATTATTCAAGAATTGAGCTGTGGGTACCCTCGACCAATAAATCATCTGGCATCGTTTTCCCTTATGCAGGTAATGAGTAATAATACAAAAACTGTGTCTGCAGATGTGGTTAAAGAGGCTGCTTCTGAAATAATATATTTACGAGATAAGGTTAAATAAAATCAGGAATATTTATTATGGTAGATATACTAAAACTTCGAAAAATTGCAAAAGCAAAACTGACTGAACCAACTGATTCTGTAAAAGGCAGTATGGAGGATAAATCACTAACTGAGATTAATTTAAATGTTGAGAAAACTGATAATAAAAAATCTGATAAAAATAAAACCACAGTGAAGAAAAAAGCTAAAACAGAGAAACTTGTCAAAACACCAAAAAAAACAAAATCAAATAAACCAATCAAGAAAAAGGAGAAGGCTTCTATAAAAGAATTATTGGCAGAAAAGAAACAAAAGGTAGAGTTGGCTAAAACCAAAACCAAATCGGATAATGCAGAAAATAATTTATCCAATCAGCCACTGACCCAAAACACAAATCCTGCTTCCGATGAGCTAAATGTTAAAACAATAGAGCCAGTAAAGCTTAATTCAGTAATAAATAAAAAATCCTCCCCTCACCCTGATGAAAAAAAATCTGAAGTGTCTGATAATAAATTGAAAAATGCTGCTGGTGATAAAAAAGGAAATGAATCTGAAATAGATGACTTTAATGAAATGCTAACTATGATCTCTTTCAGACTTGCCAATAATGCATTCGGTGTGAATATCAATTATATACAGGAAGTTGTCAGGTTGGAAAAAATAACACGGGTTCCCCATTTGGCAGACTTTATGAAGGGAGTAATAAATCTGAGGGGCAACATAACACCTGTAATTGATCTAAGAACCAGATTAAACCTTGAAGAAAGTGAAATTGATGATCATAGCAGAATAATCATTGCTATGCTAACAGACCAATCGATTGGTTTTATTGTGGATTCTGTCTCCCAAATTCTAAAAGTACCTTTGAATAAAGTTGAAGATCCACCTCGTATATCGGCTGGTATTGATTCAAAATATATTATGGGAGTTGCCACCATAAAAAAGGACATTCAGGACAGTTCCGGCATGGTTGTAATTTTGGATTTAGATAAAACATTTGATAAAAAAATGATACGGGAAGCAAGCAAGAACGAGAAACATCATCAATAAATTTCAGAAATATTATCAAACTCAGACTAAAATATGTGGATCCAAGTAATGGTAGAAAGAGATGACAGATGCTAACTATGCAAGATCCATTGCTTAGTTGGTTTTCTAGAATCAGGATCAAAAATAATATTCAACAAAATGACAGAAGCATGATACTCAAAATCGCCGATACAATAATGGAAACCAGGTTAAATACCGGGCCAAGAAGATTGTTTTCTCCAAAAGGAGATCCGGTTTTGGATAATGTCTTAGGTACATTAGAAAGTAATAAATACTGTATTAGCTGGAGCAAAATTGCCTTTCTATGTTGTTCTGCGGGTGGGGATGTCGCTCTCCGATCACTGATGCGTTATATAAAAGTACCGCATATTCCGTTGGTCATTGCTATGCACCACAGACCGGGTTTTGATTTTATGATAAAATTTGATATGGAAAATTCCACATTTCATAAACCAGTTTTAATTGAGAACTGCATGCCAATTTCTGCATCCAAACTGTATTTTATACCAGGTAATGTTGATTTGGGATTTGCCAGGTCATTAAATATCTTTCAGACAACTCCTCACATAGGTCGGGCAAGATTCAGACCCGATATTAACTCTATACTTTCTAATGCTGCAGCCAGATATGGATCTAATTTGATTACTGTTATCATGTCTGGAATGCTTGATGATGGTGCTGCAGGTGCTGCTGAAAGCGCTGCGAAAGGCGCTAAAATTTATATACAGGACCCATCTACAGCGATGTTTAAAGATATGCCAAATGCTGCAATGAAAAAAGTACAAAACATTACACCTTTGAAACTGAGTGAGATTGCTGAAGCTATAAACAAAGTATCAGTAGCAAATATGATAATTGAGCCAATCTAATGACTGATAAAGATTATTCAAAAACTTCTAAAAAAAGCGTACATGTATACGATGCAAATCTTGCTGATGGCAGTGATTTGAGAGGATTTTTTGAAAGCAATTCACTTGTAACAGCTACGGGTTTCTTTAGACTCACAGAGCTATACACTGGTTTGACAAGTACTATTTTTACAACATTGCATAATGATATGAAAAAAGACAAGGTGCTTCAGATCCTATCGGCTGGATGCTCAGATGGTCGAGAAGCATATTCGGTTGCAATGTCATTAAAAAAATTAGTTGAGAAGTCCCAAATATCACGTCCTTTTGCCGTTACAGCAGTGGATATCAACAAAAATATGATTCAAATAGGACGAAAAGGGCAGTATCGACTAAGAAGAGATGAATTGAGCAAAATTGACGAATATCAGGAATTCTTTGATATCAAAGAAGAACGGTTGGCGTCTGTCAAACCTGATATAACCCGAATGGTTACATTTAAATCCGCCGATATAATGCAACCAGGAATTTTAAAATATTTTGATTTAATAATATGTGCAAATCTGTTGCTGTATTATAAAAAAGAAATACGAGTTAAAATATTAAATACCTTACTTCAATCTCTTAACAAACATGGTTACATATTTATTGAGGGACTCGGTTCAAGATATATGAAAAATGTTGGTCTTGAACGAATATTACCAGGGAGTCATTTTTTTAAAAGATTAATGACAGAGTAAAATTTTATGGAGAACAGTCTATGGAAACGGTGACAAATAATGAACAGTTAATAAATTTTGAAACAATTATCAAAAATTTATCTCATGACGATTCTGATGAAAGAAGAATGGCAGTTTATGATTTGGAGGAATTTGAACCTGAAAAAACTATTGAGCATTTGATAAAATCAATTACTGATGAAAATCGAGCTGTCAGGGAAGCAGCATCTGAAGTGTTGGAAAACATTCCAGCAAAACTAAGTGCAAAATTACTCACACCGCTGCTTGGTAGCACACGAATTGAAGTCCGCAATATCGTTGCGGCAATCCTGGTAAAATACTCAGATGGAGTAGTAGATGAATTGATACCGGCTCTGTTTGATGAGAACGAAGATGTTAGAAAGTTTAGTGCGGATATTTTAGGGCTTGCCGGCAGTTCAAAAGCGGTAGATGGTTTATGCAAATCTGCCTTGGAGGATGAAGTAACAAATGTCCGCTCGTCTTCTGTAGAGGCTTTGGGGAAAATTGGTTCATCAGATGCATTACCAAGCCTTTATCAGTTAGTTGAATCTGAATCTGGACCAAGATCCGAGGCTGCCGAGGCAATCGGTTTAATAGGCGATCAAAATTCTGCTGAATTTTTGCATAATAAAATTTCTGAGAAAGATCCGTTAGTGTTATTTGGTGTGGTTGAGGCACTTGGAAATATTGGCTCAATGATCAGTGTTCCTATTTTGAATTCAATGCTAATGCAGACTCATGAACTTCTTAAAAAAGAGATTATCAGTGCAATTCTAAAAATCGGTTATAAATCAAAAAAAGAGATTTTACATTCAAATTGCATTGAATTTCTGGATATTTTGATCAATTTGTTAGGTGACCATGACGAAGAGATAACAGAGCTAGTCAATTATCAATTGTCTTTGAATCCATCTTCAGTTGTATTGGATAAATTCCTGAGGTATTCTGATGATATGCCATCCAGTATGTTGGTAACCATAATTAATTCTGCATCACAATATGAAGAATTTTATGGTAATGTCCGTGGATTAATCAATCATCCGGATGATTGGGTGGCATATACTGCTATTGAAGCACTGGGCAATTTTAATTCAGATCAAATTGCTGATTTAATTATTGAAATTCTTAACCATGGTTCTGGCATCAAAGTCGTCGCGGCTATAAACCAGGCTGTAAACCTTAAATTGGAATCCGCACTACCAGCGATAAAAAAACTGGCTGAAGGAGACGATATTGAATTAGCAGGAACTGCAGAAAGGGCATTGGAAGTTTTTAAATCATGAAAAATTATGATAATCACAACCTAATTGCGGAGGTATTAACTTATGAATAAAAAATATCCGCCTGAATTTTATGAAGAACAAGTTCACTCATTAACAAATCTTCCTACATTACCGGCAATTGCCACGGAAATATTGCAGATTGTTCGTCAGGATAAATTTTCTGCTTTTCAGTTATGTCCACTTATAGAAAAAGATCCGCCGCTGGCAATGAAAGTACTAAAAATGGCCAATTCTTCTTATTATGGATTCAGAGACAAAGTTGAATCACTCGGTCGCGCAATTGTAATTATTGGCATGAAAGAATTAAGCCAGTTAGTTATGGGATTTTCTGTAATAAAAGCATTTGGTACAAGTAACAAAGATACCCTCAGATGGAAGAAGTTCTGGGAACATTCTTCAGCTTGCGGCCACGTGGCCGAATTGCTAAATATTCAATTATCCACCTCAATTCCCAGTAGCTGTTATACCTTAGGGCTTTTACATGATGTGGGTAAATTGACATTGCATAAAATTGATCCTAAGAATTTTTATGAAGCTTTGGAAATTGCCCACTTAGAAGGCTGCGATCTCTTGGAGGCTGAAAAAAATATAATTGGTGTAACACATGCCCAGGTGGGTAAATGGATTACCAAAAAATGGCAGCTTCCAGAAGCAATTATATATGCAGCTGGTTATCATCATCATCCAAATGATGTCCAGGATGAAAAGTATAGGGTCTCTACTGCACTGATACAGCTTTCAGATATTATTACAAATCTCAGGCTGTTCAATTTTGGGACCGAATTTTTAAAAACCGTACCCCTTGAGGTAGAGGGATGGTCAATTATCAATGAAACATTTCCGTCAATTTCTGGCATGGATTTCGAGTATTTTGTGATGAAATTGGAAGAAGAACTCGAAACAATACATGGACTAGCCAGCATGTTGGAAAACTGATTGGGGGCGATGTGCAGAAATTTGCAATTAGAAATCTGAACCAGACAAAAATGAGTAAGAACGTTTTCTTAAAGCTCCGTGAATTTATATATGAAAAAAGTGGAATATTCTTTCCTGAAGGTAAATTGTACCTCCTTGAAAGTCGATTATCAAAACGCCTAATAGAATTAGAAATAGATAGTTTTGAACAATACCTATATCATATCAGGAAACAAATATCCCCTACAGAGGAACTGGCTGCCATTTATAATTTGATAACCATTAATGAAACATTTTTTTTCAGATTTGAAAAGCAACTCGATCTATTTATAAATAAGCTGTTACCTGAAGTTAGGGAGAAAAAAGCAGCCAAACATGACAGACGTATCAATATCTGGAGTTCTGCAAGCTCCTCAGGAGAAGAGTTGTACACAATTGCCATGTTGCTAAAGGAAAAAATGGCTCAAAAACTTTTCACCACCAATCTTCGATTGCATGGAACTGATATTAGTGCTCGGATATTGAAAAAAGCCAAATTAGGTCAATATGGCTCAAACTCCTTTCGTTCAAATATGGATAATTATTATAAGACAAAGTACTTTACCAATGAGGATGGTGTCTTTAGTGTAAAAGATGAGATCAAGAGAATGGTTAGTTTTGACTATACAAATTTGAACGATGTCTCGGCAATCAGAAAACAAAGATCATTAGATTTTCTGTTCTGTCGCAATGTATTAATATATTTTGACAAGGAAATGAAAAAGCGGGTTATTCGTGCTTTTTATGATATTTTAAATCATGGCGGATATTTATTTCTTGGTGAAGCTGAATCACTGCATGGAATCAGCTCTGCTTTCAAAGTAGTACATTTCCCTGGTGTTTTTGTTTACTGGAAAGAATGATGAAAGAAAAGGAGATATTATGAGAAAGGTCATATTAGTTGCAGATGATTCGTCAACTGTAAGAAAGTTTGTATCTTACTGTCTGAAGCTAAAACAATTCGATGTTATCACGGCAGAGGATGGAATGGATGCTCTAGAAAAAATGTCCACATCCAAAGTCGATATGGCTATCGTTGACCTGAATATGCCCTATATGGATGGATACGAACTCATTGAAACTCTCCGTAAATCTGAGGATTACGAAGAATTACCAATTGTAATTCTATCTTCTGAAGGTAGTGAGGCAGCAATTGACAAAGGACAGGATGCCGGAGCAGACTCATATATGGTAAAACCCTTTGATCAGGAACAGCTACAAAATTTAGTGGCAAAACACCTGGGAAATTGGGGAGAATAGGTGCATTATGGGATTATTTGATCAAATAGATGGCTCAGACGATATATTTAATGACTTCACTGTAGAGACCACTGAATTGATTGATCAAGTGGATGAAGATTTGATCAGGCTCGAAAGCGGTGAGAAAGATGATGAGCTGGTAAACCGTATATTCAGATGTTTTCATACTATCAAAGGCACAACGGGGTTTCTAAACTTTAAGGATTGCAACGAACTTGCCCATTCAGCTGAAAATATTTTAAATGATATGCGCAATGATGAGCTCGATCCTACACCTGAAATTATTGATGTCCTTCTAGAAACGATTGACTGGTTTAAAGGATTTGTAACAGATGTGGAAGACAGGGAAGAAAAAGAATATAATATTAGCGAACTTGTTGGATCTATCAAAGATATTTTAAACAACGCTCCGTCGAAGGTGGCAACTACTAATAACAAAAATACTGCAGAGTCGAATAACCGGAGTTTAAACTTTCCAGAAGAGCTTATTGATGAATTTGTCTCTGAAGCAACAGAGCTGTTGGATACATTGGATAATGAAATTATCGTTCTTGAGTTGGAAGTTGATGATGAAGATTATATAAATGAGATATTCAGGGCTTTTCATACCTTAAAGGGTAACAGCGGGTTGATGGGATTTGCGTCTATGTCAAACATAGCCCATAAATCTGAGGATTTACTTGGCCTGCTTCGAGATAAAGAAGTGAAACCAAGTTCTGACATTGTTGACGTTTTGCTCCATTCCATCGATTTTATGCGAAAAGTTGTGGGCGAGGTTGAAAATAATTGCGTCAAAACCCATGACATAAGTGATCTTGAACAAAAGTTATTATCACTAAGCGGAGTCAAAACCTCCAACCAAGACATGCTTCCGGTCAAACAAAAACCTACGAAAAAGGCCGGTACTAAAAAAGTAAAAGTGGCAAAACGTCGTGTTGAACAAACCATTAGGGTGGATGTTGATCGCTTGAACAAATTGATGAATCAAGCAGGGGAATTGGTTCTTGAAAAAAATAGACTTATTCAGATAAGTCAGAAATTGAAGCAAATGTATGCTGGTGTGAGCGAAATAAGTGATCTTGACAGTCTGAATAACTCTCTTGGTATGGTAACCACTGAAATCCAGGAAAGTGTGATGCAGATGAGGATGTTACCCATTGCAAATGTTTTCAGGAAGTTTCCTAGATTGATTCGTGACTTAGCAAAAGAAAAGAATAAAAAAATAGAATTAGTTATTAGCGGTGAAGAGACTGAGTTGGATCGTACTGTCATCGAGTCAATTGGGGATCCATTGGTCCATCTATTGAGAAATGCCATTGATCATGGTTTGGAGGATGGTCCGACAAGATTAAAAGCCGGGAAATCTGAAATAGGGAAAATCTTTCTATCCGCCTGCCAGGAAGGCAACCACGTTGTGGTAGAATTAAGGGATGATGGAGCAGGTATAGAACCTGAGGTTATTTCCTCAAAAGCCCTTGAAAAAGGAATGATCACCGAAGAGGAATTAAGTTTGATGTCAACCCGAGATATCATTAATTTAATTTTCAAGCCTGGATTTAGCACAGCAAAAGAGATCACCGATGTATCCGGTCGCGGAGTGGGCATGGATGTAGTGTATTCTAATATATCAAAACTGAATGGATCGGTAGATATTTTATCAAAAGTGGGTGAAGGCACAAATTTTAAAATAAAGATTCCACTAACGCTAACTATTCAATCTGGAATGGTCGTAAAGGTCTGCGATGAAACATATATTCTACCCCTGACAAATATTTTGGAAACCATAAATTTGACAGATGGATTGATAAAAACTATTCAGGGAAGCGAGATGATTGAGTTCAGGAATTCAGTCCTGCCTATCATCAGGTTGTCTGATTGGTTTTCTGTTCCACATTCAGATGAGCCGCAAAATGAGTTTGTTATCATCATATCCATTGTCGAAAAAAGATTGGGATTGGTGGTGACAGAACTCATCGGTCAGGAAGAAACGGTTGTAAAACCACTGGGAGAATCATTGGGGAAAGTACTGGGAATTGCCGGAGCTACTATCAGAGGTGATGGGAATATCAGTCTAATAATTGATACTGTCGAATTGCTTGAAAATAGCAGACCACATGTTGGACAGAATTAATGATAAGATTGATCGTAATTGATGACTCTGCGTTTATGCGCAAGGCAATTTCAATCATGGCAGAGTCGGTGCCTGATATAAAAGTAGTTGCCACCGCTCGGGATGGAGCAGAAGGTTTTGAGAAAGTAAAACGCTACAAGCCGGATGTTGTTACCCTGGATATTGAAATGCCAGGTACAAATGGCTTTGATTGCCTGAGTCTGATTATGAAAAATGTACCTACACCGGTACTAATAGTCAGTTCACTCAGCACAAAAGGAGCCGAGACTACCTTAAAAGCTATGCAGATGGGTGCTGTTGATTTTTTGCCAAAAACTCAATCATTTGTGGCAATAGATATCATTAAAATCCAGGATGAACTTGTTCAGAAAATAAAAGCAATTGCCAGAAACCCCCTTAGGCAATTTATTAATAGAAGATTAGCGCGCCAGGCAGCACAAAAATCAAGTCATTCCATTGACAAAAAATCCGAAATTCCATATAGCTTCAAAAATAAAACGATTAGCTGTGTTGCTATTGGTGTATCAACAGGTGGACCACCAGTTGTTCAGGCTATTCTGGAATCATTACCTGCAAAATACCCTCCCATTTTGGTGGCCCAACATATGCCAAAGGAATTCACTGCTAGTTTTGCGGCGCGTTTGAATACAAAATCCCCATTAAATATAAAGGAAGCAGAGGATGGGGATATTCTCTCAAGGGGTTGTGCCTATATTGCCAGAGGAGGTAAACATCTCATTATAGAACGAAAAGGCGTAAACGTCGTTTGCCGACTGACCGATCATCCGGTAGAACATCTGTATCACCCCTCTGTAGATGTACTCACTTCTTCCGTTTCGAATGTTTATGGATCTGTCACCGCAGGTGTAATTCTAACTGGAATGGGTAAGGATGGTGTTGAAGGATTAAAAGAATTGAAAAAAAGAGGTGGGACTATCTTGGCCCAAAACGAAGAGACATGTATTGTCTATGGTATGCCAAAAGCTGCAGTGGACTGTGGCATTACCGATGCCGTCCTTTCAGTTGACGGTATCATTAAATCACTACAAACTATTGCAAAATAAAAAATGGAGATACTATGCAGAATATAAAAGTACTTTTTGTTGAGGATTCACTTACAATGCGCCGGGTAATCAAGAATTCGCTGAAGAATATTGGGTTTACTGATATTATTGAAGCGGAGAATGGCGAAGATGCGCTGAAAAAGATTGAGAATACTAAAATTGATCTGGTTCTGACTGATTGGAATATGCCTGAGATGAATGGCGAACAGTTAGTTCTGCGTCTCAGAAGTATGGATATGTATAAAAGTACACCAATCTTAATGATCACAACCAGGGGCTTGAGAGATGATGTTCTCAATGCAATCAAGATTGGAGTAAATGGATATTTGGTAAAACCCTTTGATGCAGCTACCCTAAAAAAGAAATTATCTAAATGTATCGATTTAAATTAATGTGAGGATGTACAACATGAAAGAAACAAATGGCAATAAAAATCAAATACTTACTAAGGTTGACGAGATGCGCGAGTTCTTCAAATTTGGTGATGAAATCATTCCTTTCCTGGAAGATTTATTTAAATTTCTTCAGGATGTCATGCCCATAATGTCTGAGGTGAGTTCATCTTTACAAGATACTACTAGTAAATTGCCAACTGCATCTGACAGGATAGCAGATGTAACAAAGACAACTGAAATGGCAACAACTGAGATTCTGGACAATCTAGATCTGATATCAGAAAAACTGACAGAATTAAATCTCGATTCAGATAAAGATCAAGATCATATTGATAATGTTAATGAAAAAATTACAAATATAATTTTATCTCTTCAGTTCCAGGATATAACATCGCAGAAACTGGAGCATACTGAGCGCATATTATCCGCCATTTACGAAAAATTTACAGATCTATTTCATTCTCTTGAGGGTCTAAAATTTCAAACAGATTTCGGAACCAAAATAATGTCAGGATTGGATGTGGAAATCGATAAAAAAAATCTTGATGACAATTCCAAATTATTTGATAAAGAGACAGAGGATACTATCAGAAACGATAATTCAACCCAAGAGGATATCGATTCATTATTTGATTAGCCAAATTAAAATCGATAAAATTTATATATGGTACTATTTTGAGGAACCAGTGTAGCAAAGTGTAGGCAGGTTTTCTTTTTAAATCCCTATATTGTATCTGGGGACGGCACAAAAAAACTGATGAATCGAGGCTTTTTTAGTATAAAGTTGAAAGTATAAAGTTCATAAAGTTGACCCAGAAGGTTTTAATCACGCATGCCTTGTATCGTAAAAAAGGATTTAATCCATTACAAAAGAAGCTCCGCAGGAGAAAATACCTGATTTGAATCCAGAGTTTCTTTCATAATTACTGTATCGCACATTGATACTTTTCAATCCAAATTTCCAAATCCTCACTTGAGTAAAAATATCGGTGTATTTTACGCCAAATCCATATTGATTTGAATTAAACTCAGATAAATCATAGTCGGAAGTATAATATTGATCTGTTGAAAGATGCTGATCAAATGGAGCGAAATGATCTGCTGCAGTTTGATTGTAATAACGGTAGGATGGGTAAAATGTGAAATTATCAAATAGTTTTATCGGGATCTCGATCGTTGCGGTATTTGAGGAAATACCCCAGTTATCATAATAAAATCGATAAAATGTTCTCAGAATAAATGTTTCATTTAAATAATAATTTAATCTACAACTAACCGCTCCCTTGTTGCGACTGTCAGGATGGTGTTCAACATCATCAGCAAGCTGGAAATTTTCAATGAAAGAATTATCAATATCAGAGAAATATACTCTATGAAATGGTGTTGATAATAATCCCCATTGCTCTGTCATTTCAAAGGATAAAAATGCCTGCGCTTTTGTGGATAGTATTTGAGAATATTGGATGCCGAAGGAAAAAGATTTTCTTAAAGTTTCATCAAATTTTGTAAAAGACGGCTGATAGTCCGAATTGCCAGTTATAATGTTTTGAGTAAAAAGTGTATCCTGAATTCCATCACCACCCTGAGAAAAAGGTCTTAATTCATAGGGGTATACTGTATTCCATTTATCAATGAAAAGATTTGAGCTCGCCCCTAATTCTGTATTTTTATTATTAAATAATTTTGTTATGCTTCCACCAAAACCAAATGAGAAATAATCGTATTCTGATGAAATGGATAATTTTGTCGAATAAATTGAATTCCTATCAGCAGAATTATGAGTATAGGTGCCAGTCACATTTGACCATACATCGCTTTTGGATGCACCGCTGGATGCCTGGAACGGACTGGCATTACCTTTGTCAAACGGATTAATATTGCTGGATGATGCCGATGTATAGGCAGAAATTCCCACATCAATTTTTAATATGTCGTCGTTATTTAAGGGGATCGAGATTATAATTGTTGGAGAAAAATCAGAGAGCTCCTCAGTCCCAATACCACCGCTGACAGCAGCATTATCTCCATCCTGGGTATAATAACTGGTCAAAAAATCAATTTCAATATTATCTAAAACCCGCTTTACATAATTAGTATTTGCTCCGGTTGCTGCCTGCTGTCCAAATGACAGGGAAATCATCAGGATAATAATTATCCAATAAAATAACTTTCCAATTCGTTTAATTGCAGCCACAACCACCACCTGTTTTACCGCCGCTACCTCCGGATGCCGCCTCACGGTATGAATGAAAGTTAGTTTCAAATCTATCTATTTTATTTGCAGATAATGCCATATCAGGATCATTGAGATCGATTTTTTCATATTCCTTTACGGTAGCACATGAAGATAGAAAAAAAATAATAAAGCAAATTAAGAATGTCTTTTTAATCATTGGTCTCTATTTTAATATTATTAGATTTGTGAGTATTGCCAAGATCATCAACAATAATACACTCAATTTCAGCCATTTGGTTAATCCGGTCAAGACCAGTATCAACCCCCATTACAAACACGGCCGTGGCCAAAGCGTCAGCAAGTTCTGCTTTTGGGGCAAAGACAGTGACGCTGATTATTCCTGTTGTTGGAAAACCCGTTCTTGGATCAAGAATATGAGAGTATTTCTTTTCACCCAATGTTATAAATTTTTGATAATTACCAGAGGTAACAACTGCTTTATCCCGTATAGGCAATGTTGCGAATACTGAGTTTTTATTTAGTGGATTTGTTATGGCTATTGTCCAACTATCGCCATTGGGGCGTTCTCCCCAGGTATTCATATCTCCTGAAGCATTTATAATCCCTGCGGTCACTCCTTCAGAAATGAGTAACTCTTTTGCTTTATCGGCAGCATATCCCTTGCCGATACCACCAAAACCGATTTTCATTCCTGATAATTCTAAAAAAACAGTTTGATTTAATTCATCAACGATAATGTGTTGATACCCAACTTTTTTTAACGACTCGCTAACTTCTTCTTCTGATGGTAATTCAGCCATCGATCCATCAAATTTCCAAATATTATCAAGTGTGGCATAGCTAATATCAAAAGCACCATCTGTGACAGCAGAAATACCATTTGCCCGTTTTATCAGATTTAGCAATTCACTATCAACAATAACGGGTCCAACTCCAGAATTCTGATTAATCGTACGTGTCTGTGATGAGTTATCCCATGAGGAAATTAATTTTTCTATTCTGGATATTTCCTTTATTGCAGTATCGATGTAATTCCCTGCTTCTAAACTGTCATTTGCAACCACAGTGATATCAAATCTGCTCCCCATTAATTTTAAGGTTCTGCTATACTCACTTTTACTGATAGGGGGGATATAAAGCAGCTTTATATATTCGTCTGGAGTAAGTTTTTGATAACCTAATTCTTTTAGCACATCTCCATTTTTGTCCAATATCACAATAAATGGAAAATACCCATATCGATTATATTTATCGGCAAGTAGCTGGTTTTTTTTAGTTTGTTCTTTAGATAATTTATTTTTCTTCTTTTTTGGGAAATCGGCTTTTAATAAAACAAAATTATCTTTGGCAAAATGTTTAAATTCAGTTGAACTCCATAGCTCTCTTTCAAGCTTTATGCAGGGAGCACACCAGTCAGAACCCTGAAAAACCAAAACGATATTTTGATTTTTTAATAATGCTTCATCCCTGGCCTGATCAAGATCAGATAACCAATTTTGGCTATGACTAAAGCTCCAGGAAAGGGTAATTAAAATGTTGAATAATAATAATTTCATTTAATTAAATTGTATTAATTCACAATTAGTAAGGCTCTAAAGGAATTGTTTTTTGGTAATATTAATTTAAAATTTACGGCAAAGTCAAGTATCCCCCGAATACAATATCTTTGGTCATAAATAATTTCTGAGGATTAGTGAGATTATCAATCCGGCTTTAATTCGAAAGATCAAATTTGACAAATTACACTTACAATAATATAGCAGCAATATTTTTGATTTATATAAATATTAAATACCTGGATAACCATCACCTACAACAATCTTAGGAAGTAGTGATACCATGAGTTGCCATTTACCATATTCATATCAAAAGATTAGAAATTGATTGTTAAAAAATTCTCAGACATAGTTATCTTACTATCTTTCGGATTTACTTAATATCTTATCTATTTGTTTGATATTTGATCAATCGCCCATATTTGGTAATTTTTGGAAGCATGAGAGTAAGGATTTGTTGGATTTGAAATCGTCTTATTGCGATAAAGTTGTAAAATTTTAGATCCTGTCTCAATTAGAAATAAAGGTATATTATCAGTATTAATTACATATTGCTGTGGATTTCCCTTGTTGGAATTTACCAAAGTGTCAAACCCTTTCCTGAGGGAGTTAATTACCGCAGTGCTCCAATAACCATCCCACAAGATAATGTCAAATTCCTTACTGACTTGACCTATATCGATCCCGAGGGAAAATTAATTCATGATCAAGAAATATTTGACACGATGTTTTCATTAATTGATAGCGCTGAACAATATATTTTGATTGATGGATTTTTATTCAATCCATATCTTGGCCGCATGGATTCCTGCTATCGAAAATTGACTGAGGAATTATCAAAAAAGCTCATAGATAAAAAACAGTCCGATCCATCAATCAAGATTGATTTAATAATGGATCCTATAAACACATGGTATGGGGGCAGGATTTTAGATGAAATAGACTCAATGAAAGTAGAAGGAATTAATGTACATTACACCGATTTAACAAAATTACGTGACAGCAATTTTATATATTCTCCAATCTGGCGAGTTTTCTTCCAATGGTTTGGAAATTCAGATAAGATTGGCATATTGCCCAATATTGTTTCACCAGAGTCAAAGAAAATTTCACTCCGCAGTTATTTAACCTTCCTGAATTTAAAAGTAAATCATCGAAAATCATTTATCACATTTTCTAATGGTAAAATTTATTCAATCGTCACTTCCGCAAATCCGCATTCTGCCAGTTCAGCATTTTCAAATGTGGCGATATTGATAGAAGGTGAATTTGGTAAGGAATTATATGATGTAGAAAGATCAATGGCAGAATTTTCAGGATTTTCATTAGACGGAGACAACATAATTGAGGTGGATACACCGTCAGTTATATCCGATGAAGATGATATCCAAATAGAAATAATTACTGAAGGACAGATTAAGAAAAGCATAATATCTCTACTGAAAGGTGCAAATCCAGGTGATTCAATTTCGATTGCAATGTTTCATTTATCAAATCGGAAAGTGATACAAACAATTTTAAATACATCAAAAAGAGGTGTGTCGATCCGGTTGATATTGGACCCTAATAAAGATGGATTTGGGTACCCGCAAAACGGTATACCAAACCGCCCTGCTGCCCACGAAATTATTAAAAAGTCAAATGGCAGGATAAAAATCCGTTGGTATCATACCCATGGAGAGGAGTTTCACACAAAGCTGTTAATAAATAAACAAAGCAATGGCCAGTCAGTATATATTTTAGGCTCTTCAAATATTACCAGGAAAAATATTGGGAATTATAATCTTGAATTAGATGTAAAGATAACAACAACAACAACGAACAATTTAACTCAAGAGTTAACTGATTATTTTGAAAAGATATGGAAAAATAGAGATGGTAATTATTATACTGCCAATTATGAAGTTTTTGAAGATAAGTCAAAGTTTAAAACTATAATATATCGTCTGCAGGAGTTCACTGGGATATCAAATTTTTAAACGTGGAAATAGTAATTCCAAAGTTATCTTGAATAATTAGCTCTTCCGGAATGGCAAGGGAATTTTGGTTATAACATTTACAGAATTAAACGTAGAAATAATTATTGCTGTTGAAATATGATCAAAGACAATTCCGCTTTATAAACTTGTTTGGGGAGTATGTAAGTTTAGGGTCTTGTTTTTATAAAATAATTGGCTGAATGATGATGGTTATTTCTGATTAGGGCTACTATATTCTTGCACTCATCGGATATTCGTTCAAGATTGTATATGAATTTTAAGTAATGCGCTCTGCTTCAATATCATTATCATTTTATTAATCAAAAAGTCTGGTGGAAAAGATGAAAATTAAAATATATTTTTACCTTGTATTTTTTCTGATCAACCTGTCGCCTATGGTGGCGCAGTCAAACGAAATACTATTCAAGAAAAAAAGTTTTGGCAAAGATTTTATTATACAGATATCATTATCTTCCCCCGAAGGAAGTGATACACCTGATACAGGAAAATCAATAAAGCAACAGTCACTATTTTTTACTGCCCGTCCACTAGACAATCTATCATTTAAAGATAAGGATTTATCCAACTCCCTGTTTGATCTAAAACTTGTCCAATCCACACAAGAAATTACCCCTGTTGAAATTAATCCAATTTTTGAAAATGATAAAATAATTGCTGCAGTCATTACGTATCCACTTGATTCCTTCCTTTGGACTGACTCATTTAATTTCAAATATAATGAAAGTGTAACAGGGGATATGGGTATAGCTGAAGAATTTTGGCCCGAATTTACTAAATACTCAGGTTTTTTGACACAAGCAGATGAAAATTTTAGTGATATGGATTATCTTTCTTCCATCGTCGTTTTACTCCCTTTTCTTACTGATGATGATTTGATAACATCGTTTTCATTTTATTCTGCCGCCCTTGATAAATTATTTACATACTTTGAAGCTTTTTTTGTTATGAATCAAAATTCTTATAATGAATTGCTCGAAAAATCGACAAATCAACTTGACGAAAATCTTCTTGATGATTATGGGCAATTTTTAAAAAAAGTTGAAGAAGCAAATAATGTTTTGACTCCGCTATATCTTTTTGAAACAGAACCTCGTTCAGCTGAAGTAAAACAATCATTTTCACAATTCCTTCAAACCGTTGATTCTCAAACAACCAATGCAAGTGAGCAATTCAAACATCAGTTATTGACTATTTTTGAAACGGGTAACTATCAGGATTACAAATTTAAACTATACATGAACCTGATTCTGAAACTGGTAACTAATATCGGGTCGATCAAAAAAGTAGAGGGATTTACTCCACTTGATATTGCTCTGTTGGATAATTTTGAGACTCAGAAATCTGATCTTATTGATTTAGAATGGTATGATGAATTTATTGCGATCGTCAATTTGTTGAATGAAGACATCCAAAACGGTCAATTACTTAGTACCGTTGCATTTGAGAATATTCTAAATCAGAGTGAGTTCGAACAGCAGCCCTATTACACCATACTCCTGGCATTTGATTTTTTATGCAAGAGAGATCTTGAGCAATTCTCAGAAAAACTACAAATATCATTTGAGACTTGCACGGATAGTGACCTTCTTTATACCCTGGAAACTTGGTACATGTCAATCATGGTAACGCGTGATGACATAAATGACAATGTTCTTGCCTCCCTGAATAAAGGGTTGGAATTTGAGGAAGCAGGTGAGTTTGCATCTGCAGAACAGGAATTTAAAAAGGTGATAAAACTTTCCGGAAATTTTGCTCCCCCGTTATTTTATCTTGGCCGTGTAAACCATAAAAAGGAAGAGTTTTTCGTTGCAGAACGTTATTTTACTCAGGCATTAGAAAAATATCCGCAGTATCTGGCTCCAAGTATTTATAGACTAAATTTTTTTATAGACTCCGCTGAATACGCCCAGGCAATGGTGGAGTTAGATATGACATTGGAAAAATCTCCTTATTGGTATTTCTATTACTTGAAAGCACAAATTTTATATGAGCTCATGGAGTATGAAAATTCCACAGCCATTATCATGAATTCCTGCTTATCACTAAATGATGATAATTTTGACCAGTATATCCTGCTTGGAGACAATTATATAGGATTAGAAAATTTAGAGGATGCAAGATTATATTATCAGAAGGCAGGGGCAATTGATCCTGAAAACGAAATATACTCACAAAAAATGTCGGCATTACAAAAGCTAAAAGCTCAAATGTCTGAACCTGAAATTGAAACTGAATAAATATATAGTAATTTGCTGAGATTGACAGTATAATTAAACTGATATAAGAACAAACTTATTTTTCTCCAGCCACAACCTCTGCAATATTAAATGCATGATCTTTTATTTGCCTATATGCACTTAACATATCCATAAAAATCAGACTCATTACCGGTGAATTATGTTTTGTGCCCAGTTTACTCAAATGGATGGATCGATATTGTTTTACTTTTCGATTGATTATTTTACTTTCAGTCATTGCTTTATTTAAAATATTTAAATCTTCATCCCTAACCGCAATACTAATGTCCTTAACATAATCACTCACCATAGCGTGTAAATGCAGAATGAAATTTTTATCTTCTTCTGAAAACACCACACTATTTTTACTCATTTTATAACGTAATTTCAAAATGACAATAATATAATCACTGATTGATTCATATTCATCCGCCATACGCAACTGTCTTCGGACTGAAATCATTGAATCTTTACTCAGGTTGTGAGTCATTAATTCATTGATATATTCGACAATCTCCTTTTGCAGGTCATCTATTTCATTTTCTTTGCTGATCAGTTTACTTTCCAAATCATCTCGTTTTTTATGCAATGCTTCGCCAAGCCAGCCATGCATAGATTCGACGCCATCAACAATTCTAAGCACCCCATGTAATGATTGTTCTGCACCAAGGATAGGTGCATCAAGGAGGGGAACATTCAGATATTTCAGCAGAGATCGTTCTTTTTTCTTTTTATCCTTAATTAGAGAATTTAACATTTTTGCCAATGGGTCAATCATCCAAATAAAACAGCTAACCACAAGCAAATTAAAACCAGTGTGGGCAAAGGCAATTCGACTTCCAATGGGAATTGTATTTGGAATAATAGCTTTCAAAAAATCCAAATAATAATAAAAGAATGGAATCATAATCATCACACCCAGGACTTTGATTGATATATGGGCAAAAGCCGTTCTTTTTGCAACAGTTGTCGCACCCATGGATGCCAGGTATGCAGTGATGGTTGTACCAATATTTTCGCCGAGTACAAGTGCTACAGCCGTATTGTAATCTATGAATCCAGTTTGGGCCAAGGTAATTGTGATGGCTACTGTAGCGGAAGAAGATTGAATAACGGCAGTCACAAATGCACCTGTAATAACGCATTTAATTAAGCCAAAATAGGTGGTAGGCGAAAACTGCGCCAGCAGAGCAATAAATTCCTGATCGCTTCTCAATGGATAAAAGCCGGACTTCATAATTTCAAGACCAAAGAAAACCAGTCCCAAACCAAGAGCCATCATTGCAGTATTTCGGATTTGGCTTTTTTGAGCGAAAAGATAAACAAAGGTTGACAGACCCAGTAAAGGCAAACCATACTCGGCAACTTTCAGACTAATAATCCATGCTGTAATGGTGGTGCCAATATCCGCACCGAGGATGACGCCAATACTTTGACGAAGGGTTATAATACCTGCATTTGCCATACCAACAACCATCACAGTGGTGACTGAACTGGACTGAATCAAGGCTGTGATAGCTGCCCCGATACCAGTAGCCATAAATCGATTGTCAGTCACTTTGTTTATCATGGAGCGAAGTTTATCCCCGGCGAATGATTGCATTCCTTCGGACATATATTTCATACCTAATAAAAATAATCCCAGACCTCCAATAGCCTTTATGATCATTTGAAATAATAAACTGATTTCCACATGGACTCCTATTTCTTCTATTTGCGAAAATTGTATAAAAATTGAGGTATGTTATGTAATTAATTTACCGAAATAATAAGACTGGATAATCTTATTATTTTGATATGAACCGGCTATTCGATGTTGACCCTTGTTTGATGTGAATGAAAGACAAATTATTGCCCAACAGACAGATAATATAAGTTTAAGAAAAAAACAATTATTGAATCACAAAGCGATCCAAATTGAATGGCTGATCAGCCATAAAGTGAAGTCTTAAGAAACTTTCGCCTTCATGTAAATACATACTGGTCGTAACAGAATTCAAATCCTGCCAACTGTTTGATGCAGTTATATCTACAAAACCTGAAAATGAAGTGGCTATTTGAAAGCGAAGTTGACCACCGCTATTCATTGAGGCGGTATAAATGGTGATTTCATACATCCTGGACTCAGTAACCTGGATAGTATATTCGACCCACTCCCCAGTTTCGATATAAGCAATCTGGTAACCGCCGTCATTACGAACCTCGATATCAACACCTTCAAAGGGTCTATAAGCACCGGTAATATTGGCATCATCATTATCATGATAAGTCCAGCCTTCACCACCAATATCAAAATCTTCAGCTTGAATAATTCCAGGGATTTGGAATGGTTCACCCAAAAAATTTGCTCTTTCAGTAGGCGGAGAATAATTTGAAGCCAGGATGGGATATGAGTAAGCTGCCGATTGATCCGAGAGTTCTGATAATATCCGATAATAAAAATAAGATCCTGATTGGACCTCAGTGTCTTCAAAAGTCGTGGCATCAAAAGACAAGACGGCAATCTGTAAAAAGTCTGTATCAAGCGTTTTTCTTTCAACAATTGTACTAATATTTTCACTCGTGCTGTTCTGCCATGATAATTGGACGGTGCCATTTTCCAATAAGGTTGATTCCAGTTCAACTGGACTCATAGGAGATGTGTCTAATAGTATATTTTTAACTTCCGGCCAGGTTCGGGAATTCCGATTATAAATGCCAAACATTCCGCCATCGTCCCAGGCTTGAAAGGCAATATTATTTTTTAATGCCTCTTCAACATAGGTGAAGTAATGCAGCATGCGGGAGTTATAGTCACAGGCGTGAACGGCACCAAATTCACTGATCATTACTGGAATATTATGTGTTGCTGACCAATTTGCAGCCTGTTCAAACATCGATGAAATAGCATTTCGGTCAGCGGAACTGCCCCATATACCATTACCCAGACCACCAAAATTCCATGGGTCATAGGCATGAAAATAAGCCATCAAATAATCATCATCAGGTATTGCTGCGTTCATCATATCATTTAACGATGACCAGCCGCTCCCGGAGAAAATGACAATTCTGGTTGGATTTGTTTCCCGGATAATAGGCAGAATACGAAAGTTTAGGTCATTGGTTTGCTCATCAGTTAATCCATGAGGTTCATTAATCATCTCAAATAATAATCGATGGGATTTATCTTTGAATCTTTCTGAAATCTGCGTCCAGATATTCTCGTATCTTGTAATATTTAATAAAGAATAATCATCCTTTAACCAACCTTCATGATGTCCATTTATAATAATAAATAACCCTCGTTCCAGTCCCCAGTCAACCACTTCCTCAACACGATTGAGCCACGACAGGTTAATATCGAAAGGTGAAGATTCTGAAGTATGACTACCCCATTTTACCGGTATGCGAACACATTGAAAACCTGCAGACTGATAATCATCAAAATAATATTCCTGGACAGGACCATTATTCCAGCCGCCTTCTGTATCAGGCTCTAAGGTGTTACCAAGATTTATACCTCTCATCATTTGCTCAATTGCTTCGTGAGGAGTATAGATTATATCGGTTTCGATTTCTGCAGCAACAGGTTGTTTATCACAGAACAGGGAGAATAATAATAAATAGACTAACAATAGAGAAAATGATATTTTCATGATGGATCCTTTAGATTTAATGATCATGATTTTCGGATCTGATATTGAATAATTGTCCATATATCATTGCCCGAAGATAAGTAAAATTACCGGATTTTGAGATTTTCAAACAATCTTTTGTGATAATTATTTTGAATATATAGTTTAAAATAGTATTATGTATTGCATGGTACTATACAATGGCGATATATTTGTTATACCTTGTAATAAGAATTTTAATATGATTACATACAGGATTATTATGAGGTTGACAGAAATAAAGACCATGATTGATATTTTAGAAATAATCACCATGCACAAAACTCTATACTTATCGGTAGTAATACTGTAAATACAGTACGATTAAATGAATCCCCCAAATATCTGCCCACAGATCCTATCAAAACCTAATCCAGGAGATAAAAAATGCTGTTAAACAATTTAAAAATTACTTTAAGAAATTTGATGAAATATAAAGGATTTTCACTTATCAATATCCTTGGGTTAGCGCTGAGTATTTCTATTTGTTTAATTATGATCATCTTCATAAAAGATTGGAAAAGCAGTGATCAATTTCATGTAAATAAAGAAAGAATTTCGCGTATTTATACTACAGACACAGGAATATCTTACTCAGAGATAGATGGCTGGGCCAATACACCTGGCTCACTGGTACCCATATTATTGGATAATTATCCCTCTGTCCAAAATGCTGCCAGGTTAATGAAAATGTCCGGTAATGTTCTGAATACCGAAACGGCAGTATCAATTAACGGTCTGTACGCCGAACCTGCCTTTTTAGATATTTTTAGTTATCCGTTAAAGTATGGTGATCCTGCATCTGCACTTGATAAGCCGTATTCAATTATAATATCAGAAGAAATTGCCAATAAATTCTTTGCTGAAGAAAATCCCATAAATAAAGAACTCCAGCTTGAAACTCTTGGTAACTTTACGGTTACAGGAGTACTCATGAATCAAAGTGAAAGATCACATTTCATTTTTGAAACTCTCGCTTCCTTTGCGACAGTACAATCCCTGGAAAATCGCGGTATATATAATTCTGATCTCAATAACTGGAAATCATTCAGTAGATATTATACTTATATTCTACATAATGAAAGTGCAAATATTGATTTTATAAACGAAAAACTATCACACACTGCTGAACTAATATTCCCTGAATCCGAACGGGATAGACTTGGATTTCGCATTCAACCACTACTGGATATAAATCTCGGAATGAATCTCATCAATTCTATGCCCGGGACAAAACACGCTTTCGAATTGATCATCCTCCCTGTTCTGGCAATTGTGATAATTTTTCTGGCTTGCTTTAACTATATCATACTATCAATAGCCCGGGCTCTAAAAAGGACAAAAGAGATTGGCTTAAGAAAAGTTATTGGTGCCAACAAACGACAGATTATTCGCTTATTCCTCAGTGAAACATTTGTAATAACCCTTTTGGCGCTTGCAGCAGCCTGTTTAATGCTGTTTTGGCTGGTACCATTAATAAATAATGTGGACGCAATTGAAAATGCCAGAATGCAGATTAATCTGGAATTCCTGCAGGATCCTGGTATTTATGGTTATTTTATAATTTTTGCCATAATCGTCAGTCTTGTAGCAGGATTGTATCCGGCAATTTACCTTTCCTCATTTTTACCTGTTAATGCTTTAAAAGGAGTTTCCAACATTAGGGGATTCTCACAGCTGATAACTCGAAAAGTGCTTATGGCTATTCAGTTTGGGGTCACAATTATCTCAATTATATTTATAACATATTTTTATCAATTGCATTCTTACTGGATGAATTATGATCGGGGGATTATCATCGAGAATATTGTTAGTATCGAATTATTTGATGTTAATCCGGAAACAATTAGAAACGAATTGATGACCAATAGCAATATCAATGGGGTATCTTTTTCATCTGATATACCCATATATGGTGGTGGGAATTTCACATACCTAAGAAAAAATAGTTCAGAAGAGCCGGACATTGTGGCAAATTTTACAATAGACCCCAATTTTATAGATGATTTTGAATTAGCATTATTGGCTGGAAGAAACTTTTCGAGTGAATTTGTTTCCGATGTGAACGATGCAATAATAATAAATGAGAAAGCAGTCCTGGACTTCCAACTTGGAACACCGATAGAAGCAATTGGAAAAAACCTGGTTCTTGGCAAAGATAAAACAGTAACCGTAATCGGTGTGGTAAGAAATTATCATTTTAGTTCACTGGAAAATCCAATCGGTCCAATTGTTCTTAATTATGATCCGGTAAAATTCAATTATGCAAATATCAGGTTTCTGCCGGGAGGGAAAGAGGAAATAAAATTATATCTCTCAAAAGCCTGGGAAAAATTTGACAAATTGCATCCGGTAAATGGTGTTTATTTCGAGGATAGACAGCAGGAAATGGATAGTATGGTATCCGGGATCTTACAAATATCTGCTGGTGCATGTGGATTTGTAATCATCATTGCATTGCTTGGTTTATTAGGGATGGCGACTTATTCAACAGAATTAAAGATCAAAGAAATTGGCATTCGGAAAGTTTTGGGTGCATCTGTGACAAATGTGACCTATATGTTATCAAAAGGTTATGTAAAACTGATTCTGATTACTGCAATTGTCGCCTTGCCGGGGGCTTATTTTATTTCTGATGGCATTTTTCAGTTTTTTGCAGTTCGACCGGATCAGGAGCTTTGGGTATTACCAGTTGTACTGATATTTATCATGGGTCTATCAATATTAACCATTGGGTCACAGACTGTAAAAGCGGCAATGTTAAACCCGATAGAGAATTTAAGGGAAGACTAATATGACGGCTAAGATTTTAAAATTTATTTTACCTTATTAAGGCTGAATTCAATACTACCGCCGTCCCATGTTTTGGTTGCCCATTCATCACATTCACCATCACCAAAATCTATAGAGGCAGTTAGAATATCATCCTCATAAAATTCTATAACGCCTTCGACAATATATTCGCATCCTTCGATTTCAACCAAAGGTACGATGACGATTTTATCATAATCGGATGAGTCTTTTTTTCTATCCAGATAAAATTCAACGGTCTCACCATCTATAGTTTTTGTAGCGATATTGTCACATCCACCGTTTCCATAATCGACAACAGCAACCACAACACTGTTTTGGATATATTCTATAGTACCTGATACATAATACTTACAGCCTTCTATTTCAATCAGCGCTTCGGTGATGATTTTCTCATACTCGTCCTCACCCATCAAGTAAATATCTGCCTCTTCTTTGGCCAATGACATTGAGTCAAAACCAAATATATCAGGTTTTTCATTGCTGCAGCCTGATACTAATATGATAAAAATAAATAGCGAAAGCATAAGAAATTTCATTTGATTATTTCCTTTTAAATAAATTACATATAGAAAAATTTATATCTTTTCAAATGGGATCAGGTTTTGGATCAATTTTATAGATACAATAGCAATATTCACATGAAAGATTTGTTAAAATTAATACTTAAAATATTCCCTTACAATAGATTGGGAGCTTATAATCCTGGTAATGATGACGGAAGTTAATAAATCATTAACAGATGGTTTACCCATTGGATAGAACATCCTGATATCTCTTGGCAATTTTAAAAATTCTGTAAGGATTATATCTGATGCCAAGAACTATACTGGCAGCAAGAATACCGCTCACCAATGCAGGGAATATCCCCGGTCCAGTAGTGGTGTCGGCCCCTACCATCAGTAGATTCTTTATGGGGGTTCGATGGTTAATCCATTTTGCTTTAAATCTCTCAGGTACAGCGGGGATACCATATATTGTGCCATTGTGATGGCTGGTAAAAAATTCATTACTCAGTGGTGTTGAAATTTCCTGAAAATCGATAATTTTCCTGAGTCCGGGATAATAACTTTCTACAAAATCAAGCATCGCATCGGCGATTTTAGTTTTTAATTTTTCATAATCCTCACCACGTTTATTCCAGCTTTCATCCTTCCACTGATAGAATGGTTCACAATCTGCAAAAGAAATAATTTCAATTGTATGCCCCTCGAGATGATCTGTTTTCATTGATGGAAATGATACATATGCACCAGATACCTTGCCATTGATTATATCATTTCTGGAACCAAAATTTTCTTCGTGGTCAAATGACTTATAAATCCAGTGATTCTCTCCTTTGAAGCCTAAGGTGGCTGGATCTTCTTTTAATCCGAGATATAAGGTTATCACACTGGTCCCACTAGGGAAATTTTCAATCTCTTTTCTAAAACTTTGACAATATCGTGAAGGAATCAGTTTTGTATACGTATTAAAAGCGCCAATATTTGAAATGATTACGGGAGCACGAAATTCAACTTCAACTTCTTTCTCGCCCTTTATTCTACTAATTGCTTTGACGCCAACTGCTTTATCATTTCGGATGATGATATTTTTGACTTCATGATTGACGAGCAGATCACCACCGGATTTTTTAATTATGGGAATAATGCTATCTGATATGACCTTGGATCCACCTTTTGGATAATATCCACCACCAAAATAATGTTGAGTCAATAAGGCATGCATGATAAAGGGGCTTTTTGATGGAGGGAGTCCGTAGTCTCCAAACTGAGATGTGAGAACTGCTTTTAATTTGTAATCCTCAAAGCGAATATCTAGATATTCTTTTGTAGTTTGGAGAAATTGTGCCTCATCTTTTTTTAGTATAAACTGAAACCATTTGCTGATCCAGTTTGGAAAGAAAAATAGGATATTAAATTTTCCATACCATTTTGATGCATTTAATAAATCAGAAAAATATTCATCCAGGTTAACACTCTCATCAGGGAAGGTTTCCTTAAGATCACTTTTAAAACGATGAAATCCTTCATGGGCATTAAACTTAAGACCGGGATAATTGAAACAGTCATACACCGGTGGCATCTTCTGCCATTTTACACCACCCCTGGTGACAAAGTCAAAAAGGATTCTGGGGAATTTGCCTTCACGCATCCGACCCACATAATGAAGACCAACATCCCATTCATATTGACCATTTGGACCTTTGCGTTTAAACGTATGAGTGTATCCACCAATTTTCCAATGTTTCTCAAGGATCAACACCCGTTTATTTTTTAATTGTGAAAGGACAGAAGCAGTTGATAATGCTCCAAGTCCAGACCCAATAATGATTACATCGTAATTAGTGTTCATTGTAGCTCCAATATAAATTTGAAATTATTTGAATGGGCCGGTAATACCCGATGCAGTATAAATATTCTTGATATTGAAAGCATAAACCATTAACCCAGCCTGTCAAATGTTCTTTGAAACTGAAAAGATACGATTTTGATATATTATCAACTCAGATAATTTTTCTAATAATATTCAAAAAATTATTTACAAGCATTTTAGTTCAATATTAGAAATTTGATTATCCGTCTTAAACATAAATTAAGACTTTTAAAAAGATGCCTGCCCAAATAACATTGAGCCACTATTGGGAAATTCGCCTGGCTTTTTTGGGAAACCAATCATATTGGTATCCAATTCACTATTGAAATTTTCATCATGAAATATGGTGACAGTATAATCGCCAAAGGCAGAGAATCAAAAGTTTGATGCCGGTGAGGAGTTTAATAACCGTAGTAGACCTCATACTGATTATTAGAGGAATAACTCCAAATGAGGAACGATGATCTATCTTAAATTACTGGTGTAAATGTCCGAGATGTATTGGAGGAATACAATAAATTCAAAACAGTTAGTGCTGATTTAACATCTTTTCATGAGGTCAAATGACTGAGACATTAATTATATTGGCAGGTGGATTAAGTTCCAGGATGAAAAAATCATTTGCATCCGATGAGATAAGCCGTGAAAATATTGCTGAGTCAAACTCCGTTGATAAAGGATTAATTACACTTGGAAATGGCCGCCCACTCCTGGATTATCTCCTTTACATTGCCAAACAGGCTGGTTTTAACAAAATCATTATTGTCACTGGCGAGAATTCTTCAGGCATGCGGTCAAGTTATGGTGATCTGGACTCTGGTAACAATTTTCATGATATGGATATTTCCTATGCTGTCCAGAAAATTCCAGCTGACAGGGTCAAACCATGGGGTACTGCTGACGCCCTTCTTCAGGCATTGGAACAATACTCAGAATATCAAAAAGAACATTTTTGTGTTTGCAATAGCGATAATCTGTATTCTGAAAAGGTCATGAAATATTTGCGAACTGCAGCCCATCCAAATGCACTGATAAATTATGATCGGGATGGTTTGGAATTTACTCTTGAAAAGATTAGCGGTTTTGCAGTTACCAGATCTGATCACAGCGATTTATTGATTGATATTCATGAAAAGCCGGATGCAGCAATGTTAGAATCATGTCGCGGTACTGATGGAATCGTCAGGGTAAGTATGAATATTTTTATGTTCTACGGGAAAATGATATATCCATTTCTAATAAACTGTCCAATAAATCCTGCCAGAAACGAAAAAGAGCTTCCCTCTGCAATATTAAATATGATTGGAGAAAATCCTGGTTCATTATTATGCATACCAATAAAGGAACATGTACCAGACTTAACTGAAAAAAATGATATTAAAAAAGTTTCAGATTATCTCCACGAAAAATTTTCCAAACTTGAGTGGTAACTCAATATGTTAAAAAGAATATTATTTATCAGAATCTAAGGAGGTTTCGTGATACTGCATTCTATTGATTGGTTTTTTGTTGCGGCATTTTTTATTTTTTCCCTGGCCATTGGTATAGCTGTTTCAAAAAAATCTGGTGAAAGTTCAACTGAATTTTTTCTCTCAGGTCGAAATATGCCCTGGTGGCTATTGGGATTCTCCATGGTCGCCACGACTTTTTCTGCCGATACACCCAATTTAGTAACCGATATTGTTCGGCAGAATGGCATCGCTGGAAATTGGGTCTGGTGGGCCTTTCTTCTTACCGGTATGCTTACCGTATTTGTATATGCCAAGCTCTGGCGCCGTTCAGAAGTGATGACAGATCTTGAGTTTTATGAAATACGCTACAGCGGAAAGGGTGCTGCTTTTTTACGGGGATTCCGGGCCATATATCTCGGATTATTCTTTAATGTATTGATCATGGCATCAGTATCGCTTGCCTTTATAAAAATTGGCGGTGTCATGCTGCAATGGACACCTATCCAAACGCTTCTAGTCATCTCCACAATCACGGTGATCTACAGCGCTCTTGGTGGATTGAGGGGAGTGATTATAACAGATTTTTTCCAATTCATCATTGCTATGGTCGGAGCTGTTGGGGCTGCTATGATAGCAGTGAAACTGCCTGAGGTTGGTGGTTTGAGTGCTTTATTAAGCAACGAGGCCATTGCATCTAAATTGAATTTCCTGCCCGATTTTTCAAATACTGAAGCTCTGTTGTCTATTCTGATTCTTCCCTTGGCGGTGCAATGGTGGTCAGTTTGGTATCCTGGAGCAGAACCTGGCGGTGGTGGTTATATAGCTCAGCGCATGTTATCTGCAAAATCGGAATCTCATGCTATGAAAGCCACCCTCTTTTTTAATGCGGCACATTATGCACTAAGACCATGGCCATGGATTCTTGTGGCATTAGCATCCTTGGTGGTATTCCCGGATTTGGCCTCACTCCGAGAAGCCTTCCCACATATTGATCCTGAAGTTGTGAAACATGATCTGGCATACCCAGCCATGCTGACCTATCTGCCGCATGGACTACTTGGGCTTGTGATGGCATCTCTGATAGCAGCCTTCATGTCGACAATTTCTACTCATTTAAATTGGGGATCATCCTATATAGTACATGACTTTTATCGCCGGTTTATTAAACCAGATGCAAACGAAAAACATCTAGTGCAGATTGGTAGACTTTCTACAGTGATTTTGATGATACTCGCCGGCGGTCTGGCACTCATGCTAAGTAATGCCCTGCAGGCATTCAATATTTTACTACAGATAGGGGCAGGAACCGGTTTACTGTTTATCCTGCGCTGGTTCTGGTGGAGGATTAATGCCTATAGCGAAATCGCCGCCATGATCATTTCTTTTGTTATAGCACTTTATTTCCAGTTGGTTCATCCCAATACTGGTTTACCTGAGTTATCAACCCATCTTCAACTGGTCCTCGGTGTGGCAATCACAACTATTGGATGGATCACAGTTACTTTCATGACAAAACCCACAGATGATAAAACATTAAGATCATTTTATAAACTGATACAACCTGGTGGTCCGGGATGGAAATCTGTCCTCGAAATTGCAACTAGTGAGAATATTTCACTTGAGGGTGAAAAACAGAAATGGGATGTTCCACAGGGAATTCTCTGTATGGTGCTGGGTTGCTTTGCAGTATACAGCACGCTATTTGCCACGGGTTACTGGATCTATGGCAATACCATGCCAGCAGCCCTGCTTACCGGAGTAGCCGTTCTATCTGCATATGGTGTAATAAAAGCCTGGGATCGATTAAGCATCGTTTATTAGATAAGGATTTCACTTGCCTGAAAATTTATCCATAAATCTCTTCCGGTCCTTATCTACCATTTTTGATTTTGCCAGACGATTCAAAAGAACAAGTATTTTGTCTTTAATTGTTAATATTTTTTCTAATGGTATCATTTTTCGTAATTCGAAAGATAACAGCATTTCATTACTCTCGCTATAATTCTTGAGCAGGGCGTAAAGAACAGAGAGCATTATATGGATTTTTTCTTCCACATTGTTCACGATCAATTGATTGCCTTTTTTATTAATCGCTGTATAGGTGAAGTCTAATTTTCCTTCTGTCATGCCCCGGTCATTACCTCTTAATTCAATTTTATATAGTGATGACGATTTTTTATTATCCAATCTGAAATGTATCTTGTAGTTTTCCGGATCATACTCAACTGCAGTCCAGGTAGTTTTACCATTGTAGTTACCAATCAGGAACGGTGCCGATGAGATTTCGGAAAAAATAGTCCCCAAACCAACCGTATCGTCTGGACAATATATCAGGTTGCATTTCCAGCCCGGTATCCATTTATATTCTTCTATGGGGGAAACGAGAGGGAATACCTTATCAACTGGAGCATTGATGGATACTGGAATTAAGATATGTGCTGTCTTTGATTTAAATTCTTTCATGTTTTAGTCCTTTTGTAAGAGTATTAATAATTAATTTGTTACTAGTCATTTAGATCAACCCAAACCTTATGATTCACCAAACCAAATTCTTTTAAATTTGAAGCAAGGCGGAGACCAAGAGAGCTCCCGTAGTTATCGATTATTTTTGAACTGTGAAACAGATGGATTCCAAAATCGGTATCCAGCCTTATACGGCTATAAATCTCGATTGCCGGTTTTATTGATTCCATTTCCACTTCCTTAATCAAATTCTGCAGTTGCGATTCAAGCAATTCCCTATTACAACCCACTGACCGAAGTTCGATAATCTCTAACCATCTCATTATTATTCCTTTGTATTAGTGAATACTATAGCGATGTACATATGCTTATATATGCGAAAGTTATGCCACGATTATAAGTGCAATAAATACAACGGCATGTATAATAAGTTAAATTATAATTACCAAATATGATAATAATACTTGTCAAATATGGTGATAATACATAATATTACCATATATGATAACACATTGGAATCAAAATGAATGAGAATGAATTTTTCAGGGAAGCGACTTTAAGAATTTGTGGTAATCTTGAGATAGAAACATCACTATTTGAATGTTTGAAATATTTGAAAACAGTCATCCCGGCTGACAGCATGAATCTATCCGTTTGGGAACCGGATATTAATTCAATAAGGGTCATTGCGCGTGCAACTGAATCAGGTGGGTGGAAATCTGATACTCTTATTCCCATGTCTCAGTTTGCCAAAACTTATATGGAAAAAATGCAAAACAGATTTAAAGTTTCCAGTTGGCCGGATACAGATATAATCAATGACTCATCAGCTGATGCAGGTATGCGGGAAATAACAAAACATTTTGATTTGGAAGTCTCATCTCTGATGCATTTAATCCTGGAAACTGTGGATCGGCCTCTTTGCAGTATTCTGGTTATTGGAAAAGGCAAGAATATATATACTGAAAAACATGGAGAGATTCTAAACATATTAAAAAACCCACTTTCAATTGCAATGTCCAATGCCCTAAAACACAGGGAGGTCGTCAAACTTCAGGAGTTATTGACTGATGATAACAGGTATCTCCAGGGTGAACTGCGACAATTATCAGGATATAATATTATTGGGGATAATTTCGGATTGAAGGATGTCATGGAAAAAACCTCACAGGTGGCTTCATTGGATAGTCCGGTTTTATTATTAGGTGAGACTGGTGTAGGAAAAGATGTAATCGCCAATGCTATTCATAATTTTTCAAAGCGCCGTGGACATCCATTTATCAAAGTAAATTGCGGTGCAATCCCTGAAACCCTGATTGACAGTGAGTTATTTGGACATGAGAAAGGCGCCTTCACCGGTGCCATATCAGCGAAGCGAGGTCGTTTTGAACGTGCCGATAAGGGAACCATTTTTTTAGATGAAATTGGCGAATTACAACCACAGGCTCAGGTGAGATTATTAAGAGTTTTACAGGATAAAGAAATTGAACGGGTGGGAGGTACCAAAACTATCCGACTTGATATCAGAATAATTGCCGCCACAAACCGTAATCTGGAAGAGATGGTATTTGATAATCAATTTCGCAAAGATTTATGGTTTCGGATTAATGTGTTTCCCATCTTGATACCGCCGCTCCGCGATAGAAAATCCGATATTCCAGCGCTATTACAACATTTTATCAGCATGAAATCAAAGGAATTAAAACTACCTGGAATTCCAGAATTGGCACCGGGGGCAATTCAAAAATTAATGGATTACGACTGGCCGGGAAATGTAAGGGAACTACAAAATGTCGTAGAACGTGCATTAATTATCAATCCAAAAGGATTATTGGTTTTTGAACACATGAATCAGTCCCACTCAAGAGGAATTAGCGCCCCTGAGAGCGGCGATGAAACTGTAACAAGTTTGAATGATATGATGTCCAATTACATACAGCAGGTTCTTGTAAAAACGGCTGGTAAAATCCATGGAAAAGGGGGCGCTGCTGAATTACTCGGCATCAATGCCAATACATTGCGTAACCGAATGAATAAACTCGGCATCAAATACGGTAAAAATTTTAGATCATAATTAGGCAAAGCATTTGAATTCTAACCGGATTTAGGAAACTATTTTAACTATTATTCTCAGCACTTTTATTTTCGATGAGGGAATCGTTGTCCAAGAAAACTGATACGGAAAACCGCCTATGGTAGAGGTGATTAAGAAATATTTTCTTAAATAGCTGGCTAAATACTAATACAGAAAAGAAAAATTGTCTGTTATACTGAAGTTATAAAGATTATCTTTTGTATTATCGATAAAATTTATAATATCATTTAAAACAATATAGATTACAACCGTATATTTGGCAGTATTAGCTGATAATTATTTTACTCCCATCGATTCTATGACATGTGCTGACTTTTGGTTGGCGACGATTTTGATCCCAGCACCTGATACCACAAAATGACTTACTCTTTCTTAATAGTTCTACGATTTAATAACGGACGAATAATTTCACATTTTATTATATAATTTTCTACTTTTAAAGGAGACCAATATGAAGGATATAATCATTTTCCTGGCATTAACCCTATTTTGTTCTATTGGATTTTCCCAATCTGGATGGGACAATCAAGATTCAGGAGGAAATCGCTTTTTATCGGATGTCTGTTTTGTAGATGAAATGAATGGTTGGGCAGTTGGACAGACCAATACAATTCTTTCTACATCAAACGGCGGTAGTATCTGGACTGAGCAGGAAGTAAATCCAAGTTCAAATTATTGGTCCGTTTATTTTTATAATCAGAACACAGGTTGGGCAAGCGGCAGCAACGGCAAAATAGTTCATACAACCAATGGCGGCGAGCAATGGATGGATCAGGTCTCCGGTACCAATCGAAATTTATGGGATATCTTTTTTCTGAATGAAGATTTAGGATGGATCGCTGGTGGCAAAGAGAATGATTTTACTGATCCAATACAGATGATTTTACATACCGAAAATGGCGGGCAATCCTGGAGCTTTATATTATATGATTCTGGCGAGTGGCCTTTACATTCTGTTTTTTTTATTAATCCTCTTACTGGTTGGGCTGTTGGGGAAGTAGGCGCAATTTTATCCACAACAAATGGAGGAAGTAATTGGGTGAATCAATCCTCAGGGACAAATCAGCATTTACTTGAAGTTCTTTTTATCGACTCAAATAATGGTTGGATAGTTGGAGATTCCGGAACCGTATTACAGACGGAAAATGGCGGTGCAACTTGGACGAGTCTGGATATAGGTACAAATGAGTCACTTCAATCAATCGAAATAATTGATGAAACCAAAATATGGATTGTTGGTGGCGGTCTGAATAATGGAAAAGTTTTTCATTCCTTTGATGGAGGAACCTCATGGTCTTCTCAATACGATGGGACATTGGGTCCGTTTACTGGTGTTTCATTTCCAGATCAGGTACATGGCTGGGCTGTTGGATACAGTGGTTCAGTTATTTATACCAGTACAGGCGGATCCTCCTGTGATCCACCTGCTGATATAAACATGGATGATGTGGTTGATATACTAGATATAGTGATTATAGTTGACTGTATTATTGAATATTCACAATGCCCATGCGCCGATATTAATCAAGATGGATTGGTAGATGTTTTGGATCTTGTCATGATCGTACAATTAATCCTTTCAGATAATTGATTCCCTATCCATATATTCTTTTTAATTAGCACTGAACTTGATTTGGTATTAGAATAGCTAATCATTAACGACTAATATTCGATTATTGTGATAAGGGTTTGCGACCATATATCTTTGTATGTCCAGCCCATCCGGGACACCAGGTACGATGCCATCTCATTACTTTACCAAATGAAGATTGTGGTTTTTTATCAGCGTATGGACAAATGTTGCAGTTATGACATAATCCTGCCCATGCTCTTGTTGACAAACTAAAATCATCTTTAGTATTATTTTTATTTAGATTTGTATCAATCACTTTATCTTCCTTTGTTATGTTGGTTACTTCATCTTCAATAATTACGATGAAATTAAAATGATAACACTTGCATAATAAACAGCCTGGTCTGTTACCAGAATGACTCCTATAACTCGCTACTTAACGGCCTGAATATTGGCAGATATTACATAGTCGGACATATCCATATCATCAGACCATTCTTTTATGAATTCCGAACTATCATCCTTTGTCGTAATGCTGATATTTGTAAATCCTGCTGAATTTAGTTTTTGTTTTATCTCAGAAACTTGCTCTGCCCCTGAGATACAGCTTGAATACAGTTTTGGATCATCAAGTAGATCATCAGGTAGTGGACCCCGAGTTACAACATCGGCGATTGCCAACCGGCCGCCGGTTTTTAAGACCCGGTAAGCTTCATTATAAACGGATTGTTTATCTGGTGATAGATTGATGACACAATTGGAGATGATTACATCCACAGAATTATCAGCAGCAGGCAGATGCTCGATTTCCCCTAAGCGAAATTCAACATTTTTATAACCGCTGGATTCAACATTCTTTCGGGCAACGGTAATCATGTCAGGTGTCATATCCACACCGATTACATATCCACTTGTACCCACTTCTTTTACCGCTAAGAAACAATCTAAACCGCCACCGGCGCCAAGATCCATAACCACTTCGCCTTCTTTTAGACTGGCGATTGCCTGTGGATTACCACAACCTAATCCCATATTGGCATCTGTGGGTATTGAGGATAATTCTTCTGCCGAATATCCTAAAGAAAGTGAGATATTTTCTACAGAAGAAACCCCTTCATCACCACAACATGATGGAGCACAACCGCAGCCATCACTGCTTTCATTGGCTATTTTTGCATAACTTTCTCTCACCGCCTGTCGTATCAAATCATTATCGACACTTTTCATTTCTTAAACTCCTTATAATCTGTTTTTGAGAATTTATAGTGGAATATCAAATCGATATCCCCCGTAAATATTTTCTCATTAATTTTTTAATTCAATTTTTGATAAATAAATTGTTCTCTGTTTATTCTCATATTCAACAACTGGGTTTATCTTCTGTCTTGCAAGCACAGCTTCCACAACTTTGCTTTTTTGATTTGTATTCCAAAACATTTCCAAAGTGATCAAAATCAAAATGACAACAGGCTAAGATCAGTTCTTTAATTTTTTTTCTGGCCCGTTGAACTCTGGACTTAGCTCCAGGAATCGATAAACCCAACTCATCAGCCATTTCACGTTGATTTTTGTTCTCGTATTCGGTCATCACCAAAGCCTGTCGATATTTTACCGGTAATTCATCAACAAAGGGTTTTAACCACGAACTATCAGGTAATGAATAAGCATCAAAATCTGTTAAATGATCATCATCTGAGATCTCCTTGTTGATATTATCTGTTAGTTTTTGATTTTTCTTTTGAAGACGATAATAATCATTTATCTTATTTCTGGTGATTTGAAAAATCCAGGACTCAAGTCTATCAACATCTCTCAGTTTGTGAAGATTATCATGAATTTTGAGAAACACATCCTGAAGAACATCCTTTGCATCATGCTCATTCTTTATTTGTGAAACAATATATGCTTTCAAATGAGAGTTGAATGTGCTCCATATTTTTTGTGTTTGTTCAGTCATTTCAATGCCCTTTTATTATTTCAGTAATTTGATTAGAGTTGAACTGCATTTTTTGCATCACTCACATTGTTGACGCAGACTTTTGCAAAAGGATGCAGAAATTATTAGTATCATCAAATTCATTTATTATAAGTCTGATCTGGTGATTGTTAATTGTTGGATTTGAAATATGAGTTTAGAAGTGACAATCCTAAACTAATAATTATAATTGCACAGGCGATATACCAGCCACCGAGAAAAAATAGGAATCCAGCCCAGATGAAGTCACCAGTGAGATTTCGGTAAAATTGAGGGGTGATATACCGTAGTGACCTGCCCCCATAGTTTGGACCACCTTCAAAGTTAGTACTTTTTGTGTTTTTATTAATACTCAATTGATAATTTCCCAGCGTTCAAGTCTTTTACCGTACAGATAAGCCTCCGGTGCAGGAGGTCTATACCCAAGACTACTGTGTGGTCGAATATGATTATATTGCTTTCTCCAACGTTCAACAAGCACTATCGCTTCTAGTAATGTATCAAAGATTTCCACA
>Ga0209141_1000094_pt1 | contig 86418 bp, 82 predicted proteins | sample SaaInlLV_10m_DNA_2_FD_184676 | JGI IMG/M metagenome (GOLD analysis project Ga0209141, IMG submission 184676) | Marine microbial communities from expanding oxygen minimum zones in the Saanich Inlet - Saanich Inlet SI074_LV_150m_DNA (SPAdes) (version 2) | ecosystem: Environmental > Aquatic >... | reverse complement strand
AGTACCATGCTAATCAGGCACATTATGTGTATTACCTTTTTAACGGTAAAGAAAGAACAACAGAATTAAAAAAGATGATTTTAACTTACGATGCAGACATTCTTGTTAACATCGAAGGTAAACTGTAGTTTCTTAGAAGGAAAAAATTAAGCCTTAGTTTTTTCCGTTTTTTCATCATCTTTACCACCGCCTTTTTTCATGCGCATACCTTCTGCAGCGCGTCTCTTCCTGACTTCTTTAGGATCGGCTAACAAAGGACGGTATATTTCTATGCGATCTCCATTTCCTAGTTGGTGATCAGGACGAATAGCCTTGCCAAAAATGCCAATATCACAGGTTTGCTTATCAATTTCAGGAAAGTAAGTCTCGATATTAGATTGCAAAACTACATCTCTCGGACTGGTCTCAGGCGTTACCTCTAACTCCAGAATCACCTGTTGATCAGGTGTGGCATAAGCAATTTCAATATGTAAATCTTCAGTTTCCATATATTTTACTGTTTCCTGTATATCTGATGAGCTCGTTGGCAAAAAGCATCAACGAGAGAATCTGCTATCTGGGTAAAAACCGGCCCAATCAACAAACTCACAATTCTATTCGAAAACTCAAAATTAAGATGCAATTCTATCTTACTGGCCTGATCAGACAACTGAGTAAATAACCAGTCACCCGATAAACTTTTAAAGGGCCCGTCAATTAACTGCATATGAATTATTTCATTTACCGTCAGCGTATTTCTGGTACTGAAGCTATGGTTCAACTTACCTTTTTTCATCAATATTGACGCTTCCATGGTTGATTCAGATTGGCTCAACACTTTACTGCTTGCACACCAGGGTAAAAATTCTGGATATTTTTCCACTGAATTTACTATATCGTACATTTGAGCGGCGCTAAAAGGCATCAGTGCGCTACGATTAATTTTTGCCATCAGGTATCACTCACTAAACCCAGTGTAGACAGGATCACTATAAAAACCAATATTGGCGTTACATATCTAATAGTAAAATTCCAGATCTCAAATAATTTTCTATTGGGTAGATCCAGCGCATCATAACTGACACTACGAGGTAATATCCAGCCAACAAACAAGGCAATAAACAACGCTACCAATGGCTGAACGATATGACTAGAGAGATAGATAATAACATCATGAAAGCCTGCCTCATTGACGACTCGATAAGCATCATCACCAAAATATAAAGTCATGGTGAATCCAGAATCATTCCATAGACTGTAAGAAAATATTGTACCTAACCCAAACACCCAGACAGCGAGACCAATTTGAGTAGCAGCCTGAATTCGGGTGCGTTTAAACTTTAATTTATAGCAGGTTATTAATGCTTCAAAAATAGCAACGGCTGTAGTCACCGCAGCCAGGGTCAATAACAGATAGAATAGAGCACCAAATAGACTTCCGTATTCAAAAGACCCAAAAATAACCGGCAATATTCTAAAAGCAAGTTCATCATCAAGTGCTGGAGTCAGGTTGGCTGAAAATACCAGTGCATTTATCGCAAGGCCAGTGAAAATAGAAAATAGTAAATCAATCACAATGATCTGAGCAGACACATAACCAATAGATACTTCCTCATCAAGATAAGCACCGTAGATCACCATAACACCCAGACCAAGTGCGAGTGTAAAGAAAGCTCGCTGAAGTGCCAGCAAAGGCATGTTTGAATCTACTCGGGAGAGGTCGGGATAAAGGATATAGTTAATGCTATCTATCATGCCCGATGAATAAAAAGCATACACCAGGCCAATCAGCAGTAAAATTGCCATAGTCGGTACGAGAATAATGAAAATTCTTTGAAGCCCTTCTTTGAGTCCCTGAGAACCAATTGAAACGATTAAAATGACAAACAGCGTATGCCATAACATCATTGATTCTGAGTTGGAGCGAAAATTTTTAAATAGTGCATTTACCCCATCAGGTGTGGCCCCTGAATAAACACCCAAACCCGTTTTAACAAAATAAGCCAGTGACCAGCCTGAAACCACACTGTAAGAAGATAAAATCAGAAACCCGGCAAGCAAAGCCAAGATACCCACAATTCTCCAGTAAATAGAAGCATTATGTTCTGCGGCTAAGTTAGCCAGACCGTCAACCAGGTTTTTTCGAGTTAAACGTCCCAGCATGAATTCGCTCATCAAAAGAGGCAAACCCAGCAAAATCAAAAAGAATGAATACAGTAAAAGAAAGGCCCCTCCACCATTTTCTCCTGCCATTACCGGGAAAGTGAGAAAATCCTTAAGGCTCAGTGTCGCTCCAACAGAAATTACAATAAATGTTGTCTGATTTTTCCACAGAAATTTCATTTTTGGATTGCTGGTTAGCATAGAACACTATATTTAAACGGGAAGTCGCATTATCCTGATGAAGGCAACTGGAGTAAACAACACAGGTATAAATTTACCACCTTTAAGGCTTTTCATTAGTTTATTTTTCGATTTATCTGAATGACCAGAATTTATTACCCATAAAATTAACCACTAACGTGATTATGATCATTAATAATTGGGCTAAAAGTGGATTTATCAAAAATAGCTCAACCAGTATTAACATACCGGTTAGATTAATTGTCAAAGAAATCAGGTTAACGATTAAGAACCTGATAAATAGATAACGACTTTTCGTATCACTACCTTTAAAAGTCCAGTGTTTATTAACAAAATAACTGTTCGTTACAGCAAAGCAAAAGCCCGTTGCCGATGCTAAAAGATGATACAACCCCAGATAACTATACAGGTAATAGAAAACAGCATAATGAATTAGCGTATTGAAAATGCCAACTATCGAGAATTTAATAAATTGAGCTAGCATTTAATAAATTGAGTTAGCATTTAATAACAACGATAAATTTCAGAACTTTAATCAAACCCAATTTTTCTTTTGATCAGATAAACCGGTCGCTGCTTAACTTCTATAAAAACTCTACCCAAATATTCACCTAATATACCCAGACCAACCAGGTTGATACCACTAAAAAAAAGTATAATTGACACGACCGAAGCATAACCCGGTAGATCAACACCAAAAATCAGTGTCTTAGCGACAATGAATATCAGATAACATAGCGAAAAAAAAGATAACACCAGACCGGCATAAGTCCACATTCGAAGTGGAGCGGTCGAAAAGGAAAAAATCCCATCAAGCGCATAATTAAACAGTTTCCAGGAACGCCACTTGCTTCGACCCGTTGCTCGATCTGGACGAGAAAAATCAATGACCTCTGTCTCATAACCCGGCCATGAGAGAATACCCTTCATAAACCTGTTTCTTTCCGGCAATAAACAAATACTGTCTACCACTTTCCGGTCCATTAAACGGTAATCACCCACATCTCTTGGAATAGGAGTCGAGCTTAAAAAAGAGATGAGTTTATAGAATATGTTAACAGCTAACCTTTTAATGAAACTATCAGAAGGCCTGTCCAACCTGCGTGCCAACACAACATCAGCACCGGCTTTCCACTTTTCTATCATCTGAGGAATTAGTTCGACAGGATCCTGGAGATCAACATCAATAGGTATAACCGCATCACCCGTCACAAGATCTAATCCTGCTGTTAAGGCGGCTTCTTTTCCAAAATTTCTTGAAAACGAAATGACTTTGACTTGCTGGTTTTGCCCGGCAAGTCGACTCAACAGCTTAAGAGTTTCATCGGTACTACCATCATCGATAAACAGGATTTCAACATTTTCCTGAAGAGATTCCAGCACCGGTGAAATCGTAGCCATAAATCCACTGATACTATCTTGTTCATTGAAGCATGGCACCAGAATAGAGATCAGTTTACTCATATTTTTTTCAGTCATTAACTTTGCTGTGACTTAATCGTTTAATCTATAGATTGTAACTAGTTTAAGCTAACTACTCTATGGTGACTGTAGCTGCTTAACTTTATGGTCAGATTTTTTAAGTTGTTTTTCTCTTCCAATAACCTGTAAGCCAAAGTAGCCGGCATAACAGACATTTCTCCAATCCCTCGAATCAGGCACAATATCATTAAAATAAATACTGCGAGGATATTCCCGGTTAAATGCAGGAACCAGCAGTGAAAAGTGCTGATATGTCACAGCTTGTTTCATTAAAGAGTAACGCTGTTGCATATATTCATTAAAAGGTTCTGCACGTTGCCAGAGATCCTGCTGGGCACGTTGAAATTTGAAGTTACCCAGTACGGCCAGAAAAAATAATACAGCACCCACTGAGAAAGTAATACTTGAAGATGTCGAGTAATATTTACTACTTGAATTTACAAATCCTGTTGTAGCAAAACGAATGGTTAACATTCCCGACATAAAAAACCAGCTTACGATAAAAACAAAATAAGTCGCATCAACTGTACGAGGTGGAGGCCATCCCCCCATTGCCCACCAGGCAGGAAATTGCAATGCAAAGGGTAAAACTAAAGTGACTGATATCACTGCTACCAGTTGTGTATTTGAAATATTAAAAGTCCTGGAAGACAAAGAGTAAAGCTTTGCTATTGCAAATGGAGAAAGCAGTGTCGCTACAATAAAAAGAGGATTTAGTAACCATCCAGACAAAACCCACCAGCCCATATCCATGCTGCCTTTTATAGCTCTAGTCCAATCATGTCGTAAAGGAAAAGATGCTTCACGAATGGTATTACCCGGTGCGAAATAGACTATCAAAAAACAGATCAGTGTAACAACTATTAAAATCATCCAGGGTTTAAGAGCAGCCCAGCCTGAACGCAGGTGAATCAGTAATGCCATGCCAACTAAGCCACTTAAGGCTAGCATATCGGTCTCATTGGTCCCCATACCGAGAAAGATAACAATGACAAGAGAAAATAGAACCCGGTTATAACTTTTTTGCTGCCTTAACCTGTCCATCAGACGGACCATTAAACCCATGGTAAAAAGCAACAAAATATTAGCCGTCTGATAACTCAAAGCACCTGCAGGCCAGTACAGACTGCTAGCAGTATGTTTCATACCTAGTAAAAAAATGCAGACAAAGCTAAGTGAAATTAGCAGTACCGATTTTGATAGTAATCTTAAATTAAATAAGTTTGATAAGAAGTAACTACAGGCCAGAAATAATAATAAAATCAATATTGCCGGCATAAAGGTAAGCCCGCTCAACATGCCAAAAATAAGTGGATAAATTGCATACAGGGCATTCCCTGAATATCGCCCACTCCACTCCATATAATGATTCCACAGATGAGACAACAAGCCTTCATTTCTTATGCCAGTTGCCATACAGAAGTCATCAGAAGAAGGATGAGCATACTGTCCTAGCCAGATAAATAGCAGCAGAACAGTGAAACTTACAAACCCAATCAAATATGCTGAGTAGTGCTGTATTCTATACCAGGTAACTAATTCGGTTTTCATTCAAATAGAAGGATTGAGAGTTGCTGCAGGGAATGGTTTTTATGAAATGGTGATATCGCCAAAATCTTTTGTATACAATGGGCTGGATAGTAAGCTAGATAAAATTAATAAACCGTCATAACGTAGAAATTCATATATCTTCCCTTAGGTTTTTATTACAACATGGACATATTGTTATAACAACTATCTATAAGTAGTATAAAAACCTGTCTCATGAAAATATTGTCACAATACTATGGTGATATGATGTTTTGGGGTGAGATTTACAGGGAAGTCAAACAAAAGCAATAACCCGCAAACAATGATCATGGTCGCAATACATTGGTTTTATGATCCATTGAATGTAAAAAAGCATTCAGAATAAAGGATAATAAGACCAAAACAATTCCCAGAGCAATTCCTTGAGCGAAATTGCCTTTACTGGTTTCCAACGCGATAGCCGTCGGAATATTACGGGTATACTCCATAATATTTCCGCCTAACATCATAGAAGCACCAACTTCGGCAATAATCCGGCCATAACCGGCCAGTAAGGCGGTTAGCAAGCCAAAACGAACTTCATATAACAACGTAAAAAAAGCTTGAAAAGGTCCTGCCCCCAGAGTTCTTGCCGTTTCCCAGGCACGATCATCTACCGCCTGAATAGCTGCAAGAGACATTGAAACCAATATTGGAAAACTCAATAAAAATTGACCGATCACCATCGCTGACTGAGTAAATAACAGTCTAAAATCTCCCAGTGGCCCTTGTCGTGATAAGACAATAAATAAGGTTAAGCCGACAACTACCGCTGGCACAGATAGTAAAGCGCTAAAAATTGATATTATAATTTTCCTGCCGGGGAACCGAAAGTGCGCCAGGGTAAACGCCACTAATAAAGCAGGTGGAACAGCACTAAAAATTGCAATCGTTGATACTTGAAAGGAGATTCCAATAATCCCCCAGATAGTAGGGTCTCCTGAAAGCAGGAGAAAAAGAGCTTCTAGAGTGGCATCGGTTAATGTTTGCATACGGATAAAGAATAGACTTATTGATGAATCATTTCAAAAACTGGTTTAACTTTCAACCTGGAATCATTTAGTCAGGTTTGAGGTTTCTTCCATTTGTTTAAAGAAATCAGCATCGATCATATCTATAAAAGCCTGTGACTGCGGGTTAAGGAATTTGCCTTTACGAACTACAACACCGTATGAACGTTTAGGAATAAATTTATCCAGTGATTTTCGTGCTAAAGCTTCTTCTCCAGTTAAACAAACATCCGTCACAATCGATACTCCCATACCCAGAGCAACATACTTTTTGATAATCTCCCAACCACCGGCCTCAAGAGACACACTAAACTTTAAACCAGACTGACTAAACACCCACTCCAAAAACCGCCAGGTAGCAAGATGCCTTGGAGGTAATATCAATCCATAAGGACAAATATCTTCTAAGGTTATATTTTCTTTATTGGCAAGCGGGTGATCTAATGGTGTAATCAAAGTATGGCTAAAAGAAAGTGACTGCCTATAGATAATGTCATCAGGCACTTCCAGCATTGAACCGATAGCCAGATCCGCCTCATCAGCTCTTAACATGGTCATTCCATCACGTCCTGTAACATTATGTAGCTTAATTTGAATACCAGGATATGCCTCTGAAAACCTTTTAATGTATTTTGGTAATATGTATAAAGTTGTCGATTCCCCGGCCGCAATATTCAACTCCCCTGTTTCCAGTTTACCAAAATGAGCATGAAAACTTTCTTCCAGCCCTTCTATGCCATCGACCAGGGGTTGCGCTATTTGATTAAGTACGACCCCCTCCGGTGTTAAAGTTATTTTAGGACCTCTACGTTCAAATAGAGTGACATCCATTTCTCTCTCCAAAGCCTGTATTTGTAATGTAACAGTGGGTTGGCTTAAAAACAGGCTTTCGGCTGCCAGTGAAACACTTCCACATTTAGCTGCTGCACAAAATGCTTTCAATTGTTTCAAACGGTTTTGTTTGTAATAAAACTGCGGAAGTTTTTCAGTCATGGAGTCACCGTTTCAGTTAATAATATTTAAGTTTTTAATATATTATATTAAATTTATTAAATTGATCAATATTCAATTCAACAACATGATGTAAACATAGTATTTATAGTAGTAGAAAATATGAGGTTATCTAAATGCCCGCATTTGATATCGAATATATCATCATAACAGTAGCTTTCATGCTTGGACTGGGATTAATTCTCTCCAGTGTTCTGGCATTTGCCAATAAAAAACTATGGGTTTTTGAAGACCCAAGAATAGATGAAGTTGAAGAAATGCTGCCCAGTACCAATTGTGGAGCCTGTGGAACAGCGGGTTGCAGACCTTTTGCTGAAGCCCTGATTGCAGGCCAAATAGAACCAGCAAGTTGCACGGTCAATTCTAATGAAGCTACCGACGAAATTGCAGATTACCTGGGAGTCGATTCAGGTGATGTCATTAAACGGGTTGCCAGATTAGCTTGTGCAGGTGGATCTAATGTTGCTAAAAACAAGGGGCATTATGCAGGCATGGAAACCTGTCGAGCAGCTGCAATCATTGCAGGTGGTCCCAAAAGCTGCAGTTGGGGTTGTATCGGTCTTGAAGATTGTTTAAGAGCATGCGACCAGAATGCAATAACCATGAATACTCACGGCCTTCCCATCGTTGATCCCGAAAAATGCACTGCCTGCGATGACTGTGTTGTTATCTGCCCTAAAGATCTATTTTCCCTGGAACCCGTTAATCAACAATTATGGGTGGCCTGTAAAAACCTGATCCACGGTGATGGCGCAGAATCTGATTGCGAAGTCGCCTGTAACTCTTGCGAGCGTTGTGTGGTTGATTCACCAGATGGCCTTATCATCATGAAAGATAACCTCGCCGTCATCGATTACCAGAAAAACCATTTAGCTTCTCCTGTCGCCACGGAGCGTTGCCCAACAGGTGCCATTGTATGGTTAAACAATGAAATAGCCCTCAAAGGAACCAAAGCTAAACAAATCGTGCGAAACCAGGCACTGCCAATACACTAAACCAGGAACCCATTATGTCATTTCTTAAAAAAGCTAAACGCACTTTCAAATATCCTGGAAAGCGAATGGCGATGGACGGTAATACCGCTGTCATCATGTGCGAACGTGAAGCCTCTGATGCCGCTGGAGCCTACCCGATAACCCCTTCCACACAAATGGGGGAATACTGGGCCGAAGAAGTTGCCAAAGGCCATATCAACAATGCCGATAAAGCATTAATTTTTGTGGAACCAGAATCAGAACATGCGGCGGCGGCTGTAACAGCTGGCATGGCAATGACAGGATTAAGAGCAACCAATTTCTCTTCTGCTCAGGGCATTGCATTCATGCATGAATCCCTCTACACCGCAGCAGGAAAGCGTTTACCCTATGTGCTGAATATAGGTTGCAGGGCTATCACAAAAGCCAGCTTAAATGTTCACTGTGGTCACGATGATTTCCATTGCATCGATGATACCGGCTTTTTTCAGGTGTTTGCCCGTGATGCACAGGGTGCAGCCGACCTGAATCTAATTTCCAGAAAAATCGCTGAGTTATCACTGACTCCTGCTGCCGTTGCACAGGATGGTTTCCTGACGACTCACCTGATTGAGCCTCTACAAGTACCAGAAAAAGAGTTGATTGCAGAATTTTTGGGTAATCCTGATGATGAAATCGAATGCCCTACTCCTGCACAACAAATGCTTTATGGTGAAACCCGCCGCAGAATCCCGGCAATTTGGGATGTGGATAATCCACTACAGTCTGGTGTTGTTCAGAATCAGGATGCCTACATGCAAACTCAGGCAGCCCAACGTCCCTATTTCTACAACCATATTAAAGATTTAACCGAACAGGTTATGGATGAATATTATGAACTAACGGGTCGTCGATATGATCGTATCGGTTGTTTCAATACCGATAAGGCGGACTATGTGATCGTCGGCATGGGGTCCATGATTGTGCAGGCTATCGGTGTAGCCGAATACCTTAAAAACACTCGTAAACTAAAAATTGGCATTGTTGACGTCACCATGTTTCGTCCATTTCCGGGTGATCTGCTGGGAAAGGTCTTAAAAGGCAAAAAAGGAGTCGTTGTTCTTGAGAGAACAGATCAACCATTGGCAGAAGACCTTCCGTTAATGCGGGAAGTTCGAGCGTCTATTTCCAAGTGTATTGAGAATGGTCAGGCTGAAAACAACAAACCTTTTGCTGACTATGAAAGCTATCAATCTTTCAAGGATGCTCCACGATTGTTCTCAGGTGCATTCGGTATGGGTTCACGTGACCTGCAACCGGAAGCTTTGATTGGTGCCATTGAAAATATGCTACCCGATGGTAAGCAGGTTCGTTTTTTCTATCTGGGCATTGAATTTGTTCGGGAAGCGGCCAACCCCAAACAGGAAATATACCTGCAAAAATTGCTTGAAGCATATCCCGACATTGGACAAATGGCTATCCAGGGTTCAGAAAATCCAAACCTGATGCCAGAAGGATCAATCACGGTACGCATGCACTCAGTCGGTGGATGGGGAGCAATCACCACCGGTAAAAATCTGGTAATGACGCTGTATGATTTATTGGGTTATGAAATCAAGGCTAATCCAAAATATGGTTCAGAGAAAAAAGGCCAGCCTACAACTTATTATTTATCCGTGGCCCCTACCCCAATTCCGTTAAATTGCGAATATCATTATGTTGATGTCGTTCTCAGCCCGGATCCTAATGTGTTTGGTCACTCCAATCCGTTATCAGGACTTAAACACGGTGGTACATTAATTATTCAATCCTCGCTGGAAACAGAGTCTCAGGTCTGGGCTAGCTTTCCTCGCTGGATGCAAACGCAGATTATCGATAATGACATTAAAGTGTTCTATATCGATGGATTTAAAATTGCACGTGAAGAAGCCTCTAACCCTGAATTACAGTTAAGAATGCAGGGTAACGCTTTTCAGGGTGCTTTTTTCGCAGGTTCTCCATTAATGGAAATGTCCGGACTCGATGAGAAAAAACTATTCACTTCAATTGAAGTTCAATTGCAGGACAAATTTGGCAACAAGGGTAAATCAGTCGTCGAAGATAACCTTCGAATAGTGCGCAGGGGATTTGATGAAATCCATGAAGTCACACAACGTCAGATGAGTGCTGAATCATTCGAAGATATGAAAGTAGAAATCAATCTGCCTGTCATGCTGAAGAAAATTCCTCAGAGTGATGGTTCCCTTTCCGATGTTCATCGTTTCTGGGAGCAAACTGGAAACTTTTATTCTCAGGGTAAAGGTTCAGATAACCTGGCTGATCCGCATCAGGCCTTATCGCTGGTGCCTGCTTCTACGGGTGTATTCCGTGATATGACCTCCATTCGTTTTGACTACCCTGAGTGGATAGCTGAAAACTGTACCGCCTGTGGCGATTGTTACAGTATTTGCCCTGACAGCTCTATTCCCGGTCTGGTCAATACCATTTCAGAAATTTTCGCCACAGTGGTTGATAAAATAGAACTGGGCGGAATACCCACCGTTTACCTGCGCAGAGAAACTCGCCAGGTTGAAAAACGTTTACGTCAATTACTCAATGAACAGGGAGAAACGGCAAACGTCAGGGAAATGCTTGATCGCTCTATTCTGGAAACCATTAAAGAATCCGATACTGAAGGCAGTAGTCGTGAAACACTGGAAAAAGAATTTGCTTTATTTCTCGATAAAATGGGCAGTTTTGAATTTTCAGTCACCAAACCTTACTGGAATACTAAGGAAAAGAAAGCACCTAACTCAGGAGGATTATTCTCCATCACCATTAACCCTTATACCTGTAAAGGCTGTATGGAATGTGTCGATGTCTGCGATGATGATGCTCTTAGATTGAAAGCACAGGATAACGATGCCATTGACAGGCTACGAAGAGACTGGGACTTCTGGTTAGATCTTCCAACCACTCATGAAAGTTTCAGCCGTATCGATGATATGGATGAAAAGATTGGTGCCCTCGAAACCATGCTACTGGATAAGTCTTCTTATAACTCCCTGGTTTGTGGTGATGGTGCTTGTCTGGGCTGTGGTGAAAAAACGGTAATTCATTTGTTCACAGGAACGGTTACCACACTGATGCAACCACGAGTTAAACAACAGTTAAGCAAACTGGATGATTTGATTGCAAAACTGGAACAGCATATTCGTTTAAAACTTGCTCAGGGCGTGGATCTGAATGATTTATCCGCTCTTAATAAAGCCACAGATAATGGTGATGATGACTTAAGCCTGGCTAGCCTGAGTGAATCCATGGATCCCGAGCATGAACACACCCTGGTCGATAAAAAATGGCTGAAGAATATGACTGGCATACTCGATAAGCTGAGAGATCTACATTGGCGTTATCGAGAAGGTCCAACAAAAAATGGTCGTGCAGAGATGGGCATAGTTAATGCCACCGGTTGTACATCAGTCTGGGGATCAACCTTCCCGTATAACCCTTACCCTTTCCCATGGACCAGTAATTTATTCCAGGATAGTCCATCCATGGCGATGGGCTTATTTGAAGGTCATATGGCCAAGATGGCCGATGGTTTTAAAGCGGTTCGAATTGCAGAGCTTGAGCTTGCTGGAAAATATAATGTTACTGAACATAAAACCTTCTTCCAGTCCTTTAACTGGAAAAAATTCACCGATGAAGAATGGCAGCTTTGCCCACCTGTAGTTGCTGTGGGTGGTGATGGAGCCATGTACGACATTGGATTCCAGAACCTGTCTCGTGCCCTCGCTTCTGGCATGCCGATTAAAGTATTGATTCTTGATACTCAGGTTTATTCCAATACCGGTGGACAGGCCTGTACCTCGGGATTTATAGGTCAGGTAGCCGACATGAGCCCGTATGGTAAAGCAATGAAAGGCAAAGAAGAAATTCGTAAAGAAATGGGGCTCATCGGAATTGCTCACAGAAGTTCCTATATTCTGCAAAGCTCCCCCAGTAATACAACCCATTTAATTGAAGGTTATATCGATGGATTGAACAGCCGTCGACCTGCCATGTTTAATATTTATTCAACCTGTCAACCCGAGCATGGTGTCGCCGATGACGCAACTTATCGCCAATCTAAATTAGCTGTAGAATCACGTGCTTACCCCCTGATGAAATTTGACCCCGATGCTGGTGAAACACTGAGCGAATGCATGGACATGGACGGTAACCCGGATCTGTCTGAAGACTGGCCGACTTACGACCTGAGTTATATCGATGAATCGGGTAAACAGAGCAGTATGAATTTACCGATAACCTTCGCCGATTTTGCAGCGAGTGAGGGGCGTTTTCGAAAGCATTTCCAACAGGCTCCAAGAGAAACATGGGGTGATGAAATGATTCCATTTGATGAGTTCATTGATTTTGAAGAAGACGATAGAGAGGGGCTATATCCGTATATCTGGGGTGTTGATGACAAAAATCAGTTAATTCGTATTTTATGTTCACAGGAAATTGTAAATTCTGCGGTAGAACGTAGGCAGTTCTGGAGACAACTGAAGGATCTGGCCGGTGAAATGAATCAAGTTGATATCAACGAAGTCATTCAACAAACCAAAGTCGATATGGCCAGCCGTTTAAGTTCAACACTTCTTTCACTATCGGCTTCCGGTTCTACTGATATGCTTGCAGGTGCAATTTCTGCAGATGGAAATAATAATTCATCTGCAGCCTCAGCAACTCCATCTTCATTAAGTACCGAAGGTTTTGAACCTGTCTGGATTGAAACCCCTGAATGTACTGCCTGTGATGAGTGTACCGATATTGCACCAAAAATATTTTCATACAATGCCGATAAAATGGCAGAGGTCATTAATCCTACCGGTGGAAAATATAAAGATATTGTCCGCGCCGCAGAAAAGTGTACTGCCGGTTGCCTGCATCCGGGAACACCCTGGAATATGAATGAAAAAGATATCGATAAACTGATTAAACGTGCGGAGAAATATCAGTAGAAATAAGATCATGTTAATTCTTATCAAATTACCGGTGTTGTAGTCATGGGGTTACTTTCTATTTTTAATAAAAAGACCTTTGCCCATGGATTACACCCACCGGCTCATAAAAGTTATACCTCCGGGATACCTATAAAGAGGTTGCCCTTTGCTCCTGTGCTGATCATCCCTCTGAGTCAGCATATTGGAGCACCTTCTAAATGCATAGTGAATAAAGGACAGGAAGTGATGCGTGGTCAAACCATTGCTGAAGCCCATGGAGCACTGTCTGTTCCCATACACTCACCGGCAACCGGTCGGATACAGAAAATTGAATTAATAACAGGAGCACGCGGAACCAAAGAATCCGCAATATTTTTAAAGGTATATGAAGCTTCAACGCAGAAAATAATGCGTACGATCCATGTAAATCCAGATAAATTAAATACCGACGAATTACTTCAGGCCATACAGGATTCAGGTCTGGTTGGTTTGGGCGGCGCGGCATTTCCTTTGCACTTTAAACATAATATCCCGGATGATAAAGATGTACACACAATGATTGTAAATGGATGCGAATGTGAACCCTATTTAACCTGTGATCATCGTGTCATGCTGGAACACCCGGAACATCTTATACGTGGTATCGTTTATGCTATGCGTGCAACAGAAAGCAATAAAGCAATTATTGGTATCGAAGACAACAAAATGGATGCTATCAAAAGTCTGCAAGACCTGTTAACAGACCACCCCGATATTTCTGTTCAGGCCGTGGAGACGAAATACCCCCAGGGATCAGAAAAAATGCTGATCAAATCATTACTCAACAAAGAGGTGCCCGCAGGTGGAATTCCTGCCGATATTGGCGTGGTTGTTAATAACGTACATACCCTGTCGGCCCTGGGTCAACTGTTGCCCAACGGAGAAGGTTTAACAGAAAGGGTTATTACCGTAACAGGTCCCGGTATCAAACGACCCGGAAATTATATTGTGCCTATTGGTACACCCATCGGCTTTATTCTGGACCAGGTCGGTTATGATGGTGGAATCAATGAATTTATATTAGGCGGTCCTATGATGGGTTCAGCGGTTTCCTCATTGCAAACTCCGGTGACAAAAAGCTGCTCCGGATTACTGGTTTTAAATGAACCCAGTATTCAACAGGAAACACTTAATGTCTGGCCCTGTATAAAATGTGGCCGTTGTGTAAATGCTTGCCCAATGAACCTTAATCCCGCCCAACTAGGCCAGCTAGCAATAGCAAGTGAATATGAAGTAATGGCTGAGCAATACCACTTAAATCATTGTTTTGAATGTGGTTGTTGTTCATATATATGTCCATCTAACATTCCTCTGGTGCAATACTTTAGAATTGCAAAGGCCATTAACCGGGAACAGGCGGCATGAGCAAAAAGAGTAAAATTGAATTAAGAACAACCCCGCATTTACATGCACCACAGAATGTCGTGGTCATCATGCAAAATGTTGTATTTGCCATTTTACCCATCGCAGCCTGGTCTATCTGGCAATTTGGTCTCAGCGCCCTGTTATTATTATTGACTGTCACAGGCACCTGCCTTCTCACCGAAAGACTGTTTAATATTACTAGCGGGCAAGCCAACACTTTAGGTGACTGGTCAGCCATTATTACAGGATTACTGTTAGCGTTAACCTTACCACCAGCCTTTCCTCTGTGGATGGCCGTAGTTGCAGGTTTTATCGCTATGGCAATGGGTAAGGTTATGTTTGGCGGCCTGGGCATGAATATTTTTAACCCGGCACTGGTTGGTCGCGCTTTTGTTCAGGCTGCATTTCCAGTCGCAATTACGACCTGGACACCTGCTTTATTTGATGGCCGATTCAGTCAGTTGATTCCATCCACGTTAACCATGCCATTTATGATTCCAGTTGAAGTAGCTGACTGGAATTCGCAGGTTGCAATTGATGCCTTCAGCGGAGCAACACCTTTGGCTCTGCAAAAATTTGAAGGTATAAATACACCGGTTTTAGACTTGTTTGTTGGAAATGCAGCGGGGTCAAGTGGTGAAACATCTGCACTGATTATTCTGGTTTGCGGTTTATACCTGGCTTTTAGAAATTTCCTGGACTGGCGCATTCCTTTTTACATTTTATCAGGGACTTTTTTAACATCAGGAGCTTTCTACTTAATAGATCCAGTACTTTACCCTGAACCCTTATTCATGCTGTTTTCCGGTGGGCTCATGTTAGGAGCCTGGTTCATGGCAACCGATATGGTTGGTTCGCCGGTGACTCCAGTAGGTGTCATTATCTATGGTCTGCTAATCGGTTTTTTAACGGTCATTATCCGTATATTCGGAGGACTCTCCGAAGGGGTCATGTATGCGATCTTACTGGCTAATGCCGCAACACCATTGATTGATCAGTACACTTTACCCAGGGTTTTCGGACAACAGGGTAAATCATGAACACAACCGATAACTCCATCAACACATCAGACCATCAACAACCGGTAACTCCATCTGGCAGAATGATTGCTGTACTCACAGGTATAGCCATGATATCGGGTTTTTTAGTGGTACTTACCTCACAATTAACAGCCCCCTTCATTGAAGAAAATCAGCGAATTGCCATTGAACAGGCAGTCTCTAAAGTTATTCCAGGCAGTGTTACTCATCAAGCCTATACAATTTTAGATAATAAAATTTCAATAGCCGAAAAAGGACAAAGTGGGTCTTTAATTTATGCCGGATTCGATGCAAATGGCAAACTATTAGGTATTGCCAGTAAAGCGGCAGCCCAGGGATATGCGGGCATGATTTATTTATTATACGGTTATGACCCGAAGTGCCAGTGTATCCGGGGCATTAAAGTCCTCAAACTGTCTGAAACTCCGGGGCTTGGTGACAAAATTATAACTGACAGTCATTTCCAGAAAAATTTTGACCAGCTTGATGCTCACCTTAACGCTGAAAATACAAAGCTACAAAACCCCATTATTACTGTTAAACATGGTACTAAAAAAGAATACTGGGAAATTGATGCCATTTCTGGAGCAACCATATCATCCAAGGCTGTTGGAAAAGCAATTAATACCTCCGCACAATCACTGTTACCGACACTTGTACCGTTGATGCAGCAGCTGAAAGAACTTTCTCAAAAGAAGTCAGCACAAAAGGAGTCAGAGTTATGAGCAGAGTTCGCAGTAATGAAATTACCTGGGAAACCTTTAGTGAAGGTCTGTGGAAAGAGAACCCTGTATTCGTCATGTTACTGGGTATGTGCCCGGTACTTGCGGTAACAAACTCGGCTCTCAATGCACTAGCTATGGGGCTTGCAACTGCTTTTGTGCTACTGGCTTCCAGCACCCTGGTATCACTATTAAGTCAATACATTCCCAAACAGGTCCGAATAGCAACTTACATCGTCATTATCGCAACATTTGTCACCATAGTAGATTATGTTATTCAGGCGATCTCTCTGGATTTATACAATTCACTGGGTGCTTTCATCCAGCTGATTGTAGTGAATTGTATGATTCTGGGTCGTGCTGAAGCTTATGCTTCAAAACATCGACCACTTAAATCAATCGTCAATGCTTTAGGTATGAGTGCAGGTTTTACCATCGCACTTTTATGCCTGGGTGTTGTTCGTGAAATTTTAGGTGCAGGAAGTTTATTTGGTTTCCAGTTATTTAGCGATAATTTCCAACCCTGGGTAGTTATGGTATTACCTGCCGGTGGCTTCCTGGTGCTGGGAGCCTGGTTGTTACTATTTGACTGGTACAATCAGCGTCAGCAGGAACGTTTACTTAAGGAGAATGAACATGCCAACTGATTCCTTAAGTTTTATATTTTTAAATACTGTTTTGGCCAATAACTTTGTTTTAGCCATGTTCCTGGGGCTATGTCCCTTTTTAGGTGTTTCAGGAAAATTGAATACAGCAATTCCAATGGGCATAGCAACTCTTTTTGTTATGCTAGTCAGCTCTATCTCGGCTTATGCAGTTAATATGATTCTGGTGGCACTGGATATCGAATTTTTAAGGCTGATAGCCTATATCGCCATTATTGCCAGCGCAGTGCAACTGGTAGAAATGACATTAAAAAAATACAGTCCAACGCTATTTAGATCACTGGGTATATTCCTGCCATTAATCACCACTAACTGCGCCATACTGGGACTGGCCTTATTCCAAACTTTCTATCAATACAATTTCGCTCAATCCGTAACTTATGCTTTTGGTGCAGGTATAGGATTCACACTGGCCATTGCATTAATGGCCGGCCTTCGAGAGAAACTGGTTTTATCAAAATTGCCCAGTGTCACACAGGGAGCCGCACTAAGTTTAATGTTGGGCGGATTACTATCGCTGGCTTTTATGGGCTTCGCTGGATTAGGGGCTAGCCACTAATGGAACAGTATTTAATTGCCATGTTAGTAGTACCTGCCCTGCTAATAGGCTGGTTATTTATTCAACATATGGGACGACGTTTTGCCCGTTCACACCCGGAACTAGGCACCTTTAAAGAAGAAGGTGCTGGCTGTGGTAAGAGTTGCGGGTGTAAAGGAAAGCAATGTAAAAAGAAAGAGTCCATCTAAAAATTAAAAACAGAGTCAATCTGCCATCGGAGTAAACAACTGCTGACCAAACATTTTATAGTTACCAATCAATGGTTGGCCTTTTATTTTAGAAGTCATCCACTCTATCAGCGCTGAAGATCCTTTAAAATTTATGTCGGGGTATCGAGCAGGATTCACAGCAATGATGCCATAAGGATTGAATAAAGAACTATCCCCTTCAAACAAAACCTTTAATTGAACTTTATTCTGATACGCCAGCCAGGTACCTCTATCCGTTAAGGTATAAGCATCCATTTCATTGGCCATTTGTAATACTTTACCCATACCCTGCCCAACTTCACGATACCAGGGTCCCGAAGGTTCAATAGCGGACTGTTTCCAGATTCTCAGTTCTTTCTTATGGGTACCGGAATTATCGCCTCTGGATATAAAAAGAGATTGAGTGTCATTAATATATTTGAAAACTTGCTCTATAGATTTTGAACCATTAATTTTTGCAGGGTCATTAGCTGGTCCAGTCACAACAAAATCGTTGTACATAACCGGATATCTTTTAATGCCATAAGCAGAATTTACAAAATCCCTTTCTGCTTGCAAAGCATGAACTAAAACAACATCAACATCTCCATCTTTTCCAAGCCTTAACGCTTTACCCGTTCCAACAGCAATCACATGTACCTTATAACCCGTCTTTTTCGTAAATACAGGTAATAAATTATTTAATAAGCCCGAATTATCAGTACTGGTTGTAGTTGCAAGGCGTATCAATTTCGAATCTACTGCAAGAACTGTGTTGTAAAATAGTAAAAAAAAGATTAAACCGGGTATTAGTCCGCGTTTCATATTCTAGTGATCTCAGTGTGAAATTATACTTATCAAATCTATTCTTATAAGCATGGAGTATCAAACTAATTCAGTTAAGTGATACATCGCTTTAATAAAGAGGATAGTAAGTGAAAATGATTTCAAAAACCAACTTAAGGAAATAAGCAAAATCCATTTGCATTACGACTACCAACTGCAATAACATTAGTAATTCAAAGTATTAAAAAAAAATATTTCTGGTTGATAATTTTATTTTAAACGAATGCTTTAAATAAGAATTCTTTAATATAACTAAAAAATAATAATCTAATTACCTTGGAGAAAATGATGCAAAAATCATTACATATTGATCCGGTTAAATGTACCGGGTGTTTACAATGTGAGATGGCCTGTTCTTACGAACACACTGGCGCCTTTAACCCGTCCCGATCCACTATCAAAGTTTTCACTTTTCACCATGAGGGACGTTTCGCACCTTATACCTGTACTCAATGTGATGATGCATGGTGTCAACGAGCATGCCCGGTAGATGCTATTACTATCGATTCTGCAACCGGTGCCAAAGTTGTTTCGGATGATAAGTGTGTCGGCTGTAAAGTTTGTACCATTGCCTGCCCATTCGGTACGGTTAATTATTCTCAGGCGACTGGCAAGGTGGCTAAATGCGACCTTTGTGGTGGAGACCCTGCCTGTGTTAAAGCCTGCCCAACTGCAGCTATTACTTATATCAATTCCGACTGGACTGGATATGACCGTATGATGGCATCAGCCTCAAAGAGTTTACCTGCAGCCGAAGCTGCTGCATCTTAACAGGAGGAGAATAATTATGTCCTGGACACAAAAAATATTACGAGTAAATCTTACTGAAGGTACCTGTACCGCTGAACCACTCAATATGCAGTGGGCTAACGATTACCTTGGCCAACGTGGCCTCGCTTCAAAATACCTTTCAGCCGAAGTAGACCCAAAGTGTGACCCTTTAAGCCCTGAAAATAAAATGATCATGGCAACAGGTCCGTTAACAGGAACAATGGCTTCAACGGGTGGACGTTATTCCGTTATCACCAAAGGCCCGTTAACCGGTGCTATAGCCTGTTCAAACTCAGGTGGCTTTCTTGGAGCTGAATTTAAAAATGCCGGTTGGGATATGCTGATTTTTGAAGGCAAATCACCTGAACCCGTTTACCTGTGGATCGAAAATGATAAAACTGAGTTAAGATCAGCTGCTGATCTATGGGGTAAATCAGCCTGGGAAACTGATGATATTCTTCATCAAGTTCATCAGGACCCTCAGGTTCGTATTGCCTGCGTAGGTAGAACTGCAGAAGCAGGATGTCTTTATTCAGGTGTTATAAATGATAAACACCGTGCAGCAGGTCGCTCGGGTGTTGGAACAGTCATGGCGTCTAAAAACCTTAAAGCTGTCGCGGTACGTGGAACTTTAGGTGTTGGTAATATCAATGACATGCCTAAATTTGTTGAAGCAATTAATGCAGGAAAAACTGTACTGGCTGAAAATGCAGTTACTGGCCAGGGTTTACCCACATATGGAACCCAGGTATTAATGAATGTCATCAATGGTGTAGGTGGCTTACCTGCGCATAACATGAAAAATGCAGGCTTTGAAGGTGCTGAAAATATTTCTGGTGAAGCCATGCATGAACCCAGAGCAAGCGATGGCAAACCTAACCTGACCACCAATGCCAGTTGCTTTGGTTGTACCATTGCCTGTGGACGTATCTCTACAATCGATAGAACTCACTTCTCAATCGAAAATAAACCGGAGTACTGGGGAGCTTCAGGTGGTCTTGAATATGAAGCAGCCTGGGCACTCGGCGCTGACACAGGCGTAGATGATCTTGATGCTATTACCTATGTAAACTTCCTTTGTAATGAAGATGGATTTGATCCGATAACTTTTGGTGGCACCGTTGCGGCAGCCATGGAAATGTTTGAAGACGGTGTCCTGACCACTGAAAACACGGGTGGAATTGAACTTAAATTTGGTTCAGCTGAAGCTTTTGTTGCTGCTGCAGAAGCACTCTGTAGCGGAGAAGGTTTTGGTCAGGATCTGGCACTGGGCTCAAAAAGACTGTGTGAAAAATATGGCCGCCCTGAACTAGCCATGACGGTAAAAGGTCAGGAATTTCCAGCTTATGACCCTCGTGGAATTCAGGGTATCGGACTTAACTATGCCACATCTAACCGTGGTGCCTGCCATGTTCGAGGCTATACTGTCGCTTCTGAAATACTGGGTATCCCCGTTAAAACGGAACAAACCGATACTGATGGAAAACCAGAGCTGGTCAAAGCTTTTCAGGATGCAACTGCTGTAGTTGATTCCGCTGGTTTATGTTTATTTACTACATTTGCCTGGGGCATGGACAATATTGCTCCACAAATTGATGGTGCCTGTGAAGGTGACTGGTCTGTAGAAAGATGTCTCGAAGTCGGTGAACGTATCTGGAATATTGAACGTCAGTTTAATAATGATGCTGGTTTCACATCCAATGATGACAAACTACCTAAGCGCCTTCTCGAAGAAGCGATCAAAGGTGGTCCAACCGATGGTCAGGTAAATCGACTGGGTGACATGCTGCCTAAGTATTACGAAATACGAGGCTGGACTGATAAAGGTGAAATCACCGATGAGACAAAACAACGTTTGTCTCTGTAACTAGAGAAGCCCACCTCCGGTAACGCAGGTGGGTTTTTAGTTTTCAACCCATATAAATTCAAATTACAGAGTCTAATCATGCATTACATCGTAATTGGTGCAGGACCTGCAGGCGTAGTGGCTGCAGAAACATTGAGAAAAAATGATCAGCACGCCGATATCACAATCATTGGTGCTGAACCCGAACCGCCCTATTCCCGCATGGCCATCCCTTATTTTCTGGAAGGAAAAATAGAGCAGGAAGGAAGCTATTTACGTGATCCCTCTTCTCATTTTTCGTCATTAAAAATCGATGTTATTCAGGATATCGTTAACAATGTCGATACGGCTGAGCAGCTATTAACATTAAACAGTGGTTCTACCTTACAGTTTGATAAATTATTGATCGCAACCGGATCTCGCCCTTTAGCGCCACCTATTCCTGGTACAGACCTTGATATAGTTCATAGCTGCTGGACTCTAGAAGATGCGCGAAAAATTATCGAATTAGCTCAACCAGGTTCTAACGTTATTTTGATTGGAGCAGGATTTATCGGCTGCATTATTCTTGAGTCATTACTAAAACGGGGTATCAATTTAACCATTGTTGAAACTGGAAACCGCATGGTTCCACGTATGCTTAACGATAAAGCCGGTGGTTTAATTAAATCCTGGTGTATAGAAAAAGGAATCGATGTCAAAACATCCTGTGGTGTCGAATCTATTATCAGAAATACAGAAGGTCTGGTCGGCGTAAAACTAAGCGATGGGTCTCAACTCGCAGCCGACCTGGTCATTACCGCAACCGGTGTAAAGCCAAATACAGAATTCCTTGAAAATTCTGAAATTCAGATAGACAAGGGACTACTGGTCAATGAATACATGCAAACCAGTGATTCAAATGTTTATGCCGCAGGTGACGTTGCACAGGCACTGGATTTTTCAACCGGAAATCACGAAGTTCAGGCTATTCAAACAACATCAACCGATCATGGAAGAATAGCTGCCTTGAATATGTGTGGAAAAAAAGTACAACACGAAGGCTCTATCAACATGAACGTTCTGGATACAGTTGGATTAATTTCCTGTTCTTTTGGGTTATGGATGGGAGTCGAAGATGGAGAGTCTGTAGAAATCTACAATGAAAAAGATTACCGCTACCTGAACTTGCAGTTTGACGGTGATATCCTTGTCGGTGCCAGTAGTACAGGAATGACTCAACACATTGGTGTTTTAAGAGGCTTGATTGAATCACGATTACAGCTGGGTGTTTGGAAAGACAGACTGCTCAAAGATCCCACCTTAATCATGGAAGCGTATATGGCCAATACTCAGGAACTGGGTTGAACCTCGGCATATAACATGAAAATGTATATTGAGCTTTATGCGTCACTAATGCCTTTATTACCACCGGGTAAAGAACGCTTTAGACGTGAAATTAAAGTGGAAGATGGCACCAACGTTCAACAGCTTATCGAGTTATATAAAATAACGGATGAACTGGCGCATATAGTTTTGGTTAATGGTCATTTTGTTTGTAGTGTTGATGATCGCAAATCTAGAGAGCTAGTTGCTGAAGATACAGTTTCAATCTGGCCACCCGTTGCCGGCGGATAAGAAACTACACGAGATGGCTGAGAACACCGAATTTCAATATGATATGGGTTATACTGCCTCCGAGTTTAGTCAGGTTTTAAATGGAAATTTTAGTGGTGAAAATTCCGAGCTCAGATGTAAATTAGCTAAACCAAATAGCTGGTTAATTTCTCATAAAGATTCTCCAATGAACATCGAAATTAAAATTGAAAAAAAACCTGATAGAGTGCTCGGTGCAATAGCCTTACCTGTTTTACAGGTCTATTTTAAAGTCAATTCGGCAACAAAGCAGCAGTCCGAATTTTTTTTCAATAAGTTCTTTAAATATTTCCATAAAGGTGGAGGTTAAAAGTTATGACACCTTCAGATGAATCACGCTACAACCGTCAAATTAAATTACCTCAAATTGGCGAAGAAGGTCAGCAAAAAATAATTGATAGTACAGTTTTAATCATAGGTATGGGTGGACTTGGCTCTCCTGCTGCTATGTACCTGGCTGCTGCCGGTATAGGTAAATTAATCATTAGTGACTTTGATGTTGTCGAAGAGTCCAACCTGCAACGTCAAATCATCCATCAAACCAAAAATGTTGGCGATTTAAAAGCTCATTCTGCACGACAAACCATCCTCGATATAAACCCTGACTGTCAGGTTGAAATGATCGACCGAGAGCTTGATGATGAAGAACTGGAAGACTTTATAAATAAAGCAAACATCGTGCTTGATTGCAGTGACAACTTCCCTACCCGTTTTGCCGTAAACCGCTTTTGTGTACAAACAAAAACGCCTCTTGTTTCAGCTGCTGCCATTCGCCTTGAAGGCCAGATCCTCAGCTTCATACCTGATACAGATGGCCCCTGTTATCAATGTTTATACAGTGGAGAGTATGAAAATGCACAAACCTGTGAAATGGAGGGCGTGCTTGGTCCTGTCGTAGGTGTTATGGGTACTCTTCAGGCTTTACAGGCCCTGCTAATTTTAACGGGTCACACTCAGGAAATAATCGGAAAATTACAGCTATTCGATGGTTTGAATATGCAATGGCAACAGGTTCAAATTCCTAAGAACCCGACTTGCCCAATTTGTTCTAACGATTAAATCAGGCAAATTTAATTTGATAAAGCAGCATAAACCAGAAATAAGCCGAACAGCAGTGAAACTAATCCAGCGGGTCTGAAAACTTTGATAAATCTCTGTGCAGACCAAACAGCAAATTGTTTATGCTTTGAGACAGGTGTTAAAGAGAGTCCAGCACTAACAATCACCAATAAATAACCAATCACCAACATAATAACGGGGTAGTTTGTTTGATCTGAAAACAGTATAAAAACAATGCCAAACAGAAGTCGGCTTAATATTTCAAATAGATGAAAATATGGCTTTTTACTAAAGCTAATTATACCTTCTGACCAATATGTAGGGTTTACAAGCATAATAATACTCAGTGATACCATCAACATACCGAAAAATGCTATCAAATACATTTGTATCTCATCATAAAACAAACATTAAAAAATTCTTGAACAAGTATAAATCCGAATGTTAGAAACGACAATTTGAATAACAACTCTTTAGTCTCTTTTAATTATCAATATTTACAGTAGGATATTTATTATGAATAAGGTTTTAATTATCAACGCCCACCAGTTTTATAAAGATTTTTCTGAGGGTGAACTGAACAAAAGCATGGTAAATATAGCCAAAGAATTATTATCAGAAAATGGTTTTAAAGTCAGGTTAACGGATATTGAAAAAGGCTATGATATCAATGATGAAGTAGAGAATCACCTGTGGGCCGATCTAATCATTACCCAGTCCCCTGTTTTCTGGTTTGGCACTCCGTGGATCTATAAAAAATATGCTGATGAAATATTTTCAACGGGTCTTGCCTCAGGCACTCTGGTAGCTGATGATGGAAGAACACGAAAAGATCCATCAAAGCAATACGGTACCGGTGGGAAAATGCAGGGTAAAAAATACCTGCTTTCATTGACCTGGAATGCACCAAAAGAAGCTTTTGATAATGAACAACAGTTTTTATTTGAAGGCAGATCTGTGGATGATGTCTTTATTGGAAATACAACTAACTATAAATTTTCTGGCGCAGAGGTTTTGCCTTGCTTTTCATGTTTTGATGTTAGAAAAAATCCGGATATTGAAAATGATATCAGCAGGTATAAACAACACTTAACTAATATTATAAACGACCGAAGTGACTGATCTGTTTAGTCCTATCTCAGACTTAAAAAATTGAAGTAGAATTATGAGCAAACATATCGTTATTGTAGGTGGTGGTCACAATGGTTTAGTGTGTAGCACCTATCTGGCAAGGGCTGGCTTTAAAGTCACCATAGTAGAACGCCGCCATGTAATTGGTGGTGCAGCCGTTACAGAAGAGTTTCATCCAGGGTTCAGAAATTCAGTGGCTAGTTATACCGTCAGCCTGCTACACCCAAAAATAATTAATGACCTTCATCTGCATGAACATGGTCTAAAAATTCTTCTGCGCAGAATTAACAATTATCTTCCATTTGAAGATGGACGTAGTTTCCTCAGTTATCCTGAGCTTAAAAGAACTTGTGAAGAGCTAGACAGATTTTCTTCTGCTGATGCGAATGCTCTAATTCATTACTACCGGTCACTTGATGAAATCGTGCCTGTCATTAAGGAAATCATGTTGTTAACACCTCCGGCAATCGTGAATGGTGGACTTGGAGATATTTTAAAGTTATTCAGCATGAGTCGACTTTTTCGAAAACTCAACAATACTCAGAAACAGTTTTTACTCAAGTTATTCAGTGTCAGTGCAGGTGAAATGCTTGATGATATTTTTGAATCTGATGCGATCAAGGTGTTGTTGGGTTTTGATGCTATTGTCGGCCACTATGCCAGTCCCTACTCTCCAGGTTCAGCTTATGTGCTTTTGCATCATGTACTGGGCGAGGTCAATGGTAAACCCGGTGTTTGGGGTCATGCAGTAGGAGGAATGGGAGCCATCACCCAGGCCATGGCCAAAGAGGCAATCAATCTTGGTGTTAGCATTAAAACGCAGGCTGAAGTAAAGAATATAGAGATATCAAAACAGCAGGCAAAAATAATTCATCTTGCAGATGGATCAAGTATTACTGCAGATATTGTTGTATCCAATGTAAACCCTAAACTGTTATTTCAACAACTTATAGAACCTGAAAATTTGAGTGATGAAATATTTAGTCACTTTAAAAGCTATAAATGCCAAAGCGGCACATTCAGAATGAATGTCGCGCTCGATAGCCTTCCAAAATTCACCGCAGATATGCCTGAGTTTTGTCTTGAGGCAGGAATCATTATGTCACCTTCACTCGACTATATGGATCAGGCATTTACCGATGCAAGAAGAAATGGCTGGGCAAAAAAACCTATCGTTGAAATGCTGATACCCAGCACCATAGATTCAACGCTTACGCCACCAGGAAAACACGTCGCCAGTTTGTTCTGCCAACAGTTTAACCCTGATTTAGGCTCAGAGTGGGATAATCACCGAGAGAAGGTTGCAGATAATATCATCGATACCGTGGATAATTATGCACCTGGTTTCACAGATTCAGTTTTAGCTCGTCAAATTCATAGTCCCTGGGATTTGGAGCAAAAATTTGGCCTGACGGGTGGTGATATTTTTCATGGCAGATTGAGTCTTGATCAATTATTTTCAGTGCGCCCGATGCTGGGAATGGCTCAGTACCAGACTGAAATAAATAATTTATTCATGTGCGGGTCAGGCACTCACCCGGGTGGCGGTGTCAGTGGTATTCCAGGTCACAATGCTGCTCGTGAAATTATTCGGAAAAATTAATTTATTACTTTTATAAAAAGCTATTATTGAACATTAATAAACCGGTTTAACATCATTCATACGGCTTGATATCTGTACCTTTTTTCCCAGGTGTTTATCAAATATTGTGGCATATGCCAATACCGCCTGGACGTAGTTCCTGGTTTCTTTGAATGGTATTGTCTCTACCCATAAGTCAGCTGGAAGTAACTCTTTTTCTGGTAGCCATTTTTTAACATTACCGGGTCCTGCATTATAAGCAGCGGCTGCCAGTGATACATTGTTATCAAATCGCTTAAGTACAGATTTAAAATAACTAGTACCCAGTTTGATATTATTGCTAACTCTTAAAATATCATATTTTTTAGGCTTCTTTAAACCTAGAGATTTCGCAACACGACGAGCAGTAGAAGGCATTAATTGCATAAGACCTAAAGCCCCAACCCTCGATTTTGCTAAAGGATCGAACAGACTTTCCCGGCGCATGACTCCATAGATCACGGATAAATCGAGACCATTTTTTTTAACATTCTTCATTACCTGTTTCTTAAAGGGCATTGGGAATCTAAGGTCATAATCACTTCGGTGAGTGGTTTTAGCTACAGTTTTAATAGCATTATCATGCCATTTCCAGTTAGAAGCGATACTCGCGGCCTGTTTGATCTCCTGCTGATTTAGCTTTCTAATACCCTGAAACCATTCGCGCCTTGCATCCAGAAGTCTATCTAGAAAAAAGAGTTCTCTAGCCCTTAATAAGTGATCACTTTTATCGAGTAATTGCTGCTCTGTAAAAGTTGTTTCTGATGCAGCTTGTTGCTGATTTATCTGGTATTTCAAATCAACTTTGTCAGCTGACAGAAACCCATAATAAGTACTTTTATGGGCGAGATCAGTAAAAATATCCACCGACTTCACCGTATGCCCTGCATTTTCATAAGCTCTAGCTAACCAGTAAACCCATTCAGATTCAGTTTTTAAATGATCCGGCATGCTGCTAATAGTTTTTATCAGCCCTATCCAGTCTTCATCTCTAAGGTGAATGCGAGCCAGCCAAATATGAGCATTATCTGATTTCAATTTGTCCGGTAACTTCTGAAGTAATAATTTAGACTCTGACTTGTGCTGATAAGCAGCTGATAATGCAATTTTTTGATCGACCTGTTGCTTCTGTTCTATATTAAACTCGAAGTTGTCTTTAAGCTTATCCCAATGTTCTTTGGCTTTTAAGCTATCCTTACGTGCAAGACGTTTTAAAGCATGAATAATAATCTTACGGTTTATTTCACTGTCTTTTTTATTTGCCAGAGCGGGTAATCTTTTTGCAGGGTGTCGATGTGACTGATACCACTCGTCTACTAATTTCTGATCTTTTTTACTTAGCTTTTTCGCTAAATATTTTGCAAGTGATGGACGCCTGACCTTAAAAGCTTTTTCTATTCTCGTCCAAATCGAGTCTGAAATATTGTCTGCAGTTTTTAGATAATGACCGAATGGGGCATCACATTGGTCAGGTTGTGAGTAACCTGTCGACCAGATTTTTTCAATATCACTGTTTATATTTTTAACCTGACCTGTTTGTAAACGGGCAGTAAAAGAGAGACATTTATATTTAACCGCTGTCCTGCCATCATAAAAATCCAGATAGCTTTTCCAGTCTTTACGTTTAGCCAGTAAATTTAACCATTTTCCAAGAAGCCGATAGGAAAAGGGATAACCCTGATATTTATTCAGAAACTGTTTTACTTCATCCTGACTTGAACGACTCAGTTTTTTTCTAAATGAATCATACTCAAGATAGCCGGTTACAGGATAATCCTGCAACTCTATCAACAGCTTTTTAAATTTTTTATTATCTTTAACAGAAAGGGCTCTTTCAGCCTGTTTGAATAATGAACGTTGTTGCTCAAGTGTATAACTGGTTGTCTTAGCCTGTACAGATAAAGAAGATATCATTAAGGCTAACAGTAACCACACAGGCAAATATTTTGAAATCACCCTCTTACAAAACAACACATTATCTAATGACACTTAATTTCTTTTAATTTCATTACGTTAGCAGTGATTTTAAAAGTTAATTATACGATATGCAAGAGACTAATCAGGTATTATTCATCTACATCATCCATATCCATCTGTCCCGACATGCGACGACGAATATGAGACCAGGACATACCCACTGCCAGTATTACAGCTAATAAAACTTCGATCACATAGGCCACCATTTTAGAAGCTTCCAGTGAAATCCAGCCCCACTTAAATAACATGGCTATCAACAAACCAAAAAAAGCAAATGCGAGAATAAGACCAATAAAACCCAGTGAACGTAATGTAGCCCTCAGGTATATAACCCAGCCTATTATCAGTAAAACACCCACAAACGCCTGTTCAATTGTGACTGCAGGGATAACATTTTTTACCCAGTCATAGTATGAGTAACCTTCAGGGTTATAAGTAGCAAATACCAGGATAGCTGAAAAAAGGAAACGCATTCCAAAGTTTGAAGAACTGAAATTCATAAGATGTCCAATACAAAATAAAACCATTATAACCCATAGCAAAATGATGCCATAGAAAACTAAACTCTTTAACTCTATATTAGTATATGCTAATATTGTTGAAATATGATTTCAAATTAGATATGGGTATTAACATGGCAACTAAAAGCACTACGCTGATAACAGACAGCGACGTCCCAGAGACGAAAGATAATCTGATTTCACTGCAGGACAGCGGTAAAGAAAGTCAGGTTTTAGAAATTAATAAGCAAATGTCTGCTTTAAAAGGATCTATTAGTACGTTAACAAAGAAAATAAATACGACTAATAAACAAGTTAAAGAAGATGTTTCTCGACTGACAACTTCTGATGTCGAAATAACCGAAAGTAATGAAAAACAGGTTATTGAGATTAATGATCAAATAACTGCTGTAGAAGGCTCCATCAGTACATTAACTAAAAAGCTTAATGCGACTAACAAACAGGTGAAATCAGATGTTAATCGTTTGACAACCTCTGATGCAGAAATAACCGACAAAGTTGCTGATACATATAAACAATTAGCCGTTATAGATAATACATTTGGCGAACTGAGCCAACAGTCAAATAAAATCACTGTTGATTTGAAAAAGGTTAATACCACTTTAAAGGCATTTGAAAAATCATCTAAAGAAGCTCTTAATCTGGCTATTGATACTCAGTCTGAAGTAAATAGCGAGTTTACACAACAGCACGAAGATCTCATCCAACGGGCTGAAAAACTATCTAAAAATGCTAAAACTATTAGTACAAAACTGACTAAGAGTATCAAGGAAAATAGCAAAGCTCTTTCAGAACTTGAAGCCAAAATCATTACAGACCTGGAAAATGTTGCTCAACTATCTCAGTCTCGAGATGAAAAACTTGATGACAAGATAAAAACAAGTAACGATGAGATCAGCAGCCAAAAAGCAAAAATGCTGTTGATGCAATCTGTCGATGAAGCTTTGGAAAAGCGTGCAGCAGCACTTGAAGGCACATCTGATCAATTAGTCATAGATAGTCAAAACCTTAGAGACTCAACAGAGACACTGGATATTCTGACCAGTAAATTATCATCTGATGTTCAAGCACTTGAGCTACATACTGCTCAATTAGCTCAGGAAAATATTGAGCAACAGGCTCAGATTGATGAACTACAGGTTAATACCGGCTCTATCACTCGCACATTACTGGCTCTTGCCACACTCGAAAAGAAACATTTCAGAGTACTGGCTGGTGGAAGTCTGTTACTTGTATTGGCTGTGATCGCTACTTTCTTTTATGGTGAGTATGTTCGTGATACTGAGATGGCTAATGAAGGTCAGCGTAATACCGTTATCAACGAGCAGGTTTCTAATTTACAGAATAAGGTAGAAGATGAGCAAATGGCTTCACAGGTTTTCTATTCTGAAATCATTGAGTTACAAAACAACCTGACTCAGGTTAAATCAGAGTTACAACAAAAGACAGAGCAACTAAATACTGAGTTTCAACAGAAAGCTGAAGAAATTAAAGCTGAAATAGTTGAAATGAATGATGAAGTACAAAGTCTTGATGGCCGTGTTCAATACCTGGCACCGTTATATAACTTCGGTTCAGATAATACTATTCATGGCTCTCAGTGGTTATCAAATCTTGATGAAAGCAAATTGTCTATCAAGATTGCTACCGTTGCTGAAAAGCAGGACATGTATAAAATTGCACAGCGTTATAGCAATTACTTCACAGAAGAGCTGGCCTACTTCATCACCGCTGATGAACAGTACGCTTTAGTTTATGGTGGTAACTTTAACGACGAACAACAGGTTACAGATACACTAAGAAATATGCCCAGTTACATAAATTATGAATTAATCAGTTCAATTTCAAACGCTGAAATTTTGCAGCAAATTAAAGAATAAATTAATCATCTGGTGCGCATGGCACACCCTACCGTTGGGTACTCCACGCGCACCTTTGAATTTTATTGTCATCACTAATGATGCGTACCCTTTCAAACAAATAAGTGTAAATCAATATAAGCCTTGAAATACTGGGCATGAAACGAACAAAGAGCTAGCCAAGCTAACAAGATTTAGTGAGAAATTAACCTGACATAATTCAGTTAAACAATTTCAAATGTACCAGGAATTAACGAAGTTATGGGTAAATATGATATAAAATTATAAACCCAGAATTTTTTTCCAGAATGATTTATTTTGAGAATTTTTACCTTTAGTCTGAGACTTCATGCGTAGATTAATTTTTTCAATAACACTCTTAAGCTGATTCGGAGTCTGAGCTTTTTTTATAAGGTCAGTCCACCGTGCAACGGCTGACTTTTCACTTTCCTTTTTATCGTCTTTAAGTATATGAGCCTGTTTCTCAACAATAACGGGAATGAATATATTATTAAGGTAATTCTGTTTTGATTTTGAAAGAACGTTCAGCTCAACATCATTTAAAGATTTTGGGTTTTTTTCATCCATCGCAGGGAGAAATCCGAAAGGCGGAACATAATCAAGGTTCTTTTGTTGAGTCTGTTTTATGTACAAATCATAGTCATCGCCCGGTATTAACAATGCTAATGACTTAATATCACGCAACAGCTCATTTCTATTCTTGCTCATTAATAATACCTTTCACATCTCAGAATCAGCTTTCTAAAAAGAAGACTAACCCACAATAATTTTACGATTTTATAATAATAGCTCAGTCTTCAATTAATTCTATGTATATTTAGACATGAGAAAACAGTTAAATAAAGATTGACCTTTAGATAACTGCTATCAGTCATTTATAAATTATGACTTCCTATTATTTTATGTACAGCTAAAATTGATGATAGAGATGATGCTCTTATTGGCATTCAACACGGATAAGTTAAATAACGATAAGATCAGCAGAAAGCGCACCCACTTGCTTCAAAGACTCTAAAATAGCAACCAAATCACCCGGTGAAGCCCCTACCTGATTAACTGCACGTACTATCTGGTCCAGCGAAACACCTGTATTGAACAAAAACATACGGTTATCACCCTGAGCCACATCAATATCACTTTGCTGAGTTGCTACTGTTTCCCCATCTGATAGCGCTCCCGGTTGGCTGACCTGATTTGTATTGGTAATTGTCACCGTCATATTTCCATGTGATACCGCTGCTGAATAAACTTTCACATGATTGCCAATCACAACGGTTCCAGTGCGTGAATTGATAATAACTTTGGCTGCGGCTTCTCCCGGTTGAAACTCAAGGTTTTCAATAAACGACATGTATCCAACCCGTTGAGAAATATCTTTTGGCGCATTTATTTTTACAGACACACTGTCCTGGGCAAACGCATTGTCCGGACCTAATACTCGATTGATGGTATCCGAAAGCCTTTTAGCCGTAGTAAAATCAGGTCGCTTTAAATGCAGCGTGATATGATTTCCCAGAGCAAAAGGGTTAGTAATTTCTCGTTCAATAGAAGCACCGTTTGGAACACGTCCCACACTCGGTACATTTATTGTTACTCTTGAGCCATCAGCTCCCTCAACACCCAGACCACCGACAATCAAATTGCCTTGAGCCATGGCATAGATATTTCCATCAGCACCTTTTAACGGGGTCATTAACAGGCTACCACCACGTAAACTTTTCGAATTACCCAATGATGACACAGTGATATCAATAGTTTGACCAATTTTGGCAAATGCCGGTAAATCTGCATGGATACTGACTGCTGCTATATTTTTAACCTGTGGGTTAACATCAGCAGGCAACGTAATACCATATTGCGATAACATGCTTTTTAAACTTTGCACTGTAAATGGAGTTTGAGCTGTTTGATCACCTGTTCCATCCAGACCCACAACCAAACCGTATCCAACCAGTTGGTTACTGCGAACACCTTTAATTTCAGTAATATCTTTAATACGTTCTGCAAAGCTATTAGATGAAATCACTAACAAACAAATCAGTAGTAACATTTTTAAATTTTTCATCTTCATCTCCTAAAAAGGAAAAACAGGGCTGCTAAAGAAACGACTTAACCAGCCTTTTGTATTTGCTTCTGCAATGACCCCACCACCACCATAATAAATGCGAGAATTGGCCAGTTTTCCTGATGTTACTTCATTGTTTGAACTCACATCCTGTGGGCGGACAATGCCTGTAATACGGATGAATTCAGACCCTTGATTTAATCCTATAATCTTTTCACCTCTAACCACTAAATTGCCATTCGGTAAGATATCACTCACCATCACGGTTATTTCACCCTTTAAACTATTACTCTGCGCCGTATCGCCACTGCCCTTGAAGGCTCTTTCAGCAGTTAATGCATTATCCATCAGAGCATTGCCTTTATAAGTTGGTGAAACACCCAGAAAAGTACCTGCTCCTAAAGTGACATCATCATCCTTTGCCGTGTTGGTTGCTGCTGATTTTGTTGCATTAGTTGACTCAGAAAGTGAAATACTCAGCAAGTCCCCTACTCTGAACGCCTTACTATCTTCAAATAATCTAACAGATCGGCCCTGCTGGAAGATAGAGCCATTATTAACTGGCTGGAAACGGCTTTGTTTCAAATCAACCGGTGCAAACATGGGATCAGGTTGCACCTGAAGGCGGGTACTTGAACAGGCCTGTAATAAAATAACTGAAGAAATAAGAACTGCAGCTTTTATCAGTTGAGTTAAGTATTTATTTCTCATCACATCACCTAAATATTGTTATTCAGATACTGCATCATGCCATCAGCAGTTGAGATCAATTTCGAATTCATTTCATAGGCACGTTGAGCTTCAATCATACCAACCATTTCTTCCACAATATTCACATTAGAACCTTCAAGGGCCCCCTGGCGTAAGCGCCCCAAGCCGGTCAATCCTGGTGTTCCGGCCTGAGCAGCACCACTGGCAGCCGATTCAAGAAACATATTTTCTCCAATCGGCTGTAAACCGGTAGGATTTATAAAGTTTGAAATTTGAATATTACCGATAACAGACGGTGTTGCCTGCCCAGGTAAAGTTACTGAAACAACACCGTCCTGACCAATTGTGATTGATTGAACGTCGGCAGCAATAGTAATTCCAGGCTGCAAGGTATAGCCGCTTGCGGTGACTAATTGCCCCTGATCAGAAATTTTAAAGCTACCATCTCGGGTGTAAGCTTCATTGCCATCGGGTAGTAAAACAGGAAAATAACCTTTCCCGTCAATAGCTACATCGAGTGAATTTTCAGTGTTAAGAATAGATCCCTGCGTATGCAATTTTTCTGTGGCCACTACGCGTGTACCGGTACCCAGTGAAAGGCCTGACGGTAAACGGGTTTCCTGCGATGTCTGGCCACCTACCTGCCGAACATTTTGATACAACAAGTCTTCAAACACCGCTCTGGATTGTTTAAATCCATTGGTACTGACATTAGCCAGATTGTTTGAAATGACTGATAAACGGGTCTGTTGGGCGTCCAGACCAGTTTTGGCTACCCAGAGTGCCTGGTTCATAATAATCTCCTGTGTTGGGGCATTTACAGGAGTATATGCAGAGAGCGTGCCACTTTAGTAAGATGTGAGCTATAACCTTTAAAACAAATCAAATCAAATCACAATATTAAAGAGTTAACACAAAGGTAAAAACTTAATATTTTTATTAGCAAAAGCATCTAACTTATTGACCTAACGATAATCTAATCTACACTTAAGTCTATAAAAACAATAATCACTAAAATATACAGGAGCTTGCAGGAATGAAATTTCTATTCATATTTTCACTCATTAGTCTATTACTACCAGTTTGGGCTCAATCGGGTGATTACCCAGGACGGGCGACTTACCCCAAGGTACAAGTTTACGAAACATCACAATTAAACAGGGAGTTTGATAATGTGATTGTTGTAGATGTACGTTCAGCTTTTGAATTTAATACGTTACATATAAACAATGCCATTAACATTCCTTTAAACAGCAAAAAATTTACTGCTCAGGTTTCCGCTCTTCAAAACGACGGTAAACCCGTTATTTTTTATTGTAATGGTCATAGCTGCTATAAATCTTATAAAGCAGCAAAGAAAGCCCGTAGAGCAAAAATCACGAATATATTCGCTTACGACTCTGGCATCTTTGACTGGGCAAAGGCTCACCCTGAAAAAGCAGTATTACTGGGTAGTACACCTGTAGATACAAGTCGATTATTAAGTAAAGATGATTTGAAAAAATACCTGTTAAAGCCTGAAGAATTCACTGCTAATATTGATGATAACACCGTTATTCTTGATATTCGTGAACCTTCTCAACGTGGACTAATAGAACTCTTCCCATACCGTCAGGATAATATATCAATGGATGAGCAGAAAAAACTGAGTAAGTTTTTAAAAGGCGTTAAAAAATCCGGAAAAAGCTTACTGGTATATGATGAGGCTGGCAAACAGGTACGCTGGTTACAGTACTATCTGGAAGATAATGGAATTGCAGATTATTTCTTTATGGCTGGTGGAGTTAAACAGTTTTTTAAATCATTAACTAATTAAAATCCAAACTACAAATAATGAAAAGTTTTACTTTGTTGAATAAACAGAGTTAGCCTGCTAAAGATTAAAATGCTGGAACAAACATCGTTTGCTCCAGCATGATTAAAACTTTAACTACTAATCTTTAATTTGATATTCAAGCTTTTGAGGTAAAAAACCTTATGGCTGCGCTTCCGCTTCAACATCTTCTTTTTCAGGTATCAACATATCAGATCGTGTAATACCCAGAGCCAGGGCACTTGCACTTGCTACATAAATTGAAGAGTAAGTACCAACCATTACACCAATAATCAAGGCCAGGGCAAAAGCTTCAATAACTTCACCACCGAAGGTATATAACGCTATTAACACCAGTAAAGTGGTTAAAGATGTCACTAACGTACGTGAAATTGTTTGATTGATAGACATGTTAATCACTTCAAAAGAAGTTTTCTTACGAATTTTTCTAAAATTTTCACGAATACGGTCAAATACAACAATTGTATCATTCAGTGAATAACCTATAACCGCCAGAATAGCCGCCAGTACACTTAAATCAAAATCCAGCTGCAGGATTGAAAATACACCCAGAGTAATAATTACATCATGAATCAGAGCCGCTACAGCTCCAAGAGAAAAGCGGTATTCAAAACGTAATGACACATAAATCAATATAGCAATCAAAGCATAGAGAACTGCCAGTCCACCGTCTTCACGAAGCTCCTCACCCACTTGAGGTCCCACGAAATCAACCCGGCGGACATCCATTTTACTGCTAGTTTGCTCAGCTAATATTGGAATGAGTAATGAACTCAGTTCAGCTTTATTCTGCCCTTCACGTGGAACCAGGCGAATAAGTACTTCTTTCGCACTACCAAAGTGTTGAACAATTGCATCCCCGTAACCCGCTTTAACTAGAGCCGCTCTAACTGGTTTAAGATCAACTGCTTCTTCATAACCCACTTCAATAACACTACCACCGGTGAAATCGATACCAACGTTCAATTTATTAGTGAACAGGCTAACCAGTGATATCAGGATTAATACCAACGAAATGGACATCGCAATTTTGCGTAGACCCATAAAATTTATTTCTTTAAAAAGTGCCATAGTTTTTTCCTAAATGCTTAGCCTGATTTATATAGCCAGTTTTTTAATGTTTTTACGACCATAAACCAAATTAACAATGGCTCTAGTGCCCATGATTGCAGTTAACATTGAAGTCAGGATTCCAATTGATAATGTAACAGCAAAGCCCTGAATAGGACCTGTGCCAAATCCAAACAGGATAACGGCGACAATCAATGTTGTTATATTTGCATCAGCAATGGTACTGAATGCTTTCTGATAACCGGAAAAGATAGAAGCCTGAGGTGAGTTCCCCAATCGAATTTCTTCTCGTATCCGCTCGAAAATCAATACGTTAGCATCCACAGCCATACCAACTGTTAAAACTATTCCCGCAATACCCGGTAAAGTTAGAGTTGCCTGTAGCATGGATAAGACAGCAACCAACAATACAAGATTCATGGTCAAAGCGACGTTTGCTATCAATCCAAAAACTTTATAGTAAACAACCATAAAAATGAGTACAGCGATAAAACCAATGACAACAGACATAAAACCTTTATTGATATTTTCCTGTCCAAGGCTAGGTCCTACAGTACGTTCTTCGATGATGATCATAGGCGCTCTTAATGCACCAGCACGTAGTAATAAAGCCAGATCACGAGCTTCTCGTGTGCTATCCAGGCCAGTAATATGAAAACGTTTACTTAACTGGTCACGAATAGTTGCTACATTGATGACCCGCTGCTCGGTTTTCTTAATCCTTTTTCTCTCACCGTTAATTTCTTTGTATTCATATTTATCTTCAATAAATACCACACCCATTGGTTTTCCAATGTTATCCCGGGTGATTTTACTCATACGGTCAGCGCCTTTTCCATTCAGCGTGATCGTTACATCAGGTGTGCCTGACTGACTGTCAATACCGGATGCTGCACCAACAACCTGATCACCCGTAACAATAATGCTACGCTTTAATAACACTGGCGAGCCATTGGTTTCTTTATACAGCTTTGCTCCAACAGGTACTTTTCCAGATCTCTCTGCTTCTGACCAATCGGTTAGAGAACCCTGTGCCAGTCTAAATTCCAGAGTGGCCGTTGCACCCAGTATTTCTTTTGCTCTCACCGTATCCTGAACACCCGGCAGCTGCACTACAACACGGTCTTCACCCTGCCGTTGGATAACCGGTTCAGCTACACCCAGTTCATTAACACGATTTTTAAGGGTTGAAATATTTTGCGTAAGTGCCGCTGTTTTTTCAGAAATTAAAGCCGTTTCGCTATAGCTCATATTGACATAGAAACTACGTTCATCCTGAGTAATTTGAAAATTAAAATCACGAAACTCTTCTTCTAGCTTGATTAAACCCTGATCTCTTTCTTCGATACTGGAAAAACGCACAGCCAAATTATCTTTCGATGCCTTAACCGATCTATAACGAACTTTTTCTTCTCGTAAATAAGTACGGATTTCAGAAGATGCACGATTCAGCGACTTGGTAATAGCTGCATCCATATCAACTTCCATTAAGAAATGTACACCACCTCGTAAATCCAGGCCCAGATACATAGGCAAAGCATTCATCGAACGCAACCAGTCAGGAGTAGCCGGAGCGAGGTTCAACGCCACACCATAACGACTATCCTGTTCCTGAAGAGCATCTTTAATATCAGATGCAGCTTTCAACTGCTGGTCTTCATTGTTAAAACGAATAAGAATAAAACCATCACCCATTTCTATAGAGCGATGTTCTATATTCAAATTTTGCAGCATATTTTTTATATTCTGAACTTCATCATCATTAATCAGGTTAACCCTGTGTGATATTTGCACTGCAGGGTCTTCACCATACAAATTTGGCGCAGCATATAGCAGCCCCATTGCAACAATGACTATAAGCAGCAGATATTTCCAGGCAGGATATTGATTAAGCATGATCTTTTATAAGTTCGTGATTATAAGTTTTTGATAGTTCCTTTTGGCAAAACCGTAGCTACTGCATGGCTTTGAACTTTTACTTCTACGTTATCTGCAATTTTGCAGGTCAGATAATTGTCAGACACATCGGTAACTTTACCCAAAATACCACCTTGAGTAACAATCTCATCACCCTTGCTTAGTGTTTCCACCATATTTTTATGTTCTTTCGCTTTCTTTTGCTGAGGGCGTATCAACAGAAAGTAAAAAATAACAAACAGGATAATTAAAGGCAGAAAAGACATGATTGGATCACTCTCTGCTGCTGGACCTGCCTGGGCAATTGCATCACTAATAAAAAAGCTCATAATAATTCCTTAATGGTCAAATTTGGTGGATTAAAAACGGCGCGTATTATTGCACAGAGAACGTGTTATATGAAGGGTATTTCGATACAGCCCAAAATGAGCCCTTTTTTTATGGATATTGCCATGTAAATCGGCATTAAACTTTATTCCAGTAGGGTTTATCGAAATTAACTTAATATCTATATGTAGATCTTGTGTCTACTTCCATAATTTCAAGCTGAAAGATTAATCCTTAGTTTTAGTAGTGCCCTCACGTTTGGTAATTTGAACACGTTTAAGCAGTCCTAAAGTGGCAGTTTGTAAACGTTCTATCGACTTTGATAAATCCACAATTTCAGGACTACCCACAATATCAACTTTTTCATTTAGATTACCTTTACTGATACTGTTCGCAACCTCGGACAATTCTTTTAGCGGTCTTATAATGCTTGCAGGCACCTGAAAAGCCATAACAAGCCCGATAAACACACTTATGAGCGCAATCGAACTGGAAATAAGTGAGGATGTAGCACCAAAATCCTGAATCAATTTTGCTTTATTTTTTGACGATCTGAAAGATTCATCAATTGCATCCATACTGCCTGACAAAACCGATCTGAATTTATTTTTAGATTCTTTTATTGCTCCATTAGCTTCAGCAACATCGGTAATGATTCCATTCATTACTTCTTCATTTATTTTTTCAAAACCTGCCGTATAAGATAGAGTTGAGATTTTCCACGCTGCAAGTCGATTAAGGTCTAATTTTTTTCCTAATTTTGAATACGTATTTTTTAAGCTGGATAAAATATTATTGATTTCATTACGTGCATCCGAAAAATCCTTGAAATATTTTCTACGTTTCGGTGTGTTTTGCAGGTAAATGAAATATTCTTTCTCATAACGACGAATTTTTTGTGCCGATATAGCAAGCTGTGATAACTGGTGACTAATATTATGTTCATTAGCCATTTCTTTAACCAGATCATGTTCTCTCTGGGTAAAGTAATAACCAATTATAAAATGAGTTAGCAGCAATAATGTTAAAAACAGAAAAGATATTAACAGCTTTGATCGAATCGACATGAATCCCTCCAGTTTAACTTGATAAAAATATCCAATGACCTTCACTTAATAACCCAGCTTGATCAATTCAAAGGTATTTTTGAACTGCGCCACTGTAAACGATTGGTTTGTAAACATCTATCTTGAAGAGCGTTAATTCAAAGCTAAAACAACTATTTTGAGACTCTGATCACACGGCTTTAGTTATTCACCAGAGTGAACCTATACTGGTAGATCAAATATACTATTTAGGAATGTTTTCAGTGGTTAAAAACTCACTAACTTGTAGCCCTTACTTCCTCTGCCAGTAAATCAACAACTTGCTCCCTGAAATCACTATTCATTCCTCCCCTAATATTCCTTAGTTAAAGATGTTGCAACTTAATACTTTTAGCTCCTGTGCCACAAGCGGTTTAAAATCCATTAAAGCAACAATATCTTTTTGAATATCAATTCCAGGTACTATTGCTTCCAGTAACAAGCCATTTTTAGTCAGGCGAAATACTCCACGTTCGGTAATAAAACGAATCTTCTGGTTATTTTTTAAACCGTGCTGGCCATTAAAAGTCAGGTGCTGAACATTTTTTACAAATTTTTTCACACTACCATTTTGTTTAATACTCAGAGCATCAGCCATAATGTCAACTTGCTGTTTCCCGGAAGTAAAAGCTCCCATGAAAAACACTTCTTTAGCATTCTGACTGATATTGATGAAGCCGCCTGCCCCGGCGGTACGGGTTCCAAACCGGCTTACGTTAACATTACCCAGTTCATCCACTTCGGCCATGCCGAGAAAAGCCTGATCCAGGCCACCACCATCGTAAAAATCAAATTGCGTCGTTTGATCAATAATCGAGTCGGCATATGCTGTCGCACCAAAACTCAGCCCTGTTGCAGGTGTTCCACCTATTCCACCGGGTTCAACCGTTAAGGTAATCGAATTTATATCACCAGACTCCGTCGCAGCCTGAGCAACTGCTTCGGGCATGCCAATGCCCAGATTCACAATACTGCCCGGTTTTAAATATTGAACAGCAATGCGGCCTATTATTAAGCGGCTATCTATCGCATTTTCTATATTGCTTGAGTTAAGGTTTTCATCCTCAGTTAGAAGCTCACCACTGTAAGCTGGGTTATATGGCTCAGAAAAGGTTTGCATATGATCTTCTGCTTTTGCCACAATCACGGCATCAACTAATATCCCCGGAATTTTGACCAGTTGGGGAGAAACTTGGTGTTTATCAATGACTCGTTCTACCTGCACCAGCACTTTGCCACCACAGTTATGCACGGCCTGTGCAATTGATAGTGCCTCAAGCGTGAGAGCTTCTCTTTCCATGGTGATATTGCCCTTGCTATCGGCCGTAGTGCCTCGAAGCAAAGCGATATCGATAGGAAACCGTTTATAAAATAGGTATTCCTGTTGACCAATGGTTAGCAGTTCTACTAAATCCTCCTTAGCTGCTGCATTGAGCTTACCTCCATCAACTCTCGGATCCACAAAAGTATGCAGCCCAACGTGCGTTAAAGTCCCAGGTTTTCCAGCAGCAATATCACGATAAAGATGGGAGATAACACCCTGTGGCAGGTTATAGGCTTCTAGCTCATTCGCATAAGCAAGCTGCCCAAGTTTCGGAACCAGTCCCCAGTGCCCACCGATAATTCGTTTGACCAGGCCCTTTTCACCCAGATGATTTAACCCTCGATCTTTACCATCACCCTGTCCTGCTGCATATACTAATGTAATATCACGAGGTTTTTGTTGTTTTAGAAATCGTTTTTGAATCGCACAAAGTAAAGCTTCCGGCACACCTATACCGACAAAACCACCGGTGGCTATGGTTTGGCCATCTTTAATTATTTCAGCTGCCTGTTCAGCAGTGATTACTTTATTATTCATATGATGATAGTGGTTAATTTTTGGTGCGCACGGCACACCCTACACCCATATACCTGAACCGCTGTAGGGTGCTCCGTGCGCACCAAAAATTACTTCGAAAGCCACTCATAAAAAGATTCGGCAAATGCCTCAAAATTATTTTGCTCTATGCTGGTTCTTATTTTCTTCATCAAATCCTGAAAATAATACAGGTTATGAATAGTATTCAGGCGTGACCCTAAAATTTCACGACATTTATCCAGGTGCCTCAAATAAGCTCTGCTGTAATTCTTACAGGTATAACAACCACAGTTTTCATCCAATGGACGGGTATCAGTCGCATAACGACTGTTTCTAATTTTTATAATGCCATCATGAGTGTATAAATAACCGGTACGAGCATTACGTGTCGGGATAACACAATCAAACATATCAACACCACGACGCACGGATTCGATAAGATCTTCTGGTTTACCGACACCCATTAAATAACGAGGTTTATCCAGCGGCATTTCGGGCATACAGATATCCAGCATATGATTTCGTTCATCAGCAGGTTCTCCTACAGACAACCCGCCTATCGCATAACCATCAAAACTAATTTCTTTTAACCGTGAAATAGATTTTTTACGAAGCTCACCATACATACCACCCTGAACGATGCCAAACAATGCCGATGGATTATCAGCATGGGCAACTTTGCTACGTTCTGCCCAGCGTAAGGATAACTCCATTGAAGTTCTGACTTCTTCTTCGGTAGCCGGATATGGTGTGCACTCGTCAAAGATCATTACAATATCGGAGCCGAGGTCACGTTGGACCTGCATGGAAATTTCAGGGGTTAACTCAACCTTTGAACCATCCACAGGAGAATTAAACTTTACACCTTCTTCTGTGATTTTACGCATCTCAGCCAGGCTAAACACCTGAAAACCACCCGAATCAGTCAGGATGGGTCCCTGCCAGTGCATAAAGTCATGTAAATCCCCATGCTGCTTGATGATTTCAGTACCGGGTCTCAACATCAGGTGAAAGGTATTGCCCAATATTATTTGAGCACCTAAACCCTGCAATTCTTCGGGTGTAATGGCCTTTACCGTGCCATAAGTCCCGACAGGCATAAATGCAGGTGTTTCTACCGTACCCCGATCAAATTTAAGTCGGCCACGTCTTGCAGCTCCATCGGTATTATCTAATTCAAATTTCATATTGCATGTTAGTTAAAAAATATAAACCATTTTAACCACGAAGAGCACGAAGAACACGAAGAATTTATATTTAAAAAACAATCAATTTCTTTCTTCGTGTTCTTAGTGTGCTTCGTGGTGAGCAATTTTATTCTTTATGAACATCGCATCACCGTAACTGAAAAAACGATATTGCTGCTCTACGGCATGATTATAAGCATTTAGCATGAACTCTTGCCCTGCAAACGCACTCACCAGCATCAACAATGTTGAACGTGGTAAATGAAAGTTGGTTAACATCGCATCCACAACCTTAAACTCGAAACCCGGTGTGATGAACAAACGAGTATCACCTGAAAAAGGTTCAAGCGAACCTTGTTGTGCTGCCGACTCCAGGCTACGAACGACCGTTGTGCCTATCGCAATCACTCTTCCACCATTGGCTTTTGTCTCAGCTACCTGCTCGACAACCTGAGTTGACACTTCTACCACTTCAGCATGCATAATATGTTCAGACACATCATCGACTCTGACCGGCTGAAAAGTTCCTGCTCCAACATGCAGGGTAACAAACGCGATTGTAATACCCTTATCTTTCAGCTTCTGCAGCATAACCTGGTCAAAGTGCAGACCGGCAGTCGGAGCGGCTACCGCACCCGGTTTTAGAGAAAATACCGTTTGATAGCGTTCACGATCACTTTCTTCATCGGCACGCTGAATATATGGAGGTAACGGCATATGCCCAAATTGTTGTAACAGGCTAAGCCAGTCCGACTTACTATTTTGCTGTAAAACAAAAAATTCATCCTGCCGTCCTGTCACGAAACACTCGATATTATCTTCAAGTATTAATCGTGTTCCTGCTTTAGGTGATTTACTGGATCTAACATGGGCCAATAGAGTCGAATCATCAATTAATCTTTCAACCAGTACTTCAATCTTGCCACCGGTTTCTTTTTGCCCAAATAAACGAGCTGGAAACACACGAGTATCATTCAAAACCAGTAAATCACCAGCCTCAACACAGGACTCAAAGTTGGCAAAATTATCATCAACAATATCCTGTTGATTCGGGTCCAATACCAGAAGTCTGGAGGACTGACGCTGCTTTAATGGCTTTTGAGCTATTAAGTGTTCGGGAAGTTGGTAATCAAAATCAGCAGATTTCATAGCAGGTCAGGTTATTTTGGGGGCGCAATCATACTCATATTTTTACATAAGTTAAATTATGTAACGTCAGACTATGGTTAATTTATATATTCCAATAAAAATTATTGATGTTATGGTTTATAAAAATAGTCGTTTTAACCCTACCACTTAGAAGAATTATCAATTAGAATCCTCTGCCATATTCTTGAGGTAGCGGAACAGGTAAATCGGCAGATTTTAAATTGTATGCCATCACTTTGACTCGTTAAACTATTCAGAATTTATGTATTTTGCTTCTTGTAAGCATATGTAAGAGTTTAAGCCAGTGTGATGAAATTGGTAGACATAGGGGATTCAAAATCCCCCGCTAGCAATAGCGTGGCGGTTCGAGTCCGCCCACTGGTACCATCTCTACTCAGTTTGTATTTAAATGTTTTTCTGCAACCTCTTTATGTGCATCGATAAAACATTCTTTCAATCGCTTAATTTAAAAGAGAAAATCATGAAACGTCTCAGCTTACTCATCATTAGTCTTACGTTCAGTCTCATAAGTTTTAACGCAGCAGCACAAGGGTATGGTTATTCTCGACCTTATGCTCAATATCAAAACTACAATCAACAATCACCCGCACAGTTACTCGAAATGGGTATCAAAGTGTTACAGAATTACCTGAAATCTGGTGAATTTGATAACCAGGAAAAAGTGATTAATTTTCTGGATACACAGATGTCTCCCTTTTTCGATTTTGAACAAATGGCTCGCTGGTCTGCCGGTTTTCATTACAACCGTATGAATTCCGCTCAACAGTATATATTCCAGTCAAACCTGAAAAAATTATTCTTTACTGCTTTTGCGCGTATCGTTAGCGCTTATGGCGATGCTCAACCCCGCGTTGAATTTTTACCTCCTCGTCGTCAGGGTTTTGAAGAAGTTGTGGTTACTGCCCGAGTTATTCCTTCCTCCAATTACCCGATTCGAATTGATTTTCGTTTCATGCAGGGTCCTCAGGGCTGGAAAGTGTATGATGTTGGCACCAATGGAAATAGCGCTATCGCTTATTACCGCGCCTACTTCAGAAACCTGATTCGTAGCCGTGGCTACGCAGCTTTAACCCAGCAGTAAATTAACCATTTCATCAGATAAACTTGCCTTATAAATAATCGGTTTTTTTATGGATACGCATCGTCTACTCATTAAACTCAGTAATCGCATCCTGTTACAGTTTGTTATTGCTCTTATATTATTAGCTGTTGCTATAACCATAAATGTCGATTTCCTCAAGCATTTCTATCTTGAGAATCAACAAACCGATACCGGTATTATTTTAAACAGCATCATTGCCGGCATATTAATTCTTGGTTTGCTCAACCTGTTTATACTTTTATTACGTTATCGCCGTGAAGAAAATGCAATCTCTGGTTTTGTCGAAAATGTAGAAGCCATCCGCAAAGACCCTATCGAAGGTTTAAATACCCACAGTCTGATAGCAAAACGTTTCGCCACCATGAAATCCATTAATTTGGCGCATGGAGAAATAAACCATAATGCTCTGGCTGCCATGTTAACGGCTGATGAAAGTACCCGATTGGGTGTGGTTCGCTTTATCAATAACATCCTTATTCTGACCGGTGTATTTGGTACAATTGTATCCCTTTCTATCGCCCTTCTCGGCGCCTCTGATCTGATTGAAACCGCAGGAACTGGTCTCGATGGCATGGGTCTTGTTATTCATGGTATGTCTACAGCACTATCAACCACCATTACTGCCATTGTCAGCTATGTGCTATTTGGTTATTTTTATCTGCGAGTGAAAGATGTACAAACTCACTTAATCAGTGGAATTGAACATTTAACATCAGTATTTCTCATTCCAAAATTTGTTAAACGCAGTGAAGACATTATCAACCAGATGGCTGGCCTCATTAAAGGCGTTATTCGTGCGACTGAAAAAATGACTGAAACTCAGGAAGTCTACAAGGCATCAGCATTGACTCTGCAACAGTCTGTAGAAAGCAACAAACAACAGATGGATAAACTTACCAGTGATATTTCTTCAATTAAGAAAATCCTGCGTGATGGTTTCCGTTTGCCGGCACCTACTCCAGGACAAGAATGAGTGCATTTGCACCCATAGGAGCGCACGGCCAGGAATCTGATAACGGGGATTCATTCTGGCCCGCCTTTACCGACATCATGATGGTGGTGGTATTGATTTTCCTACTCGCCACCAGCCTGTTGATTGTGCGTAACTATAATCTGGTTGCAGAATTACAGGATAGTATTGAAGCTGAAAAAATGGCCGCCATGGTGATTGAAACAACCACCATGGAAAATGCCACCCTCGAAGAACGCCTGATCAATGCAGAGCAACTGAACTCCATTCTGCGTTTACGTTTATTGAAAAAAGATGAATTACTCAGAAAAGCAGAACGTGAAGATATCAAAAAACTTCAGACAATTACTGAGCTTAAATCTGATAAAGATCAACTAAATAAACTGATTCAAAATAAACTGGCCGAATTAACTGATGCAAGTTTAAAAATCAATATCATTACTGCCGAATCTGAAGAATTTGCCAATCAACTGGACGAACTAAAGCTTCAGCTTGAACAACAGAGATTAATGGCTGATGCAGCTCAAATGGAACTGAAACTAGCCACAGCAGAGATTGCTGCATTAAATGCAACGACCGAGCAACAGTCACAGGAAATTGACCTGCTAGAACAGGAAAAAATCGAGTACAACCGCCAGTTACTCACGCTTAAGGGCGAATATGAAGTGGTTAAGTCCAAATATGACCAACTCATCAAACCTGCCCGTAGTGCAAAGGGTAAGTACGTTGTTGAAGTTTTCTACGTCAAAGAGAAAGCCGGTAAAATAATTCGCTTTAAGCAGCCTGGTGATGAAAATTCCAGAGACATATCAATGGTTGAAGTTGAAAAAAGACTTGATCAATTGAAGAAAGAAAAAGGTGCTGATTTATACGTTAAAATAATCATTCCTAAAAACAGTGGACTAACGTACAACGAAGCCTGGGGCTTCATGAAAAGGCTACTGGATAGATACGATTATTATTATCAGGGTGACACCAAGTTAGATAATTCAAAACAGTAGCGGGCTCACCCTACTCTGATATTTCATACTCTGTAAACACAGAGTATGATAAAGCCTGAAACTGATCAGTAATTTTTTGTTTAAGCATTAAAAATCAGGAGATTTTAATGAGTAACCATGAAAAAATTAACTACGTAGAATTTCCTGCCGTTAACATCGAAACAGCTAAAACATTTTTTACTTCAGTGTTTGGCTGGTCATTCACCGATTATGGTCCTGAATATACTGCTTTCTCAAATTCAGGTCTAAGCGGTGGTTTTTACAAGTCAGAATTATCTATCAACACTAAAAATGGCAGTGCCCTTATCGTTTTGTATAGTAATCAACTCGAAGCCACCCTGTTAAAAATCGAAAAGTCCGGTGGCTTAATAATCAAACCAATATTTACTTTTCCAGGTGGACGTCGTTTTCATTTTAGCGATCCAAATGGAAATGAATATGCTGTCTGGTCAGATAAGTAAGCCAAAGATTTTCAGCCAAAAAGTAAGGAGTACTAAACATGGCAGCTCGAACTAAAATTAGCTTTGCAACCTGTAATCTCTATAACATCAACAAACCCGGTTTGCCCATCTATAGAGATACCGATGGCTGGAATCAGGCAGATTATGATAAAAAAGTAGACTGGACCGCTTCAGTACTAACAGAGCTAAAATCAGATGTCTGGGGATTCCAGGAGCTCTGGCATCATCAGGCACTACAGGATGTATTTATCTCAGCCGGCCTGGATTCTAAATACCAGTTACTAGTGCCTGAAAATCATAGTGGCAAAATTGTATGTGCTGGAGCTGTACGAAATAATTTATTAGTCGGTCAACCCGAATGGATTAATAAATTTCCACCTGATTTTAGGTTGATTAGTGGGGGTGATGATGCCCAATCATCTAACATCTCAGTTTCAATCAATAAATTTTCACGCCCTGTTTTGCACTTTAAAATTCGTCCGCGTAAAAATGGAAAGGTGATTTCAGTTTATGTGGTGCACTTTAAATCGAAAGGTCCTACCCATATTCACAGGGAGAAATGGTACAAAGATAACAATGAATATTATTCAAAACATCGAATATCCATAGGTTCTGCAATTTCAACTATCAGAAGAACCGCCGAAGCTTCCGCACTACGCATGATGCTTACCGATGAAATGAAAAACAATTCAAACCCGGTCGTGGTTTTAGGTGATTGTAATGACTCACAACATAGCAACACATTGAATATATTGACCGAACAACCCAATTACCTGTTGAGTGGCTACTCTAAGGGAGGTAGTGATACATCTTTATATACCGTAGAGACACTGCAGGAATATCGTAGTTTAAGAGACATTTACTACACTCATGTTTTTAAAAATACACATGAGTCTCTAGATCAAATCCTGGTTTCTCAGGAATTTTATGATAATTCAAAATTCAGATTATGGGCATTTAAAGGCATGGATCTGCATAATGATCACCTTCATTTAAAAGACCATAAAAAGCATGGCTCATCAGATCATGGTGTAGTTAGAGCTAAATTTGAATATCGTCCGGCTAAATAACTTATTATTTGTCAGATAATTCAATATATTTCAGAAACAAATAACTGGCTGTTTTCTCCTTAGCTTTTTTACCATCATCACTGCTCAACAGTATCCGGGTATTGTCGCCATACCTCACTGAAGTTATGCCTTCTATATTTTTTAGCCCCGGTTGAGCCATTCGATGCGTACGGTGTGTTTTTTCACCATCCCAGAATAAAATCTGAGAAACTTTCTTTTTATTATTATTAATTCCGTATATCTCATTACTGATCAGGTACCCTCTTAAAATTCGATCATAAGACATCGCACGAATACCCCCACCAAATAAATCCAGCAGTAACGGTTGTGGTGAAATTATTGGTTTAGCTTTATATTCAAAGATATCCGTTGGGTTTTCTAAAACACCAACTATAGTTTTTTCAGAATTCAAAGGAGCTCTAAATCCGATCAATAAGTTACCTTCCCGGTCAAAGCACAATGATTCAATATTGATATTTACTATTCCACCATTACCCTGTTCATCAACCTCGCCCAAAATGCCAGACTGCTCAATATCATCGGTCAGTTTTCCATAACTACCCACATCTATAATCCTATTCCCTTCAATTTTAAATCGAATTAACTGTTCTCGATCAGAGGATCTTTCTCCACTCAAATTTCTCTGGTGAGAGGTAATAGCATAGATATAACCATCCGGCCCCAGGGTTACACCTTCAAGATCATTTAACTTAGTGTTGAATGATTTCATTAATTTTTGAGTCAGGCGCTTATTTTCTTTAAAACTTCCATCCTGTTTTATATCTAAAACATGCAAGGCTTGCGAAGCTTCATCTTCGATAACAACCAGACGACCATCTAACAGGCTTTGGACTCCAGAAGGTTCATAAATTTTATCAAATGTTTTGATTCCTGAATTAACAATGATGTCGCTGGAAGCCACACTGGTATGAGGAAAAAGAAGGTGTAATGACTTTATAACTAAAAAAACAATTATTGATAGAATCAAACCCCAGCGAAAAATTGAGTAAGAATACCTGAGAGTAGTATATTTTTTATCGGCTACTTTACCCAAATAATAAAGCTGGTCGCTCATCTTGGCATAGAGTTTATCAGGATCATTAATGAGTTCATCCATGCATTCCAGATAAACCTTTTTAGATACCTTGGCATAATCTTCAAAAATTAAGATATTAGAATTTTGACGATCAAATACATCTTTAGGTGCTTCTCTATAATCATTAAACTCTTTCAGGCTTACTTTGCCGGTGAAATAGGCCACCAGGCACTTCAGCAGGCTTCTACGTTTTACCGGTGCCTCAGGAGAAGCAGAAGATAAAGCAAAATAAATGGACGATGCGGATGTCAGTAAAAATATAACTGCAGGAACCAGGAAGCCAGGGTCATTCACAAAAATAAAAGAACCTGACACCATTAAAATTGACACAATGAAGCCATTTAACGAAATCATGATATTGGCTTTAGTGGCTGCCAGGGAGATTAGGTCAAGCTGTGCCCTGTAAGAATTACGATACATGGTTTCAACAGCTTTACTGTATGCAGCCTTTTTTTTCTTTTTAGCTTTTTTAGTAATTTCGGTAGATTCTTCCAAACTGGCATCCTGTAAAATGTTAGAAATCATGCTGATAAACAGCTAAACATGAATTAATTAAGTATTTTTTATAATATGTAAAGAGTGTATAACAATAAACTCATTTTTATCCATAATAAATACAGCTATTCATTTTCGAAATTATTGTGATTAAATTTCATACCCTATAATTTGCATATGAATAAATATTTAGAATCATCAACTATTATCAACTGGAAAAATAGTCATGTTAAATCAATGGCTGATATTCTTTCTTTATGATAGCTGGCAGCAGGTTCAACTTAATCTGCCAGATATTGACCTTCTAAAAGGTTAAACGATCTATGCAAAAAATATTAGTCAGCTCCTGCCTGTTGGGAGAACTCGTAAGATACGATGGTAAAAATAAGCACATAGAAAATAAATTGCTAAACAGCTGGATCGAAAACAATAGAGTCATGTCATTTTGCCCGGAAGTTTCAGGCGGGCTTCCAGTACCAAGAATAGCTGCCGAGATTATTGGGGGTGATGGAAATAATGTTCTGGCGGGTTCAGCAACAGTAGTCGATAAAGCGGGAAATAATGTAACTGATGAATTTCTCAGTGGCGCTCAACAGGCTCTTTCACTGTGTGAAAAGCATAATATAACTATAGCAATATTATCAAAACGCAGTCCTTCCTGTGGAAATAAACTGATCTATGATGGATCATTTAACAATCAATTACGTGAAGGTGCAGGTGTAACAGCCGCCCTGTTACAACAAAATGGTATCCGGGTATTCAATCAAAGTGAATTAGAAGATGCCGCCAGATATATAGATGAACAAATAAAGTAGAAGTAGCTGGTAGAGCACAGCTTGCACGGCATTTTTAATTAGTGATCTCCAAAAATTTCTTTTAATTTATCTTCACTCAAAGATCTTAAGAGCTCAACATTACGCTGTGGAATCGCATTTATATCAGGATGAGATTCAACTGCATTATTAATTGATGTTTCTCGAATTAAATGCAGCAATGGATAAGGTGAACGATTCGTCCAGTTTGATCGATCATTTTCATCATTATTTGCAAACACATAGTCAGGATGAAAACTCGCTATCTGATAAATCCCATCCCAGCCTTGCTGTTCAATTAACGCATCAGCCAGATCTAAAAACTGGTTATAATCAGAAAATAGTTTGAAATGATTAGGAATGATGAGAACCATTGTTTCAATATCGGTTTGATCATCGAGTAAGTTCAGATTTAATAATAGGTCTACCAGACAGGATTCATCATCGGTAGCTTTAGATAACTCAAAACGAATAGCCCCAAGCCGATAGGGTTTTGCAGCAAAGGGGCATAGGTTTAAACCCAGAACAGCTTTTTCAAACCAGCTTATAACTGAATCGACAATAACTTGATTTTCTTTTTTCATAGTTTAAAGACTTTAACCGTAGGGTGTGTCGTGCGCACCCTACTTACATCAACGCATACTTTACGGTGACTAGCCAATACCACCTTGAGTCATTTTTGCAGGATCTAACAGTTTCTTTAGCTCATCTTCAGATAAATCACACAGTTCTTTGGCAACATCCAGTACTGGTCTTTTTTCAGCGTAAGCTGTTTTTGCAATCTTGGCCCCTAGTTCATAACCAATAACCGGATTTAACGCCGTGACCAGAATCGGATTAGCTGATAATGCTTTATTGATGTTGTCATGATTCACCGTAAAACCATCGATGGCTTTATCGGCCAGAACTCGTGCAGCATTCGCTAACAGTTCGATACTTTGGATCAAATTATGGGCAATCACTGGTAGCATTACATTTAGTTGAAAATTACCCGACTGACCACCAATGGTGATTGTCGTATCGTTTCCGATTACCTGAGCACACACCATAGTGACTGCTTCAGGAATTACCGGGTTTACCTTTCCCGGCATGATTGAACTTCCCGGTTGCAAAGCTGGTAAAGCAATTTCACCAATTCCAGCAAGAGGCCCTGAATTCATCCAGCGTAAATCATTGGAAATTTTCATCATCGAAACGGCTACGGTTTTTAATTGTCCGCTCATTTCTACAGCTGCATCCTGAGCACTCAAACCTTCAAAGAAGTTTTCCTTGGGGGCAAATCGTACCCCGGTTAATGAAGCCAGCTCAGCACACACTTTTTCTGCAAAATCTTCATGAGCATTGATTCCCGTACCAACAGCGGTTCCACCCTGTGGTAATTTTTGCAAGCGGGTTAAACTCGACTGAACTCGATATAAACCCATTTTAATCTGTGTTGACCAACCTCCTAACTCCTGCCCGAGTGTAATAGGCATGGCATCCATTAAGTGAGTACGACCGGTTGTGACAACGTCTTTAAGCTCTTCTGCTTTATCATTCAACGTTTTTTCCAGATGAGCCAGTGCAGGTATCAACTGTTCATGAATTGCCAGACAGGCACTAACATGAATTGCAGAAGGGAATACATCATTAGAACTTTGCCCCATATTGACATGGTCATTCGGGTGCACTTTAAAATCACCATCACTCGCCAGAGTTGAAATGACTTCATTGGTATTCATGTTACTACTGGTGCCAGAACCGGTTTGAAAAATGTCTATCGGAAAGTGCTCATCAACATCACCGCTAACCACTTTATTTGCTGCTTTTTCAATAGCTTTTGCAAGATCATCATCGAGATCACCCAGCTGAAAATTGCTGCGGGCACAGGCAATTTTAACCAGTCCTAAAGCTCGAATAACCTGCCGGGGTATTGGAATTCCGCTAATAGGGAAATTATTAACTGCCCGCTGAGTTTGAGCACGGTAAAGGGCTTCTTCTGGAACCTGAAGTTCACCCATGCTGTCTTTTTCTGTACGAAATTGTTGCGACATAATCTTTCTCGAATAATGGCTATTTTACTGACTAAAATATACCACATGACGACATATCATTTCGAAGATTTAATAATTTGAAAATAACTATTGAGCATAATAGCCCCGATAATAACCAGTCCTGCTGATAATGAAATCAAACCCGGGTATTCCCCGAGGAACCACCACACCAGTAACGACCCGAATACAGATTCCAATGGCATAAAAACAGCGACTTCAGCTGCAGGAATAAATCGTGGTGCCAGGGTAATTAAGGAAAATGCAACACCAACCAGCAGTCCCAGTAACAAGCCCAGCATAATTTGTTCAAAACTGATAATACTCAAATTAGCCAGAGGAAAACTGCATAAAGCCATTAAAAATCCGCTCACACTCATTGCTGAAAGCATATTTTTCATTCGGGTCAATCTGGCAAGGATAAAATTTGTGGACCACAACAAGCAGGCAGCCAGTGCGTACATATCCCCCAACAAGCTGCTTTGCTGGTCATCATAAACCACGAATATCAGACCGATTACTACAACCATTATGGTGATCCAGGTAGCTGTAGAAACTTTTTCTCGTAAGAAGATTAAACCCAATATTGCTGCCACGACAGGAGCGGCTCCAACAATTATTAATGTATGCGCAACAGACGTAGTTTGAATAGCCGACACAAAGAAAAAAGAGCTTATCGTCATCAGCACAATAATGCCCCAGGCAAATCGATCCAGTTTTACATATTGTTGAATAGAGTCTTTTTTATTGATTAAAAAATTCAGTAGAAAGAGCGTTACTCCCATGAACAACCCACGTAAAAACATCAATGTCCATAAATCGATATCAATCAGGCGGATGAGTAAACTATCAGGACTGAGTATCAGGATACCGATACTCGCCAGTAATATACCTTTTGAATTGGCTGAAAGAATATTTTCAGATTTTTTCATTAACATACATCTATTAAGTAATAAGCTATATTTTTTTGAAGCCTAAAGTCTCCATAAATCATGTATTCTTACGTCTAACAAATTTATATTGAGACCAACATGACAATCGGACCTAGAGAAATCACAACTCCTTTCCGCCCTATTCCTCTTGATGTACCCGAAGGAATGAAACCAAATGAATTTTTCAATAGCACAGAAAATTTAAACGATCTTGAGCATAACAACGGCCTGCTACAAAATGCTGAAAATCTATTGATGTACCGGAAAGCACTGGGACACTCCAATGTATTCGATACTTCCATTATTTACAATACTTCAAAATGTATTCTTGACCCTTTAGGTCGCCCTGTTAGAAGAACTCAGGTTCCGGAAAAGGTTCGTAATGTGTGGAATCGAATGAACCAGATATTGATTGAATACATGGAGGAGTCATTTCCAAATCCTGAAAATCATCTAATATTATGTGGAGAAGCAAGTCTGGATGCCACCTGGCCAATGACATCACCCGGTGTTCCCAGTATTCGTATGTTGCACAATCATTTCATCGTATTCGATAAACAACAATTACGTGATGCAGAAGTTGCTGATAAAAATAATCCCAATTTAACCGATGGTGGTCAGCACAGTCTTTTTCAAAGTTATATGCATGAAGCTTATTGTGCCTTTTTTGAAACCCTTGATTTCAACATTTTAAAACCTGTTATTGGAGATTCATCACAATTAAAGCTCACTGGTTATCCACAGGGCTTACCCTGCTGGGAAATAGAAGGTGGAATCGATGCCATTAAAGAAGTGAGTTTCTGGAAAGAATACGACATGATTTTAAAAGGTTTCATTGATTTTTACCGTACATTTTTTACTCAGGTTTCAACTCGAAATGGTGATATACCAAGAGACATCTATTTTAAAGATCAGGTAATCGAAAAATTATTATTTAATAATGACTTTCTAAGCACCGCCAAAATCGTTAGAGATCAGTGTATCAAAGATGCAAAATACGCAAACTCTATTCGCTGGCAACCTGCTTTTAAGCAACTCATTTATAGAAATGATGCAGGTAAATGGGTTGTGACAATAAGTCAAAATTCTATCGGTAATGCAATCACTGAATTACTGGGTGTAGTCGTAAGACGTGCACCCGATGTAGATGCTTATGAAAAAGCTGAACCTTTACTCATTGAGAAACTACTTGAAGTAAGACAGAGATTGATAGATGCTGATCTTGGAGAAGCTATAAAGACTGACTATTGGCCAGGTTAGAATAATAATAAATTAATAGGTGTTATTATGTGTGAAGATGAAACCATCATTCTTACAGAAGAAGATAAACAAAAAATCCTTGAACCAAAGGATGATTCAGAAACTGAATTAAGCGAAGAAAGCGATATCAATTCGTAACATGGTGCGCTCTGCGCACCTTACAGTTTATTTAATCTGAACTTACCGGGCAAAGGGTCAAAAGGCCCCAGGTAAGTTCGCTTCCACCAATTCCCTGTCAACTCTCTTTCCTCAGGCGTTGTAAATTCATAGTGCCAGCTATTCACTCGAATAAAATTAGGAGCCTGATCTTTAAAGGGATTATGTTTCAGCATAGCCGTCACATCTGCAGAATTGTCCAGTAAAGCGATCAGAAAAGAATCAAACCAGGGCAAAAATCTGGGATGAAAAGGCACAAACCACATCATCCAGTCCAGCCGGGGATGATGCGGCAAAACGATAGCAGGTCGAGTAGAAAGCTCGTTCGGGCGATACACAAATTCATACTCCTTCCAATCAATGCCGTCAATTGAACCTTCAATTTTCAACTCTATCTGACGGGTCGTCATGGTTGGAAAGACATGGTAAGCATTCACAATATGCCACTGCTGCAACAAATCAATAGATCCATCGGCAAATTTACCCAGACTTTGATTAGTGGCTAACCGATGAATACTGAGTAACCCACCTGTCACCAATACTATTGCCAGCATATAACATGTATAGGCTGATAATACTGTTGGTCTATTTACCAGTCTTTTTGACCAGCTCATGGTTAACCATCGCTCTAAGCCACCGGTAATTATTCGTCGAACCGCCTTGTCATCAAACAGGAATAAACAAAGTGCAATGCTCAAAAAGTTAAACCAGTTATGATTGCTAGAAAATAAAATAAGCAGCTGTAAACCAAGTGTGACCCATGCAGCTATCAGGCGATATTTTCGTGGCAAAAACATCATGAAGGGCACAATAATTTCAACAATCAATACCAGAACTGTAGCTGTAAGCAGTAGGATTTCTGGTAAATTATGGAAAAACCAGGCACCCACATGAGGTAAAGGCTGTGTTTCAAAGTAAAAAATTAATGCTGTCATGCCCAGCCAGGAAGGATCACCCATGGCAAATTTAGAAATACCAGACATAAAGCGTAATCTGAATAATAACCAGCGGAACAAAAAGATCATTATCTTTGAATCAGGCCTTAGAAATATTGCCAGAAAACCAGCTTCTAGCAACAAGCCATCCCACTGAAAATTCATAAAGGTCTGGCCAGCAGTAACCAGCGACAGATAAAAAATAAATAATAGAATCAGGTTAATTCTAGGCCAGATATTAAGAAATAATAAAGCTGAAAAAACACAACCCGCCCAGGCAGCAGATTGTAGAAAGGTATTACTCTGATCAAACCAGAACAGCATCGGGAAGTGGAGAAAGGCAGTACCCCCAAGGTCATTCAACAAGTAATTTAACCAGGGACTTAACGGCAATATACCGTCTTCACCAGCCAGGCCGGTAATTTGAAAAGTCAGCGTAAAAAAAGCTATAAAATATATAAGTGCCAGTAGGCGAAGAAATAAAGCGGCAATTAGTTTATAGCTATTTTCACCATCAGAATATTGTGCTGAGAATGAGAACATCAGGATGTTTTTTTTATAATTTGACGCAGCTTAACCTTAAACAACCGCAGAGTAAAAAATAAAATAAACGGGTAGTATCAGGCTTATCAAACAGGGCACTAATTATTGGTACAACGAATGGCCCTGGCTGATCCATAAAACTCACCTGTTGCCTGATGCTGAAGGTAAGTTATTTGCACAGCAGGTGCACCGATTACCGCAGCCCTTTGTCTAAACCCATCGATTAATGCATCACTGCTATAGTATTCACCAGGGATTTTGATGTGTGCAATCACATCAAATTCACAATCAGGTTTTTTATTGTAAATCACATCAACGTCGTTGAAATCGATCTCTTCTGCGACTGTGCCTGTGATGATGGTACTGCTATTTGTGCAGCCAGACAGCAACAGTATCGAAGTTGAAATTAATATTTTACGTAACATTTTTCGTAACAACTCAGCATAATTAAAAGGTCAAAAGATATTCACCACGAAGGCACAAAGAGCACGAAGATTTATTTTGGTAATACCTTCGATTTTCACCGGAATCAGTTTATAGTTTCAAGAATCTAAAAATAGCTTTTAACTTTATTTCAAATTTTTTACTTCGTGCTCTTCGTGCCTTCGTGGTGAAATCCAGATTATTGCAATATAAAAGTATCCCATTCATAAACAGGAAGCGGCAATGATGCCAGGTCAGTTTGCAAATCTAAAACAGCATTTACCTTCATTCCCCTACTGCTAATAGAGTATAGAAAACTATTCTCTTCTGTATCAGAAACAAAAAAGCTTCGACGAACTGCTTCAGGATAAAACCAGAAATTTTCAGTCTCATCACGATAAAAATTACTATGATCGATTTCTCCAAAGAATTCAAAACCAGTTTCTCTATCAACTTTATACAATTTCAAACCATTAAAAACATCTGAATAAGAATACCCGCCAGAGATAAAAATATTACTCCAGTGAGTAACTGGAAGTGCCAGCAATTTATCCTTAGCAAAAAATGTAAAAGCTTTATGGCTGTACTCTGCCTCTGAGTAACTGCCAAAGCCGATAATTTCAGAATCTAGCAGAGCGGGATTATCGAAATCACTGATATCAAAAAGGCTCAGTTTCATTGAATTACTTTCCACTTCTCGCCCAATCGCTAATAGCAGCCCATCTTCCAATGGATGTAAATAGGTCGAAAATCCTGGAACTTCCAACTCACCGGCTACACGCGGGTTATCGGGGTTTGATAAATCAAGCGTATACAGAGGATCGATTTGCCGAAAGGTCACCAGAAAGCCTTTATCACCGATGAATCTGGCAGCATAAATACGTTCACCTTTCTTTCCCAATCCCGTCAGTTTACTTCTTTCAATTAACTGATCTCCTGACTGCTCCAGGATGAACAGGCTATTGACAGGATCTTCATCACTCCACCAGGATGAAACAGTAGTAACCGCTCTCAAAAGGTCATTGTACTCATCCATAGCAAATTGGTTAATCAAGTATCCATCCACCCGCCCACTGGCCAGATAAACAGGATCACTCAGTAAACTGAATTTATGAAAAGTGGTACCGGGTATTGGAGTCTCTTCGCCCTCCATTACAGGTAACCAGGCCCAAAAGTTATCTTCACTTGTTGCCAGGTATAAATGTTGCTGATTAGCATAAACCATTCCTGAATTACTTATAATAGTCTGTCGTTTTATATCAGATTCAGGATCATTTAAATCAAAACTAAGGACCGACATTGTGCCTGTTCCATTAGCGGTTCCAGGTCGATAAATATCAGCACAGTCACTGATTAATTCTGTGCTCGTTATAGTCTCACCGGCAATAAACAACTTATCGGTTAGCACAGGCAATAAGTCATCAATGTCTAACTGAGTTTCATTTTCTAGCAACGGATAAATATCAATGTTTGCAGAAGTGACCATGTGAACACGATTATCAATTCTTCGAGCATCCACATAGTAACCTTCCAACGTTGTTTCTCTTATCAAGAGGGGCACACTGCGATCAGAGATATCAAACATACTGACATGTACTAGCCGATTCAATCTTGGAGCAAAGCTGACCAGGTTATCTGCATTGCTCACATCATAATCATAGTTGTACACATTACTGACTACCCAGGCCACGTCCTGATAGACAAATAAATCTGCGGTATTTCCTGCTATTTTAACTCTAGCCAGTTCTTCACTTTGAGCTGCAGGCCATGTATCAAAAATGATAAAAAAACCACCAGTTACAATATAAGTGAAATCACCTTCTGTTTTAATGAAATCTGCTTCATCAACACCCGTCACCTGATTATTGGTCGAGGTATAATCTGCAATAGAACTAGAGGATTCACTGGAAGGAGCTAAAACACCGGAAGCACTATCCTGAACGGCATCAACTTCAATTACTGGAGCACCCAGCACAGCAACATCAGATTCATAATAGTCAATTAATCTACGTTCCTGATCAACGGTATCAAGCAAATAAGTTGAAAGTTCATCACAGCTATTAAAGGATTTTAACTGGGCATCATATTGAAATTCCTGAGCATCTTTATCATCAGATGAAATACAGGCAGTTAAAACAATGAAAGTCGTTAAAGCTGTAATATTGATAAAGATTTTTTTAAGTTTTCTTATCATGATCACGTATCCTTAATGAAGCAACTAATACACCTAATATTGAAACAATAAACCAGATAAAACAAGGTGAAATTTTTCTATTTTTAACTTTATGCCAGAGACAGCAATAATCTAATCTGAGTACCTTCAGAATCAGAATTCATATGTAGAGAAGCACCTATTTGCTGAGCTCTATAATGCATGTTAGTAATACCACGACCATGACTATTTGGTGTTTCATTATCGATCTTCATTCCAATGCCATAATCAATAATATCTATAAAAATCTCATCTTCATTCAACATACCGGTAGCCAGTGTAATTTTTTTACATTCGGCATGTTTAATGCAGTTTGTAATGGCTTCCTGCACTATCCTCATGATATGTAAACTCTGACCTGGACTCATACCCGGTATATCAGGGAGATCTGTAACAGCCCATTCCAGATCAATTTGAGCAGACTCCAGTTGATCATGTAATCTCAAACGCATCATACCTAACATTGTCGGTAGTTCATTTTGAATAGGGTCTAAAGAATCGATGACAAAACGAAGGTCGGTTAAACTGTGCTGCACCTTTTCTCGAATTTTATTAAACACTTTTCCTTTTTGCTGCTGTAAAAGGGTAATAACCGAAACAAGCTGTCCTCCAATCCCATCATGCATATCTCGCATGATTCGTTCTCGCTCTTCAGCCAATACTGACTGCTTTTCCAAAACCCCCAGTTTTTCATACTGTGTTTGTAACTCTAATCTCTTTATTTCAACTCGATGTTCCAGGTTGGCTGCCAGGGTTTCAGCCTCATTAATAGATTTAACAAACCGGCGTAGCAAAAACCAGCTAAACAGTAACACTGTAGGTATCACGCTATACTGTATGACTAACCCATCGATCGGGTTGCCTAAATTGTTAAGCATCAGATAGTCGTGCAGCCCTAAAACGAGTATGGGAACACCAACCAGCATCATCAGAAATACATCCAACTGATGCTTATACCAAAAAGCAGTGACCAGATAATAAAGTGCATAAGTTCCAAAAAGGACTAAAACACTATCCCAAATTTTATACCCCACAAACAGGATGCTACTTATATCTGGTAACAGGAATAAACCAAATCCTGAAATAGCAAAAACTAACATGATTTTCTCAACTTTATGGTTAATCCTGCCAACGTAACGATGGTTAAAAAATATCATCGTTATAATCATCCAACCAAAGGTAATCAGCGTCATTGCTTCCCACATTCTGGCTGAAAACGGGATATCAGACACAAACAAATTTAAATTATGGGTAGCCCAGAAAAACATTTCGAGAGAAAAGACTGCGTAGATACTATCCTGTGGACGAGCCAGCCAGAAAGCAAAAACAATGATGCCCATCGCGTACATAAAAGTGGTAATCCATTTAATCAGCTCAATCCTTACAAAATATTTAAACTGAAAAGCAGTGTTTAGAAGCTCTTTTGGAGCCAGGTAAAACCCACCTAAAAAGCCCTGTTGCTGAAATGCAGTAACCACCCTGATATCAACCTGATTAAGACCTTTGCGAAGTAATTGAGGTGAAAAATCAAATAATAAGGGTTCATTATGATGACGTGATACAGGATCGTTGAAAGCCCCGCCCTGTCCTATCCAGACACCATTAATAAATACTTCAGCATTATGTGATACTGAGGGTAGATAGACAGCCCAGACACCCTGGAAAAGTTCTGATAACTCAATTTCAGCCCGATACCATACCTGTTCGGCACCTTTTTGATTGTTAGACCAGTCATCGGGTAGAGTCAGCTGTTGCCAGTTAAGATTATTCAATTCCTCTAAGAAAGAGGCATCACTCACCACAAACTGAACATCAGTGATGGCGTCACTGTCCAACTGCTGAAAAAAGCTAACAGGCCCATGTAATACCAGGTAATTCATTACCAACCAGTAAACAAACAGTATGATTAGCGCTTTGGTTTTATTATTGCTTAACCACATTATCGATCCATGATTTCTTACTTTATTAAAAGCACTGATGGTAGCGTATTAACGTGGATTAATATAAGTGAATTTTAGCGTTATTCCAATAATCCCAGCCGAGAGGCTTCATGAAGAGCTTCCGTGCGGCTGTTGACCTGCAATTTAGTGTAAATATTTTTTATATGCGTGGTCACTGTGTAATAGCTAATATCCAGTTTCTCAGCTATTTCTTTTGATGAAAAGCCCTGACTAACAAACTTCAAAATCTTAATTTGACGCTCAGTTAATGCCTCGGGTAGTTCTATAGCCGGTTGTGAGGACTGGAATTTTTGCAGCATTAAACGTGCAATAACAGGGCTGATAGGTGCCCACCATCCATCATAGATAATATCGCATCAGTAATTTTCTGGCTTTCATCATGCTTCAGAATATAAGCTTTTGCCCCGGCTTCCAAAGCACTAAAAACAGTGTGTTCATCCTGAAAACCTGAAATAACCATCGCTTCACAATCCAGATGCATCTGTTCAATGGCTTTTATAATTTCTATGCCTGAGCCATCAGGAAGCCCAAGATCCGTTAAAAGAATATCAGGTTTATAATATTTTAAAGCTTCAAGCCCTTTTTCAACAGTGCCACTGGCGTCGAGCAGCTCAAACTGATCATGATCCAGAATCAGCTGTGACAACCGCTCACGTACATCCGCATCATCTTCTACCAGCGTTAGAGTATATTTTCGCATCAATTTATAAAATTTTTATATGCTGACTATCTTATCTATTTTTATAAAAACATTCATACCAAGAACTTGGTACTAGCATGATTTTATTTAGCATAATTGTGTTTCATACTTAATATCTTAACTTTTCACACTGTTGCCTCTCATGTAAAATTATCATTCAATCTTATTACAGAAATTTATCAATGAAAATCTGGTGTGATGCAGATGCCTGCCCTGTCGTAATTAAAGATATCCTTTTCAAAGCGGCAAACAGAACCAGGACAGAATTAACCCTGATTGCAAACCAGCATGTCAGTACACCTCCTTCAAAATATATAAAATTTCTTCGAGTTTCCTCAGGGTTCGATGTAGCCGACAATGAAATTGTTAAACGTCTTGAAAGTGGTGACCTGATCATCACCAGTGATATCCCACTTGCCGCCGATGCCATTGAGAAAGGAGGCATAGCTCTAAGTCCTCGTGGAGAGCTGTATACCCTTGAAAATATTAAAGCACGTTTGACCATGCGCGATTTCATGGATAGTTTAAGGTCTAGCGGAGTCAACACGGGAGGGCCACCACCTCTAAATCAGTCAGATCGGCAAACCTTTGCTAATCATCTCGATCGCTTTTTAGCTAAAAATACTTAAGCTACTATCCAGAATGGGAAATAAATTGAATTCAGTCAAAGTCAGTGAAAGAACTGTAATACCTTCAAAGATAATCTGTATCGGCAGGAATTATGTCGATCATATCAATGAATTGAACAACGAAGTGCCCGATGAAATGGTGGTTTTCATGAAACCTAATTCGGCAATTTCAGATGACCTTTATAGCTTTAAACAGGAACAGCTACATTACGAAGGGGAAATTTGCCTGATGGTTGAGAATGGTCAATTTTCTGCTGTAGGTTTTGGCCTTGACATCACCAAAAGAACTTTGCAAAGTAAACTGAAATCGAAGGGTTTGCCCTGGGAACGAGCCAAAGCGTTTAATGGTTCAGCTGTATTCAGTCCATTTGTCGAACTAGATGAAATCGATGACTCTTTGACTATAAAACTGGCTATTAATGGCCAAAATATTCAGTCTGGAGATGTTAGTTTGATGATGTATAAACCCGATGAAATTTTAACCGAGCTTCAAACCTTTATGAGCCTGAATGATGGAGATATCATCATGACAGGGACTCCAAAAGGAGTCGGTGTCATCAATAAAGGAGATCTTTTTAAAGGTTCAATCAAAACTGATCAGGGTCAAATCACTGGATCTGAGTGGACGGCTTTATAAACTCCAAAAAAACATAAAAATTCACCACGAAGACACGAAGCTCACGAAGAAAATAAATTACATTTATATCGTCAATTAAGTAAGTCCGTTAGTTTAATAACCTGGAAGACATTCATAACAATAGAATGATTTACCTTCGCGTACTTCGTGTCTCGACAATTACTCCTGCATTGTTCTACCTATGGGTATCCTGCCCTGGCTCGTGGTGAAAAAGCCTTAACTTGATCGCATATTGAAACCCGCTGGGTAATCAAAAAAACTAACCAAATTTATCATCAGCCACATGATAGTTTGGATCTTCCATCACATTCACTTCAACCAGTCCACCCGCCGTTTCCAGTAATTCTTTGCATTCCTTGCTGAGGTGTTTCAGATGCAATATTTTCCCATGACGTTTGTAACGTTCAGCCAAACTATCTACGGCTTCAATTCCAGAGTGATCAGCTACTTTTGAGTCATAGAAATCAATGACCACATCATCCGGGTCATTTCGCGGATCGAAAATTTCACTAAAAGCACGAACAGAACCAAAGAATAAAGGTCCACTCAGCTCATAGATTTTAGTACCTTCTTCATTAACAAATGATTTGGCACTCATGTGCTTGGCATGTTCCCAGGCAAAGACCAGAGCGGAAACAATGACACCCACGATGACAGCGATAGCCAAATCAGTCATTACCGTGACCACTGCAACCAGTACCGACGTAAAAATATCAGCCACAGGCACTTTGCCAAACATCTTGAAGGTAGCCCATTCAAAGGTACCAAGAACCACAATAAACATAACACCGACCAGAGCCGCTACCGGAATTATTTCAATCAAACTGGACGCAAACAGGATAAATGCCAACAGGAATAAAGCAGCACTGATACCCGACAGTCGCCCTTTACCACCTGAATTAATATTGATCATAGATTGACCAATCATCGCGCAACCACCCATGCCACCGAAGAAACCATTCACTGTATTACCAAGCCCCTGCCCGACACATTCACGGTTATTCTGACCACGAGACTCAGTGAGTTCGTCAATTAAATTCAATGTCAATAATGATTCAATCAAACCAACACCTGCCAAAATAAAACTAAAAGGAAGAATGATCATTAAAGTTTCCATGTTAAAAGGAACCATCGGAATGTGTAATGTCGGAAAACCACCCGCAATCGTCGCTTCAGCATTTCCAGACATATCACGCAATACTTCGACAACAGATCGGCTATCGAGATCGAGTCCAATAACTAATAAAGTCACAAAAACAATAGCAGCCAGAGAAGCCGGTACGGCAACAGTCAACTTAGGCAGATAATGAATAATTGCCATCGTTAATACAATCAGGCCAAACATAATGTACAAAGGTTGCCCCGTCATCCATTCCAGTTCACCACTGGCACCAATGGTTTTAAATTGCTGAAGCTGTGCTAGAAAAATTACAATAGCTAACCCATTCACAAAACCCAGCATCACCGGAAAAGGCACCAGTTGGATAAATTTACCCAGTTTAAGAACACCCGCACTCATTTGTATCAAACCGGTTAACACAATGGCCGCAAACAGGTATTCGACACCGTGTAATGATACAAGCGAAACCATAACAACAGCCATGGCACCCGTAGCTCCAGAAATCATACCCGGACGACCACCAAAGATAGCTGTGATAATGCCCATCATGAAAGCGCCATAAAGACCTACCAGGGGATCAACACCCGCAACAAAGGCAAATGCTACAGCTTCAGGAACCAGTGCAAGAGCGACTGTCAGGCCTGACAGCACATCATTTTTTACACATAGTTTACCGGGACAGGTTAACTGAAACATTAAAGAGCCTAAGGGAGCAGAAAAGAGGCGCGGATTTTAACTAATTATATTAACAATTGCTAATATAAAATAGATTTCACCGAGGATTAGATATTTATTCCTATAGTCCTAAGCTCTGTTACCCTAAGCAGGAAATTTCAAATAATTAGAATATCAACTATAAAAACATTTCATGAGTTACCTTCATCAAATCCAGCAATGTAATTTGTACCAGCCCGATCACTTCATTCCATTCAAAATAGCTGGATTAAAGGTAGGTGAAATCAAACATCCTTTTGCACAAAGCCTGCTGGAAATTTCTGATGCATTTCATAAGGACCACAATGCTTTGCACTGGAATACTCCTGCAACAGATTTTGCATCTCGTAATCAGGCAATGTTTGAGTTAACTGAAAAATTATTGGAAGCAAACTTAGTCCCATACCTACATGGTGAGTTATACCCGGTTACAACCGGGCAACGTGAACAGGTTCTGTTTCTGATGGACCGGGCTCTGGTTTCCTACTTTGGTGTTGCTGCTTTTGGTCAGCACATGAATGGTTATGTGCGGCGACAGGGAGAAATTCATATGTGGATTGCTCGTCGCTCTTTACAAAAACGTCATGCACCGGGCATGCTTGACCATCTTGTAGCAGGTGGTTTTCCCTGGGGTTTAAGCTCTGATGAAAATCTGGCAAAAGAATGTTGGGAAGAAGCCGGTATCCCGGCAGAACTGGCAGCACAAGCCAAACATGTCGGTAAAATTTCCTACCGCCGTGAAGTCGAGCAAGGTCTGAAACCAGATACGATGTTGTGTTACGACCTGGAACTACCAGAAGACTTTATTCCCCGCTGCACAGATGGAGAGGTGGAAAATTTTCAGCTATGGCCACTGGAACGTGTCGCTCAGACCATTCAAAATTCCAGTGACATAAAACTCAACTGTAACCTGGTCATGATTGATTTTCTGATTCGCCATGGCTATATCACCAGAAATCATGCTGAATACAGTGATTTAAAAAATGGTTTGATGAAAATCCCTGAGTAATAAGAGACGCAGTTACTACCCAATAGTATGTACTAACTCGGCTAAAGAATGGGCGCACACCAGAGGCTCTGACTCATTATGACCAAGGTGTTTTGATATTTCACTCATTGAAAATATGCCTCGCAATCTATCTTCATCCATAACTAAAATATGGCAGCAGTCCCAGTCATGCATTGTTTTGATGATATGCCCTACCTTTGCCACTTTGATTGTAGACCAGTCAACCACCTTAATATCTGTGTTGGGAGTCATGACCATACTCACTGTCATTTCATTGTGGTTGATACCATTCTCCCGAGCTAACTTCACAGGTGCATCACCCAGAGCATCACAGCTTGTTATTTGGCCTTTGACAGTAACCAGACGGTTTGTGGAATCTGTATCAGCATCCATTTTATCAATGACCAGCAGCAAATGAATTCCGGAGTTTTTCATCATTTGCATTGCAACATCAATTGATGAATCAGCCGGGATTACAGCGGGTCTATTATGGGTGAAATCAGTAAAAACATGGGTAGCCATGTCTTCCATCTGGACCAGTTCAGGTAACTGCAAAGGACATTCTAAAAATTCTGTTGTGCTTAGAGATGTATAGTTACGGTGATGGGTATCATCAACTTGCATCATTATCTCCTTAAAATATCCATCTGCTAATGATAACAATTTTACTCTCTATTTTGAGAGTTCCTTTCTATTTCCTGCTTATTCTGAAAGCTAGTTGATATGGGTCAACAGGTAAAGCTTACACTCATCTGTCTCAATGAACGTTACCACCAGCATTTTGGGTAATGTCGTTCCTCGTCGTGTCTCAAATTATTGATTAATAGAGCAATGACTAACATGATAATGGCACCAGACAACACGGGTTGCAGGACATACATAAAACCCAGATCCTGTATCTGCTCACTTCCAATAATCGCGATCAGTGCACTGGCTCCACCCGGCGGGTGCAATGTTCGACTGGCATGCATCAAAACAATCGACAAAGAGACAGCCAGTGCCGCCTGAAGTTCTATGGGAATACTTAGATACTGGGCAATAGCAACACCCGTTAACGCAGAGATAAAATGCCCACCTATCAAATTTCTTGGCTGGGCATAGGGAACATGAGGAGTGCCATAAATCAATACTGCAGAAGCACCAAAAGAACCTATCAGTAAAACACTGTCAGTGGCAGATACAGGTAATAGCTTATTAAAGAAAGCAACAGCTAAAATACCCAGAAAAGATCCAATCCAGGACCAGAAAATCCAGCTTAGAGAATGCCGTGCTCCACACTTTCCCGGACCTCGCATTCTTTTGAAAAAAGTAACTACAGATTGTTTCATTTTAATTTTTATATTTTTTTATGTAAGTATTCAGTGTAATTAAAAGTTAAAAAATAATCACCACGAAGACACGAAGATCACGAAGTAAAACACATATTTATTAAAGTCTACTAACTCGATTATTAGTTATGATTTCGAACATATTTCATTATTACACAATGACTTCGTTCGTGTACTTCGTGTCTTCGTGGTGACAAATTATTGAAACTTGCTGAGTTACCTTTTTATCATTTAGTTTTATATTTAAACAATACAGCTTTCCATTGGATGAGCTTTAGTTATATACCCACTATGCAGAAATACCTTTAATAAGTTCTCATAACTATTTGTATTTATTGATATATTACTTTTCCAGGTATCCAGTTTTTTATAATCATCGAGTGTAGTAACCAATACATCTTTATCAATATTGGGTAAAAAATCATGTATCGTATTCGCAATCTGAATCGAAGGCATATCGATAATATCAGTCATGGCTTGCTGATAAGCAACTAAAAATGCCTCTGCCATATCTGTTTTTAGCCACTCATGCGTTGCACAAAGACTGCTAAAAGCTACTGGACCAATGGCTTCACCAATTGACGCCACGATAAAACCTTCACCATCATTTTCCAGTTGCTGTGGCGCAGGCCCCTGTTGATGAACATAAGCGCCCTGCCCTGAACGAAAAGCCTTATCCATTTGCTCGACATTACCGGCATCGATGACATTCACTTTATCGAAATCAGCGCCATTTAAAAACATCGCGTAACGTAAAGTTGCATGAGGTTGAAACAGATGATCGACCAGAACATCCTGTCCTTCCAGGTCACTCCACTGGAAGTTTTCAGTAGGCTCACGTGCCGTCAGGTAAAAACCATCACGATCATTAATCGAAGCGAAGTGAACTATATCAAGCTCCAGTCCTTTTTCTAATGCTGCAAAGCTAATAGCTGGTGCTGTTTGAGATAAGTGTGCTGTTCCTGCACGCAGATTTTGATCGATAGGGTTATCTGGAGTAGCAACTGTGTAAATGGGGTCTAAGCCCTGCTTGCTTAGATAACCACCTTTTATTGTCATTAAGAGTGGAGCATAAAATGCGCTGTGGCGGAGAGCCATTATGTTTATTTTTGCCAAGTTGCATCCCCATTATATTGATGATGATTCTAGATTGGTGCGCACGGCGCACCCTACACCCGTTCTAACCGTAGGGTGCGCCGCGCGCACCAAACCGATTATTTAATTTCTTCACCCGGTTTAAACCAGTGCAATTTATTATGTAATTCAACCACTTCACCCACCACAATCAAGGTAGGTGCTTTCACATCATTTTTGAGTACCAGCTCAGCCAAAGTATCCAGGTCACCAATAAATACACGTTGATCCGGCGTTGTGCCTTTTTCAATCAAAGCTGCAGGCGTCTTCGAATCACGCCCGTGTTTCTTTAATTCTTCACACAAAGACTTAACGTTATTCAGTCCCATATAAAAGACAACTGTCTGATTTTTATGTGACAACATCTCCCAGTTCAAATCACTGGTACCATCTTTCAAATGGCCTGTCACAAAAATACAGGCCTGTGCATAATCACGATGGGTTAATGGAATACCTGCATAAGTGGTACAACCAGATGCTGCAGTTATACCGGGTACTACCTGAAATGGAATATCTTCATCGATAAGCTCAGATATTTCTTCACCACCGCGTCCGAAGATGAAATTATCACCGCCTTTCAAACGCAAGACCCGTTTACCTTCTTTAGCCAGGCGAACCAGTAACTGATTTATATTTTCCTGAGGAATTGCATGGTTTGAACGTTCTTTGCCAGCATAAATTCGTTCCGCATCACGACGTACCAGATCCATGATTGGGTCAGAAACAAGGCGGTCATAAACGATCACATCGGCTTTTTGCATCAACCGTAAAGCACGGAAAGTCAATAGATCGGGGTCACCCGGCCCGGCTCCCACCAGAAAGACTTCGCCTTTATATCCAGGATCAGCATTCGCTTCATTAATCAGTTTTTCCAGTAACTGTCGAGCATCATCATTTCGCCCGGCAAAAACATGCTCAGAAACAGGACCTTCCAGGATTGACTCCCAAAATTTTCGACGCTCTTCAACCTTAGGAAATGTTTGTTTTACATCGTTACGGTATTTATCCACCAATGTGGCCAATTTGCCATAGGCTGAAGGCGTACAACTTTCAAGATTTGTCCTGATCAGTCTGGCCAATACAGGAGAAGCTCCGCCGGTAGAAACAGCAATCTGTACAGGATCACGATTTATAATGGATGGCATGATAAAGCTACACAAACCGGGATTATCAACAACATTACAAGGAATTTTAAGCGTTTCAGCTTCGGCAGCTACCTGTTCGTTAACAGATTTATCACTGGTGGCAGCGATGACTAAAAATGAATTGGCTAAATCTCCATCCTGAAAGGGTCTTTCGAGCCACTCAACCTTGCCACTGTCATTAAATCGGGTCATTTCAGCACCTAAAATGGGCGAAATAACAGTTACTTTCGCACCTGCCATAGTCAGCAGGTCAGCTTTACGTGCGGCTATGCCACCTGCTCCAATTACGGTACAGGCTTTATCTTTTAATTCATAAAATATAGGTAGGTAATTCATACTTCACCGGTTCCAGAAAGAGCATTTATCTAAATATAAGCAAATCATTATATAAAATTTTTTTCTTCACGCATAGATAAGAAATAGACTGCTTATTCCAGTAAGAGCAGAATATGTTCTCGCAAAGGGTCAGTTAATGGTTTTAGCTTTTTACGCATCACCGATCCTAAAGCATCTGTTAAACCAAAAATGGGAAACAAAGTCACCTCACCCATTTGCGCTAAAACCAGCATCACCCTGATTTGATCACGATAGTCCGGACAGGCATTCAGACAGGATTGCAGTTGTTCATCTTCATGGCTTCCTAACCAGACCTGGGCTAATTGCTCAGCTTCCTTAATCGATCTTTGTTTAATACTGGCCAGGGGTAAACTCTGATTATAAGCAGCAATAGCAAGAAAAAGAGAAACAATGGTGTCCTGACTGGCAGCCTTATCAAGTACACGAGTTAAAGTTTTAAGAAAAATTTGACCTGGCTCAGATAAATATCGCAGGAGTTGAATAGCATACACATTACCTTCTTTTTGAAGCTCGGTCAGTGTTCCCTGAGCTTCACTGAATGACTGGTGAGCTATACCTTTTTCAGGTAAAGCATCGGGTAAGGAAAGCAGAAATCCTACATACAAACTTTGTTTCCTTTTTGCTCGCTTCCACAGGTCTGCAATTTCCTCTTCAGTTAGCAGATCCGGTTGAAGGCATAAGCTGACAGAATCGATCATATCCCTGTGTTCAATTTCAAACGGTAAAAACTCAAGTAAAAATTCTGCCAGTTCACGAGCAAGATCAGATTCTGCAACTTGCTTTTTATCCAGTAAACGACGTGCATTCTCTGAAGACGGATAAGCCCACCATGCATGACGGGCAATGTCAGGTGTAAGCGTCGGGGCATGTACAACCGCTACCACCGCTTCCTGTTCCCCAAGAAGTAACAACTGGGCAAGGCTTTCTTCCTGTCGATCCTGCCCCATACGTGTCCAGCGTTTAATATAAACAGGATAACCACCAGGAGAACCCATAATTTTATTGGATAACAACTCTTTCACCAGGCGAATATATTTTTCATCCTTGCAGGTCGGATTAAGCTGAATCTTCGCATCACCTTTGCTGGATAATGCATACACAATCATTTTAGATTCATCGATGCGTACTGCTTTTAAATCCTGAGCCAGTAAAACGTTTAAGCGCAGGTTGTCTTCATTTGATAGTTGCATGTTCTAATATATTTAAAAATATTTCACCACAGAGGACACGGAGGAACACAGAGGTATGGATTGCTGGAAGCTGGTTTTTATCTGTAATATATGTTCAAAATATTTTTTCTCGCAGAAAGATCCAGGTTTTAAGAATAGCATTGTACATTAAAACCTCTGTGTTCCTCTGTGACCCCTGTGGTGAACAGGTTTTAATTCAATTGAATCCGATCCCCCCAGGGAACAGAGTTCTTACCTTTGACTAGCCAGGTTACAGGGTAGTTAGCTTCAACCGCTGGAAATTTTCCTTCTGCATCGGTGAAGTAAATTAATAAATCTGGTCTAAGGTCATTCTGTTCTACCCATTCGAATACAGGATTAAAATCAGTGCTTCCACCACCGACAATACGGTCTGGTAACTGGCAGTACTCCCAGGCTTCAAAGACCCAGGGGCTGTCATCAGTTATTTTTGAATCACAGCTTAAAAAAGTGACCCTGGCACGAACTTGAGATTTTAGCGAATCCACTTCAGCTACAAACTCACTCAGTTCATCCCGTTTAATCGACCCACTCACATCAATCGCTATCACAATATTCATTTGAGGGCTGCGTAAACTTGGATAAATTGCAGGGTCACCACGACGGCTGGAAGGCCTGGTATAGCTGTAATCATCTCGCGTAATACTGTTCATATAACGCGCTAACAATACTCGCCAGGGTAAAGTCGGCTGAAGAAAAAAATCAATCATTCTGGCCATGCCATCACCCAGTTTTCCAGCCTGTTGCGCCTGCTGAGCTGAACCTGCAAGGCGTTGCTGCCACTGAACATGCAGGTCATTTTTTTCTGCTTCGGTCAGCGGTTCTGGTTGATCAGACTGCACCGGTTCATCCGTTATTTCAGAGGATGATTGGGTAGAGTTTTGTTTATCAGTTTGTTTGGGGAAATTCGAATTTGATTTTTCTGTTTCAGACTGATCTTCCTGCTTATTATCCTGACCATCTCCCTGTTTATCAGAAGGGTTCTCACCTTCAGACTGCTCTTCATTGGGTTTGACCTGCCCTTCTCCTCCCGGTTGTGATTTCTGGTCTTTCTGATCTAAGGGATTTTGTAGTTTATCCTGACCACCTTCAGTTTCATCCTGTTTATCATAAAGGTGCTGATCCAATGTTTCAGACATGTCATCGTCTTTAATCATCGGATAAATTTCTTCGGCGGTCATGCCTCTGTATTCTCTCAAGATTAATGAACCCAGAGGCGGCTTCAAGCCTTCATCCATCAGTATCGGATTAATGGCATAATCACAGGCGATATCCCAACGATATTTTACCCGGTGCTCACGTCGAGCAAAATGCGATAGGGCACAGTGCAAAGCTTCATGAGCCAGCACAAACTGGGCTTCATCAGCTTTCAGCTCCGAGATATATTCAGGATTGTAAAAGAATTTTTTAGCATCCGTGCCAGTGGTTGCACACCACTTTGCATCTGCAGCCTGCAATGGCAGACGTAAAACCAGAGCACCCAGAAAAGGTTTATCCAGAATCAGCCGGGTTCGCGCTGCACTGAGTTTGTTTTCGATATCTTCTAACGAGGTATCTTCCACAACGTCTAATTGTACAAAATCAGGTCAGCTATGGAGTCAGCCCAGTCGGCAAACTCTTCAACTTCAAACAAATCGTTGCCTATAGCTCGATGCATATCCGAAACCAACATCACACCCATTTCGCGTTGTGGGAAACAACTTGCATATTTTAAAATATTGCCAAACACAGAACGCGCATTCTCAGTACCCTGGGCACGAATCGCACGGCCAACCAGAGCTGAAGCCACAGCATACTGTAAATCTATTTCATCAGGTGCTTTGATATCTTCACCAGATAGAATCTTATCCAGATCAGGCATTTGATCCAGACTCTCAATAAATGCATGACACTCTATGCCGGCAGCCTGACCAATACAGGCTTGCAGAGAACCCAGTAACAGATTTGGATAATCGATAAACTTTTGCAGCGCACGATGGGCAAATTCCCAGGAACGAGGAGAAGGAAAAGCCACGGGATTATGTGCAGGGTCAAAATCAAATATCAGTTCAGGTCTAAAACGCAAAAAACCAATAATGCGTTCATCAATTCCATTTTTATAAGCCCAGGCAACCCAGTCATCCAGGTTCAGGTCTATTTCATAATGTGAAAATCGATTGGCTAAAGGTGCAGGCATCGCATAAGTAACGCCACGGTCACCCTGACGGTTACCCGCTGCAAATATTGCCCAACCTTCTGGCACCTGGTAGTTGCCCAGACGACGATCCAGAATTAACTGGTAAGCTGCGGCAGAAACAGAGGGAGCAGCAGAATTAATTTCATCAAGAAATAATATGCCTGACTTCCCATGAATACTTTCATCAGGCAGCATCGAAGGCACAGCCCATTCAACCTTATCTTCATGTTTAAAGGGAATACCGCGTAAATCACTGGGTTCCATTTGAGACAGACGAATGTCGATAACCGGCAAATCATGGTTTTTACCAATTTGCATGACAATTTGCGACTTACCTATTCCCGGCGGCCCCCATAACATGACCGGGGTGTGAAATCCTTTTAATGTACCAAGAACTTCCTCTTCCAAAACTTTCGATAAATAAGCTGGACGCATTAAAATCCTGCCTTTTTATAAAGCTCTTTGGCTTTTTCAGCATCTTTTTCAACGCCATCACCGCTGTCATACATCATGGCCAGAGTGGTCAGTGATCCTACCAGTCCCTGTTCGGCTGCTTTGGTGAACCATTCAACGGCTTTCTCACCATTTTTCTCAACACAATCACCATCCATGTACATAAAGCCCAAACCATGCTGAGCCACAGCATGACCCTGCTCTGCCGCTGCTGTCATCCAGTCAAACGCTTCCTTTTCCTTTTTCACCATGCCGAGTCCATTTTGATACATGATAGCCACACGGTGTTGTGCATCAGGATCACCTTTTTCAGCGAATGGGACTAAAAACTGAACTGCACGGACAAACTCTTTTGCTTCAAAAGCAGACATGCCACTGATAAAGTTCATATCATTTTCGGTTGTCATGATTCTTACCTGTTAATAACTTGTTACGAGAATTGGTACAGGATGTACCGTTAAGGATCTTAAAGATGGAATAATAAGCATTTTTTATATGTAACCGAATATCCCTGATGGGACGTAATAGCCGTATTATCAATCTAAAAGTGACAAAAATAACCACTATTATATTGATATCAAATTATCTATCCTCCCAATAGAGATATAATATTTACTGAATTATTTAGTATAATACGCTGCATTTTTAGGCATGTGGTAATTTAAACAAGTTATCAACATGGCTTACTGATCTAATTTATTTATCTGATTTGAGGAAATTGTTATGGATCAAGCTTATCGCGACGCTACTACTAAAATGGAAGAAATGGGTGTACAGGACCAATACATAATCGGCTGGCAAGGTGGTTACCTGGGTCATCCAGAAAGAGAAGAACAGTCTCTTAATGATGCTTACTCAGCTGGTTTTGAAGACGGCACAGAAAAGAATGAAGATAACTTCGGCAACTGGAAGTAATTCCACAGAAGTTAACTGAACATAAAAGCGGGTTCAAATTGAATCTGCTTTTTTGTTTTTGCCTCAAGGCGCAATTATAATGTCTAGTTCCCCCGAACATATTTTTCTGGAATCGCCCTATCTCAGGCGAATTACCGGTCTAGCTGAATCTCAGCTATCGTCTATTGATCAGTACCTGCAAACTTTATTGCAGCAAGATGCTGATATTCTAAATAAAACTCACTTTTTCCATGACCGATATGAAAATATTTATCTGGAAAACTGTAATAATTCAGATCTGAACGATTTAATGTCAGAAAGCCTTGGTTTTTGTGCTGAGCTATTAGAAGTTAACAAAGATGAGCTGGATATTGGCTACTGGTTTAATTTAATGGCACCCGGCCATGTAACCACATTACATACCCATGATAATTTAAATGAGTTAATTTCGGGTGTTGTGTATTTAACAGTTCCTGATGATTCAGGGGATCTGGTGTTACAAACAGGTGACCAGGAAATCAGTTTAACACCGGTTACAGGCAACTATATTTTCTTCAATCCAGAAACCCCACATCTGGTCACTAAAAACAACTCACCAACTCATAGACTGTCTATCGGTATGAATATTGGTTTGAAAAAAGATCGAATCGATTGGAAGAGAGTGTAAATCAATTTAGCTTTCTTCAGGTTTCAGCTAACAATTATCAATCTTCCCCAGAAATAACTGTTATCCAAAAAGTGGAAAGAATGCAGAGTTATCAAAACCACCGGGGTTAATATCTTTTACCATAGTTGTACCCGCTTCAGTACCATCTGTTTTCCATAATTCTCTATCGATCACAAAAAACAGTTCACCATTTACCTCAGTAAATTCGAATATAGAGTCAAACTGAGGGAAAGTTTTAACAGTCACTGCAGGATTAATACCATCTGTTTTATAAAGAACTGTAGAAATACCTGGGGTAAAATTTTGTTTGAAGAAATAACTAAACCCGTTAAATATACCCACCTGGTTATTTTGGGATGAACTAACACCTGAAACAAAAGCTGACGTTAGTACGTTAGTGATAGTATCCAAAGTCAGTAATTCGGCAACTTTATTATTGCCATTAACCGAAGAAGTCACCCCTCTATAAAGCAGCTTATCGCCTAAAACACTAAATGCTAAGATCTCTGCACCAGCACTGGCACCGGTTCCTACATAGGCAGAATCATCCGCACTGGGTAGCATCTCTGTTCCCAAAACAGTACTGTCAGTACGCTATAGCTCTCTTCCATTGACACCTCATTACCTTCAAAATAAAAAAATCATATCGCGTATCAAGAACTTGGTATGGCGATCAAAAATGCAGTTATAAATAAGTGACTTTTTTCATAAAACTCTTAACTGTATTAATTGATCTATGCCAATGATGAGTGAATTACTTTTTCGATATAATTCAGAGCCTTTCTCTACAGGATGTAATCTCTACATGAAATACAAACTGAATTTAGTTCTAGCTCCAACCGTTATTATTACAACTCTGATTATTACTGGCTGCGGTAGTAGTAGCAGTGGAACCAGTACTCCTACAGGTACTGACTCTTCACTAAGTGCAGAACAGGAACTGGGTAAAAAATTATTTTTTGACGTTAGTTTATCCAGCGAAGGAAACCAGTCATGCGCTGATTGCCATTCTCCTTCCAGTGGTTTTGCTGACCCAGTTGCAACACAAGCAGCACCTGTTTCAGAAGGTTCTGTAACGGGTGAATTTGGTAACCGTAATGCCCCGACATCTTCATACGCTGCTTTTATCCCTGATTTTTCTAAAACTAGCTCCCTGACCGATGGCGGTACCACTTCTCATTACCAGGGTGGTCAATTTTTAGATGGCCGTGCTCTCGATCTTATTGAACAGGCTAAAGGACCATTTTTAAACCCGGTTGAAATGAATAATTCTGATGCTGCTGAAGTGGTCACTAAAGTGGCTTCTGCCAGTTATGCTGATGATTTTTTATCGGTCTATGGTGCTACAGCCCTGGATGATACAGATACAGCTTATACAAACATTGCCACGTCAATTGCTGCTTTCGAAGAATCTGCAGAAATGAGTCCTTTCAGTTCAAAATTTGATGCATGGCGAGCGGGGAAATATTCACTAACAGCTTCTGAAGACCGAGGTTTACAGCTTTTTATGAATGATGCTAAATGCGCAAACTGTCATACTCTTGCTCTCCCACCAGAATCTGCAGCCAATGATGAAACTATTTTCAGTGATTTCAATTATTTTAATATTGGAGTTCCCGTTAACCCGTCTAACCCATCTTCGGATATAGATATCGGTCTCGCTGCTAATTCAAATATTGATGCGGCCGATGTAGCAATTTAAACAGGTAAATTCAGAACACCTACCTTGCGTAACATTGCTCTAACTGCACCTTATATGCATAACGGTGTATATCAGACTTTGGAGGAAGTTATCAGGCACTATGATATTACGGTGGCTGACTATATAAGAGACCCAGCTCAATCATTATTTTTCACACCTGAAGTAGAAGAAAACATTGCTGAAGAGCTAAAAACACCTCTTGGGCTGGATAATGATAATTCCGATGGCGTTACTGATTATGAAGATCTTGTAAACTTCATGAAAACATTGTCTGACGGTTATATGTAATAACCCCATATATCTGATGAACCTTGAAAACTGAAAGGGCTAGGTGAAAATTTAGCCCGTCAGTTTAATGAAGATGGTATTTTTACGACATAAATTAGTAGTTTATCTTTATTATTTTACTTTCCTTTGCCACTAAAATATTTTTGGCTGGTTTCATTCCAAGGCGTGTGACGAAAGCAGGTGGATAACGCAAATAGTAAAGTTTTACTTCCACATCCAGATTACCCAAAGCATCAGCCGGCACGGTGAAACGAAACATCTCTCGACGTATTTCCCCAGCCTTAAGACGATTATCAAAAACTTTGGACACAGCCTGCCAGTTATTAAATGTTTGGCGACCTTTCGAGTCTACTAAAACTGCCCTGTACAGCCGACTGCCCGGTGTAATTTCATTATCCAGTGATAGCGTATTAGATACACTCATACCCGCTGTATCCCAGCTTTCATCAGAGATTCGTTCAGCCTTTAGCTGCCATACTTGTCCTGATTGCGGCAAGCTAACTCGAACATCCAACCAGGCCTGGCGTAATTCAATGGCTCCTGTCGGCATACTGTGTCCTGCCTCACTATTGTCCAGAGAAATACCAAGAAAGATTGTATCACCAGGTTCAATTTCTCTCGATAAGTTGTAAATTTTTAATTTAACAGCTCCTTCTAGTTGACTTAACACATTCGTACCGGGAAAGCGGTGGCTAAATAGTTTTTTCCTCTCAGGCGGTGATATGTACCTGGCTGCAGCTATAATGCCTCTCTCGAATATAGCTTTTCCATCAATCAAGCGACCCGTTGCACTCATGTGACAATCCTGACACTCGACTCCCTTTTTTGGCCAGGAGCTCGTCAGCCATTCACTATAAGTCGTGTGTGTCTGGACACCATGACTATTGCTTCCTTCATGACACACACCACAGATTTTACTACTGGTATGAAACGGTGAGTATTTTCGGTGCCAGTCCGACGAATATTTAAAGGGTCCATACTTAATCGGACCTGGTGAGGTCACATAATTTGCGTTTTCTGGTGACTTGCCTGAGTAGCTAATCATTGTATGACAAAAATCACAGGTAACACCAGGGGCTCCATATTCCATTCTATGGCGGGCAGGTAGCTGCTGGTTCTTTGTCATATAGATCGTGGGAGAATGACATGCCAGACACTTTCCTACTTTGTGCCTGGCATTGGGATTTTCTTTCATCTGTGGAAGCAGAACATCATAAAGTTGATTCTGAAAAACTGGATTGGTGAAAGCTTTCGCATGCATCGAATGTTCAAACTGCTGGTACAAATATAAATGACAGTTCGCACAATCCTTTGAAGGCGAATAATCATGTGGTCTGTTCAGGTTGATGGTACCAGTTTGAACAGGGTAAAAATCTGCAGATACTTCCGTAGCCAGCATCGCTAAAATAGCGATAGTAATAAATATTGCTCGAAGCAGGTTCAAACTAATAATTCCAGCCGTCATGTACTTTGCCATGGCAATCCATGTAACAGGTACCACTGTATAATCCATTGTCCACCCAGGTTGGTTCGTTATAACCACCTGCCCCGGTAATATTCAGAGTCTGACCAGCCACATTAGAAGAGGTCAGAAAATTGAGCAGATGCGGCCCCGCAGTTGAACCATGTGGATCATGACAGTTGATGCATGAAAAATCCTTTTCAAGGTGTTTTTTATGTTTAAAGGATACATCAGAATAAAGATTACCGGCATCATGGCATTTGAAACACAACGCATTGTCAAAAGTTATTGAAGTTGATTCAGGATCAAAACTGTAGCGTTGTGCCAGAATACCTTCATACTGAGAACCATGTGGCCCTGAGGACCCGACATCACCAGCAGCAGGTGAACTGTTGCTACTGTGACAATCACTGCAGTAAATCTGGCTACTGCTAGTATTTAGTGGAATATCATTACGCAGACTTGGAACCTCGCTATTATTGCTGGGGTTGTTGGCATACACGGGATGATATGACACTAATGCAGGATTACCGGTATCGAATTTGTCGCGCAAGTTATAAACACCATCTTGCCGTACCATTTGATAATTATCGGCTGTGGAACAACGTCGATTTTCACAGGCACTGTTTGCAGGCACACCATGGCATTTAAAACACACCTCATACTCGAAATCGGCTTCTGTTTTAACGCTACCATTTATATCGATTCCACTAACACCTGCCAGACTACCATTCACTAATGGCGCAACGGTTAGATTTGAATCCAGTGGATTACCTGGATTGAAGGAAATCATTGGAGATGAGCTAAAACTTGCATGGGGATTGTGGCAGTCTTCACACTCTACATGTAATTGCATGGTTCTTGGATTTTCCAGCCTGGCACTGTCATGGTCAATATTGGGGGTCACATCAACCGGGTGACGATAGAACCGTTGGAAATCTGCCTGAATATTATTAGTACCTACTGACCCATCATGACATCGATAACAGGTCTGTTCTTCCTGATCCTTCACCAGTCTGACAGCTGTAGCCGCATTGTGAGGTGTATGGCAATTCATGCAGGCATTTTGACCCACATTCAAACCTTTCCATTCAGGCTTACGTTCGGACCATGGGTCAGTACCCTGCGGGACAGCCGTTGAAGTTCCATGGGAACTATTGGTCCAGTCCCAGTTCGACCCAGTCAAGTTGTGACAGGTAATACAAAGTTCACCGTAGAGGGTAGATTTATGCAGAAACGGAGGAGTCGTATTATCATGCGCATCATGACAGGATGTACAGTGCAGCTCTCCACTGAGCAAAGGTAGATCTACATTAGCAGGATGAACCAGATCTGGATCTCTGGTGCTTAATCCCGAATCATAAATGATGGAAATCGGGTGATCATCTGATAGATCGGTACCAAGTCCCGACCGCCCATTAAGCCTTGTAGTGCTCAGATTATCGATAATACCAGCTCTGCTGTTAGCCAGATCACCCAATGCAATGGTTCCGTCATGGCAGGATAGACAGCGTACCGAAGCCGCACCCAACTGGCCCGGAGATGCATCCGTTGTACTACTTTGATAATTGATATAACCACCCGAAGAGAGTCTGTTCCACAATGGGGCTTGTGCAGAGGCAGAGTGAGGAATGTGACAGTAAATACAGATACGGTCTTCAGTCAGACTTTTGACTGGACCAGGACCACTGACAGAAAGATTATGTACGGTATCTGATACTACTCCAACGGCAAATACGCCCGAAGCAATTAGTAAGCATACTCCCAACAGGATTACTCTAACCATATCAATTCTCCACCGCTAAATAGCGAAACACCTGAACTCGTCCATTAAAAGAGTCAGCGACATATAACTTATCTTCCCAAAAGGAAAGTCCTGCAGGCAACTGGAAGCTACCGGGTGTGTTACCGAATGAACCAAAGTCTAATAAAAAGACTCCATTTTGATCGAAAATCTGCACACGACCAGACATTGCGTCAGCCACATAGACATGACCATCTGCATCTATAGCCAATCCCTTTGACTGTGCGAAAGAGCCACTAGCATCACCATGCTTTCCAAAAGTCTTCAGGTGACGACCATCAAACTCAAAAATCTGTATTCGAAAATTCATAGTATCGTTTACAAACAGACGGTCTCCACTAAAAGCCAGGTGAGTGGGGAAATTGAATTGGGCATTATTTTCACCATGCTCTCCAATAATAAATTGAAACTGGCCATTATGATCAAATACCTTAACCTGATGTGCCAGAGTATCCGCGATATAGAGGTACTGACGCACAGGATCAAATGCAAGCCCGGTGGGACGTTGAAACCCTTGAAGTACTGTCAACAGCTCCAGTTTTTCATCCAGTATAAAAACCTTGTTCAACTGTGAATCAGCAATAAATAATCTATCATCACTAATGGCAACACCAATAGGTGTTTCAAGATGCAAGTTCCCTGTGCGATTGAGTTTGCGGTATTTTTTTCGTTTCAGGTCAAATAAATGCACAGCCGAAGCATCTGGATCAGCAACAATAATTTTTTCACTGTTAGCAGCAATAGCATAGGGGCGAGTCATTCGCCGCTCTTCAGCACCTGCAAAAAACTCGATCAACTTGCTGAAGAAAGATTTTTTCATCCCAAGATCATCGGCTTTACTAAACAGATTTACAAACTCAATGCGAGCTGGCTCTGGCGCTGCAGGCCATACCAGGTGGGGCATCACCTCAGGCAATACAGGAGCAGTCGTTGCGCAAGCACTGAGTAATAACGGCAATAGCAGGAACCAGTGTAATGTCATAAGAATTTCCGTATCAGCCTGAACATATATTTATATTCATCTACCTGGTTTCCATCGACTGTCTGGTTAGTCTGAAGAGTTCGCCGGTCACGGAAATAGCTAAAGTCCACTGCTATCTGACGATACTTCCAGTGTAACTTAAACCCGGCAGTGATAAATTCATCCTCACTGGAGCTTCTGGGAACCGAATTCTCTGTATCCTGTCGTTGCCAGAACCCAACCGTAGGAACTATTGATAAAGCAGGCAAAGGCCTCCAGTCAATCGAAAGATCGAGACTGTACAGGTCAGTATCCTGATCCTCTTCTTCTGTAAAGGATTCAATGGTACTTAAATTTAAACGGAAATCCCTTGAATAGGTCCAGGAAAAGGTTTGTTTATAGGTGTAAGTAGTCGAAGAAAATCCACCTGCCAGCTGGTAATTTCGTTGTGCTCCCAGAAGAAGATCACTTTTGTTAAGCTCCCAACGAAACTCTATATCGGTAATGGTAAAACGCGTATCATTGAGGAAACTCTCATCGGCACCCGATATTAGACTGTCATTCGATTTACTATCACTGTGCGATAATCTCAACCAGCCCAGATTAATCCCCAAATTATAGCGGCTATAAGTAGTCGAAAATTTCTGTGATGGCAATGCCTGTGCCTGATAGCTGACCAATATGCTATCACCATCATTAATCTGGCCACCGGCAATAATTTGCACCTCGGTAAGATCCCCACTGCGATTATTCACCACATAGTCAAAACCTTCACTATAAACAATCGTGCCAGTGCTATCGGTGATGATAATGGTACTGGTAAAAATGAACCGAGTATTCAGTATCACCCCATTAAGTCGTGCAGTATGACTTTCGTCAACAACATCAACTAACCCAAATGTAGAATCTCTGTCGGTCTCCCCATAGGAAACGCCTAATCCGGCATTGACCGTTGCACCAAACAAGTCCTGTTTCTGGTAACGGCTAAACAGCTCTACCGTTTGAATATTTTCATCAAGGTTATCAGAACGCGCAGCATCAGCTTCCACACTGGCAATGGTTGTCAGATTTCCGTAGAGATTATGATTCAACTCAAATTTACTATTGTGCTCTTCAGTCTCCGTGTTCTGTGTGATAGAAAAATAGCGGTAAAATGTTCGACTGAAAGTATTCTCAGTGTGCTGAATACGTGCATTCTCTTCAAAGGTCAGGCGTTTGTTGGCGTTAAATCCATTTCGATCAGAATATTCAAGTATAGATCTAAGTTCACTGGCCCTGCCCCAGGAAAGCCAATGTCTTAAATAAGCTTCATCCTGCTCAAAATCATTATTTCTAGTACTGATAAGATCATCCAGGTTTTCATGCTCCAAACGCAAATCCAGCTTACTACTCCCTCCCTTTAACACCCAATTTTGTAAATTTTCATTTCGTTTTGACAGCTGATCATTAAGGCTGGTTTGAAACTCCTGATCAAGCACCTCATCTCGGTAAGTTAAACTTATTGGAAAGGCATCTAACTTCCAGTCTACAGATGCCTGCTTAGTATCGATGACATTATCATATTGACTTCCCAGAGAACCATCCAGCAGATCCGAGCTATGCTGTATCTGAATATTGAACCCTACCGGTAAAGTAGTTTCCTGCAAAATATCTGCCTGGAAAAAATAATCAAGATTCCTGCCACTGCTATCTTCGGTCAAAGTAGAAGATTTGGTGTCTTCACGCATAATTGAGGGTTCTATATCAACAATAAACCAGGCTATATCAGGGTCATAGAGATATGCTTCCTGAACTAGTCTGACACCAAATTCACTGTCGGTTTCCTGTGAGCTGAAACTGCTATTACCACTGCCATTTCGGTCATCATGATCAAAACTGAATATGGCCTCTACTTCAGCCGGGTATAGAGTCAACGAATTCTTTGATTCTGCAATACTATTAACAGTCCAAAATATAGTCATGAAGACTAATATCCGGGTGACAGAAATAAACCGCATCACTCTCGGGAAAACTTGAGAGCGGTACATACCGTTCATTTTTCCTCGGTAACATGACACCGGTTGCAGTTTTTGAAGCCAGCATCGAATGCAATCTGTCCGTTATGGCATGCACTGCACAGCTTCCCCTTATCCATCAGATCGTGGCTTATAGGAGTAACACCCAGTTTCATCTTAAACAGTGTGTCATGACAGGCATCACATCGATAACGAACTCGGTGTATCCAGTGCTGAAAAATAGACGGTGGGAAAGTTTCCAGTTTTTCAGGGTCAGCATCCTTTCGATCATATTGAAGATCTCCGGGTGCCTGTTGACAAAAACCCGGTTTAATAATTAGCAATACAGAGCATCCCAGTAATAGCATGACAATATAGTTTGGCTTTTTCATCTGACGTCACATCCAAACAAATTCATCACAATCTACTCGCTATTCAGATGACATCGGCCACATGCCTTCAATGAAAAAGCAACTTTCTTCTTACCGTGGCAAACTCCACAGGATTTGCCTTTTTTCATCTCCTTCATGGTAGCGGGGTTTCTTCTGAAAGGATAAATCGTCATGTGACAGTTTTTGCAACTTAACCACTGGGTATGAGATGAATGTGGAAAATAAGCATCATCCTCATTGGCGTCATCGTCGTCGTCTTCCTCCTCATCATCATCTTCTTCCTCATCAGCGTCATCACCTTTTCCAGCGACATTTATGTCTTCATTATTACCTTCTGTTTCATCCTCCTCATCTTCATCTTCGTCCTCATCTTCATCGACTACAGCAGGAATAATAAAATCCCATTGAAAGGTAGTCATCCACAGGGTTCTTGGGTCAGCACCGGTTCGAGGCCTTATTAAACCCTGCCTCAAAGCCTCCGACCAGTCCACATTGTCTTCTTCATCTTTAGGCAACATCTGCTCAGCCTTTTCCCATTCCAACACTTCTTCTATTGCCGGTGGGGGAAGGTCTTCATCCATACCTGGAAATGAAAACACACTGGAACTCAGTGATAAATTTTTGTCCTTTGTTTGACTTTCTTGAATTTCCGGTGATTCTGAGGGTTTTGAGGCCAATTCCTCGGCCATGGGTGGCTTGATATCAAAAAATAGTTGGCGGGTTTCGGTACTGCAAGCTATCACAGCAAGTAACAAAACAGGAATAAGGGTAAATTGCTTAACCCGAATTCCTGTTTGTTTATTAAAAGAACCCACCATACTACTCGATTCAGCCGGGAGACTTACTTAATGTGGCATGCTGTGCATATATCCTGACCACCCAGGTTGCGCTCTAATTTCCCAACGACGTCAGTCGCATGCACATCGTGGCAGGTAGCACACTCTACCTTGTTACCATATAACTTTAAGCCTGCATTCAATTGATTTAATTGCACAAAGCCACTATCTGCAGCATTGTCATAAGCAATACTGATAGGATGATCGTTTGTTAAATCTTCTCCTAAGTTCTTACCACTACCAGCTCCAACAACACCAAGTACACCGTCATGGCAACTCAGACAAGCAGCAGAAACACCATTCGGTACTGTATCTGTAACCATATTAATACTTGGACTATCATACATTGAGTAAGTACCATTCGATGCAGCCGCATTCCATAACGGGCCAGAAGTGCTAGCCAATGCATTGTGAGGAGTATGACAACCTGAGCACACATTCCCTCCGCCTCCGCTAAAATCATGAGCCGATCCTGCAATTGCTGCCAAAGCTGTTCCAGGTATAGCCAGAGCGGCCACCAGTAATCCTGTTTGTAAAATTTTATGAATCATTGTATATCCCCTAAAATTGATTTAACAAAATAAGAAAAGATATCCGTGTATTGGATTCTTCTCTGCTCAACATGCCGGGATGCTACTAAGGCTGGTTATAATCGTATCGTTATTTGTATCAGCCATTATTATTATGAGTCTCGATTTGTGATTATTATCCCAAAAAGCAGAGTTATTGTCAAATCTGGTGTTTAGGCATCTAATCAAGCGGCGACCTGCTTATCTGAAATGACCTCTATCCCATCTTTAAATTGAACACCTTTGATGACCTGTCCCAGGAAACCAAAGCCTCTTAATTTTCTCCACTTATCTTCAGCACATTGACCCAGTTTAAACATCATATGCAACATGCCATCACGTGACAGGC